>QGCX01000037.1_pt1 | contig 44060 bp, 36 predicted proteins | sample 4708031 | NCBI WGS metagenome assembly QGCX01 (sample SAMN08941163, study PRJNA450518) | Sediment metagenome, whole genome shotgun sequencing project. | reverse complement strand
TCAATTTTGACCTTAGCTGGGTAAAAAACATTCATGATCTTGCCCTGTCATTCAGAGGCAATAAAATAGTTGGTTAAAATAAGCGAGGCACGAGCAAAAACCAACTGTTTTTTGTCCTGCTGAAATGACTTGTTATATGTACTTTTCGCCTACCAACCGAGCAACAGTGTCTTTAATCTACTGAAAGCTGAAGCAGGTCTAACATTTAGAACATCACCACTTTTAAAACTGTATTTTTCGACATTTTCACCTGTTACAGGTACAAAGGCAATTGATGAATTAACAGACAAGTTATGAATTACTTTGCCGTTTTTTAATTTTACGTCAACTCGGTATAAATCCCAATGCAAGTTCCTTCCACATTTCCTCCTGAGATGTTTGGGTATTTCGATAGATAAGCCAGACTGTTCGCTCCGCCTTGATTCGATAAAGTAAGAATCCAAGTTATTAGATATTTCTTTTTGATAATCAGGGCGCACACACAACATAATTTGAAACTCCTTATCATCTTGTGTAAAAAATAAAGATAGGCCATCTTCATAAGGAGAAAAGTTACTACCTATAAAGGTTAATTCTTCACCAACGTTGTAATGCACGTCTGAAAAGTCAGTAAACGCTTTAATGATTTTGTATGAATTATTAGATTTTAATATTCCATATTCATCTTGGAGATATGACGTGTCCACAGATGCTCCAGTACATATAACAGCTTATTAAGAGGAAAAATTCCTTGTTTAAACAAGGAATTTTTCCTCTTATCATACATTTGATAAAACTCAGATTATCACCTTTCCTAAGCTACATCAGCCACCCAGATCGAAAAATAACAAAAACATCAGCATAAAAGTATGCAAGCCTTTGTAGAAAGAAGGAAACTCCAATTATCTGTGAATAATAACAGCGTTTCTAACCACAAAAAGATACAAAAATTAAGGGTAAATCGGTTTACTAAGAGTAGCTCTGAGGGAGCTATAACTCACAATGGGGCAAAAACGTGCTAGCGGTGATCATGCTGACACGCCTTTGGACAGAACTAATTTAAGGCAACCTGTCAGATCTAGTCACACTGGGGAAACAAAACTGATAGATTGCATTCAGACTAATTCACTTAATAATTCACTTAATACCTACTAGCTATACTCGTAACTTCACCGCAGTTCCAAAGGCCATTATTTCCGATGAACCATCCATAATGGCACTGGTAGAAAACCGAATCCCCACTATTGCGTCTGCCCCCAAATCAGTAGCCTCGGCCACTAAGCGTTGAATGGCGGTATTCCTCGCGTCAGTGAGCATTTCGGTATAACCTTTTAATTCACCGCCAACAATGCTTTTCAAACCCGCCATAATGTCACGTCCCACATGTTTTGACTGAACTACGTTTCCGGTAACTACGCCCAGAATAGCCTCAATCTCACGGTTAGGAATGTTTTCTGTAGTAGTAAAAATCATAATTTTCCTTCGAGCGCTCTGTAAGCTTAAAATGTTTGTTCGCGATAGTACCTCAAACAGCGAGTTTTGACTTTTATATAGCCCTCAACATGCGTTGGTTTCAGCTGACAAGGTTAGCAACAACTCAATGCTAATTTAATCTAGGTGTTCAGTTATCTACTAGAAGTCCATACGCTTCTTGTATCCGTTATGCATAAGTACCCAATTTGGAACACTGGCTAGTCCTGTGGGCTTTCATTATGCCACTGCTATAACGTACTGATGTTTTTGCACATGTTGATGCCGGTAATTAAGAAACCTACTTCTTGATACAGTTTTAGTGCGCGTTTATTCTGATAGGCGACTCTTAACTTTATTTGATTTACACCAATCTCTTGTAACTGTTTTTCTAACTCAGAGAGTGCTTGAGTTCCATAGCCTAAACCTCGGTACTCCTCAAAAACAAAAAAATCATAAATAAAGGTCGACTTGTCTGCAGCATTAATTGAATGCCATAAATACCCCACACAATTTAACTGACCATTAAGTTCTGCATCAATGCATAACAATGAATGATCACTTCCTTCTAATCCATGAGGAAAACAACGTTGTAGTTCCTTTTTTGCTAACTTGGTTGCCAATGCTAAAGAATGAGCATAATTGTTGGCGATTTCTCTACTGTAATCATCGATAAAGTACTCACAATAAGCAGGGTATTCATCTCGGTGCATGTCTCTAAGTAGCAGCATTTCCGTTCCTTTAAGCTGACAGGTTCAATGGCAAGCTAAGTATGTGTTTTAAGTACATCTTCTCTGCATCTGGGTATTTCAACACAACAACATAGCCCTTGACTAATCCAACAGCGTTTTTAGGCGAACATGACTCTTAGCTAAATGTCTCAAGATTTGTTTTCACGCTGCGTTACAAACCCCACATTTGTTATAGCTAAACCTGTCATCTTTACTACAAAGGTTTAGAGAAAAACCTCAAAATCAACCATAACCTATTGTTTTTACGTTGTTTGATATCTGGTTTACTTATTGCAACAAAGCAATTAAGCCAGACATTCAAGGAGCACGTACCATGGCAGATATAGGTATATTTTTTGGGACAGATACCGGCACAACGCGCAAAATTGCTAAGATGATCCACAAGCAAATAGGCGAAGATCTTGCAGACAAGCCGCTTAACATTAATCGTGTAGATATCGACACATTAAGTTCTTACAAAATGCTAATTCTAGGCACACCCACCTTAGGCGAAGGACAACTGCCCGGCCTTGCCGCCGACTGCCAAACTGAAAGCTGGGATGAGTTTCTTCCTCAATTTGACGATGCCGACTTGTCGGGAGTCAAAGTAGCACTTTATGGTCTAGGCGACCAAGTCAACTACGCAGGTGAGTTTGTTGATGGCCTAGGTGAGTTATACGACGCTTTGTGTGAAACCGGCGCCGAGTTAGTGGGTGAATGGCCAGCTGACGGCTACGAGTTTGACGATTCGGCAGCCCTTTTAGATAACGGTAAGTTTGCAGGTTTAGTATTGGATAACGACAACCAAAGTGAATTACATGCCGAACGGTTGAGCGGTTGGTTGGAGCAAATTAAAGCAGAATTTGGAGTTTAATCCTTTTGGTTTAGCATACTACTCTCTCTAAAACTAAACCTTTGCCCGCTTTAAGCGGGCTTTTTTTACAAAAAAACCGAGTAACGTATCGCTACTCGGTTTTCAGATTAAAAGCCTAATTTAATCAAAAGCTAAAATTGAGCGATATCTTGTTTATTCAAACTCACTTCAATTTTAACAATCTCATCAGCTCGAGAGAATATTAGCTGACATAAGGCTTGCGCTAAGCTTAAGCCAGTTACTTGCTCAGTTTCACCATTGGCCAAATGGCAAACAATGCCTGGTGCTAGCTCATCACTACAGCTGTAAACAAACGGTACTTGGCAGTAAGTAAAGGCCAACTGTCCAGCACTAAGTTCAATTTGGCGGTCTTCACCTGCTAGGTTTTTATAGTGGAACACTTCGCTTTGGCTTAAAAACTCATTGGCCTTAAGTAAACTCGGCTTGATGTTAATACTGCCATTAACTACCTCAATGCCCAACTCACTGAAGCGGGTAATTACCTCTTCTTTCACCTGCCCGGTCATACCCGGTTGCTGAGCGCCAGCTTGTTTCGGTGTGTGTGAATAAGGGTCACAAGGGAACGCACCGTAGTTATCAGGTGTTTTATTAAAGCCAATACCGTCGCGTACTTGATAATACAGCTCTGCCAAACGTTGAGCATGTGGCGAGGCAGGATCAAGCTGGTAAGCTTTAAGATAGTTCTCTTGTACTGCTAGCAATAATTTAGACACCATATGCCAATAAATACAGCCCAGACCTTCATAGCTGAACATAGTCCCTGAACGACCAGTAAAGGCACGATGGTTAAATACCTGCTCATAGGCATTTTCAAGCGCTTTCCAATCACTTGAATCAAGACTGCTGTAGTCGGTTTTAACTTGCTCAATTTTCTTAGCTAAACCTCCAGCGTTATCGCAATCGGCTTGGAAACGGTAGTGACCTTGTTGATCTTGCATAATAATACGCTGATCTTTTTTACTTAACATCGCTTGCAACGCAGGCGTTGTAGTCACTAAATCTTCAGCGATTAGGTTTTTCTGCATGAAGCCGTTAAGGTCTCGATCGGGATACAACATGAAAGTATGTTGATCTGAGCGATACATATCACTTGCATATAGCTGCTCAGTAAGCGCCACAGCTTGTTCAGGGCTTAATACACCGGCACTAAGAATAGCCACCTGCCCTTCTAACATTGGGTACAAGTAAGACACTTCCGCTTTGTCTTCAGACAAACTCAAAATGTTATAAGCATTGTACAAGCCATCAGGGCGCAAGTTATTGGCGATAGAAGCGTCTAGTACACTTTGTGACAGCGTCATTAACTGCTTCAGAGTACTTAGTTGCACGCTAGATTTAGCACTAAAACCGTCTTGTGAGTAGACTTTTTGACGATAGTCATTAGCCGCGTTTTGCAAGGCTAACATAAAGCTATAGCGCTGCTCATCACTCACTGTGTTTTGCTTAATGGCAGCTAACGCCTGTTGCAAAATAGCGCTGGTGCTATCAAGCCACTGAGCCACTTCCACTGATATGCTTACATCTACAGGCGCGTCGGCTAGCAGTTTTTGCATAAAGCTAACATAACGGCGCATGTAGTACAGCGTAACCATAGATAAACCGTTACCCACTATCGCGTTGTTGGCATCGTTCCATTCTGGGCGCTGAGAGTTTAACCAAATACCACCATCAATAACCAAGTTACTTAGTTTAGTCAGTAGTGGCACTAACACTTTTTCCATCAAGTTAACTTGATAAACTTGACCTTGAGCGTCCAGTAACAAACGGCCATCACTACCCATACGAGCAACGCGCTGTTCGATAATCGCTTGCTGTTCTTCATCAAAAGTAACAGTGTCTTTAGGATTAGCTAAAAGTTGATCCACTGCGCTCAAACGGTAAGGTACATTAGCGTAGCTAAACTGTTCACTACTCAGTAGTTCTAGCAGTTGATCATGTTGATATTTATCTAGCTGCTCTAAGAACTTAAGTAAGTAAATAATTTGGTGGTCGCCCCAGTAACCAATGTTACTCCATGGGTCATCACTTTCTGGTTTCTCCCAATCGATCCCTTGTTTGGTAATTCGATATGGGTTATATCCGTCGGCAGTAGAGGCATTCACAAACTTAGCGAGGAAAGAACTGATATATCCAGGGTAACTTAGCGACAAGGCTTCCCAGTTTTGGAAAATATCCCGCCAGTTACCTTGATAAGACAACAAACGCTGACCGGCGTCATCTTTTAATTTAATTTCAAAATGGTTCCACGGACGGCTTGGATCACCATGGCGGCGACCAAAAGTAAGTGGTAAATACTCATAACATAAACGTAATAACTGAGCGTTATTGCTTTGCTTAGCTAAGGCCATTAAAGCTTCGTGAGTAAATTGTTCTGGTAGCTTATTAAGCGCTTCAAGATACTGTTTAGTCACTTCGCGATTAGTCTGCTTAAGCGTACTAATCACATCACTTTTATCTAGCATGTAGCCATTTTCAAACACACCACCACGCATACTATTAAACAATACGTTGGCATAGTGATGCACACTGGTATTTTCTTCTGCACTTAACTGCCAAGCATCGGCGCCCGACATAAGATTAGCGAGTTCTTGTTGGTTAGCCGCAACACTGTTTTTAACCGCTTCAGTTAAACTCTCGACTGAACTCAACTGCTCTTGTATTTGGCTAACGGCACGATGGTTTTTGTCAATGTCGGCAATAATCCACCAATCTTGTTGCTGTTGCGCAGCTAAACGGAAGCTTTTGGCTAGTAAGTAGCTACCACGTTCAGCGCGGATCAAGTTTTCTTCAGTGATTGCTTTGCCACGACGGAAGGCGTTGAGTTGTTTGCTGCTTAACAAAATTTGATTGTCGTCAGTGTCTAGACTAAACACGCTGCTGGCCAACAACGATTCCAATGGCTCGGCACGGTCAGAAAGCTTGGCGTACATGGTGTAGAGTACTAATGGGCCCTGCTCTAGCCGCTCATTCCATTTATAGGCATCAACTAATGAACTCGCACTTTGCATTGTCGACAACGGAGCACCAGAAGGCTGAATATTTTGAATACCATCGACAATCTCGATGTCGCAATCTTGTTCACCAATATTGCTTAATTCGGCATGACGAACAAAGCCATATTCTTCGCTGGTTTGCCAGCTGTATTGAAATTTAACACCTAAGCTGTGGTTAAGCTCTTCGAACAACAACTTGTCGCCGGTGGTATTTTTGTAAAGGTTACGCTCTAGTTTATACAGCCCATCGTGATTTCGGTTGAACGGTTCCCATAATGCACCATTCACTTTGACTAAGGTTTTAGAGCCAGTGTTATCTGCACTATCGTGAATATAATCAACCGATTTATAGGGGAAAAGAGCGTTTTCTGGACGGATCCTACCAGCGGCTAAACTGCCAGTGGAGGAAATAAACAACCAATGGTCACTGGCTGAAACAACGCTAATAAAAAAAGGGGCCATTTGGTCAACGTTAGCGATTTTATAATATCGCTCGCCTGCCAAATCAACAAACTGCCCTACTACCTTTTGTTCTGAAAAATTATCGAAGTACATTCTTATTACCCTCAACGTGAAAGCGCTTACATGGCGAGTAATTTACGTGGATCTACTAGTTCGCTTCAAGTGAATGTTTTCAAAGCACCAACGCGGTCACATTCGGGGAAATTTTAGATTCATACACGGCTGCCCAATTAATCAACAAGAAAATTAAATTATTATTTAATAACATATAGTTAAAACAACAATTCAAATAAAGCACCATGAAACAACAGGCTGAGTAAAAAACTATCTTTGTTCACTCTATAGCTATTCAAGCCATTTACAAAAGTAAGCTATTTCAATGTTGGGCAACAAATAATAATCCGCAAATTGAAGACGTTCCACTTGTCCCATAAGCACAACCACTCAGCGACACAGCGTTATGATTGGACTTTATGGCGACCAAGATAACGGCTTAACTTAATAACAATAGTTGGAGTAATCAGCAATACCGCTAAGCCAAGTAATACTAAAATGCCACCAAACACTTCAAATTGATTCAGGCGTTCCCCCAACAAAATACTAGAGCCAACAATACCAACAATCGGGATCAGTAGTGCAAAAGGCGTCACCACCGCAGTTTGATGATGACGTAATAGCCAAGCCCACAAAGAAAAAGCCAACAAAGTTGAAATATAACTCACATAAGCCAACGCCCCCCAAGACTGTGCAGATGTTGCCATTAACAAGGCTAAGGGGTGTTTGGTTTCAAAAAAATACGAAATCAGAAACAGCGGCAGCGGCGGAACCAAACTAGCCCAAACCATAAAGTGCATTAGGTTGGTATTCGCCACCCGTTTCATGATGATGTTAGAAAAGGCCCAAAACATTGCCGCGCTAAGTACTAATAACAAGCCTAAACTGGTGGCGTTACCGCCGGTATCTTGGAAGAAAAAACTGAAGCCCGACAAGGCAATAACTGCGCCCAAGCTTTGCCGAGTGTTGAGTTTTTCTTTAAAGAATAACAAGCTAAGCAAAATGGTAAAAATTACCTGAGCTTGCAGCAGCAACGATGCTAAGCCTGCAGAAATATCTTGACGCATCGCTACAAATAAAAAGCTAAATTTAAGCACCCCCAAAAACACCCCCACCCCAATCACGTTCCAAACAGAGGTTCGAGGAAAGGGAATGAAAAATACTGCGGGAACCGCTACAACCAAAAAGCGCAAACCAGAAAACATGATCGGTGGTAGCTCTTCAAGTCCAAACTTAATAACCGAAAAGTTGAGCCCCCAAATAAACACCACCAACAAGGCTGCAAACGTACTTTTAACATCCATCTATTGCTCCTTATTGGGTGAGTTAACCCTCTAGTGTTAGACGTATTACTCTACACCACTTAGGGCTAGGATGGATAAATTGAATCGGACTTAATGTGCTATCGCATTGTTGCGCCAAACCAAACCTGCTTTTATCCCCCCCGCGCAGGCCTAATAACAGCACCAGCTTATTTGGATAGTTTCTTATAACTCGTCACTTGCTCAAATTGCTTAAGCATGTCGCTGCACTGGCCACAAAAAACTCGCCGTGAGGCCTTTGTTTTATGTCGCCATCGATACTGCCACTGCAACTTGTAACAGTGCCTAGTGTTGAGTAGGTAAGGCCGAGTGATGACCATACCGCTTGGTGACAATGATGTCTCTAGTTCACTGGCGATTATTTTGATGAGTTCGTCTATATCTACATTTGCGTTCGCAGGTTTTCCTTCCAAATCGAGGCCGAGTACTTCGTGATTAATAGCAACAGTCTCTACCCTGGCCCCCTGGCTTCTGATGGTAAGACCTGTATCCAGCTTCCATCACTGAATATCGCCCACTCAACAGTACCGAGTTGAATATACAAAATAGGAACCATCTGTTAAGCCAAACAAAAACACTAACGTAAAGTATGATCGACAAATGCAACTATTCAACTACGGTCTTGTATGACGTTCCAAAAATAAAACCCCATACAAAACATAAGTTTATTGCTCACAGTGAGGCTCAACAGGTGCAACAAAAGTTTTATTTGGGGGACGCCATCAAGCTCTACTATATTCAACAGGCTACGCTTAACGACATATATTTTCCTCGAAAAATGTAATGTCATGTAACTACGCTATTTTTCGGCAAAGAGATAGTAAACTTTAAATATTGGAGGAATTACATGCGAAGCTTAATCGGAAAAGCATTAACACTAATAGGGACTTGCCAAGCTTTAGTTTCTACTTGATGGTAATCGACACAAGCCTCGCTGCTGACAAATTCAAGAGATAAGGCCGATTCTGATTCATTTAATAATCCGTCTTGCGAAAATACTGAAAAACTAACAAGCGCTACCAAGAAGTATAAAACTCGTTTCCACCCTAACCACTGATGCATAACTATTCTTTTTCTTCATTAGTGCCGCATGAGTCAAATAATATAGTCCCAAAAATCGAATCTATACAAATAATTAGCTTTTGTAGTGGCATCGTAAAATTAGCCGTTCGATTCGAGGCGCAGTTAACATAGCTATTAACTCTCTCTCGCCTTGGCGAAGCCCTCTATTCATAATAATTCGATTGAAATCATTTTGTGTAAACGAGCACCAAAGCGATAAAATTGCGCCTTGTTAGAGGTAGGTACAGAAAGCCTACCAACCGTCTGCGTTTATCCATCAATAAATCCAGTAGAGTGACTTGGTCGGCGAACTTAGCTCAATAGTTTGAGCTAAGCCAAAGGCGAGAACAGTAGTAAGTAAAAGCTTGTATTAAACTTTTGTTTCTAGTAAATCACGCAAAGCATCAGGCAGTAAGGTGCGAGATTTTCGAGTAATAGATTGCTCATGTTTTTGCCATACTACACCAAAATATACGATGCCTAGGCCAATAGCGCTTAAGGCCACCGGAAATAACCAACTGTCTTTAAATACGCTAGAAGCTAAATAGCCAAGGTAACCACATGCACCCAGTGCGCCACAAACCACAAAAATACGCCTCACTAGTAATACGCCAACGCCAATCATCACTAGGTTAATACACAAATAAAAGAACTTGGACAGTTCACTGTTGGAGTGCATCAATGATAAGCCGCCCCAAAACGCCAGCACGCCAAATAGATAAATCCAAAATGCATAATCGGCTTTTTTGCGGGAGCGAATATCTATCCATAACGCTAGGCCTATCATTAATAAACCGGAATATAACGACACCAGCTTTCTTAATTCCCAAGTAATGTCTCCGCCCGACAGCATGGCACTCATATCCATACTCATGTACCAAAGTGTTAGCGCAATGGGCATAAATAAAAACGGATATTTATATTTCCAAGCCATCGCCGCTGCTACCGCTAGCGTCCCCAGTTCCATATATAACCAATGCCATTGTATGTAGCGGTGATAATCACGATATACGCTATCATCTGGCCACAGCCCTAAGTAAACTTGTAAACCATAAATGGCCAAAGGCGTTAGACACACTACAAAGGTGGCACAAATACCCGCGGGAATCATTAGCTGCTTAGCAGCAAAGACATTGTTAAGTTTAAAGCCCAAGGCCGCATAAACGCAGGTAATAACCAATATGCCAGCGCCACCAAAAGCCTCCCAACCCAAACTCATAAACACCGTCATCGCGCCAATGGCGATCATTCCACCAAGGTAGTAAAGCACATGGGTAAAAGTGAATTTAGGCGCATCTTTGGATTGCTCGCTCAAGTACTGGTACAGTTCTTCCGCCTGCTGAGATGAAATAATATTTGCAGCAACGGCCGCGGCCAATTGGCTTTTATTCACATCCATGTTGCTCCCCCTGTTAGGAAGTATTAATAATTAAGGTCGGGTGATTATTCGTTACGTTGTAACCAGTGGTAGTCCATTTGATGCGCTACTTGCTCTGCTAGCGTACGGCTATGCAATTGTGCAACTAGATATAAGCTCATATCAATTCCTGCGGATATACCCGCAGAGCTAACATATTTGCCGGCACAGACCCAGCGTGTATCACTGATTACATTTAATGGTGGAAACTCAGTCTTCAAATCGGCAATATCTTCCCAGTGGGTGGTCACCGTTAAACCGTCTAGCAGCCCAGCTTTGGCTAACAAAAACGCGCCAGTACAGACCGATGCCACGTTGCTAGCTTGTTTATCGACTTGACGGATCCAATTGAGTACAGATGATTTGTGCATTTCTTGAGTATGTACCCCACCCACTACTATCAATAGGTCTATGTGTGGATGTTCGGCTATTGAATAATCGGGTAAAACTCGATAACCACCTCTGGCGACTACCGGACTATTGTTTTCAGCCAGCAAAAACACCTTCCAATCACTAGCTTGTAACCTCTTGGCAGTACTAAACACCTCATATGGCCCGGAAAAATCTAACACTTCCGCTTCCGGGTAAATATAAATCCCAATATTCATTGTGCTTCCAGTGTTTGTTCTGTTATTTACTTGTAAGAGACTCCCCCACAAATATAGCCACAGACCGAGTCATAAAAATATTGAGTTTGTTTAGCTCGCATCAAATAACAAGGCGAACCCGAGGTTCGCCTTTGGCTATACCCACCAGCTCAGTAAATGTTAAGCCATGGCATTTTGCGTAACAAACAAGCGCTCTTCAAAAATTTCTGGCTCTAAGGCTTCACTGAAGTAGAAGCCTTGATACACCGTACAACGGCGATATTTAAGAAACTCAAGTTGGTACTCAGTCTCTACCCCTTCAGCAATCACTTCTAAGTCTAAGTTTTCGGCCATCGAGATAATGGTGGTAATAATGGCACACTCACTACCTCCACTTTGCAGTTCACTGACAAACGACTTATCAATCTTCAAGCAGTTAATTGGCAGCTTGTTAAGGTAGGCTAAAGAAGAGTAACCAGTACCAAAGTCATCCACCGAGAAACGTACGCCAATATCGCGTAGCGCTTGAATTTTTTGCACGGTATCTTGTACGTTGTCTACCAGTACTCCTTCGGTGATTTCTAGTTCGATGAGTCGAGGGTCACAACCGGAGGCTTTGATGATGTCTAAGGTTTCCTGCACAAAGGTATCCCGGTGGAACTGATTTGGACTGACGTTAATCGATAGCGTTTTGAAATTTTCTGGTAGGCCACGATCTTGCCAAGTTTTTAGCGTTTCGCAGGCGGTCCGCATTACCCACTGCCCTAACAACAAAATCAGGCCATTTTCCTCAGCTAAAGGAATAAAACGCCCAGGAGAGATCCATCCCAGTTTAGTGTCAAACCAACGCAGTAATGTTTCTGCCCCAACCATTTCAAAATTGGCGTTATAACGAGGTTGGTAATAAGCCACCATGTCCTCGCTTTCTAAAGCATGACGCATTAACTTAGTTAATTGGTGACGCTCTTGAATTTCGTCGGCCATTTTCTCGGAGAACACGTGAACGCTGGAGCGCTCATGGTCTTTACCATGATACAGAGCAATATCGGCTTGCCTGAGTATTTCTGTGGCATTACTGTCCTGATTAGGAAACAACGCGACACCGGTGGTGAGGTTGAGTGAAATCTGATTGCCCTTAATCACAAATTCTTTGTGAATGACTCGCCCTAATTGCTCGGCAATTTGGCTAGCTAAGTGTTGCGCTTGTTGGCGATCATGAGACAGATTTGGCACTAACAAAGCAAATTCATCACCACCTAAACGCGCTACTGTTTCAGCACTACTGCGCCCTTCTCTCAAGCGGTGGGCAATTAACCGTAGTAACAAGTCACCCGCAGCGTGACCTAGCATGTCGTTTACGTTTTTAAAATGATCAATGTCTAAGTAAATTAGCGCACCAATTTTATTACTTTTACGTCCGCGCTCAATTTCTAAATCTAAATTTTCCAATAGTTTACGGCGGTTAGACAAACGGGTGATATCGTCGTGTGAAGACTGGAAGCGCACCAATTCTTGGGCAGAACGCACCTCTGAAATATTGGTTTGAGTACTAATGACCCGCGATGGTAAACCTCGCTCGCTACGTTCAACTACCATACCGCGCGACAATACCCACAGATAATGGCCATCGCGATGTTTGACTCGGTGCATGGCTTCGTAAACTTTTGACTTCTTCTTCAAATGCTTGCGTAATTCATTCAGGGTTTTATCAAGATCTTCAGGGTGAATACGAGATTCCCACTCCTCAATTTTTTCCCCAATTTCATGCTCTTGGTAACCCAGCATCGCCTTCCATTGCGGCGAGTAATACACCGAATTGGTCACTAAGTTCCAATCCCAAATCCCGTCACCAGAACCACTTAAGGCAAATTGCCAACGCTGCTCGCTGCGTTGCAACTGAGCAAAACTACTGTGGATACCCTCGGCCATTTTGCCAATGGCGTGCTCTAAGGCACCAATTTCGCCTTGACTTTTTGCCACAATTTGAGCATTACTTTGAGTCTGGATTTGCCGAGTACGCCCCACCAAACGGTTAATTGGCTGCACCAATAAGCGGTTTAACATTAATACCAATAACGACATGGCAATGGACATATAGATGAAGCTCTTAACTGCTTCATTAAAAATAGCTTGGCGTTTGGTGAACCAACTGTTTTCTACGTTATAGCTAACAAAAAGAGCACCTTGCTCAGGGCGCCTTAAGCTGTCTTCCCGCGGCCCCATATCTAATGGCAAGTACAAATTTATCTGCCATTGTTTAGCTAAAACTTGTTTTATTGGTGAACGCGTTTCCCTTACCTTCTGAAACAATTCGCTGTTAAAAAAGTTGGCGTTATCGGCAGCAAATAAACTTTTTTCTGCTCGTTGGTTAGATAGTTGAACTAAGCCTTGCGGATCGATAATTTGCAATGAATCTAATTGATGATTTAACGCAAACAAGGTGAGCTGACGTTCGGCAATATTCCATTGATGGCGTGACAAACTGTCAGACAGAGTTTGTTGTAATTGATACGCGGAATTAAGCAAACTAACACTAGTATTTTCGGCCAATTGCTGTTTTTGTTCATTTAAGGTACCTAGTAATAACAAACCTTGAGCAATCAATAACAACACCAAGGCGAAGATAGGAATAATAACGCTTAAGGAAATTCGTTTTAAGCTAAACACCATTAAACTCCGTCAACCACTCATTAGTAAAATTCCGCTTTAAATCTGGAGAGCGATGAATGAGTTCTAACTCGGCCATTCTTTGCGCTTTTTGTTGAGCATGGCCAATAATCACCTCGCCCGATAGCAAGGCAATACTCTGTTGTTTATTTAGCATTTGTATTTTGAAATAAGCTTGACGCACTTCTTTACTGTATAACTGGTTACGTTTAGCAATTAACTTGTAGCCTTCTCTTGAGTGTTCTTCCAGCCAGCTTTGTGCGGCAAAAAAATTACTTAACAATTGACCCACTTGACGGCCTTTTTGTTGTAATACTTCGGTTCTGACTACCATAACTCGATAATAAGGTTCACCTTGAGTACCACTCTGATACAACACATTGGCCGATAAATTATCGACTAACCGGCTTTGTATAGGCCCAGATGTCATTACTGCACTGATTTCACCTTTGCGAAACAAGCTAAGTTGTTCATCTAACTTGGCTTCCACCAATACAAAATTATCCGCATTTACATCTACGTTATTTAGCCAATCATCCATCACCAAAGAGGCTACCGATTTACTTTCGTAACCAATTCGCTTACCAGAAAGTTGGCTAACTTGCGAAATGTCGGCTTGGCTTACCAAGGCATCGCCGCCAACACTGCGGTCGACCACAGCAACAACAGTTAAGTCTACGCTTTCGGCAAGCAAATTAATGACTTCGGTTAGGCTTAAAAATGCGGCATCAACCTGCGCGCTTTTTAGCGCATGCATTACATGGCTAGGCGTAGTTAACTCGCTAACGGTATATTGTTCAGAACCACTGTAGGCTAATTGTTTAGAGAGAAATATGGGCTCAAAACCCAACCAAGGGGACAGCGCGACACGAAGTGGTTGTTGCTGGATTTGGCAGGCCAGCAACACACTACAGACTAAACCAACGAGACCAATACGCCACGTTTTATCATATAAAATATTTAACTTCATATCCTTGAGCAGCTCACTCTTCCTGAGTAGACAACTGGGTAAAAACTTATTTTGCTTGGCTTGGGTGGAAAAAGAAAGTAAACACCACAAAAAACAAAGTCGATATTACAAACTTAAAATTTAACAACTAAAAACTACGTGTTAGATCAAAAAAGTGCCTATAGATTGGCACTTTTTTTACAAAAATAAGCTTAGCGGGTTCTCAGTGCGGCTATCCGCTTCTCTAAAGGTGGGTGGCTAAGAAATAACTCACTCATAGAGCGCTTACCATTAATTCCAAAGGCCATTAACGAGCCTTCCATCTCAGGTTCACGACTCCCCCCCAAACGCTGCAGAGCATTAATCATTTTTTCTTTACCCACTAATTTAGCCGAGCCTTCATCGGCGCGATATTCACGCTGACGAGAAAACCACATCACAATAATACTGGCCAAAATACCAAACACCATTTCTAACACAAACACCGTAGCCATATAAGCTAAGGTACCCATGCCTTGTCCGTTTTCATTGTTGTTGCTCATGCTCGAACTAATCACGTTAGCAATAATACGCGCTAGGAACATAACAAAGGTATTCACCACACCTTGAATCAAAGTCAGGGTGACCATGTCGCCATTGGCAATATGACTTACCTCGTGGGCTAATACCGCTTCGACTTCGTCACGACTCATGTTATCTAACAGACCGGTACTTACAGCAACTAATGCGTCATCTCTTTTAGCGCCAGTGGCAAACGCATTCATATCAGGAGCATGGTAAACCGCCACTTCTGGCATGCCAATACCCGCAGCCTTTGCCTGACGAGCCACTGTATCTACTAACCAAGCTTCGGTTTGATTACGTGGAGTAGTGATAACCTGTGCATTGGTTGAACGTTTTGCCATCCACTTGGAAATAAGCAAAGAGATAATCGACCCGCCAAAACCAAATATGGCGCAAAATACCAATAATCCGCCCATGCTTCGAGTAGAAATACCCAGAACAGAGAACACAATATTCATGACTATACCTAGCACCAGAACCACGGCTAAGTTAGTCGCTAAAAATAACAATATACGCTTCATCGTCTTCCTCAATAGGGGTGAAGTTGCTCAACATCTATAATATATTGGGTACAGCTCACATTTTTCAATGCTTTAACATCGTCTTTTTTATCTTTACATTTGTTTAATAAATTTATTGATATTAAAACAATCTTTTATTGATTCTTTATTGCTGTTTTTTAGGTAAGGGATCTCAGCAATACACGGTGCACTCATAGCACCTTTTAGATAAGCGACATTTAAGGTTGAAACCGAGTTGGGCTCATTGAGATTATTAGCCACCCATCCCATAAGCTTTAAGCCACTTGCTCTAATAGCTTCAGCACTTAGCAAGGCATGATTCAAACAACCTAATTTTATCCCCACGACTAGAATAACAGGCAAACCTTGCTCGACCGCCCATTGAGATAAAGTATTTTTTGAATTTAATGGTACGTGCCAGCCGCCAGCACCTTCAACCAATACCCAATCTGATTTTGCTTTTAAGGCCGCCAAGCCTTGGGTCATCGCCGCCACATCAATCTCTTGCTTAGCGAAACGAGCGGCAATATGCGGCGCAATCGGTGGTTCAAATACCACCGGGTTCACTTCCTTATAATCTAGATTGCTGCTACTGGCTTGGAGCAAGGCTGTTGCATCGTCGTTAGCTAAGCCATGTTGTTTAACGCAAGCTCCCGCGGCGATGGGCTTGTAGCCATTAACCACAGAATATCGTGCTTGTAAGGCGGCAATCAAGCCACAACTTACTAGCGTTTTACCCACTTCTGTGTCGGTTCCGGTAACAAAAACCGCTTTACTCATTAATTAACACTCCGTAACCAACTTGATAGGTAGCGCTGACCGCCTCTGGCTGATCAGCTAATTTAAATCGTTGCTGGTAAATTTGGGCCATCTTGTTGAGTTGCGCTCGAGTACTTATTCGACATTTAGCCCCCACCACATAATTAGCACCAATGCCCTTAAGATCTTTAAGTAACGCTAACGGGTGCTGATAAGCCATTACCATTGGCTCTACACTCAAGCCCTGTGGATTAAAACCCGCTTGGCTAATGGCTTCCGCTACTTGTGTTTGACTTAAAAAGCGATTGATATGCTGGCGCTGGTCAACCATTTGCCATGCTTGTTTTAACTCGTAAAGTGAACCGTCTAATAACGTAGAAAATAGCGCCACACCACCAGGTTTAAGCACCCTTTTAATTTCAGACAGCGCATCCGCTAAACTATTACACCACTGCAAAGCCAAACTAGAAAACACCAAATCAACACTAGAGCTTGCCAGTGCCAGTTGTTCAGCATCACTGACTAAAGCACTAATCGCGGCATGCTCACTCTCGGCCAGGCTAGCCATGGCATGCGATAAGTCTACCGCCAACAGTGAATCCGCCGTAGCCAATAAAGGCCGCGCAAAATACCCTGTACCACAGCCTAAATCCAGCGCCCTTTGGTAAGAGTGTTGCGGCGCCAAACTCAGCAAACGGTGGCCGACTTGCTGCTGAAATTGTGCTGATTGATTATAAGTAAGTGCGGCTTTTGAGAAGGCTTGTGCCAATTGTCGCTTATCAACCTTCATATTGCTCACTTAAAATGCTAGCAAGTGCCGCTAATAAAGCGTGAATATCTTCTCTCTGGTGATGACTACTCAAGGTAATACGTAAACGAGCTGTATTCGGTGGAACCGTGGGCGGACGAATAGCGCTTACCCAAAATCCTTGTTGTTTTAAACGCTCACTACAAAGTAATGCTCGCTCGCTACTACCGATAAGCACTGGTTGAATAGCGGTATTAGACTTTCCTAGAGGAATAGCCAACTCAGCGGCCAAAGCTTTAAATAAGCTAATATTGGTCTGTAATTGCTGTTGATAATGAGGGTCGCTACGCACTAACTCAATCGCCGCACTAATCGCCATCGCTTGCGCTGCTGGCATGGCTGTTGAGTAAACATAACTCTTATCAAAGTTGATCAGGTAATCTTGCAGATCATGATCACATAAAAGGGTGGCTCCCGATACGCCCAGAGCCTTACCAAAAGTGAGCATCTGGATTTGCACATCACTAGAGCCCACTTGTTGTTGATTCAGGCTACCACGGCCCTGCTCGCCCAAGCAGCCAACGCCGTGTGCGTCGTCAACCATTAACCAGCTATTATGCTGGTGACACAGCTGCGCAATAGCTTTAAGCGGGGCCTGATCACCACCCATGCTAAATACACCTTCAGTGATCACCAAACAATTTTGCTGCTTACGAGCAGCCAAACGCTGAGAGAGCTGTTCAAGTTGATTATGAGCGAAGCGTTTTGACTGACAACCACTTAACATGCCCGCTTCAATTAACGAGGCATGGTTTAACTTATCTTGTAACAACAAATCATTTTTGCCAAGCAGGGTTTTTATCAAGCCTTGGTTAGCTGAAAAACCACTATTAAATAATAAGGCGGCGGGCCTACCCTGCCATTCACATAATAATTGCTCTAATTGGTAATGGGGGCCTTGAAAACCCGTGACTAGAGGCGAACCGCCACAGCCGACTCCATAATGTTTGGCGCCTTCGCGCCAAGCCTCAACAATTTTGGGGTGGTTAGCCAAACCCAGATAGTCGTTACTCGAAAAATTAAGATATTGCTGGCCTTCGCTACGTAACAAGCGGCCTTGCGCCGATGCTTGGCAGCGTCGTTTCCTCAATAAATTGTTTTGCCGGCGCAGCTCAAGCTCGCTTTGGATAAAGTCGAAAGCCATTTAAGACGCGTCGTAAAACTGCGAGTTGCTAAGTTTTTGCTGCTGCTTAACCAAGGTTTTATACAAGTCTTGCTCTTGTTCTTCAGTACCGGTCTTTAAGTTGGCCACCTCAGGGCGGATACCCAACTTTTTAAACAAACGCATATCGTGGTTTTCATCCGGATTGCCGGTGGTAAGCAATTTGCAGCCATAAAAAATTGAATTCGCCCCTGCCATGAAACACAGCGCTTGAACTTGCTCATTCATTTCTTCTCGACCTGCGGACAGACGCACATGCGAGCGAGGCATCATGATCCGCGCCACCGCGATACAGCGAATGAAATCGAAATGGTCCATGTCTTCAACGTTTTCCAGCAAGGTACCTTTCACTTTCACCAACATGTTAATAGGAACACTTTCAGGATGACGCGGTAAATTTGCCAATTGCACCAATAATCCACTACGGTCGGTGGCCGTTTCCCCCATGCCCATAATGCCGCCAGAACACACTTTCATTCCGGCTGAACGCACGTGATCTAGGGTTTCTAAACGTTGATCGTAGCTGCGGGTGGTAATGATCTCCTGATAGAACTCACGAGAGGTGTCTAAGTTATGGTTGTAATAGTCAAGCCCGGCTTCGGCTAGTTGCTCTGCTTGCTGTTTTTCTAACATGCCTAGGGTCATGCAAGTTTCCATGCCCATTTGCTTAACCCCTTCCACCATTTCGATTAAATAAGGCATGTCACGCTGTTTCGGATTTTTCCAGGCGGCTCCCATACAAAAGCGCGTTGAGCCATTTTCCTTGGCTTTTTTAGCTTCTTTTAGCACGTGTTCCACTTCTAAAAGCCGCTCAGTTTTTAAATCAGTTTTATGGTGAGCGCTCTGCGGACAATACTTACAGTCCTCGGGACAAGCACCGGTTTTTATTGATAACAAGGTAGACACTTGCACTTGGTTGGGCTCGAAGTTGGCTCGGTGGACACACTGAGCTTGAAACAACAAATCGTTAAAAGGTAAAGCAAACAAGTCATTTACTTCCGATACGGTCCAATCGTGGCGGAGTGTCTGGGTCATTATCAGGACTTCCTTTAGAAATAATAATCCGCTAGTCTAGCCGCAGCTAAGCTCCTGTCAACTTTAAAAAACTATCAACTTTACTAATGGTTATTTTATGAGCATTGATTTACAATTCGATCAGCAACACCTTTGGCACCCCTATACTTCTTCTTTAAAGCCACTCCCCTGCTATCCAGTAGCCTCGGCCGAAGGTTGTGAGCTGATATTGGAAGACGACCGTCGCTTGGTGGATGGCATGGCATCATGGTGGGCCTGTATTCACGGTTATCAAGTCGCAGAATTGGATCAGGCGGTTCAGCAGCAACTGGGGAAAATGTCTCATGTCATGTTTGGCGGCTTAACTCATCAGCCAGCCATCGACTTGGCTAAAAAGCTGGTCGCGCTTACCCCGGAAAACCTACAACAAGTATTTATTAGTGATTCCGGCTCGGTGGCCGTTGAGGTGGCCTTAAAAATGGCGCTGCAATACTGGCAAGCCAAAGCGGAACCGCGCGCCAAGTTTGCCACTGTGCGTAATGGTTACCATGGCGATACCTTTGCCGCCATGTCGGTATCGGACCCCCAAGGTGGCATGCACCAGCTATATCAAGGATTTTTGGCGGAGCACTATTTTTGTGAGGCACCACAAACGCGCTTTAACGAAACCTGGAATAATGCCGACATAGTGCCAATGGAAACCCTGTTAGCCGAACACCACAACAGCATAGCTGCGGTGATTATTGAGCCTATCGTTCAGGGTGCCGGTGGCATGCGCATCTACCATCCAGAATATCTAAAGAAATTACGTGCTCTTTGCAATAAATACGGTTTATTGTTAATTGCCGACGAAATTGCTACTGGCTTTGGCCGTACCGGTAAAATGTTTGCCTGTGAACACGCTCAGATCGAGCCAGATATTCTTTGCCTAGGTAAAGGCCTTACTGGGGGTTATATGAGCCTCGCCGCCACTCTTACCAGCAAACAAGTTGCCAACACCATATGCAGCGGTGACGCTGGGGTATTTATGCACGGCCCTACCTTTATGGGAAATCCTCTGGCTTGCGCGGTGGCTAACGCCAGTATCGAATTATTATTGACAAGTCCTTGGCAACAACGAGTTGCGCATATACAAGCACGACTAAATCAACACTTAGCGGCTTGTTTAAACTTAAAAGCTGTAGCCGATGTACGAATATTAGGTGCAATAGGCGTAGTAGAGCTGCATAAAGCGGTAGATTTAGCGAAAATTCAAGCCCAATTTGTTGAGCGCGGAGTCTGGATTAGGCCCTTTGGCAAACTCATTTACCTAATGCCCCCGTATACCATTAGCGATGTACAGCTGGAACAATTATGCTCGGCAATTTACCAAGTAATGGCAAAGCCGTAAATTAAGGTATGTAATAAAATAGCAGGATGGCGATGACAATAGTCGCCAATAAACCAGTGTTCATTTTAAAATAGTCGGTTCTGCGCCGAGAGCGGCTCCAGTTTATGAACATTCCACCTAAAGTAATACCGCAGCAACTCCATAGTAATAACAAGAACACTTGCCGCAAATCTTCAACCCAATGTTCACGATAAGCTTCAGCACCACGGGACTGAAATGCACTATAAGCCACTTCAGGACGAGCATAATGATATACAACTAAAGCACTAATAAAGATGATCCATGCGACCAGAGAGACCATTACGATTAGCTTTTGTAGCATATCGGGTCCTTTTCTTCTTTCTGTCCTATTTCGTTTAGGCATCCCTCCCCCTATTTCTGTTTGTTTTTGAGGTTTCGTTGCAATAAGTTATAGATTTACCGCGTTTTAGTAATTTTTACTTGAGTCTTTAGCCTCAAGAAGTAACATTGGTTGCCTTATAATATTAGCACTATCAGATTGGAGCAGTTGTTTGCTATGACGCATTCTTCAGTGACAGACGTTTTGAGTGGAAAATTCAGCGTTGGTCAACAAGTTACTATCAAGGGATGGATCCGTACTCGACGTGATTCAAAAGCAGGCCTTTCATTTTTAGCCATTCACGATGGTTCGTGCTTCGACGCAGTTCAAGCCATTGCCCCCAACAGCCTACCCAATTATGAGAATGACGTATTAAAGCTCACCGCTGGCTGTTCAGTGAAAGTGACTGGCGAAGTCGTAGAATCCCCTGGGCAAGGCCAGTCTTTTGAGATCCAAGCAGCTGATGTTGAAGTAGTGGGTTGGGTAGAAAATCCCGATAGCTACCCGATGTCAGCAAAACGCCACAGCATCGAGTATTTACGTGAGCATGCTCACCTACGCCCTCGTACCAACGTTATTGGTGCAGTCACCCGCGTTCGTAACTGTTTATCTCAAGCCATTCATCGCTTCTATCACGAACAAGGTTATGTTTGGGTTAGCACACCGATTATCACTGGCAGCGACACCGAAGGTGCTGGCGAAATGTTCCGCGTATCAACGCTAGACATGAATAACTTGCCATTAGGTGAGAAAGGCGAAGTCGATTATCAACAAGACTTCTTTGGTAAAGAAACCTTTCTTACCGTATCTGGTCAGTTGAACGCCGAAACCTACGCTTGTGCACTGTCTAAAGTGTATACCTTTGGTCCTACCTTCCGTGCTGAAAACTCAAATACCAGCCGCCACCTTGCTGAGTTTTGGATGGTAGAACCGGAAGTGGCTTTTGCCGATTTGGAAGACGTAGCCAAGTTAGCCGAAGACATGCTTAAGTATGTATTTAAAGCTGTGCTTGATGAACGTATGGACGACATGAATTTCTTCGCCCAACGCATCAACAAAGAAGCGATTAGCCGTTTAGAAAGCTTCGTTAATGCAGACTTTGCTCAAGTGGATTACACCGATGCGATTCAAATCTTGCAAGACTCTGGACGCAAATTTGAATACGACGTGGAATGGGGCATCGATATGTCTTCAGAACACGAGCGTTACCTGGCAGAAGAACACTTTAAAGCACCAGTAGTAGTGAAAAACTACCCGAAAGATATTAAAGCCTTCTACATGCGTCAAAATGAAGACGGTAAAACGGTTGCCGCAATGGATGTATTAGCCCCCGGCATTGGCGAAATCATTGGTGGTAGTCAACGTGAAGAGCGCATAGATGTGCTAGATGCACGCCTAGAAGAGTTGAATTTAGACAAAAACGATTACGGTTGGTACCGTGATTTACGTCGCTACGGCACCGTACCTCACTCTGGTTTCGGCTTAGGTTTTGAGCGTCTGGTGTCTTACGTTACCGGAATGAGCAACATTCGCGACGTCATCCCCTTCCCTCGTTCACCTAACAATGCGGAATACTAAACTGTAGTTAGTCGCATTAACAACAACTTATAAAAGCCTCAGTTTATGAGGCTTTTATATTTCTAGATCACCTTCACAGTCGCATCTATAAGCCACGCTAGCACTGCAATCATCGCTATACAGCCAGCGGCACTTGATACATACTAATCTGCATAACTTGGTGAACAACACCAGAGCAATAAAAAAGGATTTTCATGAGAAAGTTAAAAGTGATTACTACCGAAGATGTACTACTAACATTATGTAATTCGGTCACTAACGTATTAAGCAAAGCCACTACCAGCGAAATCAGATATTCAGCCATGGTACAAAAGATTAATAAAACCTGCCTAAAACCAGATATTGGTTGTTTCGTGCTGTTTGATGGAGGATTCTCTGGATTGGTGGTTATTAACTTTACCGCTGATGCGGCGATGGAAATTTACCACAATTACATGGTGCATATGGGCATACCTGAATCAGAGCTTGCCCAAGCGCATACTGCCGATGAAGTGGGCAATGTAATGGGAGAGTTAATGAATCAAATAGTGGGCTATTTTACCGGTGTGATAGGCAAAGAATTACAAACCTCACTCACCCAAAACCAACCCAAAATGTTGGCCTTAAATAAACAAGTATTGATTTCCATTGACACCAATTTAGACCGTCCCCAGGCGCGCCGAGTGACCTTCACTACTGAGAAGAACAACATCTTCTATCTAGAACTCGCGATGGATAAAACCGAGTTTATTAAATTACATGAATTTGAAACTGAAGATGACGTTGATCCAGATGCTCTTATTGAGCAAGCCGCATCACAAAAGAAAGCCGCTCAAGAACCTAAAGACTTAGGGCGAACCATTGATCAAGATTTGCTAGACGAGCTTGGCATTTAAGCCAGTAAGCGCACAAGATGCTCAAGCGTGACTTGAGTATCTTGGTAATCTAGCGCCAACGCATGCTGCTGGCCGCCCTGAGACAATACCAGTGATGGAAAACCTTGAATGGGCAAACTGCGGGCAAACTCAATTTGCTGCATTAACTGCCGGTTTAAGTCTTCACTTTGCATATCTGCTATAAATTGCTGCTTGTCTAACTTTAACCGCTCAGCCAAAGCGACCAATACCTCAAATTCGGATGGGTTTTTCGCCTGTAAATAGTAAGCCTGTTGGATAGCTTCAATCATTGCCTTAGCTGAAGCTTGCTTTGCTGCGGCCAATACGGCGCGATTAGCTGGATAAGTAGACCGCCTAGGGCTATTTAACCGCCAAAAATCGTAATTAAACTCGGTGCCTAATTGCTGCGCAATTTTACGCCAAGTTTGCTGTAAAAACTGTTGCATATCCTGGGGCATCGGCTGGTTGCTATCGGCAGCTAAGCCGCCGAGTAGGTAAATCATTTCCACCCCTGCAGGTAAGGCTTGTTCTAACTCTGCTAAACGAGGTTTATACCCCCAACACCAAGAGCACATAGGATCGTGAACATAGTATACAAGCGCCATAAATGCTTATAACCAACTAACATAGTTTTCAAAGGTAAGCTCGCGTAATTTGGCGGCTTTAGTCTGTGGGCTACCCAAGTATAGAAAGCCAACGATGGACTCAGACTCTGTTAAACCGAGTAATTGCTTAACCGTAGCACTATAAGCCATGGGGCCAGTACGCCAAATACCATTATAGCCCTGGGCAAATGCAGCCATTTGCATGGCATGCACCACGCAGCCCGCCGAGATAACTTGCTCAATTCCCGGAACCTTAGCATGCTCTTTTGGCGAAGCGATAACAATGGTGATTAATGGCGCGCGGAACGGCATGGTTTTGGCTTTTTCACTATCACCGGCTTCCACCAGTGCAGCTTGTTCGAATATGTCTGCTAGTTTTCCTAATCCTTCACCACTTACGTGAATAAAACGCCAAGGACTTAAACCGCCATGGTCAGGTGCTCTTAGCCCTGCTTTCCAAATAGTTTCTAGCTCAGCCCCCTCTGGAGCCGGCGCAGTTAAACGCGGGCAAGATTGACGATTAAGTAATAAATCTAAGGCCTTCATTGCTATCCTTAACAAGAGAGTTTGTTAAGCCATTGTGCGTAAATTGTATTAAAAGTAAAGTTAAGCCTCAATCCATGGACTACTAACAATGAAATTTAAACCCGCCACCGCTCAAATGGCCCAACAGCAGCAACTGCGTCGCCAACAACTTAAGCAATTACAGGCTTGGGTTAGATGTCACCCTAAACCCACCGCGGCACTAATTCAAAAATGGATAAAACTAGAGCGCTGCCGCTAACTCAGCTCCTTGGCGTATTGCTCGCTTAGCGTCTAACTCTGCGGCAACATCTGCGCCGCCAATCAAATGAGAGCTTATCCCTAACGCCGTTAAATCATCATGTAAGATGCGCAGTGGCTCTTGTCCAGCGCATATTACAACTTGATCAACCGCTAATATCTGCGGCTTACCATCAATGCAAATATGTAGGCCTTGGTCGTCTATTTTTGAGTATTCAACACCGGCTAACATTTCCACCTGATTTTTCTTTAAGGTTTCGCGATGGATCCAACCGGTGGTTTTTCCCAAACCTCTACCCACCTTGCTAGATTTTCGTTGGCATAAATAGACCTTACGTAAAGCCTGATGAGTTTTCTGAGGTTTTAGACCACCTGGCTCAGCTATATTGCTATCAATACCCCAGCTGTCTAACCAGCGCTTAACATTAGTAGATAAAAAGGGCTTTTGTTCTACCAAGTATTCCGCTACATCAAAACCAATACCACCAGCACCTATAATTGCAACCTGTTTACCCATGGATTTGTGGTCGCGCAATACATCTAAATAACTACATACTTTTGGATGATTAATGCCCTCTATTGGCGGAGTTCGCGGTGAAATACCAGTGGCTATCACCAACTCATCGACAGCCAATTGGCTCAACATCGGTGCATCCACTTTAGTTTCTAAATGTAAATCTACACCTAATTGCTGTAAGCGGTTAGCGAAATAGCGGAGGGTTTCGTAAAACTCTTCTTTTCCGGGGATCTGTTTAGCGTAATTAAACTGACCGCCAATTTGTTCAGCCTGATCATACAGGCTTACTTTATGTCCTCTTTCTGCCGCGTAACATGCAAATGCCAAACCTGCTGGGCCTGCCCCCACCACTGCGATCTGTTTAACCGAACTTACCGGAGTAAAACGCAACTCAGTTTCATAACAAGCTTGAGGATTCACTAAACAGCTGGCCCGTTGTTGTTTGAATACATGATCCAAACAGGCTTGATTACAGGCAATACAAGTATTAATAAGCGCAGCTTGATTATTGCGGGCTTTTTCCACAAATAATGGATCGGCCAATAAAGGGCGTGCCATGGACACCATATCGGCTTGCCCTGAGCGCAAAATGTTTTCTGCTACATCCGGTGTGTTAATTCGGTTAACCGCGACCATCGGGATATTAATATGCGGCTTCACTTTCTCGGTTACCCAAGCAAAAGCACCTCGAGGTACGCTGGTAGCGATGGTCGGAACTCGCGCCTCATGCCAGCCAATACCGGTATTAAGCAGAGTTACGCCAGCTTGTTCGAGAGCTTTGGCTAAAAGTAATACTTCTTCAAAGGTGCTGCCTTGCTCTACTAAGTCGAGCATAGATAAACGAAATACAATGATGAAATCTCTACCCACCGCCGCACGAGTTTGCTCAACTACTTCAATAGGAAATTTAATTCTATTTTGGTAGCTTCCCCCCCAACCATCGTTACGTCGATTAGTGCGCGAACAAATAAACTGATTAATTAAATATCCTTCTGAGCCCATAATTTCAACGCCGTCATAACCAGCGCGTTTGGCTAACTTAGCACTGTTGGCAAAATCTTTTATGGTGGACCGAATTTGCCGCTCACTCATGGCTTTGGGTTTAAACGGATTGATTGGTGCCTTCATCTTACTGGCTCCTACGCTAAAGGGGTGATAGGCGTAACGACCAGCATGCAGCAACTGTAAGGCTATTTTCCCCCCTTCTTTATGCACCGCGTCTGTGATCAAACGGTGTTTTTTTAGCTGCCAAGGAAAACTAAGCTGACAACCATTAGGGGTAAGACGACCTCTAAAATTGGGCGCTATCCCACCGGTCACAATTAAGCCCACGCCCCCTTTGGCTCGCAATGCATAAAATGCAGCTAGTTTCTCAAATCCGCCTTTTTCTTCTTCTAATCCGGTGTGCATTGAGCCCATTAAAACGCGACTAGGTAACTGGGTGAATCCTAAATCCAAAGGAGCGCTTAAATGCGGGTATTTGGTCATCAGTGTAGCCTCTAACTGTTAGCCATGTTATCAAAGTGTTAACAGCATATACAAAGCAAACTATAGTTTCAAACATTTGTTTGAATATTTGCAGGTGCCTGTTTTTTATGACTATGATAACGTTTAATTCCCTTTAACTATTTAAGTAGAGCACCGTGTTTAAATTTATTAAAAACATCTTTCGCTTTTTCTGGCGTACGCTTAACTTTATCCGTGCGTTAATCGTTAATTTATTTTTGTTGCTGATGGTTATTCTGGTGATAGTAGCCCTAGGTAACATTGAGAACGAGCCACAGCTAACCCCTCCAGCCGGAGCACTAGCCCTTAACTTAAATGGTCAAATCGTTGAACAAACTCAACGTATTAATCCAATAGCAGAATATAGCAATGAACTGTTAAGTAATACCGTCGAACGGGAAATTGACCTCTACAGCGTGGTGCACGCCATTAATGCAGCCCGCACAGACAGTAATATTACAGGCATCGTATTGCGCTTAGGCGCATTACCACGCACCAGCCAAACCAAACTGGCCATCATAGGTGAAGCGTTAGAACGCTTTAAGGACAGCGGCAAACCAATTATTTCTTACGCCGACTACTACGATCAACATCAATACTATTTAGCTAGTTTTGCTGACACGGTGCTACTAAACCCCAAAGGCGCAGTATTGATGCGGGGTATGAATTCACGGCAACTGTTTTATAAAGACGCCATCGACAAACTGGATTTAACTGCCCATATTTTCCGCGTGGGCACCCATAAATCTTTTGTAGAACCTTATATTCGCAACGACATGTCTGACGAAGCTAAGCAAGATTTAGCGCATTGGATGAATCAACTTTGGCAAAGTTACCTAGACACGGTGTCTAATAATCGTGGCCTTGCCCAACAGCAGTTAATGCCCAAGGCTAAGCAACTTATTGCAGCACTTAAAACCGTAAACGGTGATGGGGCTCGCTACGCTGAAAAATATGGCTTGGTAGACCAATTAACTACTCGCTCTCAAGCTAAACAACTATTAATCGACACCTTCGGCGAAAGCGAAGATGGCGGCAGTTATCAATCTCAAGATTTCACTGATTACCTAGCTCAACTACCCGCACCTTCAAGTGCTGCCGACAAAGTAGCCTTATTGGTTGCTCAAGGCACGATTGTCGGCGGACGAGGCCAAGACAAGGTGATAGCGGCTGACACTGTATTAAGCCAATTAAACCAAGCTTTGGAAGATGAAGACGTAAAAGCCTTAGTGGTACGTGTGGACAGCCCCGGTGGCAGTGCTTTCGCTTCAGAGTTAATTCGTGAAAAATTACAACAGTTCCAAGACAAAGGTATTCCAGTTGTGGTTTCTATGGGAAGCGTCGCCGCCAGTGGCGGTTATTGGATTTCATCTACCGCCGACCAAATCTTTGCCAGCCCAACTACCATCACCGGTTCTATTGGCATCTTTGGCATGTTTGCCACCATTGAAAATGCCTTAGCTAAATTGGGCATCAGCAGTGATGGCTATGCCACTGGCCCGCTAGCAGAAATTAGCCCATTTCAGACCTTGCCGAAAGAAGTCGCTGAGATTATTCAGCTAAATATTGAACACGGCTACCACGACTTCGTTTCGTTAGTATCAAACGGTAGAGCCATTCCAATGGCGGATATGGATAACATCGCCGAAGGACGTATTTGGACTGGCCAAGACGCCCTAGAAAACGGCTTGGTTGACCAGCTGGGCGATCTCAATGCTGCCATCGATTATGCCGTAAGCTTGGCTGAGTTAAACGCTTACCAGCTAGATAAGCTAGAAGTGCCTATGTCTCCGCGTGAGCGTTTCATTGTCGAACTGTTTGACAGCCACATCAGTCAGGCACTAGCTAATCACTTACCCCAATGGAGCTTGTTACAACAAATTAAGCAACAAGCACCTTCCTTAGAACAGTTTAATGACCCAATGGGCCAATATAGTTTCTGCGCGGTATGCGAGGACTTACAATAGGCTTAATTATTCCTCGCTAGCTACTTACATTCGGCCTTCATCAGACTATAATTTTAAAAATTTTAGAAATGGTAGTCTGATGAGTCGAAAATCTATTTATATTGCCTATACGGGCGGTACAATTGGCATGCAGCGTAGTGAAAGAGGCTATGTCCCTGTCGCCGGCTTTATGCGCGATTGCTTACAGGCCATGCCTGAATTTCAGCGCGAAGAAATGCCAGAATTTACGGTTCACGAATTTTCGCCATTAATCGATTCTGCTGACATGGATCCTCAGCATTGGCAATTAATTGCTGAGGATATTCAAGCCAATTATGAACAGTACGATGGATTTGTGGTGTTACACGGTACTGATACCATGGCTTATACCGCATCAGCACTGTCGTTCATGCTAGAAAACCTAAGCAAGCCCGTAATTGTTACTGGTTCACAAATTCCGCTCAGCGAACTTCGTTCTGACGGGCAAACCAACCTACTCAATGCTCTCTATTTAGCCGCCTACTATCCGGTGCACGAAGTCTGTCTATTTTTTAACAACAAACTGTTTAGAGGAAATCGAAGTACTAAAGCGCATGCCGACGGCTTTGATGCCTTTATGTCACCAAACTACCCTGCTTTATTGAAAGCCGGCATTAATATTGAGGTGATTTCCGGAGAAATCAGGCCTACAGGGATCAGCGCATTGCAGATAAGCCCTATTGTTCCGCAACCTATTGGAGTTGTTAGTTTATATCCAGGCATATCCACCGAAGTAATTGCCAATTTACTATTACAACCGGTAAAGGCCCTGATATTACTCAGCTACGGCGTAGGAAACGCACCACAGAATGAGAGCATGCAGGAGTTATTAAACCAAGCCTGTGAGCGTGGCATCATCGTATTAAATTTAAGCCAATGTTTAACAGGTAAGGTTAACATGGGCGGTTATGCTACAGGCAATGCTTTAGCAAAAGCAGGGGTGGTAAGTGGTGGAGACATGACCACAGAAGCAGCCTTAGCTAAGCTTCATTATTTACTCAGTAAACCACTGCCTTGTGAGCGGATCCGTGAGTTACTTAAGCAAGACTTACGCGGAGAAATAAGTCTTTAATAATTATCGTTTTGCGGCACGCTAACGATGGTTTGCTCGTCTCGATATTGGCGTTTTAGCTCTTGTTTAGATTTCATCACTAACTCTCCATCAGTTCCAACAGAAAAATGCTGAGGCTGATGGTTATGTTTTGCTTGGTATATTATAACTAACTGCTGAGTGTGATCCCGCTGTGCTTCATTCAGCAATTTACCATCTGGCCAACGCCCAGTTTCCACCGCGCTGAGCATATTTTGATAAATCTCTGGCGTAATTGACGCCAACAATTTTTCTACATCCATTTATCACTCCTATAATATTAGTAAAACACTAACAAAGCTTTATACGGCTGCCAAGCTATAAACTGAGCAATCAAGCGAAGCAAGTGAATTTATTGCAGCTTAAGTCAAATAAATTATGCTAATCTTTGTAATCTGTTATTTGTTATCTATTATCCTTCTAGGAAGAAAATTGTCTTCGTTAACCACTCATTGTCGCTATCTTCTATTACTGCTGCCATTGGGGCTCGTCGGCTGCGATTCCGCTTTGAACTTTTTAGGTTTTGGCGACCCAAACGTTAAAAGCATTTGTAAAAGTAACCCGGCATTATGTGAAGATCTTAATCAGGATGGTTGGTGCCGCTCTGAGCGGGCCGACGTCATCATCTCACGCTTTAATGAGCTAAATCACGATAGCGAAGAAAACAAATATCACCTAATTAAGCATTATCGTGCTTACAATCAGTGTATTGAGTTGGCGGCTTCAATTGAACCTAAATACGATAAATCCCGAAAAACTCAACGGGTAGTAGGCATGCTTACCTCATTAGAGGAACTCGCCCGTTTAGAAGCTGAAACCAAAAATTCCAACAATCCCTACTTAACGATGTATCACTGGACTCAGCACCGTGACCAAGACGCTAAGGAACGCTTTTTAGCCTTAGAAGGCACTGGTAAACTGGATAGCCCCGAATTGCTCTGGACCTTAGCTATTTACTACAGTGGGAAGGACCCTCAAAAAACCATTGATATTCTACAACGTAGCTTTAAATATTTTTCTGAAGATCAAATTATTCCTGCAAAATACCCTGAAGCTATCACCTCACAATACATGTCCCTAAGAGAATTTCGTCAAGCCTACATCTGGGCGCAAGTGTCAGCTTTATTCGAAGACCACAGCACTCAAGATTACTCTTCACTTAAGCACTTACTGCAATTAGATGAAGAGCAATTAGATGACTTGCAAGATGAAGCTAAGTTCATCTTTAAACAAATAAAAGAACGCCAATACCAATCATAACGCTAGTCTTGACTTTCAGTACTAAAGTCTAGAGCAGCAGAATTAATACAGAAGCGTTCTTTCGTTTCGGTGGGACCATCATTAAATACATGGCCGAGGTGTGCATCACAGCGGCTACAGCGAACCTCAATGCGTTCCATATTATGGCTAGTATCTCTTAAAAATGTTACCGCCCTGTTGGCTACGGTTTTATCAAAGCTAGGCCACCCACATCCGGCATCAAATTTTGACTGAGAGCTAAACAATACCTGATTGCAGCAAACACAATGATAAGTACCGCGCTGATTATTATGTAACAAGTTACCACTAAAAGGACGCTCAGTGGCCCCCTCTCTTGTAACGGCAAAGGCTAAATCAGAAAGTAGCTCGCGCCACTCTTGTTCACTTTTTACGATTTTATTCACAACTCTGTTTGTTCTAACAAGACCATGGATTTGGCTTGTAGCTTAACATGTTTGAGCTGAGCGAGTGGCTTTTCAAAGATGGCTTTTTCATAACTGGTATCCATTTGCTGAGTCCATTGACAACCAGTTTCTGGGCCAGCGATCGTATAATCCACCTCATGAGTACAAGCATTAAACATCCATAACCAACGGGCCTTATTTTTACCCAAACTTCTCAACTCAACTGCCACCGCCCAAGCATGAGATTGATGCCAGTCACTTTGTCTCATATGGGCACCATTAGTACGGTACCAGCGCACACCATGTAATTGCGTATGGTTCTTCTCGTAACCATCGTTCTCTAATTGCAAGTAGTTAAATACACTAGAGCGTTTACGCAGAGCTATCAATTGCTGACAAAATTCCAAAAACTGTTGCTGTTCTGAATTGAGCTTCCAGTTAAACCAACTCATCTTATTATTTTGGCAATAGGCGTTATTATTACCTTGCTGAGTTCGGCTTAATTCATCTCCACCCAAAAAATGTGGAATGCCTTGCGATAACATCAAAGTAGACAACAAATTGCGTTTTTGTTTGCGTCGTAAACGCATAATTGCGGGATCGTCGGTCTCCCCTTCTATTCCATAGTTAGCGGATAGATTATGACCATGACCGTCTCGGTTTTCTTCGCCATTGGCGTGATTATGACGCTGTTCGTAACTAACCAAATCGTCCAAAGTAAAACCATCGTGATAACAAATATAATTCACGCTGGTATGAATGCTTCTGCGACTAGCAAAAAACAAATCACGGGAGCCCATTATGCGTGTGGCCAGCTCTCCTAATAAACCATGGTCGCCTTTCCAAAAGGCTCGGCTAGTATCACGAAAACGATCGTTACATTCCATCCAACGTTCGGGGAAGTGGCCCAATTGATAACCATAGGGGCCAATATCCCATGGTTCAGCGATCATCTTGGCACGCGATAATATAGGGTCTTGGGCGATCGCTTTAAAGAAAGCCGCATGTTGGCTATATTGGTTTTTCTCACGGCCTAAACTCACTGCGAGATCGAAGCGAAAGCCGTCAACCTGCATCACATCAACCCAATAACGCAAGCTATCGAGAACTAAGCGCAAGCTAGTAGGACTATCTAAGCTAACGCTATTACCACAACCAGTATTATTAGCGTAGCGTTGGTAACAAGGACTATCACCGATTTCGTCAAACAAGTAATAACCACGGTTATCTAGACCCCGATAACATAACGTTGGCCCATCAGCACCTGCTTCAGCGGTATGATTAAATACCACATCCAATATCACTTCTATACCATTACGGTGGAACTCTCGCACCATCGTTTTAAATTCAGTGACAGCATTTTGTTTGGCGTAACGCGGTTCCGGTGCCATGAACAAAATCGGGTTGTAGCCCCAGTAGTTACTTAAGCCTAAGCCTTTTAACCGCGGCTCGGACATAAATGCAGCGGTTGGCATTAACTGCACAGAAGTAACCCCTAAGTTTTGTAAATGCTTAATACTACATGGCTCAACCATGCCTAGATAACAGCCTCTATTGGCAGACGATACCTTTTCGTTTAATTGACTAAAACCTCGAACATGGGTCTCGTACAAAATCATATCTTGGCGGGCAATGTTAGGCTTAACTACCTCTTGCCAGTCGAAATCATCGTTAGTAACGACACACTTGGGGATAAGGTTTGCATCATCTTCTTGGTAAGCTTTAGCATCCCAAATCAGCGGCCTTGACAAGGCTTTAGCATAAGGGTCCAAAATCAACTTTCTTGGATCATACCAATAACCCAACTCAGGTTGGAAAGCCCCAAATACGCGATAGGCATAGCGCTGTTTGGCTTTGACACCATGCACATAGCCATAGCGAATACCACCTTGCTTACCGGGTAAGACTAAGCGTGCAATCTCGTTTTCTTGCTCATCAAATAAGCACAACTCTATGTACTTGGCGTCACCGGCATGAATTGCGAAGTTACATCCCTGAGCGTCAAGCGTAGCGCCCAGTGGATAATCCGTTCCAGGGGAAACTTGAAATTTTCCAAGGCTAAAGGGTAAAGGTGTTAATTGACTTTTTATAGACATAGATACCCTATCTCCCCTGCCGAAGCAGGGGGCTTATCAACTGTAAACTAATCTACCTTGATTAAATACAAAGTTGAAAGGGGTGGCAAGTTTAATATTACGGAGTTATCCCGCCCTTGGCTTGCTATCGCGTCAGATTGGAACTCGATACCAGCATCGTAGTTGCTGCCCCAGTACATTTCTGAATCGGTATTTAAAATAACTCGGTAGCGCCCAGCTTCGGGTACAGCTAAACGATATTGATCACGAGGCACAGGGGTAAAATTACAGACAACAATCATTTTTTGTTGACTATTTATTGCATTACGCTGGAACACCACAATACTTTTTTCCCAGTCGTTATGGTCTATCCATTCAAAACCGGCTGTATCGTAGTCACCTTCAAACATCGCAGGATGATGTCGATATACTTTGTTTAGTTGCTTAACTAACTCTTGCTGCCCTTTGTGTTTTGGATACTGTAATACATTCCATTCTAAACTGGCATCGTGATTCCATTCGCTAGCTTGGGCAATTTCGTTACCCATGAAGTTGAGTTTTTTACCTGGGTGGGCATACATGAAGGCAGTATAAGCACGTAAATTAGCTGCCTGCTGCCACTCGTCGCCAGGCATCTTGCCTATTAACGAACCTTTACCATGTACTACTTCATCATGAGAAATCGGCAAAACAAAATTCTCATCGTAGTTATATACCATGGCAAAGGTGATTTCGTTATGGTGATATTTACGGAACGCTGGATCTTTTTGCATGTAAGTTAAAGAATCGTGCATCCAGCCCATATTCCATTTGAAACCAAAACCTAAACCGCCGCTATAGGTAGGACGAGATACACCAGCGAAAGCGGTAGACTCTTCGGCAATGGTCATTGCATGGGGGTATTGACGGTACACTTCTTCATTAAACCACTTCAATAAGCTAATCGCTTCATAGTTTTGATTACCACCGTCGATGTTAGGGATCCATTCACCTTCATCGCGTGAATAATCCCAATACAGCATCGACGCCACAGCATCAACTCGCAAACCATCAACATGAAACTTATCTAGCCAAATCAGAGCACTAGCCACCAAGAATTGTCTTACGGTGTCGCGCCCAAAATCATAAATATAAGAGTTCCAGTCGTTATGCCAACCACGGCGAGGATCTTCGTATTCGTAAAGATGCGTGCCGTCAAAACGGGCCAAACCATGAGAATCACTGGGGAAGTGAGCAGGCACCCAATCTACAATCACTCCGATGCCATTTTGGTGGCATTGGTCAACTAAAAATTTGAAGTCATCGGGGTTACCAAAACGGCTGGTTGGGGCAAATAACCCGATAGGTTGATAGCCCCATGAACCGTCGAAAGGGTATTCAGATATGGGGAGAACCTCAATATGGGTGTAACCCATTTCTTTTACGTAATCGACCAACTCTATAGCTAACTCTCGATAACTCAAATAGATGGCTTTGTTAGCTTCTACCTTGCGGCGCCATGAACCTAAATGCACCTCATAGATGCTCATTGGCTGCAGCCGTTTATCGGTTTTTTGTGACTCGATCCAGTCTTGGTCATGCCACTGATATTGTTGATGGTCCCATACCACTGAAGCAAACGAAGGATACTGTTCTGCACTAAAACCAACAGGGTCGGTTTTATGCGGCAAACTATGACCATGGTTATCTTTAAGCTCGTATTTATATTTAGTGCCAGCGTCAAGACCCGGAACAAATAATACCCAATGACCGTCTAAAGAACGCTGCATCGGTAAACGGCGTCCATCCCAATAGTTAAATTCACCAATTAGACTCACACTCATTGCGCTAGGAGCGTACACTGCAAATCGTACACCGCTAACACTGTGCCCATCGACCTCAATAGTTTTAACTTGGGCTCCCAGTACTTGATAAAGATTCTGCGGCGCATGCGACATGGTAGCCAAGCCTTCATAGGCTTGTTCGTGAAATTGATAAGGGTCGATAACGGTATTTTTTGCATCACCGTAATCGACCTCTAACTGATAAGAAAATCGCTCGTTGCTATCAACAGATAATTCAAACAAACCTTGCGGCGATACCTGGCCCATTTCCCCAATTAACTTGCCACTTAATGAAAATACCGAAACAGCTTTAGCATCTGGCTTCCAAGTGCGCAAAACCAAGCCTTTTTTATTAGTCTTGCTAATTAAACCTAATACATTAAAGGGTTCACTGAGGCGCACACTGGACAGCTTTTGAACGAGTGTAGAAACCGGAGAAGACAGAGATCGTTTCATTATGTACTTACCTTAACGTCCTGAGAATAAGAGAGTTTGGTCAATACTGCTTAGGTTAGCGCAACTGCGATCGCTTTTCTCAAAAAATGCCAATTAAAGTGAGATAGAAAACATTTTCATAGACAAAAAAAAGCGCTCCGAAGAGCGCTTGTTTAGATTTCGTGCAAATTATTTGCTTACTTTAGCACGAGCTTCGGTCAACGAGTACATTAAATGTTGCACATCATGATCATTAAACAAATCACTTAAATTCCATGCCAACTTACGGCGCCAATTTGGATACTCGCAAGATGTTCCAGGTACGTTAACTGGCTTATCCATTTCCATCCAGTCTTCTAACTGAACAGACAATAGATTACAGCTACCCTTAGCCATATGTACTTGGATGCCGTAATTTAAGCCTTTATCCATACCCACCCAATTTACGTCATGCGATATGTAGTCAGGAATACTTTGGTGGCCATGTAGGCTATCAAGAATTTTTTGCTTACTTTCGTGGCGGGCACGGTATAAACCTTGAAGCACCTCTTCATCTGGATAAATACCTAACTCACGACCTAAGGCTAAATCATCACAATGCCAGAACCCGCGCAAGGTTGGCATATCGTGAGTGGTGACCGCAGACATCGCTTGCTCAGGATAATGAGCAGGAGAAATAAAGCCGCCGTCTTCAGCTTGTTCAAAGAAGAAAATGCGGTAAGAATGGACACCATTTTCTTGTAAGACTTCAAAAATGCCATCAGGAACAGTACCTAGGTCTTCACCAATAATAAGACACTTATTACGGTGACTCTCTAATGCCAAAATACCTAGTAAATCTTGAATAGGATAGTAAAGGTAAGCGCCCTTATCGGCCGAATCTTCTACAGGTACTAACCACAAGCGCAACAAAGCCATGGCGTGGTCAATACGTAGTGAACCACAAGAACGCATATTTGAACGGAACAAGTCAATCATAGGTTGATATTGCTGTTGCTCTAGTACTGCTGGATCCATTGGAGGCAAGCCCCACTTTTGACCTAGAGGGCCTAGAACATCTGGTGGAGCACCGACACTTGCGTCTAGAGAGTACAAGTCACCATTTGCCCAAATTTCTACACTACCCTCACTAACACCAACAGCTAGATCACGGTATAGACCCATGGCCATACCAGACTCTTTAGCAACGGCATCAACGGTTGCTAGTTGTCCATCAGCAATCCATTGTAGCCATAGATAGAAATCTACTGCATCTTTATTCGCTTTTACCCATTCAACTACAGCAGGTAGATGGTACTCTTTGTACTCATCCGGCCATGCTGGCCAACCCCAAGCATTACCAATGGTGTCGTATAAATGAGCTTGCAACGCATCATAAGTCGCTTGTGCGGCCAAGCTCTCGCCGCCTTCCTTAACGAAAGAGCGGAACTCATTTGCGCGTTTACTACGGCCTTTTTGGATAGTTTGGAATTGCTTAAATACTAATTGAAGTGCTTCTAACTTAGCCTTAGTTACGCCAGTGTAATCAACCCACTCACTGCTGCGTAGCTGTTCTAAACGATTTTGGAAAGCAGTACTTGCCACCAAGGCGGAGGCTTCTGACTCTTGGAATTCAGTAATTGCTTCCACATCAATATAAACAATGTTTAACCAGCGACGAGAAGAAGGACTATATGGGCTAGCCGCTTCAGGGTTAGCAGGATAAAGCGAATGGATTGGGTTTAAGCCAACAAAGTCCCCGCCCTTCTGCGCAACATTCTTAACCAACACTTGTAAGTCAGAGAAATCCCCAATCCCCCAGTTTGTTTCACTACGCAGGCAGTATAGCTGAACGCTTGGGCCCCAGACTTTTTTGCCATTAGCGATTTTCGGTTGGATATAAGCAGCTTGGGGCGCCACAATGTAGCGTGTTTCAGCCAATACCTTACGACCACCTTTAAGTTTCAGGGACAACTGATGATAGCCAATAGGCAGTTCGATGCTCAAATTAACGATATAAGCCTGATACTCAGTTTCGTTAATTGCATGCGCTTCGATAAGTTCACCATCAACTGGGGTAATTTGTCCCTTAAAGGTTTCACCTTGCTCGGTTTCTAGCATCCAAGAAAATTCTTTGTTGGCTAACTCGATTGGAACACGGATCTCCAATGGATACTCAGAAGCGACACGTACGACTTTCACTACTGGCATGACCGATTGCCAGTAGTTCAAGACATCTTCTTCATAGCGTTTGGCCAATTGCTCTGCATCATCTACAGGGTAACCTAGCGCTTTTAATAATTTCGCTTTGCTTTCAGGTACGACTTGCGCCGGATTTCCCCAAGCATCTACGTAACTGGTCTCGATTCCGCGAAGCTTAACCAGCTGTTCAATGATTTGATCTGACATAACATTTCCCGAGTTATTGCTTTTAGAGTTATTGCTTTTATATTACTAATTATTGTTTTTTTGCGCGTGTATTGTACTCATCCCAACATTCGATTTATCGATCTAGCACAAATTTCACTAAAATAATTTTATCTGAGATTGCGTGATATTGATTGTTTTTTTTTATATTCACGCTAATACTTCTCACTGCAAATTGTGAGCTTGTTCGTTTTTAAACCATTAATTGATGTCGCGCAAATTAATTGCCGATTGAACTTGAACTATTTTAAAAATGTTGTAAGTTTACAACCAAATTCTACATCTGTTAACACTTGGAAACATTAGGTATCACTATGACAATTAAAGTTGGTATTAACGGTTTTGGCCGTATTGGACGTTTCGTATTTCGTGCTTCTGTTGAGCGCAGCGACATCGAAGTTGTGGGCATCAACGACTTAATCGACGTTGAGTACATGGCTTACATGCTTAAGTACGATTCAACTCACGGCCGTTTCAAGGGTAGCGTAGAGGTTGTTGACGGCAACTTAGTAGTAAATGGTAACACTGTTCGCGTTACTGCTGTACGCAACCCTGAAGAACTAAAATGGGATGAAATTGGTGTTGATGTTGTTGCTGAAGCAACAGGTATCTTCCTAACTGACGAAACAGCTCGTCAGCACATCACTGCTGGTGCGAAGAAAGTTGTTCTAACTGGTCCTTCTAAAGACGCTACTCCTATGTTTGTTATGGGCGTTAACCACGACACTTACGCTGGTCAAGAAATCGTTTCTAACGCTTCTTGTACTACTAACTGTCTTGCACCTATCGCTAAAGTACTAAACGACAAGTGGGGCATTGAATCAGGTCTTATGACTACTGTTCACGCAACTACTGCTACTCAAAAAACTGTTGACGGTCCTTCAATGAAAGACTGGCGTGGTGGTCGTGGTGCTGGTCAAAACATCATCCCTTCTTCTACTGGTGCAGCTAAAGCTGTAGGTGTTGTTCTTCCTGAGCTTAACGGCAAACTAACTGGTATGGCTTTCCGCGTACCTACTCCAGACGTATCTGTAGTTGATTTAACTGTTAACTTAAAAGAAGCTGCTACTTACGAAGAAATTTGTGCAGCAATGAAAGCCGCTTCTGAAGGCGAAATGGCTGGCGTTCTTGGCTACACTGAAGATCAAGTTGTTTCTAACGACTTCGTTGGTGAAGTTAACACTTCTGTATTCGACGCTAAAGCTGGCGTTGCTCTAACTGACAAATTCGTTAAGGTTGTATCTTGGTACGACAACGAAATCGGTTACTCAAATAAAGTTCTAGATCTAATTGCTCACATCTCTAAATAAGACATGTAGCTTAGTCTAAACTTACAAGGCGACCTTCGGGTCGCTTTTTTTATAGGTGAAATTTATGATTTTGGAAAAACTCCAATTAACTGTAGTTAAACAATTAGACAATGCCGTATTTGAAGTCCAAAACCAGCAAGGTATGGTGTTTTATTGGATAGACCACCCCAAAGTTAAAGCTCTTATCGCACAACAAGGCGCACACCTAATTAGCTACCGCCCCAAGGGCGGGCAAGAACTCTTATGGCTAAGTGACAATAGCGAATTCAGCCCTTCCGTGGCGATTCGCGGCGGAGTACCGATTTGCTGGCCGCGATTTGCCAACCTAGGTGATAGCCCGTTGCCTAAACATGGTATAGCCAGAACTGCGGTTTGGCGACTAAACAATATAAATACCACAACAAATGAATGCAGCCTAAGCCTTAAGCTAACTCCCCCCTCTATCCCTGGTGTTGAATTGGAATGTCAGTTTATATTGAGTCAGCAAGCACGCATTGAGTTAATTACTCACAATCATTCTAGCCATCCTTTCAGCTATACCGGAGCACTGCACTCATATTTCATAACAGATGTAAATAAATTACACATCCGATCACTAGGCCGACAATATTTCGATTCGGTTATAGGGAAGATTGAATTGGTGGACGATGACTTTCAACTATCAGCAGAAACAGACCGCATCTACCTAAAAGCAGAAGATACCAGCTTAATGAATTTTGGAGAACAGCAGGTGGAAATACACCACAAAGGGCATGATAGTGTGGTTGTTTGGAACCCTGGATGCGCCTTGGCTAAACAAATGGCCGATGTCAGTAGCGCCGACCAGTTTATTTGTATCGAAACAGCCATTACCCAACATCCGCAGAGTGTGGCTCCCGGATCGTTCCATAAGCTTTGCCAATTAATCACAGCCTCATCAGCATCATGCTAGGAACGTCATCACGGCTAAGTCAACGACGGCCTAATATACTGGATTAGCCAAAAAAATAACAGCTAAAGGCTGCTATTTATATTTGACGCTTATTATTAGGCATCAAAAGTGGTCATATCAATCACGAAGCGATGAGCTAAATCACCGGCTGCCTACTGCCGCGCTGACTATTATACCGACGATCTTATGACCAGGAACCGAGGGATAAGGTTGTGGGCCCCAATCTGCATTTACCGTATGAATATCTGAGTGACAAACACCACAAAAAGTAATATCAATAGCGACATCACTTGAGCGTAACTCGCGACGTTAAAACTGGTAAGGGGCCAGCTCTGTATTTTCTGAAAGTACAGCATAGCCAACTGTTTTCATGAAAATCTACCTTTTCTCTAATATTATTAATGTCGAATTCAGATCTAACACTCTAGTAATATCAGTACAGGCAGGATTGCTGTTTACCCATGCCAAATAACTTCTGATTATTGTTTAATTTTACTCAGTCAAGTGGAACGTTCTAAACCGACGGTTTACGGATAAATGCTTAAACCAAATTAACTACAACAACATACTTAGCTCTTATCAATGAACCTAAAAGACAATTGGCCACTGCATTTTGTGCGGTGGCCAATTGTGATGGTATTTTGCGAAAATACGAAAGTTTAGGAACAGGCTACATAACTGGGTCGAAACTGTGTTATTGCTATTTCAAGTTTACCACTCGTTAAATTACACTTTGGTAATACCAAATACTTGGTTTTCTTGTTCCTGAACCCGAATAAATGTGGTGCGTTTAGTCAGTTCTTTAAGCTCAGACGCTCCAACGTAAGTACAAGCAGAACGCACCCCACCCAGAATATCTTGAACAGTGAGTTGTACACTACCTTTATACGGCAATAGTACCGTTTTACCTTCTGAGGCGCGGTATTCAGCTACACCACCGGTGTGCTTATCCATCGCGGTTTGCGAGCTCATGCCGTAAAATTTCATAAATTTTTGGCCATCTTGCTCAACAATTTCACCGCCGTTCTCATGGTGAGCGGCGAACATCCCACCTAACATAACGAAGTCTGCACCACCCCCAAAGGCCTTGGCCACATCACCAGCTTGGGTACAACCGCCGTCACCGACAATTTGCCCACCCAAACCATGTGCTGCATCGGCACATTCAATAATGGCAGAAAGTTGCGGATAACCGACGCCCGTTTTTACTCGTGTAGTACATACGCTACCCGGACCGATGCCCACTTTAACGATATCGGCACCGCTTAGGATAAGCTCTTCTACCATTTCACCTGTTACTACATTACCCGCAACAATCACTTTGTCCGCAAAGTTCTCACGCATTTTACGCACATAACCGACAAAATGTTCTGAATAACCATTAGCCACATCAACACAGATAAACTGCAAATTTTCGTTTAGCGCTAAAATCTGTTTGGTTTTTTCAAAATCCGCATCAGACGTACCACAACTGACCATCAGATATTTAATTTTTTCTGGCGCCATTTGGCTAAGAAACTCGGCCCATTGCTCAATTGAGTAATGTTTATGAAGCGCGGTAATCATTCGGTGTTCAGCTAGTGCTTTAGCCAAGCCAAAGGTTCCTACTGTATCCATATTTGCAGCAATAACAGGAACCCCTTCCCATTGACTTCCGGAATGCTTAAAGGTAAAATTCCGATCAAGTACAACCTGAGAACGACTCTTCAAGGTTGAGCGCTTAGGCTTAATTAGTACGTCTTTAAAACCCAACTTTATATCAGTTTCAACTCTCATTTACTTCTCTACTGTTTATTTGGCACAAAACCCAATGAGTATAGCAAAGGCCTAAATTTGATGAAAGAGTTAAAGCTAGTTTATCTGCGTAAACTAAAAAGCCAGTAACAATGTACTGGCTTAGTGAATGAATTCAGTAGATTTAAGCGTTGCCCTTCACCTTCAGTTGATTGTTTTTCGCAAATCCCAACATTCGATTTAATGGTACCAAGGCTTTTTTTATCAAACCCTGATCAACAAAAACTTCCTTACCACTTGCATCGGTTAAGGCCTCTTCAATAGCCTTCAAGCCGTTCATCGCCATCCACGGACAATGAGCACACGAACGACACGTCGCTCCATTTCCCCCAGTGGGCGCTTCAATCATCTCTTTATCTGGACAAGCTTGCTGCATTTTATAAAAAATGCCCTTATCGGTAGCGACTATCAAAGTTTTGTTTGGTAAGGTTTTGGCTGCTGCAATAAGTTGGCTAGTTGAACCCACTGAGTCGGCTATCGCCACTACACTTTCTGGTGATTCAGGATGAACTAAAATCGCTGCATCAGGGTGTTGCTGTTTTAGTTGGCGTAGAGCTTTCGCTTTAAACTCGTCATGAACGATACAAGCGCCCTGCCATAACAACATCTCAGCGCCAGTTTGTTTCGCGACATAGCCACCTAGGTGCTTATCTGGCGCCCAAATAATTTTGTGCCCTTCTGCATCTAAATGCTCCACAACATCTACCGCAATACTTGAAGTTACCACCCAATCAGCTCGCGCTTTAACGGCTGCAGAAGTGTTCGCATAAACGACTACCGTATGCTCAGGGTGTTGATCGCAAAACTCGGCAAACTCGTGTTCGGGGCAACCTAAATCCAAAGAACAAGTAGCCTCTAGGGTAGGCATAATCACTTTCTTCTCGGGGGTTAATATTTTCGCAGTTTCACCCATAAAACGAACCCCTGCTACCAACAAGGTTTTGGCTGGGTGATTATTACCAAACCGAGCCATTTCTAATGAATCCGCCACACAGCCACCGGTTTCTTCTGCCAAAGCTTGGATTTCAGGATCGGTATAATAATGTGCAACCAATACCGCATCTTTTTCTTTAAGCAGCTGTTTTATACGTTGCTTATATGCAGCTCTCTGCTGATCGTCCAATGGCGCAGGTTTAGCCGGAAATGGATAAATTGATTCGTTAAAATATTCGTGCTGTTGCATAACTAAGTCTGAACAAAAAGTCGTCCGAGTATTATACACCGCGAAATACAGTAATGGCAGTTATTGAACTAAAGAATTAGCCTAAGAGATAGTGACAAGCGAAAGAATTGGTGGGTTGTGAAGGATTTGAACCTTCGACCAATTGATTAAAAGTCAACTGCTCTACCAACTGAGCTAACAACCCATAAAAAGTAGCAATAACAGTGGTGGGTTGTGAAGGATTTGAACCTTCGACCAATTGATTAAAAGTCAACTGCTCTACCAACTGAGCTAACAACCCGCTGCTATAATGCTTATTTTAAAACGTAGAAGTGGTGGGTTGTGAAGGATTTGAACCTTCGACCAATTGATTAA
>QGCX01000036.1_pt1 | contig 44069 bp, 42 predicted proteins | sample 4708031 | NCBI WGS metagenome assembly QGCX01 (sample SAMN08941163, study PRJNA450518) | Sediment metagenome, whole genome shotgun sequencing project. | reverse complement strand
CTCATTCGAGGCGAGGTGCGCATTCTACGCCTTCCTCTGTCGCTGTCAACCGCTTTTTTAAAACATTTTAAAACGCAGTCTCGTAGCTGCTAACTCAGCCCTAGGCCTTGCCAGCCCTGACTTGCTTTCACTTCGCTTTGCAGCGCTGTGTGCCGTGTCAGTGGAGGTGCATTATAGGCATCGATTCCCAAGGCGCAAGCGTTTTTTGAAGAAAATCACAAATAATTTTAAGCCTTTAATTAACCCCCAAGAAAACCACATCATACCCACAGACTTACCCACAATTAACTATGATTAAAAATCAACAAGCCTATGAATTAAAAGTAATTGCGTGTTTTCGCAAGTTTCTGAATAAGAAATTGTACAATTTCTAGCTTATCGAGCAAAAGCTGGCTAACATGATGTCGCAATTTTGTTAAAAAGTTGCTTTCCATTATTCTAAATACATTGAGCATTGAATTTACTATGAAAAATTCCAGTTTATCTGTCGTTATTTTAATCGTCGTAGCGATCGCGGCCTATTTCGTCGCTGGTGCCGTAGCTCCGCTACAAGCTTTACACTTATCTATTGCAGTGATCATTGGTGGAGCTATTGTTTTAATCAGTGGTGGAGTATCCGCAAACAACGATTCTCCAGTTAGTACCTCATCAAGCGAAACCAATGAGCAAATTGAAACCCAAACTTTATATGTAGGTAATTTGCCTTACCGAGCCAACGAATCAGCTATTCGAAAGTTATTCTCCGATTACGGGCAAGTTGTTTCTGTACGCTTATTAAAAGATAAGCAAACCGGAAAGCGCCGTGGATTTGGTTTCGTTGAGATGGCAGCCGCAGATGCACCAAAAGCCATCGCAGCCTTAAATGAACAAGAGTTTCAACAACGAACCCTAAAAGTTCGTGAAGCAAATGAAAGAAAAGAGGCTTAAGTAAATAACTGCAAGCTAATTAAACGATAAGCTTGCAGTGCTTGCTGAACACCCAGACCAGTGGAGGTTTTAGTGCAATAAGCACGAGCCTCCATTTTTTGTGCCCGAATCTTGGGTTGCACATCCAATTGCAATAGATGGCGGACTCGCTTAGCGATGGCCTCTCCTGAATCTATCAGGCTAATACCTTGACCTAAAACCTGTTGTAATTCGGCTTTTAACAAAGGGAAGTGAGTACAGCCAAGCACCATACAATCTAAATCTCTCATACCTAACCATGGACTCAGCGCTTGTTTTACCTGCTTAAGCTCAATTTGTTGCCCTGCTAGTTTCTGCTCTGCCAGTTTAACCAATAGGGTTGAGCCCAATAATTCCACTTTACAATCAGCGGCAAAGTCGCCGATCAATTGTTCGGTATAGGCCCGCTCAACCGTGCCTGGAGTCGCAAGTACACCGAAGTGGCGAGTCTTGCTGATCATCGCCGCTGATTTTATTGCCGGCACAACACCCACTACGGGAATGCTAAGGGCTTCTCTTAAGTGAGGTAGACTCAAGGTACTGGCAGAGTTACAGGCTACGACTAATAATTCAGGCTGTAACTCTGCAACTGCTTTTGTTAGCAAAGACTTAACCCGCTGAATCAGCGTTTCTTCGGATAACTCACCGTAAGGAAAGTAAAGGTTATCAAATAAATAGCTGTATTGTAGTTCTGGGTTAAAAACTTGCAGCTGCTCTAGAATGGATAAACCACCAACACCTGAATCAAAAACAAGAACATGCATGGCCGATTAGTACGCCTCAAATAAAAATCAGCCCTAGTTTAACCAAAGCTAGGGCCGAGAGCTACGCCGAGCCAGCGCTTTTAAAATTGGTAACTGGCACCAAGTTCAAAACTACGGCCTTGAGCTTGGTAGGTAGCGGCCGTTGAATAGTCTTTATCAAACAGATTACGCAACTTAGCATCTAACCTAAAGCCATTGGCAAAACGGTAGTTGGCACTTAAGTCCCATACCGCGTAGCTATCTAATACTTGGGTATTGGCGGCATTTTCATAAGACTCGCCTCGCCAAAGGATATCTAATACTACGTTTAGCTGCTGCCAGTTAACATCGGCTTTATATTTAATTTGCTCTTGCGGACGGCGAATGAGCTGTTTACCACTTGCCTTATCTTCAGCATCCAACAGTTCGAGAATAATTCGATGATTTAGCCAAGCCGTCGAGAAGTCACCTTGTACTTCAATACCCTGAATACGCGCATCATTCACATTATCAGGTGTCCATAGCGGCCAACTATCTGGCGCTCCGCTGTAATCATTATCACAATTGGCGACACAGCCCCACGCAATCAGGTTTTCGATGTCATTATGAAATACATTGAACTGCCATTGCGCACGCAACAAATCTAAGGCGAAACCAAATTCAGTGTTAGTTGAGGTTTCAGCTTTCAAATTAGGGTTTTCACTCCCCGGGTAGTAAAGGTCATTAAAGGTGGGCGCACGATAAGCGGTACCGTGCAAGGCATGGAAACGCAAATCACTCTGTAGTTGCCACGACCACCCTACATTATAGGTGGAATGCTCACCATAATGTTGATTGTCATCATGGCGTAAACTGGCCTCTAGTACATGTTTTATATAGTCTGCTCGAGCGTTAACATATACCGCATTGTTATCTCGGTCTTGCTGCTGGTAGGCCACACTAGAACCAGATATGTCCTCATTTTGCAGATCAACTCCACCCTGTAATAACCACTGTTTATTTAATTGGTAGGCAAGTAACCAATTGAAAGCTTGGCGCTCGGTGGTATAACGGTCTGGATTAACAAAATTAGTAGCATCTGCACTATCTGAGCGGTCTTGCTGATAATTAAGCGCTAATTCACTGGTCCACTGCTGAGCATGATAATTCAACTTTGCGCCGTAAACCGCTTGCTTCTGTTTGTTTAGGTATTTTGTTCCCTGAATGTATTCCGCTTCACCTTCATTATAAATAGTAAAGATGCTGGCACGCCAAGCCTCGTTGAAGCGGTGCTCTATGCTGAACAAGCCACCCAAACTCTCATAACCATAATCTTCATTTAGCGTATCTTGTGGGCGAATATCGTAGCCGTCACTGCGATTAGCGTTCAGTACCACATTGTATTGGGTATTTTCCATTACAAGACCGCTAGCTCGAGCAGCAAACTGAGCACTATCTTCGGTGCCTAATGCCGCCTTCAAGCCCAGAAACTGTTGGCCAAATTCAGGGCGAGTAATAATGTTAATAACCCCACCCACAGCATCGGCTCCATAAATTGACGCACGCGCACCGCGCAGGATTTCAATCCGCTCAACAAATTCTAAAGGCAGTAATGATAACTGGGCACCGCCATTGGTTGCCGTATTCACCCGTACACCATCGATTAGATAAAGCGTTTGTGCCGAGTGAGAACCGCGAATAAACACACTCTCAGTTTGGCCAATACCACCATTACGCGTCACACTAATGCCTACCTGTTGACTCAGTACATCAACAATGTCTTGAGCACCGCTATTCTCGATCTGTTCTCTAGTGACTAAGGTTAATGGGGCAATAACGCTATTAGCGGGCTGCTGCATTCGACTGGCAGTTACCACCATAGTTTGTTCTTGGGAAGTTTCTTGGGCATAGCCAAAAGCCGGCGCAATAGCCGCCAGCAACATGAGCTTTTTCATCAATTTCATCCTAATCTTCGCGTAGTACTTTTGCTGCTTGACAGCATGTGCGTTGTGGCAGGTATTCGGACTTGGAGGCGTATAACTTATACTACGGCTGCGACTTCCCGTTTGCCCATGCAAACAGTGTCTGGAGATCCTTGATAGGGCCAATCCTTGAGCTTTCGTTCCTCTTTACCGCTGCGCGTCAGTTCTGGAGTTACACCAGATTCCCTATTAAGTTTCGCAAAAACGAAACACCACAGCGGACGAGATTATAAGTGAGGCTTAATGTGATTGATAGCACAAAAAACCTCGCATTTGACCAACTTGAAATTAACTAATGTTATCGGCGGCGTTATTAGAGGAAGCGGTAGGCACGGTGTTAAACACAGCTAGGGCCTCGGCCATTCTCTCTGCAAAACCTTTAAAACGTGCCACATCTGCGACTTTATCGGCAGGTTCGGCTGGGCTGGATACAGGTAATATACCGTCGAGTAATTGTTCCGTTGCCGCTTTAGGTTCAGCAAACAAGGCACTAACTTTAGCTTGTATTTCTTGCCAAGAGCTTAAAAACTCACTTAACTCCGGTACCAACTCAGAGCTGCTTTCACTTTGCTGATTCGAGCGTTGATAAGCCTGACTCACCGCTACGCTTTGTTGCTGCTCAAAATTAACGGCAAATCCGACTAATTGCTGTTCGTCGAAACCAATACTTAAGGCGTGTTCAAATGCTTGGTCAAGATGACCCGAGAAAAATTGGGCACCCACTTTATCTACTTGCTTCACCAAGTCGGCTATCGCGCTTAATTCATCATCATTCAAATCACCTTCAACAGAAAAACTAAATTGCTGTTGCGAGCTTAAAGCAGCCTGAATTGAAGAGCGCCCTTCGCTATAACTAGCCGCTAGTTGCGAACCAAAGCTAATAGTGACTTTATCGCCTTCCGCTGTTTCTAGCTCAATCGATCCCGACTGATTACTCGCCATGGCCATTTGCTGCTGTATTGGAACCGACTCTAACTGGTAGTCGCCCTCTTCAATTTTTTCTAAGCCGTCTTGAATGAAGTCGTAACTTTTATCGATGCCTTTAGCGAGTTCTTCATCGAGTAAGCCCGCATCACCCAATTCTTCTCGTGCGCCTTCAAAGCCCATATCCACACCTTTGCGCGCTTGGGTCATCATTTCAGCGAGTTCATCTTCAGGCATGCCCGATTGTTTGGCGCTATATAAAGAACTGGCAACAAAGTTAAGCACATTACGCGCAACTTCTTCTGCATCAAATAACTCTGTTTGCTGGGGCTTGGCTAAGCTCACGCCTCCACTGGCCATTGATAAAGTGTGCTTTTCAACCGAGCTCAACAATACATGGCTAGCAATTGCGCCTTGTTTATGCAAACTCGCTTTATCATTTGCCAACTCATTAGTTCTTTCAATCGCCGGACGAGACTGCTTTAACAGACGTTCAGCGTAATGCTGTACCGACGTTTTGCCCACACCATTCAATTCGTTCATAAGGCCTCCACGGATTTACCCTAGTCAAGCCTTATCGGCGAGCTAAATTAAAACTTTAGAAAATTTATCACTATTATTGTAGATAAACTGGACAAGCAAGCAATGCGCCTTTAAATTGCGCAGCTTGTTAGAACAGAGGAAAGGCCATGAGCGCTATCGCATACTACCCAGATCAATACCAAGAACTCTTGGCCGAAAAAGTCAGCCAACGCTGCCAACAATTTGCCGAGTTCGCACCACCGGAGCCTGGGGTATTTGCCTCTCCGCTGAAACATTACCGTATGCGTGCTGAATTTCGAGTGTGGCATGAGGGTGATGACCTTTACTACATCATGTTTGATCAAAAGACTAAGCAAAAGTTTCGAGTAGATAGCTTCCCACCAGCCAGTGAACTGATAAATCAATTAATGCCTCTATTGATTGAGAAGCTTAAAGCTAACTCTTTACTACGCCACAAACTATTTCAAGTAGACTTTTTGTCTACCTTAAGCGGGGAAGTCATCGTCAGTATGCTTTATCACAAAGCAATTGATGGGGCATGGAAGCTAGCTGCTGAAACCTTGAAAGCAGAACTGAGCCAGCAATTTTCAATTCAACTGATTGGTCGCTCACGTAAGCAAAAAATTTGTTTAGAGCAAGACCATGTAGATGAAGTGTTAACCGTTAATGGTCAACAGCTGGTTTACCAACAAATAGAAAACAGCTTCACCCAACCTAATGCGGTCGTAAACCAATTCATGTTGGAATGGGCTCAGCAAGCAACCACTAACAGCCAAGGCGACCTCTTGGAATTGTATTGCGGTAATGGTAATTTTTCGCTGGCCTTGGCGAAAAACTTTCAGCGGGTGCTCGCCACTGAAATAGCCAAACCTTCAGTAGCGGCGGCACAATACAATATTAAAAAGAATCAGATAGATAACGTTAAAATCTTACGTTTGTCGGCTGAAGAATTTACTCAAGCAATGTTAGGAGAGAGAGAGTTTCGTCGCTTAAAAGAAGCCGAAGTCGATCTAGCTTCATACCAATGCAATACCATTTTAGTCGATCCTCCGCGGGCAGGCTTAGATGATGCCACCCTAGGCATGGTGCAAGCCTACGACAACATCGTCTACATCTCTTGCAACCCCAATACGCTATACGATAATTTAATCACCTTGAGTAAAACTCACCAAATTAGCCATTGGGCTGTATTTGACCAGTTCCCTTACACCCACCATATTGAAGTCGGTATGTACTTACAACGCCGAGGCTAAGATGTAACAAACTAAGCTGCACAAAAGTCTGCGCAGCTTAGTCTCAATAACTAACGCTTAAAACCACCTAACTTTGCCATCAACCATAAGCCCAAGCAGAGGCAAATAATCAATAATATTAAGTTACTACCCATATCGGGTAACTGTGCGCGCAACAAAGCGGAATAACCTAATGCCCCCAATAGAAAAGCCGCTAGGCTCAACACTGGAGAATCCTCACTGAGGTCTTGCTCCATGTATAACTGATAAAGCTGCATAATGGCTAAACCAAAGGTCAATAAAGGAAAAACAGAAAAACTAAGCTCGGCCACAGTTAACACCGCTAAGCTAGCACTTCCCGACAAACCGGCAATAAAAGCTAAAATTAATAATGATTTTCTGACTTGCATATACACCTCTTAACTTAAGGCTTCCGAGCGATTATACAATGCAGCTCCTTTGGCAACGATGCGTAATTGTTTGACTGTTTTTTCGACTAACAGCTGGCGTTCATGTTCTGCTAAATCTAAAGCCGAAGCTCCAGCATTAAATACTAAGATTACCATGGCTTCGGCCTGCATTTGTGCATCTTCTCGCGGACAACGGTACTGCAGCTCCAAATAATCGGTCAGCTCGGCAATAAAGTGGGCAATTTCTCGTGCCACGGCCGCTCTAAAAGCAGGAGAAGTGCCGGAGCGCTCACGTAACAACAAACGAAACACATTAGGATTATTGCCCACAAACTCCATAAAGGTTTCAACAGACGTACCAATCACACTGCCGCCGTTGGCCATAATGCGCTGTCGAGCTTGACGCATTAATTGGCGTAAAGTGAGACCCCCTTCGTCAACTAAAGTTAAACCTAATTCCTCCATATCCGCAAAATGTCGATAAAAAGAGGTAGGCGCAATACCAGCTTCTCTAGCCACTTCTCTAAGACTTAAACTAGATAAACCGCGCTCAGCGCTCAACTGGGTAAACGCCGCCTCAATAATGGCTCTACGGGTTTTTTCTTTTTGCTGTGCTCTTACACCACTCATATACTACGCTTTCCTCACACTGGTGGCGCTATCATACCGCGCTAAGTCAAAAACCCAAATCTTGTCAGATCCCGCTTTTATTAATGCTTCACTAAAAATTTAGCTTTCTAATTTAATCCATAAAAGTGAAAAGCCTTTCATCAAAAAAGCGGATTCTCAATAAAGGCAAAGATGCGAGCTAAGTCAATTTTTCATCAAGTTGAAAACGCTATCAAGTATCTAGTCCTTAGGCTCTGTGATTAACTCTGGCTATCGAAGACGTATCTAGCAAGGATGAATAATGAATTGGTCCAAAAGCGCCATCTCAATGGCAGTTGTATTTGGTTTAAGCGCCTGTGGCGGCGGTGGCGGTGATTCAACACCGACAACACCAACCACCCCAGATTACGAATATCAAGCTTACGCCTGTGATGCCGGTGTTTATGAAAAGGCTCAAGAGCTACGCATTTATCAAGTAATGACCGAAGCCTTTATCGACGGTGATTCAAACCATGACTACAACACGGGTTATGGTACTAGCCACCACAAAGGTGATTTACAGGGTGTTATCGACTCTCTAGATTACATTCAAGATCTGGGCATGAACGCCATCTGGTTAACCCCTATTTTCGACTCAGAAGGCAGCGATAGACTTGATGCAACGGGCTACTTTACCCGTAACTATTTTGCCATCGATCCAAACTTTGGCACTCTTGAGCAAGCCAGAACACTGGTCAACGAAGCACACGCTCGTGGTATGTATGTATTATTTGATGGCGTTTTTGGCCACCATAAAGGTAATGTAACACCTTCACCTAATGGCCTAACACCATCTGGCGGTAGCAACCCAGTAAGTTACCCAGGTACCGACAACGATACCCTTGAATTTTATAAAGAAGTAGCTAGCTACTGGGTAGAAGAGCTAGGTATTGACGGCTGGCGTTTAGACCAAGCCTACCAAGTGCCAATTGGCGCTTGGGGTGAAATTCGTAAAGCCGTAGAAGATGCCTCTGCTGCGACCACTTATACCATGAATGGTGAAACGGTAAATCCGCTGGCTTACATGGTGGCTGAAATTTGGGATGGCGGTGGTAGCCAAATCCGTGAAGAAGGTTATGGTCCAGAAACCGCGCCTGGCATTTGTTCGGCCTTTGACTTCCCAATGCGCTACGCAATCACTCAAACCTTTGCGGTTGAAGAGAGTGGCAGTGGTGGACGCGATGCCAGCAATCTAGCCTCTGCTTACAGTGCTCAAATTGCCAATCCAGCCCATGCTGTTCCTAATGGCTTCATCGGTAACCACGACTTACTGCGTTTCGGTGACTTATTACAACGAGGCAACATCGCAGAACCTAGTGACGCCGAATACTGGAACCGTCATAAAGCAGCATATGCTTTCTTAGCAGCTTACACAGGCCCTATTACTCTTTACTACGGTGAAGAAATCGGTGATGAAGTGCCTAACTTTGCTGAAGAAGTCGACAACACGACTTGTGCCGATTTAGGCCTATGCGATGACCACGTAGCACGCAATAACGGTAAAGTAGAAGGCTTACCAACTGGGGCTCGCACCAACAACGAGCTATTTACTGCCAACGCAAACCAAGCTGAATTGCGCGATTATGTCACGGCCTTAATGACCATGCGTGCAGCGAACCCTGCTTTATACAAAGGTGAGCGTACCACCATTGCGACTGAACATTCGGCAGATGTCTTCTTCGACCATAAACAAGCTGAAGACAACACCGTATTGTTCCTTAGCAATACTTCAACCGGCACCATTACTATTGATGTTACCGGTGAGGAAATTGGCAGTGATGGTCAATTACGTAACCTGCTAAGCAATGAAACTATCGATATAGCTTCTGGTAGCTATAGCATCGAAATTGAAGGTTTAGAGTCTTTATTCCTAGAAGTGCTATCACCTACTGCCGACGGACCTCAACAAGGTAATGGTGGAGGCCTAGTTGGCACCGGTCCATTAGCTGACTGTAATGCTGCCGATGTGGCTGGCGACGGTCCATTAGGCGAAGGCATGTGGATCCGCGGAAACTATACGGGCGGAGACGGTTTTGACGCCACTCCCGATAACCACCAATTTAGTTATAAAGGCAACAACATATACCAAGTTGTGGTCAATGAAAGCCAAGCAACCTCGTTCGGCTTCAAGTTTGCCTCAGCTAACTGGGACTACGAATTTGGCAGCTCTGCAGGTTCAGTCAGCATTGCCAATGCCTTAACCATGAGTGTGGCTAGCGGCCCAGGTACCGAATCAACAGTAGTTATTCCGGAAGCCGGCGATTATGTATACAGCTTTGAAATCAACGATGCCTTAACTGGCGGCACCATGATGATTAGCAAGTGTGAATAACATTCCATGTGAAGGGCGATAGCCCTTCTTTGAAGTGCAGAAGGTATCTAGCAACCTTTAAAGCTAGAGCGAAGGTAGTAACCTTCAAGCGTTTGTAAACACCCTTAATATCCTAGTTCGGCCTCTTAGCTTTTGCTAAGAGGCCTTTTTTATCGAATATATTTACACAACGTGACTAAATCGGCTTGAATCGCTCCAGCGGTAACATCACGTCCTGCACCAGGCCCTTGAATCAACAGGGGGTTCTGCTTATACCAAGCACTCTCGATGGCAAACACATTGTCACAGGGCTTCAAGTTAGCGAAGGGGTGATGTTCAGAAATACTGCTTAAGCCGACTTCAGCTTGACCCTGTTGGTTAACACGGGCCAAGAAGCGAATCACTTTGCCTTGGCGTTGCGCATCTTTATAGGCCTGCAGCATCGGCTCATCAAGCTCAGTCATGGCATCCAAAAACTCATCCAAAGTTACTTGAGCTAACGATTCTGGCACCAGAGAGTGCAGCTCGATATCTTCCAGATCCAGATTTAAACCGGCCTCGCGCGCCAAAATCAACAGCTTACGCTGCACATCATTACCGGAGAGATCTTCACGCGGGTCAGGCTCGGTTAGACCTTGATTCAAAGCATCATTCAGTAACTCAGAGAAGGGAACCGTGCCATCATATTGTTGGAACAACCAACTCAAAGTTCCAGAGAAAATCCCCGAAATGGAATGAATTTGATCGCCCGACTCAAGTAAATCTTGAATACTCTTTTGCACCGGTAAGCCAGCGCCTACTGTTGCGTTGCTTAGCCATAGTGAAGAATGGTCACTAAAGGCTTGTTGCAGCGCCGCATAATTGGCTTGGGCACTAGCTCCAGCATGCTTGTTAGCGGTAATTAAATGAAAACCATGACGCGCAAATTCGGCATAATAGGCACTCAATGATTCACTAGCGGTGATATCCAAAATGGCCAGCTCATCGTAAGGATGGTGTTTCAACTTATCCATCACCTCAGGCCAAATAAGCGGCGTATCCCCCTGTTCACTCCACTGTTCGGCACTCACACCAGAAAAATCAATATGACCAGTTTGGCTAGAAAACACGCCTGCCAAATGAATGTTCAATTGATGTTGCAGCTCTAATCTTGCTTGTTGCTGGCTAAACAACTGCAACCATTGGCTGCCAATGTTACCTTTACCAAAGACCACCAGCCCTAAGCGACGCTTCTGCTTGAATAATTGCTGATGTAGCGCAATCAGTAGCGGATCTAAGGTGACCTTTCTCACTACCGCACAAAGACTGAGCTTATCTTCGCTAGAGTGAATAAACTCTAATGCCTGCTCGGCCAATTGTTGGAAGAATAAGTAACATTGGCGTGGTTGTTCAGATACTCCAGCCCCCACCAAAGCCAATAAGCTATAGCCTTGTTTTTTGGTCACTTGGCTTACGCTAAACTCAAGGCCAAACTGGTCGATTAAGTTTAAGGCTTCTGCTACTCGCTCTGGTGTATAAGCCATGCGTAAGGAAGCACTTTCTGCGTGTTTATGGCGAGTAATCGGCGCCATTTGATGCTCGCCAAGACGCGCCAACAAGGCATTAGCATTATTCAGAAAATCTTGCTGAAAACTCAGCTCCAATAATACGATGTCATCCACCGAACTGACGATTTTGGCGCCATTGGTCTTGGCCGCCTTTCGATGGATCAAGGTTTGTCCTGCCCTAGGAGCATAGCTACAACGCAAACTCACTTTTTGCCGCGAACGCGCTAAAGGCTCTAAGGTACGAGCGTGTAATACCGAACTGCCGATACGCGACAATTCGTAAGCTTCAGTTAAAGCGAGATTTTCTAATAAGAATGCCTCTTTCACCAAGCGTGGGTCGGCACTATAAATACCGGCTACATCACTCCATATGGTGGTAGATACTGCATCCGCTAAGGCCGCTAATTCTGTGGCCGAATAGTCACTGCCGTTTCGTCCTAGAGTCACGGTGCGTTGTTGACTATCGCTACAAATAAATCCGGTGACCACTATCCGGCAAGCGGCCTTATTGGCTAAACACTTGGCCAGCAGCGGGGCACTTTGCTTGGCATCCACTTGCGGTTGGGTTGCGTATTCAGCTTTGAAGAACCGTCGCGAATCCAACCAATCGGCTTGGCAATCGCGTTCACAAAGTAAGGCCGCTAATAAACGAGCCGACCAGCGCTCACCAAAAGAAAGTACTTCATTACCGTTAAATACATCTAATTCGCCTTCTAAAACAGCGGCGATTTGGCGATGTTCATTATCGAGTTCGCTTAATATAAGCTGAGCCGGTGCCTCGCTAAGTAAATCAGTCACCAGCTTGCTTTGAAAATCGATCAGCGCAGCTAAAGCTTCAGCCGTCGCATTATCGGCTTGCTTGGCCAGCTCAATAACATTCAATAAACGATTAGTCGTTTTGCCGGCAGCAGAAACCACAATGAGATCTTGTTTTTGGCTGTGCTCCTGCACAATCGCCGCCACTCGTTTAAAACAATCAGCATCGGCCAAGCTACTGCCACCAAATTTATGTACATGCCTATGTACCGACATGGTTAACCTCTCTATCTATGCTAGCTAGACTACAAGTGAGCAAAGGCCTGCAGTAAATCACTCACTAAATCTTGGGCATCTTCCAAGCCCACAGACACCCGCAATAACTGTTGAGAAATGCCCGCCTCAGCCAAAGCCTCAGCCGACATCGCTGCATGGGTCATCGTAGCCGGATGAGCAATTAAAGTCTCAACACCACCTAAGGATTCGGCCAAAGAAAACAACTTTAACTGTTTAAGGAAAGTGGCCATCTGACTTTCTTCTACATTCAGTTCGAAACTAAACATAGCACCAAAACCCGCTTGCTGGGCTTTAGCTAAAGCATGCCCAGGATGCTCCGCCAAACCAGGATAATAAATTGCACTCACTAGGGGCTGCTGTTGTAAACAAGCGACTAGGGCTTGAGCATTTTGTTGATGCACGTTCATGCGTGCTTTAAGGGTGCGCAGGCCACGCAATGTAAGATAAGAGTCAAAAGCTGAACCCGTTAAGCCCAAACAGTTAGCCCACCAAGCCAACTGCTCGGCAAGTTCTTGATTAGCGGCGACCACCATGCCCGCCACCACATCGGAATGACCATTGATATATTTGGTCGCCGAATGTACCACAATATCGGCCCCCAGCAAGATAGGGTTCTGCAAAGCAGGAGACAAGAAAGTATTATCAACCACCAGCAAAGCGCCCACTGCGTGAGCCTGCTCCGCAATGGCTTGAATATCAACAATGCGTAACAGAGGGTTACTGGGTGTTTCTAACCACACTAATTTAGGTTTTTTAGCCAACAGCGCGCTTAAAGCTTGCTCATCATTCTGATCGACAAAGGCTACCTCAAAAGCATTTTTCTTTGCCAAACTATCAAACAAGCGATAACTGCCGCCATAACAATCATGAGGAGCAATCAATAAATCTCCTGGTTCAAGCAAAGCGGTCACCAAATTAACTGCCGACATTCCGGTGTTAGTAATCACCGCACCAGCGCCATGTTCAAGATCAGCAATCGCTTGAGCTAACAGTTGACGAGTCGGGTTGCCAGAGCGACTGTAGTCGAACTGTCGCTTCTGATTAAAGTCAGCAAAACTATAATTACTCGACAAATAAATAGGCGGCACTATCGCCCCATGTTGGCTGTCACTTTCTATACCACTGCGCACGGCAATGGTAGCTGCCTGAAGATCTTTTAAAGACATGGCTGATTTACTCCCTCAAAATATTCTGTCACTTTACCACCAGCAAAAAGGACGTCAACACTTCTAGACGTCTAAATGTCTTTGCTGTTGGATTGCTAAGTAAGATTTCCCCCGTTACAATAGGGTTTCTTTGAGTTTGGTGTGTATTACGAATATGTCGACAGATTGGAACGGTGAGTGGATCAGCCCCTATGCTGAACACGGAAAAAAAAGCGAACAAGTAAAAAAAATCACAGTATCAATTCCATTAAAGGTATTAAAGATACTCACTGACGAGCGAACCCGCAGACAAATTAATAATCTGCGCCACGCCACCAACAGCGAGTTACTTTGCGAGGCTTTCTTACACGCTTATACTGGCCAGCCCCTTCCTGACGATAGCGATCTAGAAAAAGACAAGCCTGATCCTGCTTTAGATAAAGCTCTTCAAGCAGAGCAAGAAAAACAAGATTAGTAATCCGGCTGTAATGCGGCTCTTTACCAAAAAAGTAAAGTAAAAGCCGCATAGCAATTATTAAACGCCACCGAGCAAAACAGTTTTACCACTGTGGGCAACAAACACTAGCGTAACAATAAGCTAACTTGGCCAATGCCTCTATCAACTAAAGCTCAGTTGACTATCAGCAACACAAGCATCCTATTTTCCACAGACCTTAGCCATTGATAATGCCATAATGGATCAAGGCTTAGAGTTTGCTCTCAAAAACCAAGAATAAAACACTGGCTTTCTGATCCTAGCAGTTTCCAGCTCTATGCCAGTGAAGTACACTATGCCGCAATGCAAACACCATAGAAAAAGATAATAAAGGGACCTTTTTATGAAACTACATGCTGTGTTAAAAACCATGTTATTGAGCGCAAGTCTAGCGGCCAGTTCACTGCATGCCGAACCTGTTTACGTGGCAACCACCGCCATTGTTGAGCACCCAGCCTTAGATGCCGTACGCGATGGCGTAAAAAGCTATTTGGAAGAACACGGCTACGCCGGTGATAAAATGAAATTCACCTATGAAAGCGCCCAAGGGCAACCCGCTATAGCGGCACAAATCGCCCGCAAGTTGGTGGGTGAGCAACCCGATGTGATCGTCGCCATAGCAACTCCTTCAGCCCAGGCCGCAGTCAGTGCCAGCCAAGATATTCCAGTGGTATTCTCAGTAGTGACCGACCCAATAGGCGCTAAAGTGGTGCCAAACTTAGTTCAACCAGGCAGCAACGTGACTGGCTTAAGTGACATGGTGAACGTTAAGCAACACCTCGCTTTAATGAAGGAATTTCTTCCCGAGCTGCAACGCATCGGTATTCCATTTAATCCCGGTGAAGCTAATTCGGTTGCCATAGTTGAAGCAATGAAAGCGGCCGCCAAAGACATGGGCATCGAAGTAATCGAATCGGCGGCACCTAAATCGTCTGATGTGATGATTGCCGCGAAACAACTAGTAGGTAAAGCAGATGCAATTTATTGCTCAACCGACAACACCATTATCAGTGCCTTTGAATCTGTAGTAAAAGTAGGTATTGATGCGCAAATCCCGGTATTTGCCGCCGATACGGCCTCAGTTGAGCGAGGCGCAGTGGCAGCAGTAGGTTACGACTATGCCGACTTAGGCCGTCAAACCGGCGAGTTGGTATTACGGGTATTACAAGGCGAAAACCCGGGTAGTATCGATGTAAAAATGGCTGAAGGTACCGATCTGTTTATCAATACCAAGATGGCGCAGCGTATGGGTGTAAGCATTCCACAAAGTGTGCAACAGCGCGCCAATAAAGTTTACTAGTTATAAGGCAAATTCATGTCTACTTTTGCATTTTTAGGCACCTTAGAAATCGGCTTTATCTATGGCTTGGTCGCTATTGGTGTATATTTAACTTTTAGAGTTCTAGACTTTCCTGACCTCACCGTAGATGGCAGCTTCACCTTAGGTGCGGCCGTAACTGCTACCTTAATTGTGCTAGGGGTTAATGCCTATTTGGCCACCCTAGCGGGAGCCTTGGCAGCCGCCTGCGCCGGTTTAGTTACCGCTTGGCTAAACTTGCGCTTTAATATTCTGCATTTGCTGGCCAGTATTTTAACTATGACCGCCCTATATACCATCAACCTGAGAGTGATGGGTAAACCTAATGTGGCGTTAATTATGGAGCCCACCGTACTCACACCATTTGAAAGCTTGGGCATTCCCAACATGTACTTAAAAGTACTGTTTGTGGCGGCTTGCTCAATTGTTGTGGGTTTAATTGTGGCTTGGTTCCTTAATACTCAATACGGTTTAGCCATGCGTGCCGTAGGCGCCAATACCCGTATGGCCCAAGCCAACGGTATTGTGGTAAAAGAAAAAGTCTATATGGGTTTGGCACTGTCGAATGGTTTAGTCGGCTTAGCTGGCGCGCTATTTGCTCAAACCAACGGTTTTGCCGATTCCACCATGGGTATTGGCACCATTGTAGTAGGCTTAGCTGCAGTAATTATTGGCCAATCTATGTTCTCTAGCCGTTCAATGGTGGTGATTGTTTTAAGCTGCATTATTGGCTCTTTACTCTACCGCGTTGCGGTATCGCTAGCCTTAAATGCCGACTTCCTCGGCTTTACCGCTTCTGATTTAAACCTAATTACTGCAGTATTGGTGGGGCTGGCGTTAATCTTTCCACAACTGCGCAACGAATGGAAAGCCAAACGCGCTAAGGGGGCTCAACAATGATCCGCTGCGAAAATCTGCATGTCACTTTCAATCAAGGGCTGCCTACAGAAAAGTTAGCATTACGCGGAGTCGATCTCAGTATCGAGCAAGGCCAGTTTGTTACTGTGATTGGTTCTAATGGTGCAGGTAAGTCTACTCTGCTCAATGCGATTGCTGGTGATATTCCTTCAACCGCCGGCAAGATCTTCTTCGATACTCGCGATGTCACCCGCTTACCGGCAACAGCACGCACTAAAGACATTGCCCGAGTATTTCAAGACCCTTTAGCGGGCACTTGCGGCAGCTTAACCGTAGAAGAAAACATGGCCTTAGCCTATGGGCGAGGTAGTCGCGGTAAACTGAGTGCCGCGTTAAACGAAAAGCTACGTAAACTATTTCGCGAGCAACTCAGCCGACTCAACCTAGGCTTGGAAAATCGTTTAGACGCAGAAATGGGTTTACTTTCGGGCGGGCAGCGTCAATCGGTAAGTTTGTTAATGTCGGCGCTGCAACCCAGTAGCATCTTGTTATTAGATGAACATACCGCCGCCCTTGACCCCAAAACTGCCGCCTTAATCATGGATATCTCCTCACAAATCATTAATGAAAAGCAGCTCACCGTGATGATGGTAACCCACTCGATGCGCCAAGCGCTCGACTACGGAAACCGCACCATCATGCTGCACGAGGGTAAGATCGTGTTTGATTTAAGTGGCGAAACTCGCGCCCAGTGTGAAGTGAAAGATTTGCTCGACCTATTTGCTAAAGCGCGTAATGATCAAAGCGAGCTCGATGACGATAAACTGCTGTTAGATAGTTAGCAATTCAACATTAGGCGGGTGAGCACGAGCTCACTCGACTAAACATAAAACCGAGTTTTGGTTTAAATCTCAGCCATAAAAAGAAAGCGCCCTTAGGCGCTTTCTTTTTACTGTATAGCAACTCAAATAAGACTGGCTTATTTTTTGCCGCCCAACACAGCGAATTTTTTGTTGAAACGATCAACACGACCACCAGTATCAACATTACGTTGCTTACCAGTGTAGAACGGGTGACATTTGTCACATACGTCTAGGAACATAGCGCCAGTGCGAGTAGATTTAGTTTCGATTACGTTACCGCAAGAACAAGTAGCAGTAAGTACTTCGTAAGTTGGATGGATATCAGTTTTCATGGATTACCTCAATACTTGGGCCGTATCGCCATCTGGTCGCCACAATTGACACCAAACACCATACGAAAACAACTCTATCAGAGCCTATAAATTTTTAGGTGGCGGATCATATAAGAAGCCATCGAGCATAGCAAGCTTGATTGACGATTAACCAGCAAAAATCACCTAGGGCCGGTTGACCTTTCGCGGTTAATTTTCGTTCGAGATAAAAGCGTTTTAATCGCGGCGAGAGGTTTATAGCCTAGCATAAGTAAAAAGCTTTTGGCCGAACCCTTTGGCAGCGTTTATGGGGTCTTTCTACTGCGTTATCGGCTTATCAGGTAGAATAACTACATTTCAAAGCCTCTGCCTTGTATAAAAAACCACAACTGCTGCAAAAAACATCTCGAAAGATCAACAGGCCCTAGTAGTTAATTTGCTCCTCGAGCTAGTCTGACAGTAAAATGAGGCAGGTTTAATAAGAGTTTATCTATTCGTGTCTATAGTTCGTGTCGCTTTAGCGATTCCCCTACGCCGCCTTTTTGATTACAGCGTTCCTCAAGGCACTGCTCTGCCGGTAATTGGTAGCCGAGTGAAGGTACCTTTTGCTAAGGGAGAAAAAGTAGGGCTAGTGGTAGAACATCTCACCACTAGTGATATTGCCGAAGATAAACTCAAACCGTTTAGTGAAAGCTTAGATCAAACGCCACTGCTCCCCGACAGCTTATATAAGTTACTCAACTGGGCCAGTAGCTATTACCACCATAGTTTAGGCGATGTAATCAGCCAGGCCCTGCCCGCGCTATTACGTAAAGGCGAACCAGCTCGTCCTAAACCCATCGAAGCGTGGGATATTTGCCAAGCAGCCCTACCGATTGAGCTAGATGAATATAAACGCGCCCCCAAGCAAGGCGTGGTATTAGCCAGTTTACTACAACACAGCCCTCTCACCGAGCAACAATGCAAACATCAAGACTTATCCCGCAGCGCCATTAAAGCGCTGCAACAGAAAGGCGTCATTGAAAAAATCTCCATTCAGCCGCAAGCCGAGCTTTGGGCAACTGAAGACACTAGCAAACAAGTGCCGTTACAATTAAATGCAGAGCAAGCCATCGCCGTGGCAGCCATCACCCAGCAGCTTGGCCAATTTCAAGCCTTTCTCATCGAAGGCATCACTGGCTCGGGCAAAACCGAAGTCTACCTTAATGTGATCGCAGAAACGCTGGCTCAGGGTAAACAAGCGCTAGTATTAGTGCCAGAAATAGGCCTTACGCCACAAACCTTGGCCCGCTTTAGCGAGCGTTTTAAGGTACCGGTGTTTGCTATTCATTCTGGCCTAAATGATAACGAGCGCCTTAGTGCATGGTTAAAAGCCAAACGCGGTGAAGCCGGTATTATTATTGGCACCCGCTCAGCGGTATTTACTCCACTGGCTAATCCGGGGGTGATAATTATTGATGAAGAGCACGACAGCTCGTTTAAGCAACAAGATAGTTTCCGCTACCATGCACGTGACCTAGCCATAGTACGTGGGCGCATGGAAAAGATCCCGGTAGTGATGGGCTCGGCAACACCTTCTTTAGAAAGCCTGTACAATGCCTTAAGCGGGCGCTATGCGCATCTTAGTCTGAAGCAACGAGCCGGCAATGCGGTTCAGGCAGAACAACAGCTGTTAGATATACGCCAGCAACCACTTAACTCAGGCCTATCTCCAGCGTTAATTAAAGCAATGCGTCAAGAGTTAAAAGCCGGACGTCAAGTCATGTTGTTTTTAAATCGACGTGGTTATGCGCCGGCCTTGCTTTGCCATGAATGTGGCCAAGTTTGCGAGTGTGAACGCTGCGAAGCCTACTTTACCTACCATCAGCAACCACGCCATCTGGCCTGTCACCATTGCGGCAGTCAAAAGGCGGTGCCCCAACAATGTAATCAATGTGGCTCTACCAATCTGGTTACCACCGGCTTGGGTACCGAACAACTAGAAGAAGCCTTGCTGAGTATTTTCCCAGAGTATAAGGTCGCCCGCATCGACCGCGATAGCACACGACGCAAAGGCAGCCTAGAACAATTACTAGATGATATTCACCAGCATCGCTATCAAATTTTGCTCGGCACACAAATGCTAGCCAAAGGTCACCATTTCCCAAATGTGACCTTGGTAGCACTACTGGATATCGACCATGCTTTATTTTGCTCGGACTTTCGCGCCCCTGAGCGTTTAGCCCAACTCTATGTACAAGTGGCAGGACGAGCCGGACGAGCCAATTTGCTCGGCAAGGTGATCTTGCAGTCACATCATCCGGAACACGAACTACTGCAAGATCTCATCAACAATGGTTATCAGCACTTCGCTCGTTTTGCCTTGAATGAACGTAAAGATACCGAACTTCCCCCTTTTAGTTTTCAAGCACTATTTCGCTTCGAGGCGATTGATGGCAACGCGGTACAGCAGCTTAGTCAGAGACTCTATCAACTAGCTCAGCCACTACAACAAGCTGGCACTTGGGTATTCCCCCCCAGTCCGGCGCCACAAGCTCGCCGTGCAGGAAAGTTTCGTATGCAGTTGTTAATTCAAACAGAACAACGCACTCCCCTGCATCAACTAGTGCACCAACTGTTGCCGCAACTGGAAGCTGAAAAACTCAGCCGTAAGGTACGTTGGTCTTTAGATATCGACCCCTACGACATGCAATAACAAAACATACCTTGTCAACTCAGTAGGAATGATTACGAGTAAATAGCGGCAAGGACTGAAATAGACCCGATTAAGAGATAGTTTTCGTCAACAATTGTCGGTAAAATGCCCGCTTTGTACAGTTTATTTACGCGAGATTGGTGTCAACCTAAATGAAAGAGCTTATTCAACAACTTTTGGAACAAACGGTCACAGCCCTAAAACAGCAACAATTGCTACCTGAAGAATTCCAACCGCGAATTCAAGTCGACCGAACCAAAGATAAAGCTCATGGTGATCTAGCCACTAATTTAGCCTTAATGGCCGCCAAACCAGCTGGGAAAAATCCGCGCGAACTAGCCCAACTGATCGTTGATAATCTACCTCAATCCGACTTGGTTGAAAAAACCAACATTGCCGGACCGGGTTTTATTAACTTTTATTTAAATAACGACTGGTTAGCGAGTCAAATTGAAGCAATGGCTAATTCTACCAATGCCAACGTTAAACCCGTTGAGCAAAGCCAAACCATTGTCGTAGACTACTCTGCGCCTAATGTTGCCAAAGAAATGCATGTTGGCCACCTACGCTCCACCATTATTGGCGATGCCGTAGTACGCACCTTAGAGTTTCTAGGCCACAAAGTGATCCGTGCCAACCACATCGGTGACTGGGGAACCCAGTTTGGTATGTTGATCGCCAACTTAGAAGAAGTTGAAAAACGCGGTACCGATGCAGGCAGCATCGAGCTAGCCGATCTTGAAGCTTTCTATCGCGAATCAAAAATCCGTTACGACAGTGACGAAGCCTTCGCCGAACGCGCTCGTAACTATGTTGTTAAACTGCAAAGCGGTGACGAATATTGCAACACTATGTGGCGCAAACTGGTGGACATTACCCTAAACCACAACCAAGCGGTTTATGATCGCCTGAATGTTTCGCTAAGCAAAAATGATGTAATGGGCGAAAGCATGTATAACCCCATGCTTAACGACATCGTTAGCGATCTGAAACAACAAGGTCTAGCGGTAGAAGATAACGGTGCTACCGTGATCTTTTTAGATGAATACAAGAATAAAGATGGCGCCCCAATGGGCGTGATCATTCAGAAAAAAGACGGTGGCTTCCTGTACACCACCACCGACATTGCCTGTGCTAAATACCGCTACCAAGAGCTAGGCGCCGACCGAGTACTATACTTCATCGACTCTCGTCAGCATCAGCACTTAATACAAGCTTGGAACATTGTACGTAAGGCCGGTTACGTGCCAGAAGATGTGCCACTAGAACACCATGCTTTTGGCATGATGTTAGGTAAGGATGGTCGCCCATTCAAAACCCGCAGTGGCGGCACAGTTAAACTAGTCGATTTGCTTGAAGAAGCTGAACAGCGCGCGCAAATCATCGTAACTGAAAAGTCACGTGACTTAGACGCCGAGCAGCAGCTGCAAGCGGCGAAAGTTATTGCGATGGGTGCGGTAAAATACGCCGATTTATCGAAAAACCGCACCACCGACTACATTTTTGATTGGGAAAACATGCTGGCTTTCAATGGCAATACAGCGCCTTACTTGCAGTATGCCTATACCCGTATCCAATCAATTATTCGTCGCTCAGAGCTAGATGTTACCAGTCTTAAGCAAGCCATCAGTTTAGAACAAGACGCAGAAGTCGCATTAGCGCAAAAACTCATCCAGTTTAGCGACGCCGTGCACAACGTTGCCAATAAAGGTATGCCACACATGATGTGTAACTACCTATATGAACTGGCGGGTGCCTTCATGAGCTTTTACGAAGCCTGCCCGATTCTTAAAGATGTTAGCGAACAGCAAAAATACAGTCGCCTACGCCTCGCCGAGCTAACTGCGAAGGTACTTAACCAAGGCTTATCACTACTAGGAATTGAAACCCTGGAACGGATGTAAGCATGGCCAAGGATTATGTTGGGCGTAGTAAGCCCAAGAAACGCACGACTAAATCTAGCCGTAGCTCAAATAACGCTAAACGCTTCCCTATTCCGCTAGCTCTGGCAGTGCTGGCGGCCATTGTTGGCTTCGCGGTATTGCTATTTAATATTAAAGGTACGGCTCCTACCGCGCCGCCAAATTTAAGCGAATTAACTCCACAGCCTAGTCCGGCTAAGCCCAAGACTCAATTGCCCGAGCCCCCTAAAGAGCGTAGCTACGTAAAAGAGCTAGAGCAAAAGCAAGTTGAGGTAGAAATTAACGAGCAACCTGTATCGACTGAACCCTATCTGATGCAATGCGCCTCTTTCCGCAGCCGAGACAGCGCCGAAGAAAGCAAAGCATTAATCGCTTTCGCCGGCTTAGAAAGCCAGATAAAACGAACCGAAGGAAATAATGGAGCCTGGTATCGGGTGGTGTTAGGGCCCTACCCAAGTAAACGAGATGCCGAGCGCGATCGCCATATCTTGCAACGAGCCAAAATAAACGGCTGCCAAATTTGGCACTGGAACTTATAAAAATGGGCCTAATGGGCCTTTTTTTGTACTCGCGTTCACACAATGCTGCTAAAAATGGTGCACTATGACAAGTAAACCACTAAATCAGCGATAGAAGACCTCGGTCCAGTAGTGAATAACAAGGTGAATGCAATGCTAAACGACTAAAAATATTAGTTATTTGAACCACTTCTCAACTATGTTATAAAAATGTAGCTAAGCTAATAGGTTATAACTACATAAAATGTGGGCTTTTTTACGCTTCGCCCGCGACGCTAAATTAGGGAACTCGACGAAATGGAAAACACCGAACTTGAGCAACTTGACCGCCGTCGCTCTATGCGACTCGATCTTGAAAATGAGCCTGTTCAAATCAACTGGAAAGACAGTAAAGGCGAACAACAATCAATTGAAGCTATTTGCATCGACATATCTCGCCGAGGCATGTTAATTACCCATTGCGATGATTTACCCATCGGCACTAAGCTCACCGTAAAATTCACCTCTGAACAAGCCAGTAACTCGGAACACCTAAAAGCTAAAGTGGCTCGCTGTCATCGCAAGAACTTTTCCAGCTATCATATGTTTTTGTTATTACAATAGAAAAACTATCAACCTAAGCAAAATTGACCAACTGTCTTATACTTATCTTAACTTGCCACTGTCTATGCTGATGCAGCATAGCAAGTCATGATAACAAGGAGCAGCCATGTTAATACTGGTGGGTGGAGAGAAAGGTGGCAGCGGCAAAAGCTGCTTGGCACAAAATATCGCGGTGCACCTTAAAACAAGCCTCGATGCCAATATTCTAATGGTTGATTGCGATCCCCAACGCAGCACATCAGACTGGATACAAGCCCGCAACGAAGATGATTCTTTACCCGGCATTTCTTGTATTCAACTTTACGGCAAAATTCGTAAAGACTTGCTTAGCCTAGAGAGTGGCTATGACTTTGTAATTGTAGACTGTGGTGGCCAAGACAACTTAGCCATGCGTGCTGCGATGTCGGTAGCCAAATATGTGTTAATTCCATTACGCCCTAAACGCCGCGATTTAAAAACTCTCCCGCATATGGAAGACATGCTCAGTACTTGTAAAATGGTTAATCCCAAGATGGTGGCCAGTTTTGTGATAACCCAATGCCCTGCACTACCGAGTCAAGTACAACGTATTTTAGAAGCCAAAGAGGTGTGTCGTTCGTTCGGCCTGCACGTGCTGAATTCAGTGACCTTTTCTCGGAATATCTACGACGACAGCGAAGAGAGCGGCCGCTCAGTGATAGAAATAGATAAAGAAGGAAAAGCCGCAGCAGAAATCGCCGCTATCGTTGACGAACTATTCGCTATAGAACAAGAAGACTCTCATGAGTTTATCTGATTTAAAAAAACAAAATAAAAAGCCCAACCAGCGGAAAAAGTTGAGTGTAGACCAGTTCATCGAGGACGCTGATAACTACGCTCAAGGGCGCCCGAGTCTAAGCCTACAGGCGAAACAAGATGAAAAAGGTAAGCCCATTGCCAACTTTCGCCACTGTACCTTTACCTTTAATAACAGTGCAGTAAACAACTTACAACGAGCCGCTTTACAACACCAGATAGCCAAATCTAAACTACTTCGGCTATTAATAAAGCAGTTTTCTTCACTCAGTATTCAGCAACAGCAAGACTTACTAAAACAGCATCAAGACAGCTAATTCGGCGAGTTTTTTGAGCCACACCTTGAAATCACTAGCACTGTCCCCCACTTTTCAGATATAGCCCAAGCTAACCAAGTAAGTTAGCTCAACAAACTGAGGAAATAACGTGACTACTATCGTTTCCGTACGCCGCAATGGCAAAGTCATTATTGCTGGAGATGGCCAAGTCTCGCTTGGCAACACCGTAATGAAGGGCAACGCAAAAAAAGTGCGTCGTTTATATCATGGCCAAGTACTCGCCGGATTTGCAGGAGGTACAGCCGATGCTTTTACCCTCTTCGAACGTTTTGAAGCTAAGTTGGAAATGCACCAAGGCCATCTCACTAAAGCAGCAGTAGAGTTAGCTAAAGATTGGCGTACCGACCGAATGCTAAGAAAACTCGAAGCCTTACTCGCCGTTGCCGACGCCGAGGCATCATTGATCATTACTGGTAATGGTGACGTGGTCCAGCCTGAACACGACCTTATTGCTATTGGCTCGGGAGGTCCTTTCGCCCAATCCGCTGCCTTGGCACTACTAGAAAACACTGACTTAAGTGCTAGAGAGATTGCCGAAAAAAGCTTAACCATAGCAGGCAACATTTGCGTATTTACTAACTTAAATCAGACCATTGAAGAATTAGATGCTAAAGCCTAAGGCTTGCAGGAATAAATTATGTCGGAAATGACCCCAAGAGAAATTGTCTCAGAATTAGACAACCACATCATTGGCCAAGCTGATGCCAAACGCGCAGTGGCCATTGCACTACGTAATCGCTGGCGTCGCATGCAATTGGAAGATGAATTACGCCAAGAAGTGACACCAAAAAACATTTTAATGATTGGTCCAACGGGTGTGGGTAAAACAGAAATTGCCCGCCGCTTAGCCAAACTGGCTCATGCGCCTTTCATAAAAGTAGAAGCCACCAAATTTACCGAAGTAGGTTATGTGGGTAAGGAAGTCGAAACTATTATTCGCGACTTAGCCGATGTGGCGTTTAAAATTACCCGCGAACAAGAAACCGAAAAGTTTCGTTACCGTGCTGAAGAGCAAGCAGAAGACCGCATTCTCGACGCGTTATTACCTCCAGCAAAAGACAGCTTCGGCCATGAAGAAAAGCCTGAAGAAAGCTCCACTCGTCAAACCTTCCGTAAAAAGCTACGCGAAGGCCAATTAGACGACAAAGAGATTGAAATCGACCTTGCTCAACCGCAAGTCGGTGTAGAGATCATGGCTCCTCCTGGTATGGAAGAAATGACCAACCAACTTCAGGGCATGTTCCAAAATCTAGCGGGCAACAAAGATAGCAAGAAGCGTAAGCTGAAAATCAAAGAAGCCTTCAAGCTATTAGTTGAAGAAGAAGCAGCCAAGATGATCAACCCAGAAGAGCTTAAAGAGAAAGCCCTACATGCGGTGGAAAATAACGGCATCGTATTCTTAGACGAAATCGACAAAATCTGTAAGCGCGGTGATGTGTCCGGCCCCGATGTGAGCCGTGAAGGCGTGCAACGTGACCTACTGCCCCTAGTTGAAGGTTCTACCGTAAATACCAAACACGGCATGGTCAAAACCGACCATATTTTATTCATCGCATCCGGAGCCTTCCAAGTAGCTAAGCCCTCAGACTTAATTCCTGAGTTACAAGGCCGTTTGCCAATCCGCGTTAATCTTGGAGCATTGAGTGCTGAAGACTTTGTAAGGATTCTTACCGAGCCAAATGCTTCACTCACCGAGCAGTACAAGGCACTAATGGCCACCGAAGGACTCAATGTTGAGTTCACCGAGGACGGCATTCGTAAAATTGCCGATGCGGCGTGGCAAGTAAACGAGCGTACCGAAAATATCGGTGCTCGTCGTTTACACACGGTGATGGAGAAGCTCATGGAAGAACTCAGCTTTGTGGCTTCCGATAACACAGGGCAAACCATGATCATCGACGCCGACTACGTCACCAAATATCTTGGCGACTTAGTGGCCGACGAAGACCTTAGCCGCTTCATTCTATAAACACTCAATCAGCCGCCAACTTGGCGGCTTTTCTTAGCTCCCCAGCACTCCTGTCTCAAGCACAATCGGCTTTTCTCAAAGACTTACCATTTCCTAATTGAAAACGGCAACTTAGGGTTTATACTGGTAGCGAATACTCGGGCCAATTTTAGGATCCAAACCATGGAATACAATACCTCAGAACTTTGTGACCTCTACGCCGACACTGTTGACGTTGTCGAGCCGATGTTTGCTAGTTATGGTGGAAGAAATGCCTTTGGTGGCGAAATAACCACCATCAAGTGCTTTGAAAATGCCGGACTAATTGCTCAAATGGTACAAGAATCAGGAACAGGTAGAGTATTGCTGATTGACGGTGGTGGCTCGCTACGTCGTGCCTTAGTGGATGTTAATATTGCTGAGACAGCCGCTGAAAACGAATGGGATGGTATTATTGTTTATGGTTGTGTGCGAGATGTTGACGCTTTAGAAGAGCTAGACATCGGTATTCAAGCGCTTGCCTCTATCCCTGTTGGCGCCGATGCCGATGATGAAACTGGAGATGTGAATATTCCAGTTAACTTCGGCGGCGTGACCTTCCTTCCAGAAGATCACATCTATGCCGATACCACCGGGGTAATTCTTTCACCTGAGCCACTCGACATAGAGTAAGCACTCAGGTTTTAAACTTACTCGGCGTGAACGTCTTCAATTCGGCCTAATAAAGCTTTGAGGCGTTCTTGCCAAGCTTGTTGCTCTTGCAGTAAACGGCTGTTTTCATCGTTTAGTTTGCTGTTTTGTTCCTTCAGCTCATCAATTTCCATACGTAGCAACTCAATGCTATCAACCGCAACTTGGATCTTTGCTTCTAATTTTTCTAATACTTCAAAGGACATTATTTTCTACTCCCGTTAATTCCGTTTCTTAATCAGTACACGGCTTGAACTGAACCAATAGCTATCTACATAAGAGCCAAAGTCGGTACTTACATACTGATAACAACTGCTTTAACAGCAGCATACTCTTGTCATCTTTAGCCAACAAGGGTAGAACAGTATTTCGCTAACTAGTTGTTGAATAAATAATCATGAATATACAAAAAGGGCGTTACCGCCATTACAAAGGGCAAGATTACCAAGTGATTGACACAGTAATACATTCAGAAACCGAACAATTATTGGTGCTATATCGCCCTTTATATGGTGAAGCGAAGCTATGGGTAAGGCCCTATGAAATGTTTTTTGAAAAAGTTGAAGTGGCGGGTGAGCCAGTGCCTCGTTTCGCTTTCATCGAGGCACTCGAATAACAGTAGGCTTTAAATATTCTGCCCCATATCTATTGCTGGCATCTCACAACAAGGCCTGCCCACCACTTTCGCTGGCACACCAGCCACCGTGGTATGGGCAGCTACTGGCTCAAGAACCACACTGCCCGCTCCCACCTTAGCACCACGTCCTACTTCGATATTGCCAAGAATTTTAGCCCCTGCGCCAATTAACACACCTTGACGGATCTTCGGGTGACGATCGCCACTTTCTTTACCAGTACCGCCCAGTGTCACCGATTGAAGAATTGAAACATCATCCTCAATGACCGCGGTTTCACCCACTACAATGCCGGTGGCGTGGTCGAACATAATGCCTTTGCCTATTGTGGCTGCGGGGTGCACATCCACCGCAAATACCGCTGAGATTTGATTTTGAATATAACGAGCTAAGGCCAAGCGCCCCTTTTTCCAAAGCCAATTAGCGACTCGATATCCTTGCAAGGCATGGAAACCTTTAAGATATAACAAAGGAACTGCATAATAGGCCACCGCAGGATCACGCTCTTTCACTGCAACAATATCTGCCGCTACCGCCTCTAAAATACCAGAATCGGAACGTAAAGCCTCTTCGATAAACTCACGCAACAAAATAGCTTGCACCGTTGAGCTGTCTAATTTGCTGGCCAATTGAAAACTTAACGCCGAGGCTAAGCTATCATGATTCAAAATTGTGGAATAAAAGAAGCTCGCCAACATTGGCTCATCTTCAGCCATACGATTAGCTTCATCGCGAACTTGCAACCACACTATTTCAGCTAGGGTTTGCTTGATTTGAGAGTCGCTATCCTGTGCCACTGCTTCACCTTACTCTAGTTCTAGTTTCTTTTCCTGCGGAACCACCGATTGTGGGTCTTGATGGATTAATACATCAGCTTCGGGCCACAGTTCAATAATTTTTTCTTCAACTTCGTCGGCAATTTGATGCGCCGTAAACAGGTCAAGCTTATCATCTAGCTCCAGATGAAGCTGAATAAATTTAGTCTGGCCCGATTGCCGAGTGCGAATATCGTGTGCGCCCATCACCCCTGGCACCGCTAAGGCGCAATTTAATACCTGAATTTGGAAGGACTCCGGCAATTGTCTATCTAACAAGTTTTGTACCGATTCTTTAGCAATACCTAAGGCGCCATAACAAATATACAAGGCGATCATCACCGCAAATAAGCCGTCTGCCCAATACCAACCCAAATGACTTAATAGCAAGGCCACCAATACCGCTATATTCATATAAATGTCCATGGCATAGTGCATGGAATCAGCTTTAATGACCGCATTATTGGTTTTTCGAATGACATAACGTTGAAACATCACCAGCGCAAAGGTAATAACGGTGGAAACCACCATTACGCTAATCCCTGTACTGCTATGTTGAATGGCTTTAGGGCTGAGTAACTCGGTCACGCCACCAAACAACAGCATAACCGCAGAACCGGCGATAAAAGCGGCTTGAGCGACCCCAGCTAGGTGTTCAGCCTTACCATGGCCAAAGCTGTGCTCTTTATCGGGAGGTTGCAGCGCATAACGCACCGCCAACAGATTCACTAAAGACATTGCAATATCCATAAGTGAATCGATTAACGAGGCTAAAATACTGACCGCGCCAGTATATAAAAAGGCGCCACTCTTAATAACAAGCAAGGCCACCGCTACACAGGTTGCAACCCAAGTAGCTAAGGTGACCAAGCGCTGATAACTATGCTTTTCCACTTTACAAATTCTTAAAACAATTTGCTAAAGTATAACGGTTCGCAGCTATTAAAGTTGAGCTTTTTTCTGGCCTTTACCCATATAGCGTTGATGTTTCTCCATTCTATCGGCATGTAATTGCTGATATTTTTCTTGTTGCTCAGGAGTCAATATCTGATAAACCTGCTGCTGTGCATGGAGATGATTGACCATCATTGTTTGATGACGCGCAGCCTGCTCGGCGACTAAAGCTTGAGCAGCGGCTTCGTCAAAATTGGCAGAAGCAATTATCTCCATACGTTGCTGGTACATCGCCTGCCGACCTTGAGCTCGCTTGCCCTGTTGTTTTTTCTGAGCATTTTGCTTCATTGCTCCTTTGGCACTTTTAGGTTTGTATTGCTGCATAATGTCTCTCACCTGAGCTTGTTGAGCATTGCTCAAATCCAACTCTTGCATCATGCGCATTGGCGTATAGTCATCACGCCCTTGCATGCAACCCGCTTTACCGCCATAGCCATTACTGGGCGTAGCAAAAGCTAAAGGGGCAAATACCATGCTACCAAGTAGCGTACTAATAATTAGCTTGTTCATAATTGTTCCTCGATTCGTTGATTCATTATTAGTTTACAAAGCCCAATGCAAACAAACGGCAGCAAAGTGTAAAGCAATGTAAAAGCGGCTATTTAATCACTGCAAAGCGCTAGGAGTTTTGTACAATTCAAGCATCAAGGCTAAATAGTGTGGTGACGGTGAATTTACTACTAATCGATGACGACAAAGAGCTCACCGAGTTACTGGGTGAACTGTTGGAGCTGGAAGGCTTTAGTTGCGAGATCTGTAACGACGGTTTAAGTGGCCTAGCCAAGCTTGAACAGCAAGCTTATGACTTGGTATTACTCGACGTTATGATGCCGGGTAAAAACGGCTTTGAAGTGCTTAAAGAACTGCGCAAAGACAATCAACAACCTGTGCTAATGCTAACCGCCAAGGGTGATGAAATTGATCGCGTACTAGGGCTAGAGCTAGGCGCCGATGACTACCTTGCAAAACCCTTCAGTGAAAGAGAATTGCTAGCGCGGATCCGTGCAATTTTACGTCGCACCCAAAGCACTAGCTCTAGCGACAATGGCCATGCCCTGATCCGCCATCAAGACTTAAGCCTGTCGGTGAGCAAACAACAGGTACATTGTGACGATCAAGAGCTTGAACTCACCAGCACCGAACTACTGTTATTACAACAACTACTAGAACATCCTGGACAAGTGCTGGATAAAGAACAGCTCAACCAAAAGGTCTTAGGCAAACGGCTGCAAGCCTTTGACCGCAGCCTAGATATGCACATTAGTAACTTACGCAAGAAAATTCCGCCACGTAAAGACCAACTACCACGAATAAAAACGGTGCGCGGCAAAGGCTACATGTGGCTGGAGTGGTAGTCATGAACAAACTCGTCAACAACCTATTCGTTAAAATATTCATCTCGTTCTGGGTGATACTGGTGATCACTGCATTCGTCTCGATTAGCCTATCGAAGCTAATTCGGGAAGATGATTTTAGAGCGCCAGAGTGGGAGCTAAATAATCTTCAGGAAGTTGCCGAACGCATCGAGCGAAATCCCGAACACTTTCTTAGTCCTTCGTATCGCCCTCATAAACGCTCGCGTTTTGGGCTAGCTTTCATCGTTGACCATAACGGCCAAGTTATCAATCAAACTAACCTCAGCCGCGGCATGCACCGCTTCATTCTTGACCATGCAGATATCAATAACCCACGGGTCAGTGTAGACGATAAGTTTTTATGGGTAGGTCCGTGGCCCATTACCCTCAATCAACAAAGTTACTTGCTGTATGTTCAACGACGTCCACCACCTGAACAATTACATGCGATCCGCAAACTCGGCTTCTCGCCTTGGATACTTATTTCGGTGTCGCTGCTGCTCAGTTTAGTACTCTGCCTGTTGCTCACCCGCCACATAGTACAACCGCTTAAACGGCTGCGTTCGGCCGCCAATAAGGTATCTCTAGGTTACTTGGATACGCCACTGCCTGAAATTCAACGAGGTGATGAAATCGGTCAATTGTCTGACAGCCTGCAACGCATGGTCGACACCCTTAATCAAGCAATTAGCAATCAGCAACGTTTACTCAGTGATATTTCCCATGAGTTACGCTCGCCGCTGACTCGGCTGAACATGGCCTTAGCCCTACATAAAAAACGCCAAGAAATGACGCCAGAAGTGGCGCGAATTGAACGCGAATCACAGCGTTTGGCGGAAATGATCAATGCCTTGCTGTCCTTGTCGCGCATGCAAGTCAACGCAAAACAAGAGCAAACCAAGTTTGATGACTTAATCGCCGATCTGATTAACAACTGTGAATTTGAAGCGGAACAACTACATAAACAGTTTAGCGCCGACTATCCCAAACAACTCCGTTTGGTGTGTTATCCACAGCTACTGAGCTCCGCCATAGAAAATGTTTGCCGTAACGCCCTGAAATATGCCAAAAATAAGGTGAGCCTTAAGGCGACAGTGGAAAATAAACAACTAATCGTGGTCATTACCGACGACGGCCCCGGTCTTGAAGAAAGCGAACTGAACAGCATTTTCCGCCCCTTTTATCGCAGCGGCGAAGCGCGCGATAGAGACAGCGGTGGTGTAGGTTTAGGGCTGGCCATAGCAGAATCAGCAATACGCCAACACGGAGGCAATATCACGGCCAAAAATCATTCGCTTAAAGGGCTAGAAGTAAGCCTACGCTTACCACTACAATAGCCACTTTTAGCCAACTGGATAAGCCATGATCAACATCGTGCTCTATGAGCCAGAAATCCCGCAAAACACCGGCGCGATTATTCGCTTAGCCGCCAACAGCGGTTGCAAACTACACCTTATCGAGCCCTTAGGTTTTGCTTGGGACGATAAAAAGGTAAAGCGCGCAGGGCTAGATTACCATGAGTTTGCCGAGGTAAAACGCCACGCCAACTATCAGGCCTTCTTAAACAGTGAGCAGCCGCAACGCCTATTAGCCTGCACAACCAAAGGCAGCGGTTTTCATAGCGATTTTAATTTTGCCGACGGCGACTATTTAATGTTTGGCCCAGAAACTCGCGGTTTACCAGACCACGTACTGAGTGAAATAGATGGCCAATTCAGATTACGCATTCCCATGTTAGCCAACAGTCGCAGCATGAACTTATCTAACGCTGTCTCGGTGTTTGTTTATGAAGCATGGCGCCAACTGGGTTACGTTGACGGCGTATAAATGCTTAACAGGCCTTAAACCAACGCTGTTGGTTTAAGGCCTGCCAATACACCCAGCCTAAACTCAGCCCCCGCAAAGCCATAAAGCCACACATGGCAAACCATAAGGCGTGATTACCCCAACTTTGGCTTAACCACCACAAAGGGAAAAAGCCCAACAGGCTAGCAAGCAACATTGAATTACGCATAATTCGCCCTTCTGAGGTGGCAATAAATACGCCGTCCAAAATAAAGCACCACACCGACAGCAAAGGCAATAAAATCATCCAATTAAGATAGTCTGCCGCGGTTTCTCGAATAATTGGAATATCGGTGAGCAAGGCGACAAGCTGCGACCCCAGCACCCCAAATAGCAAGCTAAAACCGATACCAGCCACCAAGGCTAACTGCAAGCAACGCTTAATCGTATCGACAAATAAAGCGCGATCGTTATTGCCTTTGGCCTTCCCCGCCAAAGCCTCTACCGCATAAGCCAGTCCATCTAAAGCAAATGAAACGAACATTAAAAAGTTCAGCAGTACCGCGTTGGCCGCCACAATGTTGTCACCCAAACGCGAACCCTGAAAGGTAATAAAGGCAAAACAGGCTTGCAGCGCCAACGAGCGCAAGAATATATCTCTGTTTAAAGAGAACAGCGCCATAAGGTGAAACTTAGTCACGCTCTGCCAACACTGGGCCAAACTAGGCAACTGCCGAAAACGAGCGATAAACTGGCGCCGCGCCAAATACAGGCCCATTAGCAAGGCCAAATAATCGGCCACCACCGTAGCCAGTGCCACCCCTTGCACCTTCCAGTCAAAACCCACCACAAACAACAAGTCCAGACCAATATTGATACTATTGCCAAACATCAACAGTAACATTGAGGCGCGGGCATTTTGCATTCCCAACAACCACCCAAGCACCACCAGATTCAATAATGCCGCGGGAGCGCCCCAAATACGTGTCGAGAAATATTCAGCAGCATAAAACTGTACCAGCTCGCTGCCACCAGCCAAGGCCAAGGCCAGTTGCAAAATGGGCTGTTGCAATAACAACAAAGCGCAACCTAATAACAACGCAATACCCGCCGAATTCACCCCTGTTCGAATTAAGGCTTGTGGATCGTCGGCCCCAAAAGCTTGAGCACTCAAACCAGTAGTAGACATGCGTAAAAAGCCACATAACCAATAAACTAAGGCTATCATCATCGAGCCCAAGGCCACGCCAGCTAAATAATGGGCATGTTCTAAATGGCCAATCACCGCGGTGTCGACTAAACCCAATAAGGGAATAGTAATATTTGATAGGATCATCGGCACGGCGATAGCCGCAATCGCCGTAAAACGAGAAGCAGACATAGGTATTCAATTTAACCAAGAGTAAGCAGAGTGTAAGAGCTGCTTACTCTCCGGGCAATAGCAAACACCTACAACAAGGCAAACAGCCAATGGTCGGCCAATAGGGCCACAAACAACAACATTAAATACACTATCGAGTAGCCAAATAAACGCATTGCATCACGTTGATTGTCACCGCCATATAAGCGCCAAGCCAGCTGCACAAAGCGACCGTTAAGCACGCAGCTCAAGGCTAAGTAAAGCAAGCCACTCATGCCCACCAAGAAGGGGAACCACGCCACTGCAAATAACAATAACGAATACAGCAGTACCAGCTGCTTAGTAAACTTCACTCCATGAGTCACCGGCAGCATCGGAATGTTCACCTTGGCGTACTCTTCTCGCCGCGCTATCGCCAAGGCCCAAAAATGCGGCGGCGTCCAAGTGAAGATCAGCATGACCAACAACAAGGGTTCGGCCGAAATACTGTTATTTACCGCTGTCCATCCCAACAGTGGCGGCATCGCACCAGCTAAGCCGCCTATCACAATATTTTGCGGAGTAGCGCGCTTAAGCCACAGGGTATAAATCACCGCATAACCGACTAAGCTGGCGGCAGTTAACCACGCGGTTAAAGGATTAACCCAACCATACAACATGGCAAAGCCAGCCACCGATAACAGCGAAGCCCATAATACCGCCTGCCAATTTGCCACCGATCCACTAGGCAAAGGCCGATTGTGGGTGCGCGCCATCGCTGCATCGGCCTCGCTATCAATATAGTGATTAAACGCCGCGGCGCCCCCCGCCATCAAGGCTATACCAAGATTACCCAGCAGCAAGGCCTGCCAAGGCGGTAAGCCGGAGGTGGCTAAACATGCTCCTACCACCGAAGTGAGCACAATTAAGGCCACGACTTTGGGCTTAGTGAGTTTATACAGCGCCCGCCAATTAATTCGCCAACGCAGGGACTTAGGTAGATTAAGCGTGTTCAACTTCGCCATAAGGCATCTCCTTATATTTGCTTTCTGCTATCGGCAAGCGCTGCTGGTAATGCGCCATCACTAAACTCACCATGCTTAACAGCAGTAGTGCGGCACACAAGTTGTGCGCCACGGCCACCGCCAATGGTACTTGCCATAGCACATTGGACACACCCAAGCCCAACTGACAAAACAATAACAACAACATCCATGAAGCACGCGCCCGCTGAATACCGCTATGCCTGCGCTGTATATGCCCCAAGGCCAACAAAAATAAATAACCCGCCGTAACACCCGCCCACAAGCGATGGGTCACATGAATGGTTTGCCGCTGTTGATGTTCGAGTACGCCAAACTCATAGCCTTCACTATGCGGTTCAGGTAGCGGATGAAAGGCATCCAAACGGTAATTTTCAAGCCAAGGCTCATGACACAGCGGTAAACCCTGACAGGCAATGGCCGAGTAATTGGCCGAGGTCCAGCCACCTAGGGCAATTTGGATAAGTAGCACAGCTAAACCCAGCCATAACCATGGCGCAGACTGCGAGCTAGCGTGCAAAGGCCGTCGCAGTGCCAGCCACCAACTAAACAATAAGGCCAACATAGCAAAGCCCCCCAACAAATGCCCCATCACTACCAAGGGCATTAAATTTAAAGTCACGGTTAACATGCCTAACATAGCCTGAAAGCCAATCAATACCACGGCGCTTAAGGCTAATAAACGCTGTTGCTTGCGGCGAAATGCCACCACCGCCAAGCCAAGCACCAATAAACCCAAGCTCCCCGCAAAATAACGGTGAATCATCTCATTCCAAGCTTTATGCGCCACCAAGGGGCGCTCAGGAAAGGCATTGGCAGCATGCTCAATATGCTCAGGCTGTTGCGGTACGGCTAAACGGCCATAACAGCCAGGCCAGTCTGGACACCCCAAGCCAGCGTCGGTTAAGCGAGTATAAGCGCCCAAACCAATCACTACTAAGGCAAGTAAAATGGCCGCGATTAATCCTTTTTGCATATCAATCCCTTGTTAGTTATTGAAACCGCGAGTTTTTTATCAATTTTTTTAAGTCGGTGATTAAGCCTTTAACTTGCTCATCGCCCTGGCTTGGCTGATAAGCCAAAATCACCCAACCGGTTGGGTCTACCAGCAACCATTGTTGGTTATAGGCACTAAATTGCGGATTGCTGTCGCTCAAACTCAGTTGAGTAAGCGAGGCTTGGTTAAACCGCTCCCCCTCCACAGGCTGAGTGAGCGCAAGCTTCAAGGTTTTTTGCTTGGCAATACCCAGCGCTAGCCAAGCATTGTTCAATTTGGCTAGGTTTTGCTGGCACAGCTCCGCGCATTCACCATCTACTACTTGAGCTATCGACCATTTACCCCGTGGATAATTATCTAGTTGCAGCGGTGGCTCCAGCCATTGGCCATGACTCAAAGCGCCACTCTGATACCAGCCCAGCTTAAGCACTAGCCAAGCCAGTAACAGCGGCAGTAAAAAAGTGGCGGCCAACCACAGCATGGTTTTTTTCTGAGTCTTCATCGCTACTCCTTATGCCTCGTTCGCCAAACGAAATACACCGTTAAGCCACTAGCCACTAATGCCATTAACAACCATTGCAGCGCATAGGCTTGATGCTTCTGCGGTGGCATCGCCACTAACTGTTCGGGGCTAAACTGTAACTGGCTGTCTAACACAAAAGGTAACAACTCTACCTGCCAATATGCGGCTAAACTGGCTAAGTCAATTTGCTGCACCCGTAGCCCTTGAGGAAACTCCTCCAGCCAATGCTGTTGATCCAGCAACAAGGGTCGACTGATTTGGCGCACGCGATATTGCAAAGGTAAATCGTCAGTACTCGGCGCAGCCGGCAACAACTGACGAGTCAAGGGCGCAGGCTGCCAGCCCAAACGCAGCAAAACTTTACCCTGAGGGGTGGCCGCTAGCGTAAATACGTCGTAGCCCACTCGACCGTCTTGGATTTGATTGTCTAACCACAGTCGCTTTCCCAAGGGTTCAATACGGCTAAGAGTCACTTGTTGAAAAGGCTCTGGTCCATTACTTAGCGCTTGCTGCAAACTGGTTTGTTGTTGTGACTGAAGCTGATATTGCTCTAGCAAGAGCTGTTTTTGCTGAGCACGTTGCCATTGCCACAAGCAAAGCTTGACCATTAGCGCTATCAGCGCAACCATGAGCAACACAAACAGCCATAAGCGGTATGAAGCTGGCTTCTTATCAACACATTGTGAGGTTTTTACTATGGCCATAAAAATACTGCTCGCCGTTTTAATCCTATTTGTATTTGCCAATATGCTATTTGCCCTACGCGTTATGTTAAAAGGCGGCGACAAACCCATGAGCTTCTACTTGGGTCGCCGCTTGGTCTTTAGCGTGCTAATCATCCTGTTCATCTTGGCCGCCATGGCCTTGGGTCTTATTCAACCTAACCCTCGCCCTTACTAGCTACAACACGTAAACAAATACAAACAAACATAACCACACCACATCCACAAAGTGCCAATACCAACTGGATGCCATAAAGGCAAAATGCTTCTCGGCACTGAAGTGGCCTTTTAATACCCGCAAAAACATGATGCTCAGCATAATCGCGCCTAGCGTCACATGTAGACCATGAAAACCGGTAAGTAAGAAGAAGGTATTGCCGTAAATGCCCGAATCTAGGCGTAAACCCATTTCCTGATAGGCGTGCACATATTCTTCAACCTGAAAAAATAGGAAGGCAAAGCCCAATACCAAAGTGACCGCCAACCACGCCTTTAACTGACTACGTCGTTCTTTTTCTAGGCTGACATGAGCAAAATGTAAGGTGACGGAAGAGACCACTAAGATCAGCGTATTTAGCAGCGGTAAACCATACCAGCCCATGGCTTCGGTAGTAGTGCCACCCGGCGTTTCTATCAACGGCCACACCGCTTCAAATTCTGGCCACAATACCATGCCAGTCATTTCGTTGTTGCCAGCGCCGCCCAGCCACGGTACCGCAATCATTCGGGCATAAAATAGCGCGCCGAAAAACGCCCCAAAAAACATCACTTCAGAGAAGATGAACCAGCTCATGCCTTGGCGAAACGAGCGATCCATTTGCGCGCTGTATAAGCCGTCCATACTTTCTTGAATCACATTGCCAAACCAGCCAAACATCATGCTGACGATCACCACAAAGCCACAGGATAAGATCCACAAACCATAACTTTGTTCGCTGTCGATTTGCTGAACACTTAAACCCGCGCCCATAGCAATTAGGAATAAACCCACCGCGCCGACAATAGGCCAAATACTCTGTGGCGGAACATAATATTTATCATAAGGCTGCGTCATTGCTCAGCTCTCCCTTAGCACTTAACTGTGCTGTTTCAGTGTTCTTATTAACAGGCTGTTCCTCTACCGCAAATAAGGTATAAGCCAAGGTTAAGGTGGTAATATCGTTAGGCAGTGCAGGGTCAACATAAAACAGTAAGGGCATTTCTTGCTGCTGACCGGGCTCTAGGGTTTGTTGTTCAAAACAAAAACAACTCACCTTATGCAAATGATTAGCCGCCAAGCCGGGGCTTACCGAAGGCACCGCTTGCACAGTACCACGCTGGCCACTTAAGTTACTGGCACTAAAGTTAACCCGCAGCGTTTCTCCGGGGTGTACTTTTACATGACTTTGCTGCGGGCCGAATTGCCAGTTCAGTGCCCGCGGCACATAGCTAATAAATTCAACGGTAATACTGCGTTGTTGGTCTACGCCTAGGCTGGCCTCACTGGCCTGTTTAGCTGTTTTGCCATTAATTCCGGTAACCTTACAAAACACGTCATACAAAGGCACCAAGGCAAAGCCAAAACCAAACATGGCCACCACCACCAGTAGTAGCCTTAGCACTAGGCGACGATGAGCAGCCATGCTATTTCACCTCTGGCGGAGTAGAAAAGCTGTGATAAGGCGCAGGAGAAGGCAGGGCATCCCACTCTAAACCTTCCGAACCTTCCCAAGGTTTAGCTGGAGCCGGCTCGCCACTGCGAATGCACTTGATCACCATGTATAAGAAGATGAACTGCGACAGACCAAAGGCAAAGCCGCCAATGCTCACAATGGCATTCACATCAGCAAATTGCAGCGCATAATCGGGGATACGCCGCGGCATGCCACTTAAGCCTAAGAAGTGCATAGGGAAGAACAGCACATTCACCGAGATTAACGAGCACCAAAAATGTAGCCTACCCAAACCCTCGTCATACATTTTGCCGGTCCACTTAGGTAGCCAATAATAAGCCGCAGCCATAATCGAGAATACCGCGCCTGTTACCAATACATAGTGGAAGTGCGCCACCACAAAATAGGTATCGTGATACTGAAAATCCACCGGCGTAATTGCCAGCATCAGCCCAGAAAAGCCACCAATGGTAAATAGCACAATAAAGGCAATGGCAAATAACATTGGCGTTTCAAAACTAATCGAGCCGCGCCACATGGTAGCCACCCAGTTAAATACTTTCACCCCGGTGGGCACCGAGATCAGCATGGTACAAAACATGAAAAACAACTCGGCTTGTACCGGCATACCAGTGGTAAACATATGATGGGCCCACACTAAAAAGCTCAAACCGGCAATTGACGCGGTGGCGTAGACCATAGACGAATAGCCAAACAACTTCTTACGCGAGAAGGCCGGAATAATCGCCGAGATAATGCCAAATGAGGGCAAAATCATGATGTACACCTCGGGGTGACCGAAGAACCAGAAAATATGCTGGAACAATACCGGGTCTCCCCCGCCCGCCGCATCAAAGAACGAGGTGCCAAAAAACTTATCGGTGAGCACCATGGTAACCGCCCCCGCCAGTACTGGCATTACCGCAATCAATAAGAAAGCGGTGATAAACCAAGTCCAAACAAACAGCGGCAATTTCATGTAAGTCATGCCGGGCGCCCGCAAGTTCATAATGGTCACAATCACGTTAATCGCGCCCATGATCGAGCTAATCCCCATGATGTGAATGGCAAACACAAACAAGGCGGTACTATCGGGGCTGTATGTGGTAGATAGCGGCGCGTAGAAAGTCCAACCAAAGTTAGGCCCGCCCCCTTCCATAAACAGCGAAGCCAATAAAATGCTAAAGGCAAAGGGCAGGATCCAAAAACTCCAGTTATTCATTCGCGGTAACGCCATATCTGGCGCGCCTATCATCATTGGAATAAGCCAGTTGGCAAGGCCAGTAAAGGCCGGCATTACTGCGCCAAATACCATGATCAAACCATGTACCGTAGTCATTTGGTTAAAAAAGTTCGGCTCTACCAATTGTAAACCCGGCTGAAATAACTCGGCGCGGATCACCATCGCCATAGCGCCGCCCACAATAAACATGGTGAAACTAAACCATAGGTACATCGAACCAATGTCTTTATGGTTGGTGGTAAGTACCCAGCGCATTAGTCCACGCGGTGCGTGGTGTTCGTGCTCTGCGTGAAGCTCGCTCATCGTGCTCATTCCCTATCTCCCTACTGCGCTGCGTTCTGCACGGCCACCACATCCTTGGCCTGCACTAAATCACCGGTATCATTGCCCCAAGCATTACGCTCGTAGCTAATCACCGCAGCCAGTTCTTTTAAACCTAACTGCTTACCAAAGGCCTGCATCGCCGTACCTGACACGCCATTCACCACCACATTGATGTGTTGGCTCACTTGCCCAGTGGCAATGGGGCTGTCTTTCAAGGCTGGGAATACTCCCGGCAAACCCTCACCATTAGGCTGGTGACACGCCGCACAAGATTTCAAGTACACTTTTTCACCCAGTTCCATTAATTCCGCTTGATCCATAGTCATAGCCACCAGCTCTTGCTCGGCGGCTTGTTTTGCCTGATAGGCCGCTTCTTGCTCGGCCAACCAGCTAGCGTATTCATCCTGCGGTTTGGCAATCACCACTATCGGCATGAAACCATGATCTTTACCGCACAACTCGGCACATTGGCCGCGATAGATGCCGGGTTTGTCGATGCGCGTCCATGCCTCATTAATAAAGCCGGGGTTAGCGTCTTTCTTCACCGCAAAATCAGGTACCCACCACGAGTGAATCACGTCTTCCGAGGTCATTAAGAAACGCACCTTCTTACCCACTGGCAATACCAAGGGGTGGTCTACTTCCAGTAAATAGTTATCACGTTTCTTGAGTTTGCCCTTCACCTGCTCCATGTCTGAAGCCAATACACTATAAAACTCCAGATCATGTTCGAAGTATTTGTAATGCCATTTCCATTGGGATCCAGTGACTTGAATGGTGAGGTCAGCATCGGAAGGGTCTTCCATCGCCAGCAAGGTTTTGGTGGCGGGTATCGCCATGCCAATTAAAATAATGAAAGGAATAATGGTCCAAATAATTTCGACCTTAGTGCTCTCATGAAACTGAGCAGGCACCGCGCCTTTAGACTTACGGTGATGGAAAATCGCCCAAAACATGGCACTAAACACCAAAATACCAATCACACAGCAAATATAAAAAATCGTCATGTGAAGGTCGTAAACCTGCTCACTAATGGCAGTTACACCCGGGCGTAAATTAAATGACATTTCCTGCGCCAATGCAGGTAACGAACAGCATGCCAGCACTAATAGCTGAATCCCTCGGCTCACAGCGCTCTCCTTTGCAGTAGCCAAAAGCAGTGCTCGTAAACTCAACAAGCCCTGCCAAGTAAGGGGAACGTCCCCCACCAAAGCAATAAGCTGCAACCACTAAATACAACCCACAGTATATAAATTAAGCGTTAAGTTAAGGATTTGTAAATATATTGTTATTAATTTTACTAATTAAAGTAAAAGATGTGATATTAACGACAAAAGCCCAAATCAAACGATTTGGGCTTAAATTGGCGGGAACTATTTGAAAAAACGACTTACATCCAGTCTGCAGTGCGGATAATGCCCACCGCCAAACCTTCAATATCCATGCTCTGATACTCTAGATCGACCTCAATAGTCGACAGGTCTTCGTTCTCGGGGTGCAAGTAAACCATTTTCCCCTTACGCTCAAAACGCTTAACGGTAACGTCGTCGTCTAAACGGGCTACTACCACTTGCCCATTTAAAGCAGTATTGGTTTTATGCACCGCTAATAAATCACCGTCCATAATGCCAATGTCTTTCATACTCATACCCTGTACCCGTAGCAAGTAATCGGCATGAGGATGAAACAAGTTGGCATCTACCGCGTAGTGCGACTCTACATGTTGCTGGGCTAGTATGGGTTCACCCGCCGCCACCTGACCAATTAAGGGCAGACCGCTTTCTTCTTCTGCTGAGCTAGGCTCTTGATTAGCCCCTTCCGGCAAGTATTGCTCGCTAATGCGAATGCCGCGAGACGCGCCGGGGATCATCTCAATCGCCCCTTTCTTAGCTAAGGCACGCAAGTGTTCTTCGGCGGCATTAGCCGAGCGAAAGCCCAACTCTTTAGCGATTTCTGCACGGGTTGGCGGCATGCCGGTTTCGGCAATATTGCGACGAATTAATTCAAAAACTTCTGTCTGGCGAGGTGTTAAGGGCTTCATAGTCTACCTGTAAGTTTATACAGCACACTGTTAGTATATACAGCATAGCTTATGAAGCAAGGTTTAATATGAAATCAAGCAGTTGTGTGTAGGTTTCAGTTTCATTGAAATTCTTTCCGCTACTTTGAAACTACACCCCATATTTTGTGATCTGCATCACAAATAAGTAGAGGTTGGGATAAAAGAAGGATACAAAGAGTCTAGCTAACACACTTTTGGACATAAACGTGTTTGAAGGCTTGTTTGTGTATAGATACTCTGGATTAGTTTAAGTATGGCTGAGCTGGATTTAACGCCAACCTCAGAGGCGCAAAAGGTGAGACCTTTTTTTGCGCTTTTCTCCTGCAAAAAACGGGCTGGCTTTTACGTCCTTTGCAGGTTTTTGTGTACGCCCAGCATGGGCATGAACTAATGAGGTGAAAGTCCTCTATAGGAAGGTCACCGTTTAATAACATTTTGATGATTAAACGCTAACTACTAGCGAATGGCAAGGGCGTTACCGTGAGGGAATGTCTGAAGGAAGCCGCTAGCAAATCTGCGAGCTGATGAACAAGAACATCATATGAGGCGTAGGCTGGAGGCGAGTTGGCACAAGACAACGAAGCCATGTGATCTAACGGCCACCGTAAATGATGCAGCAGTGCAGAGACAGTGCATGTTCTTATCTGGGGAGATCTGCTTAACAGGCGATCGTTAAATTCACTAGCTTGGCCGCTAGCTCAAACAGGCCTGGCACTTAAGTCCCATCAACTTAGGTGAGCAAATACGATGAACAACGATAGCGCTTTAGGGGGTAACTTTTAAGGTGATTAAGCAGAAGTCAGCAGACGGCATAGTAGCCACAACGCCCATCGTAATGGTTGGGACATGGTGAAGGCCTGAACCTGAAAATCAATGAGGAGCCTGTGCTGCTCATTGTCTCCGTATCCGACCGGACTTAGGAGCCATGGCGCAAAAACAGAAGCCATCATTGGAATACAAAGGAGCTAATCGGCCGTTGTATTCTAACCATTTTCAGGAAACGCCCTGTGCGGAGCCGCATGCAGGGTGTTGTGGGGGCTGGAGGTTAGATACCTCCGGCTACCCGATTATGCGACACTTTCGGCAAAACTCTTCCAATCTTCGTTTTCTACTAATGTAGATCGATACACCTTTATGTTTGAGCAACCGGAAATATTCTTAATAACTGATTTAACATGGTCAGCGACTGATTGTGGCAGCCATGGACTCAGGACAATACGGTTAATTGACGCCAAATCAAATTTCAGGCGTAGTATCGGGCCAAGATCGGTATCCGAACCGACAAAAAGTCTAAACTCTTGTTCATCTTTAAAAACTATTCGCTTCAAAAATGGAAACTCATTAGTTTCGGGATTTATCTCTCTAAGTTCTGTAATTTTTTTATACTCAACGGATTTGGTTTGTAAATCAGTTTGGTTTTCCAGACTTGTTAAAAGCTTATCTCTGTTGAACTCAACATATATCCCACTAGTGCCACTCGAGAAAATCTTCCAATGGTGATACGTTTCAGAAGCTTCAGTCAAACAAAGTGCATATGTGGATTTTAAACCTTTAACTTTGGCATATTGTTTTATATAGAAAGAGTCATTCCTATCATCCCATGTATCTGGATTCAATAGAGCCATCTCTTTTGTAACCAACATATCTATTAAAAAAGGTAGCTCTGTATATCTCTTTAATGATAGTCCCAATTTTAGCTCCTTATTTTCTGTTGCATAACGCACGCGTAACAGGCGCGAACTTGCGAGCGTCCTAATTGACGCGCTTGTTGAACGAAGCCGCTCTGCGGCAGAGTGCATAGCATCAGATATCTCATACTCAATG
>QGCX01000035.1_pt1 | contig 45749 bp, 35 predicted proteins | sample 4708031 | NCBI WGS metagenome assembly QGCX01 (sample SAMN08941163, study PRJNA450518) | Sediment metagenome, whole genome shotgun sequencing project. | reverse complement strand
CAAACAGAATGAACGCTGCAAAAAACATATTGATACCATCAATAAAGACAAAAGAAGGAGAAGTAAAACTAAAAAATGACGACATAACAGCATTTGCAAACATACAGAGAAAACTAAAAGATAGCTACAATAAGACATTGATAACAGGTTCAAATTCAAAATCAGACTCTGAGAAATACGGTACAGTTAAAATAAACAATTCAACTATAGAATTCAAACTATATCCCTACAAGAAAAGCTCTATAGTTCAATACAAACAAACATTCCCTTACTATTATCAAGCCACCACTGGAAACAAACCACCTAAAACTTACAAAGAGGAAAACAACAAAACACCAGAAGTAGAAAAACTCATCAGAATAATGAATTTATAGACAACACTATTGGGAATTATCTTTCGTAAAAAACAATTAAACCATCTTAATACGAACAATAATTTAAAGCCGAAGCAATTAATAAACTTCGGCTCTTTAGTTAACCTCTCTTATCGAAGCAACCCAAAAACAGGATAGACCATAAGCGTAAAAATAATATGACATAACCTGCTATTATTCGGAGTTTAAAAATATACGAGTCGCTCTAAGTAAACCAATCAAAAACCAAACTAATTTATATAAACCACACTTTCTTGTGGCAATTTGATACCGTATTTTGAGACCCGTTTTTTAGCACCATCTTTTTGCCTGCAAGACAAAGTGTCAAAATCATAATGTTCTGCAACGCTTTTAGGTAAGAAGTTGAGTAATGTGTTGGCAATCTGATTTTTTCGATCATTAAAAAACTGTGCTTTCATTCCGCTTTTTAAGCCACTCAATAAGGCCTCACTTAAGCCATCTATTCTTGAAGCTAAGGAAATCAATTCTGTAAGCTCACCACTTCGATAGCTAATACCGTGAATACGTAGCATGGCTTGCAAAAAACTAATAGCCAATATTTGGCAAGGCTGATCTTTGCTTGGACACTCAAAACCTTCATTTATGTCTAACATGTCATCAAGCATCATCAGATAAAATACAAAATTAGCTTTAGACAAACGAATATCAACTCCCGAACATATTAGTATTTGGTTTTTCGTATCAACCTGCAGCATTACCGGCTGGTTAATGGTATTGGCTAACTCAATACAATCAGCGAAGGTAGATTCCCCATTAAGTAACAACTTGGGCATACCTTCGCGTTGCCGAATAAATGGAACATCGGTGAGCAGAACAGAAGCCTTCGCCGCATCAATGCTACCCGCTGCAGTAAAAATAGGCTTAGGATATGGGGTTGGATAAAAGAATTCGTTGCTTTCGTAAGCCCTATCAACAAAAACATGACATAAACTATCTTGCGCCCGGGCAAATAATGAAACAGCATAGCCTAGATAGAAGGTCATGGTTTTTCGGCCACCCGCTAAGGAAACATAAAGTGGCGGCTTATCATCTTCAGTTAACCCTCTCACCAATTCCAATAAGTAATCAGCCACACCGGTGAGATCTTGGCTGGTTTTGGCGTCATCTATCACCTGTTCGTTTTGATCTTCTATTAACAAAATGTCTTGCTCAGTGAGCTCGATTGCTTTTAGAGAATAATCAGCCACCAGCTGATTTAACTTACCAACTCCACCAGGGTGATCAAAAAGATGCTGCACAACCGCTTGTTTACCTGCAGGAGTGGTAATAACGATGACCTTAGTAAATTGTTTTCCGGTTTGCTGATAATGCGCATAAATGGTTTCGGTGATAATTTGCGGGCTTAAGCCAACCATAATTAACAAAGTGGCATTATCAGAATCTGCTTCCATGCTATCTACTTCTGTCACAATCACTCCTTTGATTATGTTACTACTCTTACCAGTTACTTTGACTTTATCCGTCTATTCACCGAGCATCAAGTAACAATTGCTCAAAGGGTTCATTTATTTACTAAGCATAACAACTACCTAGCAATTTGGTGGTCGCTATTTATACGTGTAAAACAGCCTTGAACAAAACCTTTGTAAGCTAAATGCAAAAAATATAAGAGCTTAAGCAACGATTCATACCAACAATCAAAAGCATACATTTTGGCATACAAATTAGATTGGGCTGTAGCGGGACGCGAAAAACGTCATGGAACGATAACGCATTGTTTTTACTTAAATTCAAAAACAAAAAAAGACGTCCTAGGACGTCTTGATTCTTGAAAATGGCGGTGAGAGAGGGATGTACTCAAGTGCATCCCTGCACTTGCCCGCTTCACGGCGCAGAGCGGTACAAATTGTTCCTGACAATTTGTCGAACCCTTCGAGGGTTCTCACCCTCCCTTACAGAATTCTTAGGTTCCAAAAGCAAAAAACCGACGGTTAAGTCGGTTATTTTATTGTGTGGCGGTGAGGGAGGGATTCGAACCCTCGATACCTTGCGGTATACACACTTTCCAGGCGTGCTCCTTCGGCCACTCGGACACCTCACCGTGATTGAACTTATTGCGCTTCACAATAATGAGGCGCTAGATTACGGATCCCGATAGTTTCGGTCAATAACTTTTTGTAGAAAAACGGGCAAGTGCCGAGTTCTTAAGCAATTTTTTGTTGTTTAACAAAAAAGGAAGCCGAAGCTTCCTTTATATCTTCAAATTTTGCTCAAAACTTGAGTTTAGATTCGGTAACCGTTGCTTTGGCGTAAGTATGCAGCGGCGCCCTGTAAACCGGGTTGCTCTTCGGTAATCACATAAACCGGTACTTTAGCTACAAAATCAACAAAACGACCTTTGTCTTCAAAACGCTGACGGAACTCACTATTTTTAAAGAACTCCATGAAGCGAGTGATAATGCCACCAGCAATGTATACCCCACCAAAAGTCGACATATTTAGAGCTAGGTTACCCCCAAACGAGCCTAAGGCGCGGCAGAATACTTCCATTGCTTCAACACATACTGGGCAACTTCCGTCTAGGCCACGAGTCGTTACATCAGCAGGTTGAAACTCTTCAGCCACTTTACCGTGCATATCCATTAAACCTTGGTAGATATTCACAAGGCCTGGGCCAGACAACAAACGTTCAGCCGATACATGACCGTAGCGTTTTTGTAAGAAGGTCAATACATGCGCTTCTTTTTCATCGTTAGGAGCAAACTCAACGTGACCACCCTCGCCCGGAATACACACATATTCACTGTCGTGGTGAATCAAGTGGGCTACGCCTAGGCCAGTACCCGGGCCATATACGGCAATGGGCTCACCCGTTGTTGCGCTTTCGCCACCAATTTTAATTTTTTGCTCATCAGTTAAGGTAGGAATAGACATGGCAATGCCCGTGTAATCGTTAATCACATGGAAATTATCGAAACCTAACTGGTCTTGTACCTGTTTCTTGGAAAACGCCCAGCTATGGTTGGTCATGGCGATCCAGTCTTTATCAGTAGGACAAGCAATGGCGACACAAGCTTGGGTAACTGTTTCATCCTGCTGTTTAAGATAAAGCGCGATAACATCGGCAATACTGGGATAGTCCGCACACAAGTATTTTTGTAATCGCCCAATTTCACCCGTTTTCAAATCGACCAACGCTAAACGAATATTTGTACCACCTACATCGGCAATTAAACCAAAACCGGACATTTTGTTTTCCTTCATACCTAGTTCAAAAAAAAGAAAAATATTATTACGCATCCTAACAAACTAACACTAAGATAGCTGTAGTATTGTTATGTCGACAAATTTTACCGCTTTTGTACTAGAATTTCGTTAGTAAATTACTAATTGACCGCGTATTTTCAAATATTTTAGACCTAGCTCAAACTATAAAACACCGCTCTGGTCTATTATCATGGACTATTAAGCTTGTTTTAAGCCAAGGTCTATGTAATTGTATGACATTTCCATTTGTTGAAAAAATATTACATTTGACAACCTAAACATAACAAATGCGCTAATTTTAACGGATATTATGAATACGCTTGAGAAAATAACTAAAAATCTAGAAAACTTCAGCAAATCAGAAAGAAAGGTCGCAGAAGTGATTATTGCTTCGCCACAAACAGCAATTCACTCTAGCATTGCCGCTTTAGCAAAGTTAGCTGATGTAAGCGAACCTACCGTTAACCGCTTTTGTCGTCGTTTAGACACCAAAGGGTTTCCTGATTTTAAATTACATCTAGCGCAAAGCTTGGCCAATGGCACGCCTTATGTGAACCGCCATGTCGATGAAGAAGACGGCCCGGAGGCTTACACCTCAAAGATTTTTGAGTCTTCCATGGCTAGCCTTGAAGCAGCGAAAAACAGTCTCGATCCAAACGCGGTTAATCGCGCGGTGGATTTGCTTACCCAAGCTAAAAAAATCTCGTTTTTTGGTTTAGGTGCTTCGGCCTCGGTAGCGCAAGATGCACTCAACAAGTTTTTCCGTTTCAATGTACCGGTGAGTTATTTCGATGACGTAGTAATGATGCGCATGAGCTGTATTGTGGCCACCGAAGAAGATGTGATTATTTTAATCTCTCATACCGGTCGAACAAAAGCGATGATCGATATCGCCATTCTTGCCCAGCAAAATGATTCCACCGTTATCGGCATCACCAGCAAAGATTCTCCACTAGCTAAAGAGTGTAACTTAGTCTTGTCGATGGATGTGCCAGAAGATACCGACGTTTATATGCCAATGGCTTCACGCATAGCTCAAATGGCCTTAATTGATGTACTAGCCACTGGCTTTACCTTACGCCGCGGCGAGAAGTTTAGAGAAAACCTACGCAAGGTAAAACAAAGTCTAAAAGATTCGCGTACCGATAAAGCACTCTAATCAAACCAAGGCCTGCACAGTTGCCGACCTTTTAGTATAACGGCGTCCATCGTGAGCTAAAGCTAAGCTGCGTTTTTTATTTAGTGGCAGCCCAATAGTTGCTACAAAATACCCAATAGAAAGGGATGCCATTGGCATCCCTTTAGTGTTTTAACAGGTGCAATTAAGCGACATTGGCCGAAGGTTCAATGGGGGCATTCTTACCTTCTAATACTCCAGGTTCAAAATGGTCCACTTGAATAGCTTGATAACGTAACTTATCGGCTTCTACCAAGTCATCTGCTTCTTGTTGAGTCAGAATGTCTTGCTCTAACGCGCCTTTAACTATTTCTGCTAACTCAACTTTACGCGGCAAGTTACCCGCTTTTTGTGCCTGAGCAATTTTGCGCTCAAGCGGGCGCACTTTGTACATAGCTAAGAAGGCCTGCTCAATAATGGCCACGGCATCAGCTTCATCACCATGTGTCACACACAATTTACTCAAGCGCTCACGAGCGGCTCCCGGCGTCATCATGGTTTCACAAATCTTATGCGCCACATCGTCATTGGCCAACTTAAAACGATTACCAAAGGGGAAGACTACAGTTTTTAGTACGCGTGCCACTACTCGGTTAGAAAAGTTTTGGAAGAAGCCTTCAAACGCCAAGCCTATTTCGTAAAGGTTTCGCTCTACTGCCCATTTTACAAAGGGTAAGTCTTCAGCGGGGCGACCTTCATCTTCATAATGTTTCAAGGTAGCCGATGCCAAGTATAAATGACTAAGCACATCACCAAGACGCGCCGAAATGCGTTCTTTTCGTTTTAAATCTCCGCCTAAAATTAACATCGACATGTCGGCACATAGCGCTAAGCCACGGCTCATGCGGCTAAGCTGGCGATAATAAACCGCCGTATCACCTGATACAGGGCTCGAGTTAAAGCGCGCACCAGTTAAGCCTTGCCATAAACTGGCAGCAAAGTTACCGACACCAAAGGCGACATGTTTCACTAACAAGCTATCAAATTCGGCTAAACCGGCTTCTTCATCAGGGTTAGCCGCAGCTTGTAACTCTTTTAGTACGTACGGGTGGCAACGGGTGGCCCCCTGACCAAAGATCATTAGGTTACGGGTAAGAATGTTGGCTCCTTCTACGGTAATCGCCACCGGAATACCATTGTAAGCATGGCCTAAGTAGTTCATAGCACCGAGTTGAATGCCACGACCCGAGTGTATATCCATGGCATCGTCTAATACCGTACGAGCCATTTCGGTCATGTGGTATTTGGCAATGGCAGTGACAATGGCTGGGCTTTGGTCTAAATCTAGAGCACCAGCAGTTAAACGGCGCGCAGCTTCTAGCTGATAAGTTAAACCACCGATCCGCGCTAGCGCTTCCTCTACCCCTTCAAAACGACCAATCGATAAACCAAACTGCTTACGCACATAAGCATAGGCACTGGTAGTGCGCGAGCTCATGTGACCAACGGCAGTACCTAAGGCAGGTAGTGAAATACCGCGACCCGCCGACAAACACTCCACCAACATCCGCCAACCTTTACCAGCATAGTCAGCGCCACCAATGATCCAATCTAAGGGAATAAACACATCTTCACCAAAGGTGGGTCCATTCATAAAGGCTAAGCCTAATGGGAAATGGCGGTCACCGGTACGCACACCAGGATGATCCGTTGGAATTAACGCACAAGTAATGCCCAACTCTTCTTGTTCACCCAATAGATGTTCTGGATCGTAGAGTTTGAAAGCTAAACCCAATACCGTCGCCACCGGTGCCAAGGTAATGTAACGCTTATTCCAATTTAAGCGAATGCCCACCACTTCTTCACCGTTAAACTCACCCTTACAAATGATACCTTTATCGGGAATGGCTCCGGCGTCTGATCCCGCCTCGGGGCCGGTTAAGGCAAAACACGGAACGTGAGTGCCGTCGGCCAAGCCCGGTAACCAATGATCTTTTTGTTCTTGAGTACCATAATGCAGCAACAATTCACCCGGGCCTAATGAGTTAGGTACCATTACCGTTACTGCAGCCGATAAGCTACGAGTAGCAATAGTGCTTACAATAGTGGAGTTGGCAATCGCTGAAAATTCTCTTCCGCCAAATGATTTAGGAATAATCAGCGCGAAAAAACCTTCGCTTTTAAGGTAATCCCACACAGGCTGAGGCAAGTCACGTTGATTTTGTACAATGTCAAAATCATCTAGCATCTTCAGCAAGGTATTCACTTGCTGATCCATAAACGCTTGCTCTTCTTCACTTAATTTGGCTTTGGGATATTGGTGCAGTTTTGTCCAATCAGGTTTACCGCCAAACAGCTCGCCGTCCCACCATACAGAGCCGGCTTCCATGGCTTCTTTCTCTGTTTGAGAGAGCGGTGGCAAAATTTTCTTAAACACCTTAAACGCTGGGCGTGTCACCAGCTTTTTTCGGGTTTCGGCTATGCTTAGCAATACCACCAATGCGGTCACTATCATTAATAGAATCGTCATGGTTCATTCCTTATTTAACGTATTATTTTTATCGTTATTATTGTTTAAATTGGCGCACCCACACCGGCGGCCAAATAGGGGATTACTTTTTTAATCAATGCTTCGGTATTGATGTCCTCATTGAAATCGGCACTGGCAATGTCTTTTAGTGCAGTACTTGAGGCCATGGTGAACACCACCGTGCCAAGCGTAAAGTGCAAGCGCCAAAAAATATCACTGTCACTTAGCTCTGGATAGGCTCGACGCACTGCCTGCTGAAAATGACTCAAAACCTCACCGAAATGGTGGGTAATAAAGCGGCGTAAGTGGCCTTGACTATCGGTATAACCTCGGCCAAGCAGTAATAGAAAGGTTGCCGTACCATGTTTTTTTACCTTGTTAATCTCTAACAAAGGATCTAAAAATGATGAAAAAACTTGCTTCAAATTGGGCGCGTTGTCCGCTTCAATATGTTGCAACATGGCTTCGTCTACCAAAGGCATGAATTGCTCTAAATAACGCATCAGTACCGCTTGGATGAGCTCTTTTTTTGAGCCGAAATGATAGTTAACAGAGGCGAGGTTCACCTCGGCATGAGAAGTAATTAATCGCAACGACGTGTCGGCAAATCCACGCTCGGCAAACAATCGCTCAGCCGCATCGAGAATTTTGCTTTTGGTTCCTTGTCTCACTATGACACCTTAAAAAATAAAACACCTGTTTAAAATCTACGTTTAAGGGTTTGAGATGTCAATTGCTTAGTAGGGTTATTTTACGAGTGAAACAAAAAACGAGAGCTTGATACATTTTTTTAACAAAAAATAATAAGGATTTTTGAAACTTTCTTAAAAAGCCGCGGTCATAATAACTGCCACTGCAATTAAACACTTAAATTGACCGCCCAGCGCTTCCCTGTAGCTGGGCTTTTTTTTTGGTTAATTTTTAACTCCTTATCAGTTCACATTAAGATAAGAGAAAACTCGATTAACCACGTAATTTAGCCCTTCTCGACTAATTTCCATATTGCGTCGCCCTTGTGCATCACTATCCACCTTAGCAAAGGCCTGCAAACTCATCTGCCACTGCGCTGCCTTAGATTGGCTAGAATATAAACTCATCATTAGAGTGGCTTTCTGAAAATGTTCATCGCTGCTATCGGTTAAACCGGGTGATATACCAAATAAGCTCACTAACTGTTTATCGCTTAAAATGTTACTGGTAGGTAAAGCAAAGGCCATCCAATAGTCACAGTTTGCGTCCACATCAGTTTGATAATTGAGACCCAAATACTTAAATTTATTAACCATGGCTTGGTAGAAGGTATCGTAAGCCCGTAAATCTGAGCGCTGTGGATTACGCATGGCATCTTCCAACAAAGGATGAGGGCAAATCGTTTGGCCTTTATTTAGGCTAAACCCTGGGTCAGCATTAACCACAACCGTATCTCGGTATTGTTGCTCGTTGCGCTGAGGTTCCAAGTTATCTACCGTGGCACAGCCATTCAACAGCACCACACTTAAGCTTAGCCAAAGTATTTTATTCATTTATTCCACCTTTCGTAGCCATGACTAATACATTACAGCCAATTACATGACATTTTGCACTGCTTAGCAGTGTAGCGTAAGACTCAAGCGACCGCACATAAGTTTCTGTTTATTAAGCATCTATTCTTTCACTGTTTAAGTTATCCCACGGTTAATCAGTTGCTTTAAAAAAATTTTTTAAATTAAATGAAAGTTTTTCCCAACAAGTTCGGTTTGTTTAGTTACAGCTTGTGAAGAGTTGTAACCAAACCGATAAATATTCATTAAGGAAATGACATGAAAAATTCAAATATCGCCATCGCTTCAGCTGTATCAGGATTAATTGCTTTAGCGGGACTCACCGCCACTCCAGCGGTAGCTGCAGAAAAAGAGAAGTGCTACGGCGTTGCTAAAGCCGGTAAAAATGACTGTGCCACCAAAAGCAGCTCCTGTGCCGGCACCTCGAAAATGGATCATCAAAAGGACGCCTTTGTGGTGGTACCTAAAGGCCTTTGTGACAAACTCGCTGGTGGCAGTACCGAAAGTTAATGATGGGTGCGCTGAACTGGAGCTCACCGGTTCAGCGCAGACCTTAACGGCACTTAAGGAAGCAATATGATTCACAAAAAACAATATGGACTAGGCCTGCGTAGTGCCTTTGCCGAACAACTACTTAAGCAAGATCCAGCGATAGATTGGTTGGAGATCCACGCTGAAAATTACTTTAATCCGCATAGCTATGATTATCATCTGCTCAAACAAGTAACCGAGCATTATCCTATTAGCGTACATGGCGTTGGCTTATCTTTGGGTTCCAGCGATCCTCTCAATCAGCTACATCTAGAGAAACTAAAAGCATTAATTGATGATGTTAATCCTTTTATTGTCTCTGAACACTTAAGCTGGAGTAGTGTGAATGGTCGCTACTACAACGACCTACTGCCACTGCCTTATACAAAAGAATGCTTGAATCTATTTATCCAAAAGGTGGATCAAACCCAACAGTTCTTGGGTCGGCAATTGTTGATTGAAAATCCATCTGCCTACTTAGCCTACCCGCAAAGCCACATTGCCGAGCCAGAGTTTCTCAACCAAGTCGTACAAGCCACCAGCTGTGGTTTACTGCTGGACATTAACAACGTTTATGTGAGCGCCACTAATCTGGGCTGGGAAACCGAGTACTACTTCGAGCAACTCAATATTGATGCAGTAAAGGAAATCCACCTAGCCGGTTTTACCGAAAAAACCATTGGCCAGCAACGGGTACTTATTGATAGCCATAACCAGCCCGTGGCGGAGCCGGTATGGCGACTCTACAAGCACTTTCAGCAGCGTTTTAGCAATCACATTCCTACCATGATTGAATGGGACAGCGACTTTCCGCCTCTGCAACACTTACTCGATGAAGTCGACAAAATTAAAGCGCTTGATCAACAGCTACAGGAGCGTCGTTGTGCTTAAGCAACTACAAACACAATTTGCCGAAGTTTTAGAGCAACGACATTTCGCCGACCAGTTTACGCTGAGTCAGCCAAGCTTGAGTACTACTCAAGCGATGCAGATTTACCAAAATAACTATCTGCTGAGTCTAATCGAGGCCTTAAGAGCCAGCTATCCAAGCGTGCTTAAATTGGTGGGGGAAGACTACTTTCACTTCGTAGCTAAACAGTTTGTTTTACAATGTGGCCATGACCAAGGCGACTTGAATTTATTTGGTTTGGGTTTTGCTCAGTTCCTTGCCAAACAAAGCGGTCTTGGCCACCTGCCCTACCTACCAGCTATGGCCGAATTAGATTGGCGTATTGAACGCTGCGCTGCTCAGCCCTTGCCTGAACAATATCTAAGCCTAGAACAGTTACAAGCCCAACCCAGCCAACACTTAGGTAATGCTATTTTACCGCTAGCCAGCAATGTGATGTTAATTACCAGCGCCTATCCGGTGTTTTCTATCTATCAAATGTTGCAACAAGACCAAGTTAAGCCAATCGAATTAGACCACGCGCAATATTTGCTATTGATTAAGCAAACCGACTTCAGCGTTCAATTGGAGCTGCTCACCGAGCAACAATACGCCTTCCTTGCGCATTGCCAACAGCAAGCTCCTTTAGTAGAACTACCACCAAACTGTATCGCGCAGTTGCAAACACTCCTCGCTAAAGCAATAGAGCAACACTATTTAGCTAACCTGATTCAACCAACAGCGGAGGCAGAACAATGACACTTATCTATCAACGCTATCTCAGGGCGGTGGGCATCATGCAAGCGCTACTCGTTCCGCTATTGCTGTTAGTAACACGAGTTTGGGTAGCCATAGTATTTTGGCGCTCTGGTTATCTCAAATTTAGCAGCTGGGATTCCACCCTATATTTATTTGAATTGGAGTACCAAGTGCCGCTGTTACCTTGGAAACTGGCCGCGTACTTGGGCACTGCCGCAGAATTAGTCCTGCCAGTATTTTTACTATTGGGCTTGTTTACTCGATTATTTGCCTTACAGCTCTTTTTGTTCAACATGGTGGCGGTGATTTCCTATCCCGCATTATGGCCAAGTGGATTCTACGACCACCAATTATGGGGCTTGATGCTGCTGATAAATATTATTTGGGGGGGCGGACACTATTCGCTAGATAAGTGGTTAAGCAAAAAGTTTGCTAACCAATAAACTAAAAAAGCGGCCTTAGCCGCTTTAATTACTGTTCAAGTTATTTACTGAGCTTGGCGTCTAGTTCTTCAATTTTAGCCTGCCAAATCGCCGGGCCTTGTTGATGGGCAGAGTTTCCTTCGGCGTCCACCGCCACCGTTACCGGCATGTCTTCCACTTCAAACTCGTAAATGGCTTCCATACCTAAGTCTTCAAAAGCCACAACTCGGGCTTTTTTAATCGCCTTAGACACTAAGTAAGCTGCGCCGCCCACGGCCATTAAGTAGACCGATTGATGTTTAGCAATCGAATCCACCGTGGCGGGGCCGCGTTCGGCTTTACCAATCATGCCCATCAAGCCAGTTTGTTCTAGCATCATGTCGGTAAATTTATCCATGCGTGTCGAAGTTGTTGGCCCTGCAGGCCCCACCGCTTCATCACGCACCGCGTCCACAGGCCCCACGTAATAAATAAAGCGGCCATTAAAGTCCACACCATTGGGGAAGGGTTTACCCTGCTCAATGTATTCTTTAATCCGTTTATGGGCAGCGTCTCGGCCAGTCAAAATTTTACCGTTAAGCAATACCGTTTCACCCATCTTCCAAGTGGCCACTTCTTCTTTGGTGACCTTGTTTACATCAACTCGACGCACATTGTCACCCACATCCCAAGTAATTTCTGGCCAATCTTCTAACTTAGGAGGGGTAAGCACCGCAGGGCCACTGCCGTCTAAGTAGAAGTGGGCGTGACGAGTCGCCGCGCAGTTAGGGATCATCACCACAGGTTTAGACGCAGCGTGAGTCGGACAAGACTTTACTTTTACATCTAATACCGTAGTTAGACCGCCTAAACCTTGGGCACCAATGCCTAATTTATTGATGCCTTCCATTAACTCTAAGCGCAGCGCTTCGTCGGCATTGTCTGCGCCCTTTTTCATTAGTTCTTGAATATCCACCGGATCCATCAACGATTCTTTAGCCATCACCGCGGCTTTTTCAGCAGTACCACCAATGCCTATACCCACCATACCCGGCGGACACCAACCCGCGCCCATGGTAGGTAGCGTTTTTAATACCCATTCAGCCACAGAATCCGATGGATTTAACATCACCATTTTGGATTTGTTTTCGCTACCGCCGCCTTTGGCCGCCACCATGATTTCAACTTTATCCCCTGCGACCAAATCGATATGTACTACCGCTGGAGTATTGTCTTTAGTATTTTTGCGAGCACCGTTAGGATCGGCAACGATAGAAGCTCGTAGTGGGTTGTCTGGGTTGGTATAAGCCCGTCTTACCCCTTCATCAACCATTTGCTGAACCGTTAAATCACTATCCCACTGCACGTTCATACCCACCTTAACAAAAGCAGTGATGATGCCGGTATCTTGGCAAATTGGTCGCAAGCCCTGAGCACACATACGCGAGTTAATTAAGATTTGGGCAATCGCGTCTTTGGCTGCGGTGCTTTGTTCTTTTTCGTAGGCCGCAGCCATGGCTTTAACAAAATCAATGGGGTGATAGTAAGAAATAAATTGCAGTGATTCTGCGACACTGTCAATGAAGTCTTGTTTACGGATGATGGTCATAAAGTCTCCACGTTCCTTATTTTTGCTGGGGCAAATGCGAGGGAAGCGAAATGCGCTCACCGCAGCTGTTAGGGTTATTGTCGTTATCCTTCACCGGCTATGATACTCTTGCGCCATTAAGGCTGCTATAACCATGGACGCAGTTTTTACATTTTTTCTACATCAACAAAGCACTTGTTAATTTAACCAGCACTACCACCTATATGATTGTTAGCAAAACTATTTCCCTTACACCCGCCGACCTATGTGTGCACTTGGCAGAGCAAGCTTGGAGCTGTTTGTTACAATCTGCTGCCGAGTCTCACGAAAATAATCACTTTGACATTCTCGTAGCCCAACCCATCGCCACCCTGAGCTATAAAGATGGCATTGCCGACATTGAAGTGGGTCAACAACGTTACCAAAGCCAGCAAGCTCCTTTTAAATTATTGGCCGAGCTGCGCCAGCAGCTGTTTCCAGAAGACCCAGAACAAAGTTACCCCTTTCCTTTTATTGGCGGCGCCTTGGGCATGTGGTCCTATGATTTAGGCCGAAGCTTAGAAAGCATTCCTCAACAACTACCAACAGATTTATCGTGTCCCGACATGGCGGTGGGTTTTTATGACTGGGCACTGATCTACGATCATCACCAACAACGCGCTTCGCTAATCCAATGGTGCGAAACCGAGCAGCTAGGTTTAACTCAACTAGCCCAACGCGAGCAATGGCTCAAGCAGCTAAACAGTCAAGCCCCTCTCCCCTTTACCCTAGCCAGTCCTTGGCACAGCAATACTAGCAAAGCGGCCTATCAAGATAAGTTTTCTCGAGTACAGCAGTATTTATTGAGTGGCGATTGCTACCAAATCAATCTAACTCAGCGCTTTGAGGCCAACTATAAGGGCAGTGAGTTTGCCGCTTATCAACGCTTAATCGCCGCCAACCAAGCGCCCTTCTCGGCATTTATGCGTTTACCTACGAGCTGCATCTTAAGCTTATCGCCAGAACGTTTTATTCGCTTAAAACAAGGGGAAATTGAAACCAAACCGATTAAAGGTACGCGCCCGCGCAGCAGCGATTCACAGCTTGATCAGCAACTCGCCAAAGATTTAACTTTAGCGGAGAAAGACCAGGCAGAAAACCTGATGATCGTCGATTTACTGCGTAACGACATTGGCCGCGTAGCAACACCCGGTTCGGTGCATGTACCTAAACTATTTGAGGTTGAATCCTTCCCAGCAGTGCATCACTTAGTCAGCACCATTAAAGCCACACTGTCAAAGAAGTACAGCGCCGAGCAACTACTCGCCGCCTGCTTTCCTGGGGGGTCAATTACCGGGGCGCCCAAGATCCGAGCCATGCAGATTATTGAAGAGCTAGAAGAAAACCGCCGCGCCGTATACTGTGGTGCCATTGGCTACATCTCAGCTAATGGCGATATGGATAGCAACATCGCCATCCGCACCCTAATATGCGAACAACAAAAGATCTATTGTTGGGCCGGTGGCGGTGTGGTTAGCGACTCTCAGATGGATGCTGAATATCAGGAGTTATTTGACAAATTAAGCCGTATTCTGCCCATACTAGAACAATAAGCCACAATCATTATAGGAACCGATTAGCGTAATGCCTCGTCATCAGCACTATTTACAGCGCTTTTTGTTGCAAGGCTCCAAAGCTCGGCGTAACACCGTCAATCATATTCCTGCGGCGGTGTTGCTACCGATAGTCAGCTTACCCGGCCAAAGTGAAAAGTTGGTGCTAACCCAGCGCAGCGACAAGTTGCGTCACCACCCTTCACAAATTAGTTTTCCCGGCGGAAAGCTAGATCCGCAAGATGCGAATCTAGCCGCCACTGCACTACGTGAAACCCATGAAGAAATAGGCATTGAGCCACAGGTTTTTAAGCTGCTCGGCGAGCTTCCGCAGCATCAAACAGTAAGTAACTTTGTTATTCACCCCTTTCTTGCGACCTGTGATACTCAATTAAACTTTAAGTTAAATCAGTATGAAGTTGCACGGGTAATGCAGCTCCCCTTAGAGGCGTTTTTAGATCTAAATAACTACCAAAGGTACCACTTTAGGCACCATGGCCGGCTACAAGGTGTTTACTTCATAGAAGTAGATAAAAACGTAATATGGGGAGCTACCGCTAAAATATTGCGCGATTTTGCTTTACAATGTTGCTAACAACTAAAAGTAGCTATAATCTCAGAATTAATATCTTAAACACATATAGCCAGCTAGGCTAGGATCATAAATGGTAAGTATCTTCGACTTATTTTCTATTGGTATTGGGCCTTCTAGCTCTCATACCGTTGGCCCGATGAGAGCCGCTAAACTATTCGCTGAGAGTTTAGCGCATGACAAAGAGCTCAATCGGGTCGATCACCTAAAGGTAGAATTGTTTGGCTCTTTAGGGGCGACAGGTAAAGGTCATGGCACTGGCAAAGCAGTCATCTTAGGGCTCATGGGCGAAGCGCCAGAAAGCATTGAGGTAGATAAAGTTGAGTCAATATTACACACCGTAGAAAACACTCAAGAGTTGGCACTATTAGCGAAGAAAACTATTAATTTCGCTAATAGTGGCGCAATTGTGTTTCATCGTCGCAAGCAATTACCAACACACAGTAATGGCTTAACTTTTCATGCCTATCTGGACAATGGTAAATGTATTTCCCGCACCTATTATTCAATTGGCGGCGGCTACATCATTGAAGATGGACAAGTAACTAGCGAAGACCAGTTCAGCTATCCCTATCCTTTCAACAGCGCCGATAGCCTGCTACAACAATGCAAACAAAACGGTAAAAGCATTGCCGCGGTGGTATCAGCAAACGAGCAAGTACACTGTTCGTTACGTAGCCTGAGTCAATATACTCAACAACTATGGCATACCATGCAAGATTGCGTAGAACGCGGTATTAATGAAGAAGGTATTTTACCCGGCGGACTTAAACTGGCGCGTCGCGCCCCAGTATTGAAACGGCAACTATCAGCCCAACGTAACCTTAGCGCCGATCCCTTGAACGTGATGGATTGGGTGAATCTTTATGCCTTAGCCGTGAGTGAAGAGAATGCCGCTGGTGGCCGAGTCGTAACCGCCCCCACCAATGGTGCCGCGGGGATTATTCCTGCCGTGTTGCACTATTATCATAACTTTGTGCAGCCCTTGGACCAAGATGCGGTTAATCAATTTTTCCTTACTTCAACGGCTATTGGTTCATTATATAAAACCAATGCCTCTATCTCTGGCGCGGAAGTGGGATGTCAGGGAGAAGTCGGGGTGGCTTGTTCTATGGCCGCGGCAGGTTTGGCCGCCATTTTTGGTGCTAATCCAGAACAAATTGAAAACGCGGCTGAAATCGGCATCGAACACAACCTGGGTTTAACCTGTGATCCGATTGGCGGTTTGGTTCAAGTGCCCTGTATTGAACGTAATGCCATGGGAGCATTAAAGGCGATTAATGCAGCTCGTCTAGCACTGCGCGGCAGCGGTCAGCACAAGGTATCTTTAGACAAGGCAATTAAAACCATGTTGCAGACTGGCCGAGATATGAAAACTAAATACAAAGAAACAGCTCGCGGCGGCCTAGCGGTAAATATTATCGAGTGTTAATAGCATTGTGTTAGCTATTGCCTGAGATAGCTAACTCAATTTGACTAGGCACTGTTGCTGCGGATCCCAGCACCAATAGTTAGCTGCCGACAATCGCACTCCGCCCCGCCAAAATGTCGGCATACTAGTGGGCGGCATTACCAATTCACCAGCTAAAATAGCTTGCCCAGCAGGGGAGATGTCAAAATAGCTGTCACTATTCCATTCACTGCTCGATGAGTGATGCACAACTAGCAATGCGGGCTCTAGCGATGCCAGAGTTAACAACTCTTTGGCCAACCAAATATCGCCAAGAAAAGGGGCGGCTTCTAGCTGCTGCAAAGTCGTAAACAAACTAGAAAAATCAGTTTTAAGCTTGGAGGAAGTCGAGCTAGCGTTACTAGCTCGTTCGGTATTTAATCTACAACTGCGCAAAGCTAGCTGTTGTGTCAACGTCAGGCCGCTATTTAACCAAGGGTAGTCTTCAGCATAGCGTCGTAGCGCCGAATGCATAAATGGCAAAACAGACAAGTCTTGCTGTAACCAATAATTAATCGGCTCAGGGCTGGTAGCTGTTATCGCTAACCACAACTGAGTTGCAAGCGTTAGTTGTTCTGCGCTGATAGCTTGACGCTGCGGGTATAGGGCCTCCAGCTGAGTTAAAGTCAGCTCACCCAGACCTCTAAAATTAGCCAGTTCAGGGTATTCGCCAATACAAATCAACTTAAAGCGAGCTAATAAGTCACCCTGTTTAGCCAGTAAATAGAGGCATTCTGCCAGTTGCAACTGATCATAGAGGTCGTGCTCAAACCACAGCACTATTTCACTGTATTGCTTTAAATCGGCCATGGTCTGCTGGCGGCGTGTAAAGTCTGCGAAGATCTGTTGTTCACTCAGCGGATTAACAGCAAAACTGCGAGTGGCTTGTAAACTTTGATAAATAAATCCGGCTCGGGCTTTAAGGTAGGTTTCACCTTCCGCTGCAACAATTGGCCCGTCGTGCAATACATCCCGCCAACACAGAACATCACCTGTAATCAATGACGAGGCAACCAAGCGCTGACCTACGACATCGCCATTAGTTATGTGTAATTGCATAGCCGTTTCTCTCATTTCATTGACTCAAGCTCTAACCGGTAAAACACCAGCTAAGCGGTCCTGTCATAAACACTAAACGCTTGTTTATGCCATCGGCTTGATTGCTTGAGTTTACAAAACGGGAAGCTCGATATTGTTAAACAAGGCATCAACTTCATCTAAGGATTTAGCCTGCACTGCTTTATCAACGATGTCCCGGGTTAAATGAGGAGCAAAGCGCTCAATGAAGTCGTACATATAAGTTCTTAAGAAGGTGCCTTTCCTAAAACAAATTTTAGTGGTGCTAGCGCGGAATAAGTGGCTGGCATCAATCGCTACCAAATCTTCATCCTGCTGCTTATCAATAGCCATACTAGCCAATACACCCACCCCAATCCCCATCCTGACATAGGTTTTAATCACATCAGCATCGGTAGCAGTGAAGACAATTTTAGGCACCTTACCCGCGCGGCCAAAAGCCTCGTCTAAATCAGAGCGCCCAGTAAAACCAAAGATGTAAGTCACAATAGAGTGCTTAGCTAAATCGTTGATGGTCACCACTTCACCATTTAAATGCTTCTTAGCTAACTCATGATCTTTAGGAACTAAAATACTACGGTTCCAGTGATAACAAGGCAGCATCACTAAGTCAGAGAATATATGCAGCGCTTCGGTGGCAATCGCAAAGTCGGCACTGCCCTTGGCCACCGCTTCGTTAATTTGATTGGGCGTGCCTTGGTGCATATTTAAAGAAACATTGGGATAACGATGAATAAAACCTTGAATAACCTCAGGCAGTGCATAACGAGCTTGAGTATGAGTAGTAGAAATATTTAGTGAGCCCTGATCAGGATGAGTATGTTGATTTGCCACCGCCTTAATACTTTCAACTTTAGCCATAATCTCATTACTAATACGAATAATTTCTTGACCTGCTGGGGTCACTTGGCTCAGGTGCTTACCACTACGCTTAAAAATTTGTACCCCTAACTCATCTTCTAGTAAGCGAATTTGTTTACTAATCCCCGGTTGTGAGGTGTACAGACTTTCTGCAGTAGCCGATACATTTAAATTATTGTTTACGACTTCTACAATATAGCGTAACTGTTGTAATTTCATTTACTTAGGTTCTCTGGCTAGGCATCAACAGAACACCAACGCAGATTTAGTTGGCGTTCTTATTACATTTTTTTATAAGTATATATTCAATTACAGACAGAATAAAACGCCTTTCATCAGATATTTATAGCGTTATATCAAGTTAGGCCTCTGACTAACTGAGCCGAATTTTGTTTCAACAACCGCAAGGTGGCTACAGCGCGCATTAAAGAAACTAACAACATGCCAGTGAGCGGTCCTATTAGCCATAAATCCCAACTGCAATGAATAGCGGCTTTAATTTCAAACACCGATAGCGGCAGCTATACGCGCCATTCAATCACCGCCAGATGGAATACTATTAATCAGATGCTTATAACCTTTATCTAAGTCAGGCTTCTGACTAACTGAGCCGAATTTTGTTTCAACAAACGCAAGGTGGCTCCAGCGCCCATCAAGGAAACTAACAACATGCCAGTGAGCGGTCCTATTAGCCATAAATCCCAACTGATAGTCGCATTAATCTCAAATACCCATAGCTGTAATAGCACTAATATGGTTTGAGCGGCAGCCGCAGCAATTAAGCCAGCCAACAAACCTAGGATTACAAACTCATAAATCACCGCATTACGTAGCAGTTTGCCACTGGCCCCCAAGGTGCGCAGAATCACCGTTTGTTTTCGCCGCTCAGCTAAAGAACTTTGTACCTGTGCGTACAACACCAAGGAACTGGCTAATAACACCACCACTAATACCAAACGTAAGGCTAAGGCAACTTGGTCAACCACTTGTGAAAGTTGCTCAATCAAGGCTTTGACATTAATTAGAACCAAAGTGGGAAAACGGCTCATAGTATCGGCCATCCACTCAGCGTTTTCATCAGCTAAGTAAAAGGAGGTTAAGTAACCACTAGAGAAAGCCTGAATAACATCCGGGCTTAATAGTACGAAAAAATTCGGCTGCATGGTGTTCCAGTCAATGCTACGAAAGCTGCTCACCTTCACTTCTAATTGCTCAGAGCCCACCATAAAACGTAAACTGTCGTTCAACTTTATGTTGAGTCGCTCAGCAAAATCCTGTTCAACCGACGCTTGCGCCGCGCTACTTTTAGTTAGCCATTGGCCAGCCACAATTTCATTTCTGTAGGGCAAATCTAAGGTGCTGCTCAGGTTCAATTCCCGCCCTGCACCGCGTCGTCGAGAAGAGTCTTTTTCAGAGTACTCTCCTTGTCGCTGCTGACTCACCGCTTCACCGTTAATGGCAACTAAGCGCCCACGTAACATCGGGTACATCGGGCTCAGTTGTATGCCCTGCTCGGAAAAACGCTGGCTTAGCTGCGGTTTTTGTTGCTCGGAAATATTGTACATGAAGTGATTAGGAGCACCTTTGGGGAGTTGTTGCTGCCATTCGCTAATCAAGTCTTGCTGAATCACCCACACCACTAAGGCCAATTGTATCGCTACTGTAAAGCCAATCAGTTGAACTCTGTTTTGTTTAGCTCGCTTATACAAAGATGATACGGCGATTTTTAAACTCAAATCACTAATACGCGTCGCATATTTTTTCGCCAACCATAGTAACAGCTGGCTAACTATCAGCAACGCCAGTACGGCTAATACGCCGACACCGAGTAAAATTAGACTAAGTTCAAGCGAACGGCTATACAACAATAACAAGCCAAACACACTCAGCAACATCCAAAGACCAACCCCAAATGGTTTCACTACTGCATCATCGCTGTTACGACGAATTACCCGCAATGGCGCTATATCAAACAATTGCGCCAAGGTGGGTAAGGTAAAGGCGATACCACAAATGAAACCACTGCTGAGCGCCATCACATAGGGTAAACTTCCGGCACTCGGCAAAGCGATATTGAGTAAACTCTCTATGTACTGTGCCACCGGCCACTGTAATAACATCGCCAAGCCTATACCAAACGCTATCGATATCAGCATCACCATTAATAGATGACCCAAATAGATACGGCGAATTTGCTGCTTAGACGCCCCCAACACCTTAAACATAGCCACGGTGTCATAATGTCGCTGACAATATAAACGGCTGGCAACGGCAATAGCAGCGCTGGCCAATAACACCCCAATTAAACCGGCCAATAACAAAAACTGTTGAGCGCGTTGCAGTGAATTGGCTAAGGGGGAGTTACCACTTCTTACAGTAATCAGGCGTTGATTGTCTGTAAGTTGCGGCTTAAGCCAGGCTTCCATTTGTTCAAGCTGACTATCAGCTCCAGCAAACATATAGCGATAGGCAAGTCGACTGCCCGGCTGCACCACCTGAGTCTTAGCCACATCAGCAATATTAATAATGACCCGTGGTGCGGTCATAAATACACTAAAAGGAGCATCCGGTTCGTTAACAATTCGCCCGCTTACCACAAACTCGGCTTCACCGATCTCTAGCTTATCTCCGATGTCGATGCCCAATTGGTAAAACAAACGTTCAGCCAGCCAGGCTTCACCTTGCTTAATCCCGTTGCGTAGCTGCGCCTTACTTCCGCTTTTTCGCTGACTAATGCGTAGGCTGCCTTTTAAAGGATAAGCCGGAGATACCGATTTAACGCTGGCTAAAATTAACTTATCCTTGGCAAACACCATTGAGGGGAATAACAGCTGTTCAGCATAACCCAAGCCCAACTGTTGAGCCTGCTCAGCCATGTCTAGCTCTACCGGGTGAGCACTCCTAACGACTCTGTCGGCCGCAATGAAGTCACCACTTTTATTAAAAATGGCCTGTTCCATACGGTCAGTGATGCTGGTAAATAACCATACTGAACTCACCGCTAATACAATCGCAGCAGCGATAATACTTAACTCACCGCGCCTTAGCTCCGCTTTAAAGAGGCGCCAAATCAAGCTATTCATGGTTGGCCCCTTAATCATCGACAATCATGCCTGCTTGCAAACGTATTTGCCGAGCACAGCGCTGAGCCAATTTTTGTTCATGCGTCACCAACACCAAGGTAGTACCAGATTGCTGATTTAATTCAAATAACAGATCTTCAATGATCTGGCCATTATCGCTGTCGAGATTGGCCGATGGTTCATCGGCAAACAATACCTTTGGTTGACTAATAAACGCACGTGCTATCGCCACACGCTGCTGCTCACCACCCGATAACTGATTTGGATAATGATGATGACGTTCGGCTAAGCCCACCTTGGCCAGCCATTGCTCGGCCAGCAGTTTAGCCTGACGATTACCCTTTAGTTCGGCGGGTAACATGACGTTTTCTAGTGCCGTGAGTGCAGGAACCAACAAAAACTGCTGAAAGATAAATCCGACATTATCACGGCGTAATTCGGCGCGTTGCTCTTCATCAAGCTGGTTGAGGTTTTGCTGACAAAGCGTAACACTACCTTCACTGGCGCTATCTAAGCCTGCAAGAATACTTAATAAAGTGGTTTTGCCCGAGCCAGAGGCACCGACTATCGCCAAAGATTCGCCCTGCTCCACTTGCAAGTCGATATCCTTCAATAGCTTAAGTTTTCCACCAGGCGTGACAATATGATGATTGAGTGTACTGGCGTTTATGATTATCTTAGAACTCTGACTTAAATTAGCTGTAGCCATAAAAAGTAGGTGCTCAAACAATGTTATTAAAATATAACAGTAAAGTTTTATCACTGTTAACACTAGCGGTTTTACTCATATTTACATTAAATTCAAAGGCTTCATCAAATGAGCAAAGCATACTCATTCTTGGTGACAGCCTGAGTGCCAGCTATGGCATGGACTTAGACCAAGGTTGGGTTTCGCTTACCCAGCAATATTATAACGAGACTGCTCAGGACATCGATCTCATTAATGCCAGCATTAGCGGAGAAACTACCGCTGGCGGCTTAAAGCGTTTACCCGCTTTGCTAGAACAATATCAAGTAGATTGGCTGCTTATAGAATTAGGGGCTAACGACGGTTTACGAGGCCACCAGCCAACTAGCATTGCAAACAATCTAAACGCCATTATTAACTTAGCTAAACAACAGCAAGTTCAAGTGGCTTTAATGCAGATGCGCATTCCGCCCAACTATGGCCAGCGTTACCGGCAGGCATTTGAAAACCTATATCCGCAAATTGCCCAGCAACAGCAAGTTCATTACTTACCGTTTTTTATTGAGGATATCGTACTAAAACCGGACTTAATGCAAACAGATGGGCTACACCCCAATCAACAGGCCCAAAGCTTAATTAGCCAGAAAATGCGAGTGGTATTTAAAGATTTATTAGCGAGAGACTAACCGGTTTGTGCTAAGCGATATTGTTGCTGCATGAGCAGCTTTAACGAAATAACTCGGTCTTGCATCACTTTTATCGCTTCAAACTGAGCCAGTGTTTTTCGTTCGTCCAATACCAAACCATCTTCGATGGTCATCAATGTATAAGTTTGTTCGCTACGCTCAACCACCACACAACGAGCTTGACCATGCTCACTCTGCAATACTGCCAGCTCGCCCAGTTCTAGCTGGGGCTGCTTAGCCTGCGCAATACTCTTAAAAAACCAACTTTGTGGCATCAATGGTTTTAAGAATTGAGCAGAGGCAACGGCGTTAAGACAAATTTGCACTTTAATTGGATCTGACCAATTAAACGCTTCTAAGTGTTCTAGAAATTGATAATAAAGCTGAGTGTGCTCAGCAGTGAAAGGAGTATCTTCTTGGGCATGTTGAACGCAACGTTTCTTACATAACTTAGACACAAACAACATATCTTTACCCAACTCAAGAGTCATTACTCCTTCATTGTTATCAAATATCCAGTGCCAGTGTTTATTAGGTTGAATTAACATTTCGAAAAAGACGAGCTATCCATGTCGAGTTCACTTAATGAACAAATGTACTACGTGAACTCAACAAAGACAAATTTAATTACTATTTTTTATACAGCCTTACATATTTGCTTAATTAATTCGGGGCCTTTATAAATAAATCCGCTATATATTTGTACTAATTTGGCACCCGCGTCCAATTTTTCTTTAGCCGCCATAGCTGAATCAATTCCACCTACACCAATAATTGGGATCTCAGATTTTAAATAATGATCCAATTTGCGAATCACTTCTGTAGACTTTAATTGCAGTGGCCGCCCACTCAGGCCACCCGCCTCGCTGGCGTGGTTCATGCCTTCAATCATAGAACGTTCAAGCGTAGTATTGGTAGCAATAACACCATCTAACTTATATTTAATTAGAGAATCTGAAATTTGTTCAATCTCTGCTTCTGATAAATCTGGTGCAATTTTGATCAATAAAGGAACATGTTTATTATATTGCTGAGAAAGTTGATCCTTACGCTCAGTTAGATCCTTTAATAGATCTTCTAAGGCCTCACCATATTGTAATGTGCGTAAACCAGGAGTATTTGGGCTAGAAATATTAACTGCAATATAAGAAGCATGGGGAAATGCCTTATTCATGCCTATTAAATAGTCATCTTTGCCTTTTTCAACAGGTGTATCAAAATTTTTACCAATGTTGATCCCAAGGATCCCTTTATATTGGCACTTCTCAATATTATTTATTAAGTTGTCGATCCCAAGGTTATTAAAACCCATACGGTTAATAATGCCTTCGGCATCTAACACTCGAAAAATACGTGGTTTATCGTTACCCGATTGTGCACGCGGGGTTACCGTTCCCACTTCGACAAAGCCAAAGCCCATTGCATCAAAAGCTTGAATACACTCACCGTTTTTGTCTAAACCAGCCGCTAAGCCTACCGGATTAGGGAAACGCAAGCCCATTAACTCAACAGGGTTGTCAGGAATCGTCTGACGATAAACACGGTCTAATAAGGTGCCACCAGTGCGTTTAAACATCTCAATGGTAAGATCATGAGCGCGCTCTGGATTAAGCTGAAAGATCAATTTTCGTGCGAGTGGGTAATACATTTGAACTCCTAGTATAAGACCCCCGAAGATGCAGGGCTTCGGGGGTCGTATTTTATACTAGTTTATGGAGCAATTTAAATTTAATAAGTTTAATTCTCTCAATAATACCGAAAATTTTGCAAACTCATGGGTATTACCCGTCTTAAAGTCGGCTAGCATGTGGTTCCAACGGTCAAGAACACTGTCATGAGCCAGCAACCATTCGTCAAGCGCTTGTTGGCTTTCCATTTTCGCCGCCCATTTGAGTGCGCTAATGGTTAACAAACGTTGTTGCCAGTCTAAATCTTCTCTAAATGAAGAACGAGCTAAAGCTTGCCAATGGTTATCGACGTTTTGTTGATTAATTTGATCGAGGAACCAATGTAAACCGATCTTGGTACCCAGATTGAAATACAAACTCGCAACTTCAACTATATCTTGATCGGTTTGTTCAGCAATTTCAGTCAAATCTAATACCGAATACAAGGAGTTCATCTTAGCCATAGCACAAGCAATATCGGCAGGCACCTGCTGCACCTGTAAATCTTGAGATTCTTGATTAACTAAGGCCACTTCTTCTGCTGCCAACACTTCCATCAGCGTATCTTGTAGCGTGAGGTAACTTGGACGATAGCGCTGGATTTGTTCAGTGATGGTGAGTGAACGGTCACGCAAGGTGAGGAAACGCCGAGTGGCTCGGCGCACCATTCGTCGCAAGCTATTCATCATTTTAAGCTGCAACTGCGCATCAATCTGGTTATCTAATGCCTCTATCTTCTCAAATAGTTCCCATATGCCAAATACTTCGCAGGCGATAACATAGCAGGTGCATATTTCAGCAGCACTGGAGCCAGTTTCTTCTAATAAACGGGTAACAAAGTTAAAGCCGGCATGGTTAATTACTCGATTGGCTAAGCGAGTCGCCACGATTTCTTGGCGCAGAGGGTGTTGCTGCATCTGTTCGCTGTAGCGTTGCTGTAATAACACCGGGAATGACTTTATCAAGGTTTGACTTAAATAAGGATCTTCGGTGACATCGTCTACATTAAACCACTCTTTTAACACCATCTTTCCGTAAGCTACCAGCACTGCTAGCTCAGGGCGAGTTAAACCTTGGCCATTGGACTGACGTTCGATTAACTCTTCGTCACTGGGCAAAAATTCTAAACCGCGATCCAGTAAACCCTCACGCTCTAGAGCATGCATGAAACGAATCACCTCTTTAGCGGTAGCCGCCCCTAAATGTTCGGTGAGACTGATAGACTGACTTTGACGATAGGCATTGTCTAATACAATCTCAGCCACATTTTCAGTCATATCAACTAACAACTTGTTACGTTGCTTTTCAGTTAAATCGCCATTTGCCACCAAACCATTCAATAAAATTTTAATGTTCACTTCATTGTCTGAGCAGTCTACCCCACCCACATTGTCGGTGAAGTCGGTATTAATACGTCCGCCATGGCTGGCAATTTCTATACGCCCCAGTTGGGTAATCCCCAAGTTACCGCCCTCGCCGACGATTTTAGCGCGTAGCTGTTTACCATTGATTCTAAGGGCATCGTTGGCTCGATCGCCCACGTCCGCGTCAGATTCAGAGCTGGCCTTAATATAAGTACCAATTCCGCCGTTCCAGAACAAATCCACCGACGCGCACAAAATCAGTTTGATCAGTCCATTGGGCGTGACCTGAGTTTCCTTAGTACCTAACAACTGTTGAATTTGCGGTGACAGGCTAATCGACTTAGCACTACGTAAGAAAATGCCACCGCCCTCGCTGATTAAACTTTTGTCATAATCGGCCCACGATGAGCGAGGCAGTTCAAATAAGCGTTTACGCTCTTGATAAGAAGCAGCAGCATTAGGCGCAGGGTCGATGATAATATGCATGTGGTTAAAAGCCGCCACCAAACAAGTATGCTCGGATAACAACATGCCATTACCAAATACATCGCCCGCCATATCACCCACCGCAACACAGGTAAAGTCTGTGGTTTGACAGTCAACATTGATTTCTCTGAAATGGCGTTTTACTGATTCCCAAGCACCACGGGCGGTAATACCCATACCTTTGTGGTCGTAACCGTTACTGCCGCCAGAGGCAAAAGCGTCACCCATCCAAAATTGATACTCTTGGCTTAACTGATTAGCAATATCAGAGAAGGTTGCAGTGCCTTTATCGGCTGCCACCACCAAGTAGGGATCGTCATCATCACGGCGCAGCACCTGTGGCGGTGGTACGATTTCGCCTTGAACGTTGTTGTCGGTAATATCCAACAAACCGCGAATAAAGGTTCGATAACAAGCTTTACCTTCTTCCAGCCACGCTTCTCGGTCACTTGGGCTAGGTAATTGCTTACAGACAAACCCGCCTTTCGCTCCAACTGGCACAATTACGGTATTTTTTACTTGCTGGGCCTTCACCAAACCCAGCACTTCGGTTCTAAAGTCTTCGCGACGATCAGACCAGCGTAATCCACCACGAGCAACTTTGCCGCCGCGAAGATGCACCCCTTCAACCTTAGGGGAATAAACAAAAATCTCAAACATCGGCACAGGCTGTGGCATGCCAGAGAGTTGATTCGGATTCATTTTAAACGAGATATAGTCTTTAACTTGTTTAGCCTGATTCAGCTGGTAGAAGTTGGTGCGCAGCGTGGCTTTAATCATGTCCAAATAACGACGAATAATTCTATCGTCATCAAGGTTTTCTACGCCATCTAATAACCCGATAAGTTTCTCTTCAATTTTCTGCTCTGTTTTGGGAGCAGGTTTTAACTTAGGATTTAAGCGTCGTCTAAATAGCTCAAGTAGCAATACTGCGATATCGGGATAGTTAGCAAAGGTTTCTTCAATATAGCTTTGGCTAAAGCTGCTACCTATTTGCCGCATATATTTAGCATAGGCACGTAGCAAGGCAACATCCCGGCCCGATGTCTGCGCGGCCAGTACCAAACGGTTAAAGCCGTCATCTTCTAATTTACCCGCCCAAATATCGGCTAAGGCCTGTTGGAAATTATCACGGTTTTGTTCGATATCTAAGCTGCCAGAGCCGACAAACAGCATCGAGAAATCCAGTAACCAATAAACTTTGCCATCGGCAGTCATTAAGCGATACGGAGTTTCGCCTATCACTCGCAAGCCCATGTTTTCGAGCATAGGCAGTATATCTGACAAGTACAGCGGTTCGTTCAAATGGAACAATTTTAGGCGCACTGAATTGCTTTTAGCCGACTCTTCTTGAGGTCGGTAAAATAACATGCCTAGCTGATGTTCGTCGCTAAGCTCTTCAAATTGCATAATGTCGGCTACCGCAGAACCCGGTAGTACATTTTCTTTGTATGAACGAGGAAAAGCGCTTTGATAAAGGTTACTTAGCTCAATTGCCCGTTCTTCACCGAAGTTTGAAATTAGCGAATCAACCAAGCGATCTTCCCAAGTTCGGGCCGCCTCAATAAGATTGGTTTCTAGCTTATTCAAGTCAAACTCCTGATTGTAATCCTTAACCCTGACCATATACTGGGTACGCGCCATTGCCCCTTCGGTGAAATAAGTAGAAAATTCGACTTCTTCATCTGACTTAAAGTGCTGCTTCAATATACGCTGGCTTTCTATCCTCAATGCCGTGTTGTAGCGCTCCTTGTTGGTATAGATCAAGCAAGAGTAAAAACGCCCGTAGATATCTTTTCGTACAAACAGCTTAACTAGGTCACGTTCCTGTATTTGTTCTACCCCTAGACCCACTTCCAACAGTTCCTCTTCGGTAGCTTGAATTAACTCATCACGGGGATAGGTTTCCATGATATTAAGCAGCGACTTATAGGCATGTGAGCCTTCAGGCAAACCTGAATGAACCATGATACGGGCTAGTTTTTGATTGATTAACGGGATTTCTAAAGCACTGCGATTGTAAATAGAAGAAGCGTACAAACCGATGAAACGGTGCTCGCCAACCACATGACCTTGCTTATCGAAAATTTTAATCCCTACATGGTCGATATAGGCAGGACGATGTACCCGTGACTTGTGGTTACTTTTGTTTAGTACCAAAGGCACGCTATTAGTGGCTAGTTCACGCCCAGCATGAGTATAGCTAGATAACGAAACCACCTTGTTACTGTGATATTCTCGATATAACCCCAAACAACCTTGGTCGTCAGGCAGCAGTTGCAAATCGCCCTTTACTTTTTTCAAGCAATAGTAGCGATAGCCCATTAAAGTAAAGTTATTGTCGGCCATCCATGACAAAAATGCGATACTCTGAGCCAAAGATTGATCATCCTTTGCCCCCTCACAACCAGCCAGTTCAGCAGTCACCTCTGTAAGCTTACTTAGCATGTTTGGCCAATCGTTCACCACCACGCTCACTTCATCTAACACGGTGTTTAACTCTTGGCTCAAACGCTGTAAGGCTCGCTCATCGCTTTGACGGTCAATTTCAATCATGAACACAGTTTGGTTGCCCACCTCTTCGTGTTTCACATCATGTAAAGCCAGCACTTGATTGTTGTCATCACGTTCTATGCGCATTGGCTGATGCATTAACAAATGAGTATTAATGCCACTACGTCCTAATGCCATGCGGATTGAGTCGACTAAAAATGGTGAATCAGGCACCACAATTTCGATGATTGTATGAGTGGACTGCCAACCATGACGACTTAATTCGGGGTTATACACTTTGATGTGGCGTTCACAGGTAGAAGTTTGATTCAAGGTATTCCACAAACCCAAGCCCACACCATAAAGGTCGCTGTCACTGCGATTGGCTAAATCATCACTGCCCATGCCAGAAAAAAGTCGCGCAATAAACTCTTCAGCTAACGGGGCTACCTTAGGGTCGAGTTTTTGATGAACAATTTGATAGACCTTTTGCAATAAAACGGAGGTGTGTTGCTGCGTTCTTGTCATAACGCATTCCTTATCCTAGTAGAGAATGAGTATTGTTGTTAAACAACAATGGCTTATTTCTTATTATTAGTGTAGTTGGCTTTATTAATTTATCGAAAAATAATGCGCTAACTGTTACCAACAATTAAACCACTGCATTACAAATTTACAACATTGTTAACTAGGTTTTTTGAAGTGAAAGGAATTTATTATTGTTGTCGGTAGACAATACAAAACGACCGCTGATACCGCCCGAGTTCAAGAAAGGCATAAAACGTAGCGCCGGTATCTGGATCCGTCGCCCTTGGTCATCTACAGCTAGAACTGCGCGGGCCGAACCTCGGTAGACCCGCTCAAATTCTTGATAAGAGATGTGCAAATTAAAATAATATTGCTTCATTTAATCTAAAAAGATGTTAGCCCTTTAACTGCTGCAAACCATTGGTAACTTTCTCGTAGAGGTCTTTACTCAGATCATCCAAGTTGGCTAGGTCTTCAAGTTGTTCAACGATCATCGCCTTACGTGCTTGATCTAACTTAACTGTTTGGATCAACGGGGTAATTAAACGCGAAGCCACTTGTGGGTTTTGTTTGTTTAATAACTTCAGGATCTTCGCAAGGTAAGCATAACCTTCACCGTTCTTCGCATGGAAGTGACGCGCGTTATTATTAGCAAAACCGCCAATTAATGAGCGGATCCGGTTTGGATTTTCCATGCTAAAACTGGGGTGCTCGGTTAAAGCTTTCACTCTAGCTAGAGCATCACCACCGCTAAAGCTGGCTTCTAGGGCAAACCACTTGTCCATCACTAAGCCATCATGCTGCCACTGTTGTTCGTAGTCCTTAAACATACTGCTACGCTGCTCAATAGCTGCGGTATTTGCCGCCGCCATTGCGGCCAGTTTATCAGTCATTAAACTGCTCTCAAAATACGCCGCCGCCACTCTTTCTGGTTGGCTAAAGCCAACAAACTGCAAACAGGCTGCACGCAATGAGCGCCAAGCAATGTCACTATGCGCCAAACTTTGCTGATCTGCCTTGGCACAACTTTGCTCTAATTCTGCAAAAGGTATGGCTAAGGCCAAAGCCAAAGCTTGAATAAAGAAATCACGAGCTTCGGCAATGGCATCAATGTCAACTTCTTGGAAGTTATCAGCGATCTCGTTTTCGCTGCTTATGGTTAGCAATTCGGCCAATAGGCCACGATCAATAGTTTGATCTTGCAGCAATTGCTCAAAAGTAGCAATAATGGCAGGCTCTAGCTGTAGCGCTTGCTGCTGCTGAACCTTCGGCACCGCTTGTTTCATCCACGCGACAATCAACTTCTGCATACTGTCCCAACGAGCAAAAGTATTACTAGCATGATTAATCATCAATAGCAGCTGTTCAGTAGTGTAGTTATAATCCAACTTCACTGGAGCCGAAAACTCTTGCAACATCACTAAACAGGGCTCTTCTTCTATCCCATCAAACACCCATGTTTGTTGGGCTTGCGTCAGTTCCAATACCTCGGAGACCGATTGACCATCGACCTGTAGCGCGATAGTTGTGCCATTGTTAGCCAGCAACTCAATCGATACCGGAATATGCAGTGGCAACTTCTCTGGCTGATCGGCGGTTGCGGGAGTGTTTTGTTTTAGAGTAAGACTAAATTGTTGTTTAGCCGAATCAAATTGCGTATCAACTGACAGCACCGGAGTACCCGACTGACTATACCAATGCTTGAATAGGCTTAAATCTTTGCCGCTGGCATCTTGCATGGCATTAACAAAATCATCACAAGTAACCGCCTGGCCATCGTGGCGTTCAACATAGGTTTGCATGCCCGCTTGGAAGGCTTGCTCACCCAATAAGGTATGCAACATGCGGATCACTTCAGCACCTTTTTCATATACCGTTAGGGTGTAGAAGTTGTTCATCTCAATCACCTTATCGGGGCGAATCGGATGCGCCATAGGCCCTGCATCTTCTGCAAACTGATGGCTACGCAATAAACGTACATTTTTAATTCGATTGACCGCTCGTGAACCTAAATCAGAACTAAATTCCTGATCGCGAAACACTGTTAAACCTTCTTTTAGCGAAAGTTGAAACCAGTCACGACAAGTAATGCGATTGCCAGTCCAATTATGGAAATACTCATGGCCAATTACCGCTTCAATACCTAAGAAGTCGCTGTCAGTAGCGCTATGTTTGTTGGCTAGCACATACTTAGAATTGAAAATGTTCAGACCTTTATTCTCCATGGCTCCCATGTTGAAAAAATCTACCGCCACAATCATGTAAATATTTAAGTCATATTCAAGGTTAAAGCGTTGCTCGTCCCACTTCATTGACGCCTTTAATGAGGCCATAGCGTGCTCGCTACGATCTAGGTTGCCCTTATCAACAAATAACTCCAACGCAATTTCTCGTCCAGAGCGGCTGGTAAAGCTATCTTGGAGTAAATCAAAATCACCCGCTACTAAGGCAAACAAATAGCTCGGTTTTGGAAAAGGGTCTTGCCAACTTACCCAGTGCTTACCATTCTCTAGCTCGCCTTGGGCCACTTTGTTACCGTTAGATAATAAATAAGGATAAGCAGCTTTATCAGCGGTAATCTTGGTGCTGTAAGTCGCCAGTACATCAGGACGGTCAAGGAAGTAAGTAATTCGGCGAAAACCTTCAGCCTCACACTGAGTACAAAAAGCATTACCCGATTGATACAAACCTTCAAAGGCTTTATTTTCCTGAGGGTTAATTAGCGTAACAATTTCTAATTCAAAACGCTCTGGCAAGCCACTAATGCTTAGTTGAGTATCACTAAGTTGGTAATTTTGGTGTTGTTGTTGATTCACCTTTAAGCTCAACAGCTCAAGTTTTTCGCCATCAAGCACTAAATCACCGGCTTGTTGCGCTAATCGTTGCACGGTAGATACCGCACGCACCGTGGTAGCATTGGGCTCTAAGTCAAACTCTAAGGCAACATTTTCTATGGTGTAGCTAGGGGCTTGGTAGTCTGAGCGATATTTGGCTATGGGTTGAGCTGAGGAATCGGCCATGAAACGTCCTTAATCAGAAAAAGATAAAATACCGAATGTAATGCGGCTTATTGTAAAAGATAATGATTAGCTCAGCTAACGCTTTTGCTGCGACCAAGCCAATAAAAAGTCGGCTTAAGCCGACTTTTTATTGGTCATTAGAGGTTAAACCGACAACCAGCCGATGGCATTTAAAAACACCACCGCAATGGCGAAGGGTGAAATAAATTTGACACTCTTTGAAAACATTTGGAAGGTTCTATTATCCAGCCCCATATGCTGTTTCAAGCTATCGGCTTGAATCACCCAACCAACAAAGATAGTAATCAATAAACCACCTAAAGGCAGCAATATGTTTGCGGTAAGGTAATCTAAAATTTCAAAGAAATTATGTCCCATCGCCCCGGCGTCAATCTGCGCAAATTGCCAACCAGCAAACGAGCCAATAGTGCCAAGGCTTAATAACCACACTCCAGTTCCAGCAACTATCGCGGCTACGTTTCGTCGTAGGCCACGACGTTCAACCAAATAAGCCGCACTTGATTCTAATAAAGCTAAAGCAGAAGTAAAGGCGGCTACCACTACCATAGTAAAGAACACCGTAGACACTACCCCACCGAATGGCATAGTACCAAAAGCAATCGGTAATGAGACAAACAATAGGCCTGGCCCCGCGGTAGGCTCAATACCATTAGCAAATACAATCGGATAAATCGCCAAACCTGCCATTAAAGCGACTACTGTATCGGCTATGGCGATATAAATAGAGGTGCGCGCAATCGAAGTACCTTCGGGTAAGTAAGCGCCATAAATCATCATAATCCCGGATGATAAACTCAAGGTAAAGAAGGCGTGGCCCAAGGCCGTTAATACGCTATTAATAGTGAGTTTTGAGAAATCTGGACTAAACATGAAACTGGCAGCAGCAGAAAAATCACCAGTAACGCCAGCATACAGCATAATTACGGCTAACAGTAAAAACAGTGCGGGCATTAACCATGTAACTACCCTCTCTAACCCCTTAGTGACCCCATTGGCCAATACTAATACCGTACCAACGATAACCAGCGTTGACCACACCAACAATTGTTTCGGATCAGAGGTTAATACAGAAAATAATTCACCAATTTGCTGGGCATCTCCACCAGCGGCGGAAATGTCTCCACTAAGTGACTTAAACACATAGGCCACCGCCCAACCGGCAATTACAATGTAAAAACTTAAAACTAAAAATCCGGCGAGTATGCCCATCGCGCCAATACAAGCCCAATTTTTGGAACGGCCATTTTGCTGGGCGACTTTGGCAACCGCATTGGCAGGTGTAGAGCGACCTTGTTTACCAATGTAAACCTCGGCCATCATTACCGGTATACCGATAAATAAAATACATAGTAGGTAAACGATAACAAACGCACCGCCGCCATTTTCACCCATAATATAAGGAAACTTCCATATATTTCCGAGGCCTACAGCGGCTCCTGTGGCAGCTAAAATGTAGGCGAAGTTGCTTGACCAGCGACTATTCACCGAGGTGTTATTACTCATGATATTCTCTTGATGTTGTGTTTATTTTTAACGTCTATTTTTTAGGGCGCTAATTCAAGCACAAAACAAAGGGGAATCACAGACAAAACCAATTTTTATACTATTTTTTTGCCTTATATCGCTATATGAAATCAACAAATGACTCATTAACCACGCGAATACACTGAATAACCATTCTAAAAATGTGAGTTTTTATTACTCTATTAACTGCCACTGCTGCTCTAACCAGTCTCGTTCAAAGGCTAATACCGGATGAATGATTTGCCGCTTACGCAGGGCTTGCTGTTCTTCGTTCGACAACACCACACCGTTGGTTAACAAAACAAAGGGACTAAATTGGCCATCTTTTTCAATAAACCCCACCAAATTAACCACACCGTTAACATAACCACTTTTTGCGTGAATATGCCCCTTTAGCGGACTTTTAGTGAGGCTACGTCGATAACGCAGCGTACCGCTTTCACCGGCAATAGCTAAACGGCCAATCAGGGGGTGTAGTTGGGGATCTCGCTGCCATAACTGGAGTATCTGATACAGCGTCTTAGCACTAACCAAGTTTTCTCGAGAAAGGCCTGAGCCATCACGAACTTGAAGCAACTCGGTATTAATGCCTGATTGCTTTAACTGCGCTAGTAACACTTCGCTGGCCACCTGATACGTGGCTGGGCGTTGTGCTGAAATGGCGAGGGTTTTAAAAATACTGTCAGCATAGAGGTTATCAGACTCTACTAACATGGTGGTTAAAAGTTCAATTAAGGCATCAGACCGATGAACATATTGCTTTGAATAAGCCTCCGAGCTGGCTTTAAATTGTGGTTCCCCCCTAAGTTTAAAACCCTGAGCGCGCAAACTGCGTTTTAACTTTAAGGAAAAATATGCCCGTTCATCGTTAATTGAGAAACGCAGTGGCATCATGCTGGCGTTGGCAGACATACAACCACTTAAGTGATAACGATTATGTTCCCCCACCCGCAAGTTTTGCTGGCAGTCAGCAGTATCTGGCGCAACCGTGATGATTTGGTTGTCAATTTTCAGTAACTGGCCATCACTGATGTGTAGATTACTAACTTGCCCTACTCGGCCGGGTTTTAGATTACCATAAATGCAGTTGCCGTCGATACTTAGGGCACTGACCGGCGCGGCAAAACACACTCCAATGTCATTCCACACCTGTCCTCGGCTACGAGTATGCCCAGTAAAGGCATCATCGATCACTTCTATCGAGTTAATCGTAGTATGTTTTACATCGCGCTTTAAGGCCGTCAGCAATGATGCTAAATGGTCTGAACTCAGACTAGGATCACCACTCATGTGCAGCCGTAACCGTAAGCCACTTGAGCCGCGCTTTACACTGAGTACAGTTTGAAACCGAAAATCAGCACCTAAAGTTTTAAGCGCCGCGGTAGCGGTGAGTACTTTCATGGTACTAGCAGGAGTGAGTAATAAAGAAGGGTTATGACTACCAGAAGGGCCAATATAACTGACTATAGTACCGCGCTCGATTAAGTTATCTGCCATTACAGTGCTAGAATAACTCAACAAAAACACCACAACAGCCCGCCAAAACAACAGCATAAACACCTTAACTAAACAGCAACAAAACATCAGTATATAAAAAAAGGTGAACCATGGTTCACCTTTTCTGTTTAATTATCGTGTTTAATCAGTCTAAGCGAGCGATTAATTCCAAACGCATCGCCCGTTGGCGAACGAAGCTACGTTTCAAATGATTGAAGGTTTTCTCCGGCATACCGCTTGGTAATTCTACCGTTGAGTAGCTGTCAAACAACTTCACACTACCAATGTAGTCACTGCTAATGTTGGCTTCATTGGCAATCGCACCAACGATATGCTTAGTTTGAACACCATGCTCACGACCAGCGTCAACACGGTATGTATTCATTTCCACATCGGCGGTGCGGCGTTTACGCTTAGCGCCACCTTCGCCACGAGCACCTTTTTCGGCCCCACGTTGACCACGGTGATTACGCTCACCACGCTCACTGCGTTCACCACGGCGTGAACCGCGCTCATTATTGAAGCGAGCCGAGCGAACCTCTGGGTCTGCCGGTAACTTAAATGGACGAGCAGTTTGCGCTTGGAACAGCAAAGCAGTAGCGAGTTCAAGTTCGCTCATTCCTAGGTTGGCTGCTAGCTCGGAAGCAATTGATTGATAGTCTTCTAATTGCGCATTCGCAACCGCTGCTGCAAGTTTATCTTGGAAGCTAGAAACACGTTTCTTCTCAATTTCTTCGCGAGTAGGAAGCTGCATTTGCTCAATTTTTTGACGAGTCATTCGTTCAATATTGCGCAATAAACGTTGTTCGCGGAAACCAACAAACATCACCGCTTTACCACTACGTCCAGCACGACCAGTACGACCAATCCGGTGTACGTAAGCTTCTGCATCGTAAGGGATATCGAAGTTAACCACTAAACCAATACGTTCTACATCTAAACCACGAGCCGCTACATCAGTAGCTACCACGATATCAAGTTTAGCTGCTTTCAAACGTGCGATAGTACGTTCGCGCATGCTTTGATTCATATCACCATTTAATGCTGCAACACTAAAGCCTTTGGCTTCAAGACGCTCTGCAATATCGGTGGTAGATGTTTTAGTTCGCGCAAAAATAATCGCAGCACCATCGTTATTGACTTCTAAGATCCGCGCTAAGGCTTCAATTTTGTTCAGCCCAGCAACTTGCCAGTAGAATTGGTCAATATTTGAAACGGTTTGTGTCTTAGCCGCAATTTTAACTTCTTTGGGCTCTGACATGTAATTCTTGGTGATATTTTTAATTGCTGGCGGCATAGTCGCCGAAAACAACGCTGTTTGACGCTCTTTAGGCATATCACGCATGATGCGCTCTACATCATCAATAAAGCCCATACGCAGCATTTCGTCAGCTTCATCAAGCACCAAGGCTTTAAGTTGATCTAATTTGAGTTTGCCACGGTCAAGGTGATCAATGGTTCGCCCAGGCGTACCAACAACAATTTGCGGGCCACGGCGTAGTTCTTTAATTTGTTGGCCATAATCAGCACCACCATAAATAGCCAATACCCGTAAACCTGGAATATTGCGGCTGAAATCTTTAATAGCATCGGCTACCTGATTAGCTAACTCACGAGTTGGCGCAAGTACCAACATTTGCGGAGCATTTAGCTTAGGATCAAGTTTCGCTATTAAAGGAAGAGAAAAAGCCGCCGTTTTACCGGTGCCAGTTTGTGCCAAGCCAAGTACGTCGTATCCTTCCAGCAGCAATGGAATGGTCTTTTCCTGAATCGGAGACGGTGTCTCAAATCCAATCTCGGAAATCGCTTTTAAAATCGTTTCAGGTAAAGCAAATTGCTCAAAACTTGAACTGCTGGATTCTGTCATATTTGGCCCACAATTAATTAAAGGATGCGCACTATACGCTTTTGATCACAAAAAGTCTCTTTGATTTTACCTTTTTATGGAAAAACATTGAACAACTTGATAGGCGACAATAAAAAGCCGCTCTAATCTAAGCGGCTTTCTTTCAATATTTGCTTATTCAGCCTCGGGGGCTGGGTGCTTGGCGGCAGTGTCTTTAATTAAGGGTTGAAGTTCGCCGCTGCGGAACATTTCCATTACGATGTCGCAACCACCTATTAATTCGCCCTCTACCCACAATTGCGGGAAGGTTGGCCAGTCTGCGTAGTTCGGCAACTCGGCACGAATATCTGGATTTTGCAGAATATCAACATAGGCGAAACGCTCGCCACATTGCATCAATGCTTCAACGGTTTGCGCCGAGAAACCACAACTTGGGAACTTAGGTGAACCCTTCATGTAGATAAGAATTGGGTTTTCAGCAATTTGCTGTTTAATTTTATCAATCGTTTCCATTTTAAACTTCTCTAATATCTGGACTAAGACTATTCTTGATGTTGAATCTATCCTAGCAACATTGCTGAGCAATTTCACCACTTTGCGCTAGATCAATTTTTTTTGCTAATTTTGCTTTTCCACGCTTAACACTAGTGCTAGACTAATTAGTAAAGTTTTTACTATATAAAAGATTGCGCTGTTACAGCCAATTATTACAAGGAGAGAAACACATGGCATTTACACTACCTGAATTACCATACGCCCAAGACGCCCTAGAACCACATATCTCAGCAGAGACTCTGTCTTACCACTACGGCAAGCACCACAATACTTACGTAGTAAAACTAAACGGTTTAATCGAAGGCACTGAGCTTGCAGATAAAAGCCTAGAAGAAATCATTAAATCTTCTACTGGTGGCATCTTCAATAACGCTGCTCAAGTTTGGAACCACACTTTCTACTGGAACTGTCTAGCGCCTAATGCTGGCGGCCAACCAAGCGGTGAACTAGCAGCAGCCATTGATGCAAGCTTCGGTTCATTCGACGAGTTCAAAGCTAAGTTCACCGACAGTGCAGTTAATAACTTTGGCTCAAGCTGGACCTGGCTTGTAAAAAACGCCGACGGCAGCCTAGCAATTGTTAACACTAGCAATGCTGCAACTCCGCTAACTGACGAAGGTGTTACCCCACTATTAACTTGTGACCTTTGGGAACACGCTTACTACATCGACTACCGTAACGTACGTCCTGATTACCTAAATGCGTACTGGTCATTAGTAAACTGGGATTTCGTTGCTAAAAACTTAGCTTAATCGCAAGCTTTTACAACAAATAAGGGCGCTATATGCGCCCTTTTATTTTGCTTCAATCGTTATCTACAACAAGCACGACTACTTGTTATCGCTGTGACCTAAGGCCATATCGGGCGCAATAATATCTCTCACTCGTTGTTTGAGGGTTTTAGCTTCGGGAAAACCATTGTCTTGTTTTCTACACCACACTAACTGCCCATCAACATATATTTGAAACCGCCCTTTAGTTGAAGGTTTTAGCGCTACCTCGGAAAGTTCTTGAGAAAAGGTAGTCAATAGCTCTTGACTAAGCCAAGACGCTCTCAATAGCCAACCACATAAGCTGCAATAATAAATCTCAACCTTAGGCCCTTGCTTATCTGTTGCTTCGCTCATTGTTACTTCCTTTTTTCCAATTCACTAATGTGATTCAGTACCCGCTTCAAAGAGATCGGATACTTGGTACCTAATTGCTGAGCAAATAAAGACACCCGCAACTCTTCTATCATCCAGCGTAACTCTTCGCCTTCTTGACTATAACTAGGTAAATTTAGCTGCTGGCTGCGCTCTGCGGCCGTTTCAACTTGCTGTAAGGCCAGACGATCTTTATGCGGATCAATGGCTAACTTCTCTAAACGACGCTCTATCGCCTTTAAATAGCGCTGAACATCGGCTAAACGCGCTAGCCCCACTTTGCGCACAAACCCTTTGTGCACTAATTGGCCCAGCTGAGCTTTAATGTCAGCATGTGCCATTACTCGATCAAAGCCCACTTTGCCTTTTAGCTGCTTAGCAATTTGATAGTGCAAACTTAAAATCTGTTCCACTTGAACCACCGCATCCAAGGTTTCGCTGGCCAATTCGCCACGAACTTGTTCACACAGCGCTTTAAAGTCTGCTTCGTTATCGATGCGCTGCTGCGCCGAGTACTTATCAATTACCGCGAGGCAGCAATCATCTAACAAGACATCCACTCTGCCAAAAGGATTAAAGTACAAACCTAACTTGGCTTTATTGGGTAGGTGCTGCTGCAAGTAACTTAGCGGCGATGGAATATTCAGTTGTAGCAACTTACTCAAACCACGCGTTTGGCTCCACTGTGCTTCTTCTTCTTTATCGAATAACTTTAGCGAGACCAATTTGCCTTCATCCACCAAGGCCGGATAAGCGGTAAGCTGATAGCCCTGGCGCTGCTCTTCAATCACCTCTGGCAACTCACCAAAACTCCACTCACTGAGCTTAGTTTGCTCAGCAAAGGCGCTAGGGGCCATTTCAGCGATACTCTGCTCTACCTGATGTTGTAACTTTTGTTGCAAACTTTGATAACTACGCCCTTGTGCCACCAACTTGCCCGCTTCATCAATCACCTTAAAGTTGACTTTTAAATGCTCTGGCACCGCCTCCATATTCCACGCGTCTTCAGCAATTCTCACCCCGCTCATACGCAGTAATTGCTTAGTCAACACCTCCATCAAATTGCCATCGGCTTCGGGCACGGCTTGTACGAAAGCTTTCACATAGTTGGGCACCGGCACAAAATTACGCCGGATTGGCTTAGGCAAGGATTTAATGATGGCAGCAATTAACTCTTCACGAAAAGCGGGGATTTGCCATTCAAAGCGACTAAAATCAAGCTGATTTAACAAGGCCAAAGGAATATGTGCACTTACACCATCATCCACTTGTCCGGGTTCAAACACATAGCTAAGTGCAACAGACACCTGCTCAAACTGCCAACGCTCAGGATAGTGTTTTTCGGTAATATGCGCCGCATCATGCTGATACAACATTTGCTTGCTAAAAGTGAGTAAGTCAGCTTGTTTTTCGCTAGCCTTTTTCCACCAGCGATTAAAATGACTAGCAGACACAATGTCTTGAGGTAGGCGCTCGGCATAAAAGTCATATAAGACTTGGTCATCCACCCGCACGTCACGGCGGCGCTGCTTTTGCTCTAAGGCTTCGGCATCGTCGAGTAATTGCTGGTTAACCTTAAGAAACTGATGTTTAGCCTGCCACTGTCCTTCCACCAAGGCCGAGCGTATAAAGACCTCACGCGCCACTACTGGATCGATTTTGCCGTAATTCACCAAACGTTTATTAACTAAACTCACGCCGTATAAGCGCACACTTTGGTAGGCCATTACCGCTTGCTGTTTGGTCGACCAATGCGGTTCACTATACGACGTCTTAATTAAATGTGCCGCTTGCTGCTCTAGCCATGCGGGTTGAATTTTTGCTACACCGCGGGCAAATAAGCGCGAGGTTTCTACTAATTCTGCAGCCACCACCCACTTAGGCGGCTTCTTCGCTTGACTAGAACCGGGGAAAACCACAAAGCGTGCATTACGAGCGCCCAGAAACTCCCGTTCCTTATCTTTAAAACCTAAGTGGCTTAATAAACCAGCGGTAATCGCCTGATGAATGGCATCATAATCGGCTTCGCTTGGGTTTACTGGGTAATCTAGCTCTTTAACCACCGTAGACAACTGATACACTAAATCTTGCCATTCGCGGATCCGCATATAGGCTAAAAACTCTTGTTTGCAGAGCTTTCTAAACTGGTTACCAGATAGTGCTTGTTGTTGTTCCTGCAAGTAGCGCCATAACAGTAAATAACTAGAAAAATCTGAATCTTTATCGGCAAAACGGGCATGCTTTTGGTCTGCGGCTTGCTTACGGTCATTGGGCCGCTCGCGTGGATCTTGGATCGATAAGGCGGCACAAATGACCATCATTTCTTGTACGCAATTAAACTGCTTCGCCGCCACCATCATTCGCGCTAAACGCGGATCGATGGGGAACTTAATCACTTCCCTGCCACGGGCACTTAAGTTGGGTTTTCCATGGCGTTGTTCCAGCGCACCAATTTCTTCTAACAGGTTTAAACCATCTTTAATATTTCGCTGATCGGGCATATCAATAAATGGAAAGGCTTCTAGCTTACCTAGTTTTAAGCCCAACATTTGTAAAATAACCGAGGCTAAATTGGTGCGTAAAATTTCTGGATCGGTAAATTCGGCACGGCCCGCAAAATCCTCTTCGCTGTAGAGACGAATACAGATCCCTTCGGCCACCCGTCCACATCGCCCTTTACGTTGATTAGCACTAGCCTGAGAAATGGCCTCAATAGGCAAACGCTGTACTTTCGAGCGGTAACTATAACGGCTAATTCGGGCCGTGCCGGGATCAATCACATAACGAATGCCAGGCACCGTAAGACTGGTTTCGGCGACGTTAGTAGCCAACACAATGCGTCGCCCGCGATGTGAGGCAAAGATTTTATTTTGCTCGGCATTAGATAAGCGAGAATACAGCGGCAACACTTCAGTATCTCGATACTGTTGTTTTTGCAAAAAATCAGCGGCATCACGAATTTCCCGCTCGCCATTCATAAACACCAGAATATCGCCGGGCTTTTCGCGATACAACTCTTCTACCGCATCGGCTAAACCCTCTAATAAGTCTTTATTTTGCTCGCCATCATTTAGCGGCCGATAACGGGTTTCTACCGGATAAGTACGACCCGATACTTCTATTACCGGTGCATCATTAAAGTGCTTAGAGAAACGCTGCGGATCGATGGTGGCCGAGGTTATCACCACTTTTAAATCAGGACGCTTAGGCAATAGTTGTTTGAGTACCCCTAAGATGAAGTCAATATTAAGGCTGCGTTCGTGGGCTTCATCGATAATCAATACTTCATATTGCGACAAAAAGCGGTCTTGCTGCAGCTCGGCCAACAGCATACCGTCAGTCATCAGCTTAATTAAGCTGTCATTTTTTATTTGATCATTAAAGCGGATCTTATAACCCACCAGCTCGCCTACCGGTGTATTCAGCTCTTCAGCGATACGAGCCGCTACACTGCGCGCGGCTAAACGCCGAGGCTGAGTATGGCCAATAAAACCGCGACTGCCTAAACCCAACTCCAAACAGATTTTTGGGATCTGAGTGGTTTTACCCGAGCCTGTTTCACCAGCGATGATCACCACTTGGTTATCTCTCAGCGCCTCATAAATAGTCAGCTTTTGTTCCGCAACCGGCAATTGAGGTGGATAATCAATCTTAGGAATGGAACTTCGCCGCTGCTCTGCTTTTTCGACAGAGCGCTGCAAAGCCTGCAGAAACTTAGCAAAAGGAGGATGTTCTTCACTTAACCGTTGCTCGTTAAACTTGGCCAATTGGTTTTGTAAACGATAACGGTCTTTAGCAAGAGCAAGAGATATTTGTTGTTTAAGGGTAGATAAAGCCGACTGCAAGGATAAAGCCTCGTAAGGTTGCATACGAGGCGCAAATGCTAACAACAATCACTGAGAAAACAAGTCTAACCGACGCTCTTATAGCAACTATTCAAATGTTTGCTAATTCCCGCCAGTACCTCTTCGCGGGTAATTAAGCCCAATAATTTACCTTGTTCAATCACCGGATACATTTTGGGCTTTTGTAACAACATGTTTTGCGCCAGTTCGAAAATACTGGTCTCGGGGCCAACACTTAATACATCTTTACGCATTAAGTCTTCAACCAAGGACACAGTTTCACAATGATAAGTCGCTTCCAATAAGCTTTTTAAACAGTCTTGCTCGGAAATCCAACCAATAACGTGCTTATGTTCATCGACAACTGGTGCGCCTAATTGCTTGTTTTTAAGTAAAGTATTCACCGTTTCTGCAATCGCTTGTTTGGCAGTAAAACAAACTGGGCGGGTTAGCATGTAATCGCGCACTTTCAAATTCTCTGACATGGTTTGCACTCCATTTGTGTGCCTACGCTTAGCTTAGTTGCAGAGGCTAAATTCCTCCAGTCATGCAAGGCTTAAGGGCACGAGGATGAGTACCTCGTCTAAGTTAAACAAACACTAGGGAGAATCAACGAAAGAAGGTACAAGCGGCGTTTTGCAGGCTGCAATTTGTTATATGTTTTTACAGGCTACCGCCTACTACTAACTTAAAGTTAGTTGCCAAAGTAACCCCGATAACGATCAGAACAACTGAAAGAGCAACACCCTGAGCCACATTGATGTAGATACTTTTATTCGGGTGCGCGCCAATATTTGCCCAGATATAAGCGATTGTAGCCAACACCAATGAGGCAAAGAATACAATCTGGAGGAATATCCCATAAGCCTTAGTCACTTCAACAGATACCAGAACTATCCAAGCGACTAAGCTAACTATAAAAACAAATAAATTCTTTTTTAAGATCATTGTTCTCTCTGACAGACAGCGCTCAAATATATGGGGCAGCAAAACGTAGCGGCGATTAACTTAAACTTGTGCGAAGCACCAAAACTATTCACAGCGTAGTTTTGATGCCAAGCCCCCGCTTCCTGCGAGGTAGCTTAATGCGATGGTTAGAGCGCTATTCCAAATCAACCTTCAATAGCTCTTTTAAACCTAAGCTCATATAGACAAAGCCACAGCCATAGAACATACCACACAAAGCTCCATAGCCCACCTCAAAGTGCTGGCTATATCCCCCCAACCGAAATTCATTTACTGGCTCCAAAGTGGCAAAACCAGCTACCAAAAGTAACGGAATCAAAGCAAACAACGAACAAATAAACCAATAACCTGAGCTCTTGAATGCGACACGATTAGGTTTTTTATTTGAATTTGATGCCGCAGAGTATGCTAATCCAGCAAGAGATATAACCAAGGCCAGTGCAGCAACCGAGATCCGAAATACAACACGAGGATCGTTGATTGAAACGATCCCTACCCAAGAACACACAAGAAAAATTACAGTTATGTAGTATCCAACGTGAAGTAACTTATTATTCATGCACAATCCTTGAACCATAGCGGTATAGCGGTTTATTATTGCAACCTTGAAGCTAGAAGATGGCTTTTTACTGCTACACAAAAAATAAAAAACTTTAACAATCATACAGTAAGCAGCCTCAAAAGAAATCAAAGGCAGATCAAGCTTAGTCACTTTCGTAACCAAGATTGCGCTTTATAGTCCCATCATCTTCGCCGAGTTGCGCAAATGAACAAGGGATTAGAGTTGAAGTCTGTTTGAGCGTAGTGTTTACTTCAACGCCCTTGTGAGTTCGCAACGCAGGATCTGAGAAGATGCAGGGCGAGCCTTCTTTTTGCTTAGCTAAGCTTTGCTCGTTGTAGCTTAATGACGTACTCTAGGCGAATTCCCCTCAACAGCCCCCAAACAAAGTAAACGACTCCGACACAACAGCAGAGAATAAACAGGCATAAAAAGTGATTAAATTGGCTATTAGAGCAACAACAGCGAAAACCTGGCGTGTTGACGTTCAGCCGAGAAAAAAGGTAATTACGATCAAATATGTCACTTATACCGCTAAATATAAGGGCCAAATGCCCAACATAAAGCTCTCCGTAATGAGTAAAGCGGCGACTCAGGATGGAAAATTCGACTAAATAAATGAATTTTTATGGAAGAAATTAAAATATCACCCATTTGGGGAATGGCCTGAAAAATTAATTAACACTAAGCTTATTTGTGATTGAGTCGCTAGCTCAATCACGCGTTTAGTTACCTATTGCTGTGTATTTTTACACATTTCACGCAAGCCCTTTGTTGTACAACAAAGGGCCTTTTTTTATCTACTTAACCTGCCAGTTTAAGGTTTCACCCGCATAGAACGGCACTAGTGTTTGCTCTCCCACTAATACCGACTCGGGCACCTGCCAAGCTTCTCGACTTAAAGTAATGGTGCTTTGGTTACGCGCTAAGCCATAGAAGTCTGGCCCGTTGAAGCTGGCAAAGGCTTCCAGCTTATCCAAAATGCCCAAGTGCTCGAAGATTTCGGCGTAAAGCTCAATCGCGGCGGGCGCGCTATAACAGCCGGCACAACCACAGGCACTTTCTTTAGCACCTTGCAAATGCGGCGCAGAATCGGTGCCTAAGAATATTTTTTTAGTGCCGGTCGCCACCGCTTCTTGCAAGGCTTGCTGATGGCTTTGGCGCTTTAATACTGGCAAGCAGTAATTATGCGGGCGCAATCCACCAGCCAATAAATGGTTACGGTTATACATTAAATGCTGCGGTG
>QGCX01000034.1_pt1 | contig 45923 bp, 42 predicted proteins | sample 4708031 | NCBI WGS metagenome assembly QGCX01 (sample SAMN08941163, study PRJNA450518) | Sediment metagenome, whole genome shotgun sequencing project. | reverse complement strand
CATCAATCAGCAGAACACAAGCCATTGGACCATTTACTCTAATTCTTGGATTTGTCGGGTAATTACAGCCCAGGCTTCTCAGATTAAACAGAACCAACCTATTGGGCGCATAATGTATATTATGTTAAATAGACTATGCGGATTATTTAATTGAAAAAATCTCACATTAAACGAAGTTTTGGAAAAGTTCTCATTCTAGTGATTTTTCTAAGTGATATTGAATCGCACCTTAAGTAAGCAATTAAATAGAACCTCTCGCACTAAATGGTTTCTGCGATGCATACAAATTCTGCAATCTGCAAATTGAGGCGTTTTGCATTTAGGATCGCTGAGCGCACCGCTCTAGATAGGTATAGAAAGAACCAAGCGCCGAACACTGCAAAGCGCTTAATGGATGTTGCAGCAAGTGGTTTTTAGCTTTGCTCTTTAGCTTGAGAAAATTTACGGATTTTTAACGGGCTTCTATACACGCCCACAGGTCAATGTGTTAAGCCTGAGCAGCTTAATGTAATTTGTCAGGCGTTCGACCTGCCTCAATATGAACGTGTCCAAAAGTGGCTAATTGGCCGAAGGGCTACGAAAGTTCGTGAAAGGTTCTTTTATTTAAGTGAACGAAATCTACCCATCCTACACCCTTGAAATTCGAAATTTTGTTAATGACGGTGTTATCATCAAACTAGGCGTGCGTAACAACCTAAGGGCATAATGAAACGGAATTACACTGAACACAAACTCATTAATATGTTTGTCCTTTTAATCTCTATGGTCATAGGTATAGGGATTGGATTAATGTTTAATGAAAGTGATCCAGATTACTGGAATCGCTTAAAAGACGTCGTCAGTATTGCCTTTGGCGCTTTCGCGGTAGTCTTGGCGCACTCGGGACTAAAAACATGGAAGACTCAACACGTATTTCTTGAAAGCTACAAATCAATAACCTCTTTATTCGACTCCGTTTTTGAAGTTAAAAGAAAGGCTGAAGCATTACAGACGGTAAGCGCGGCTTTTTACGTTTGGTCTGATAATGGCCCCGTTAAGGATTGGGATGGCACCATAAGAAGACTTCCTGACGCTGTAAAAGAATTGGATACAGAAATAACGAATTTTAGCAAAACCTATGAGTACAGAAAAAACCAGCTAACTAGTGAGAGCAAATGCGAACTGAACCGACTGAAAAGCAACATGATAAGAGATGTAGCTTATTGGTCAAGGAGTGCGAAGGAGGCCGGAAGACTATTAAGTGAAAACGATTATAAAGAAAACTCAGCCTATTCATCATGTGCATTTTACACTTCTGAACTTAAGAATAATGCCATCAAAAGCACAAGAGAATGCTTGGATTACTTGGAAAGCCTGAAAAACGAATTACTTAACCAATGAAATAAAAAGCCCGCTTAAGCGGGCCTTTTCTATTTAAACAACTTAAACGCTTTCTTGCGGCTCGTTTTCCGCTTCGTGGAGCGTTTCTTTTTGGTGGTTTTAGCCTTGGCTTTACCTTAACAATGCCGCCGCCTTTAGTGTATTTGTAACCTAGCTTATTACGTTTCGTCAATGCAGCACCCCAAACACAGTAATCAACCCAGAGTGAGGCGTAAAACCTTAATCAATTAAAGCCTGCCGCATGCCCTAGCCCTTTCAACAATATCGAAAATTTTTTGACTATAGAAAGCTTTGTAGCTTTATTCCTGAACTTTAGATTTAAGCTCTGTGCCTGCGTCACGGATCAACTTTACAGGTGAAAGTATCACCCCTTTCACCGCACCTTGTGTTGCTTTTTCTGTGATTTGCTCACTTTTATCAACTATTTCGTCTACTTTTGCGATGATTATCGGGGCTTCGTGACGTAATCGTTCAGATTCTTTCAGGACTGCTGGAATCGTATTTTTCCGATACGCTTTACTTTCAAGCATCACCACGGGAATCACATCTTTTCGGTAGCGCTCTAGCTCCGACAATGTATGTGGCACCATTTCGCTGCTTACAGTATTGACCACTTGTATTACAGCAGGCATAGCCTCTGTACGAATCATTTTAGCTTCAGCTAACACCTGCGGTATTTTCTTATCGACTGACGCAACTGTTTGATTCACCTTCTCAATAGTGCTTTTCAGTTCGTTGGCAAGTGTTAAAGCTTGTGGCGTGATATTCTCAAAGGTTTTTGCTAACAGCAGCCACTGTTCTATTTCCAGTTGCGCCGTTGTTTCATTGATGTCGTGGATTAACTGAGGGTAGGTGTCCACAACCGTAGTAACCGCATTGGTAAATGAATAAATTGTGTACCCCAAATAAAAAATTGAGGCCGCTAATAGTGCCTGTATAACCATTCCTAATCGAGTCAGCATATTTACGTCCGATGTATTATTTACTTCATTTCACCATACTTTAAGCAATCATATGGTGCTGCTGTGACCATATTAGCTCAGTTCTAAAGAATCGGCATTAATGGGGCTAATCTACTCACACTTAAAGAGGCTCATCGAGGGTGAGTAATCAGTAGCCTGCCCTATACTTCCTTGGTGTTTTACCATTTGCCAAGTTCATTAATACAATCATTTCATTGGTGAGGTATTGAATGTAGTGAAATACTAAATTGGTTTACTCTATAACTACGTTTTCAACTTTTTGAACTTTAGCGCAGGTGCCGTCCTCTCGATAGTTGGCGCATTCCCAGAACGCATCGTGCCAGATGAGTTTTTCAGGATTCCATAGTCTATTTTTATTAAAGATGCAGGTACAAGGTATATCTGAATAGACTTTTTCTTGGTTTGTGCTTTCAATTTTAGTTGGTTTGGGCTCTGCATTTTCGGCAGAGCGTTCCGCTAGCTCATGCTTTTTCAAAAAACCAACGTTGTATTGTTCAACATCATTTAACGTGACATCTTTCGTCTTAGGCTTGTACCAACTAGTGCCAGAAAAATGGTAAGTCAGCTCTTTAGATTTAAAGATATAGCCGTGGCGTGCAAATATCTCATTACGTGCGACTCTCAATTTAATCTTAGACAACCCGGCTATATCCGACTCGCTCAATTTTCTATGTTGGCTTTCAGGTATCAGCATTTCACCGTTGGGCTCTTTTTCCCAAGCAATCGACAGCGAATAGTCTTCTTTAGTTAAAGCATCTGGGGAGAGGGCTAACCGTATTCCTTTTAAACGTTCATCAAATTCATAGTTATGGATGACATTAACTTCTCCCCCCTTAACCTCAAACTGCTCGCGCCGAGTTAAGTCTCGCACCGAGGATATCGAAAGTATTTCGCCTATATCGTAGTATTCGAATTCTCCATCGCGTTTGTTACCAATAACTAAGTCATTTAAGTAGAATAAACCTTGAGGGATATAATTGAGATTTTCGTGATCCATCATTTTGGCATCCCAAAGCAGCTCGTCTTGTTTAAGCACTACCATGGGAGCTTTACCAGCGGCAAACACGTAAAATCGATTATGACCTTTTGGTAGAACTTGCCCAGTAATTGCAAAGGCGATTAACAATAAATAAAACACAATAGTCCTTAAAAATTTTCCAATTTAATAGCTAGACGAATAGCTTCTAGCTATGTTCGTTAAGTTATTATATTCATGAGGTAGGCAGTAATTTTGACCTGTCGCAATATGTACAACTGCAATCTGGTCGTTGGGTTAATTGAGGGAAAAGAGCCAAGTAATCTCGCTTAGCTAACAGTGAAACCTGCTATTAGCGGCTTTTTCTTACTTGAGATGCTCAAACGCCCTATCCTTCATGATTGGTGAAAATTTCATTGAACTTAGAATACAGATCACTTGCTCGCTTGAGCAAAAGCTGGTTATAATTCGCCCATTATTTCTTTAGGAGCGTACGCCAATATGAATAACTAGACCTGTTATCCATCTCTCTATTTTTTTGGATCTACAGGGTTAGTAGGCGTAGCTCACTTTCCGATATTTTTTTGCAATAACAATTAATTATGCGAGTAGCGTTTTACGCTAGCATGTTTTGCATCAATCTATATTCATCATTTTTATGTGTTGCTACGGCTGATGTCCCTGTTATACAGGAGGCAAATAATGCCAGTTTTAAATGCTTATAATATCAGCCATCACTTCGATAACGGTGAGTTGCTGTTCGAACATCTCTCACTGTCAATGAACCAGCACCGAGTAGGATTAGTTGGCAAAAATGGCGTAGGTAAAACCATTCTCGCATCAATTCTTTTAGGTGTGATAAAGCCTACAAGTGGTGTTGTTTCGCAGCCAACATCCTTTGCTGCTTATCATCAACATGCCTCGAATTTGCTAACTGAAGAATGCACTATTGCTCAGTTCTTGGGTAAAGAAAATATTCTAGAGGCGCTTAAACACATTGAAGCCGGAGATTGTTCGCCCAAGTGGTTTGATTTGGTCGGAGATGATTGGAATCTGAAAGTCCGGTTAAACCAACAACTTGCAAACATGGGACTACCACAAGATCCTAACTTTGCTTGTGCTCGCCTCAGCGGCGGTCAATTAGCTCGTTTACAGTTGTGGCAATTGTTTGAACAGCGTGTAGAGCTGCTTGTTTTAGATGAACCGTCCAATCACTTAGATGCACAGGCTAAGCAATGGTTAATTGAGTCTATGAGGTTATTTGAAGGGGCAATTCTGCTGATTAGCCATGACCGAGAATTACTTCGTGAAGTGGGCGAAATCTGGGAGCTTTCTAGTTTAGGCTTACAAGTATTTGGCGGTAACTACGATTTTTACGTTGCCCAAAAACATACTGAAATACACGCGCTTGAACGGCAAATTGCCAGTGTTGATAAACAAAAAAGGCAACTGGAGCAACAAGCTCAGCGAAACCGAGAAAAAGCCCAACAAAGAGCCGCTCAAACGAACAAGTTACGCAAAGATAGTAGCCAGCCCAAAATTCTATTAGATGCAAAGAAAGAAAGTGCCGAGTCTAGTGCTTCTAATAGGAAAAAGAGCATTCAACTTAGACAAGTTCATTTACAACAAAAAGAGCAAGCATTGAAATCAAAACAAGAACACCTGAAAAGCCAAAAGCTCTATTTGGCTGATGGTCAAAGCCGTTCGCGTAAAGTCGTTTCAATATATGAGGGCGTACTTTTATATGGCAGTGCACTTCCCATTAGCTTACAAATTTTTGCCGATGATAAGGTACATCTCACGGGTAAAAATGGTTGCGGTAAATCGACACTACTAAAAACTCTACTAGGGTACTTGCCCTTGTTTAGCGGTAATCTGCAGGTGAATACGCCATTTTATTACCTTGACCAAGACTTTGGCGTGGTGAGTGATGATGTGTCTTTGTTAAATAACTTGATGCTAAGTTGTGAAGGCCTGCAAGAGAGTGATGCACGAACCTTACTGGCCGGGATTGGGTTTCGTCGAGACAGTGTGTTTCGCCTTGGCGGAGTGCTAAGTGGTGGCGAGAAGATGAAACTGGCAATGCTAATAGTGAGTCATCAAGCTACCCAGCCCTTTCTGTTGCTCGATGAACCAGATAACCACCTAGACATCGATTCAAAAATTATGCTCGCTAAAGCTTTAAATCACTATCGAGGCGGGTTTATTCTTATTAGTCATGTTCAGGACTTTGCAGTAGAATCAGGGCTTAATCGTCAAATTAGCTTGAGTTAGCGCGGCCCAGTTCGGTAAAGTAGATCTTGGTTGGAGATCTGCTTTATCAGTAAGCATAATCATGCATCCGCAAGACGCTGGTTATATTGTGGTCAGTCATATGTTTATGAAGGCCCCAAAAATCGATGCTGTGGGATGTTGAGCCTACCCAACTTAAGGAGTGTTGTTTTGTGCGGCAACAACTCTCATATTTAGCGCCTTGTGGTTATAAAACCGAACTATACATCTGAATTGGAAGATGAATTGTAAGAGAACATGCGAACCTCATCACGAGGAAACCAACCTATCTGCTGATAAAAATACTGGGCCTTTTGATTATTTTGATGAACAAAAAGGTGCGTTTTCGATATACCAAGACGCCTCAATGCCGATATAACATTATCAACAAGTTGGTACCCTATTCCTTTTGATTGGTGGGCTGATGATACTGACAAGTGCTGTAAGTACCCTCTTCGCCCATCAGTTCCCACTAGAACTGCTCCAATAAGCTTACGCTTGTCGACAGCAACAAAACTTAACCCTGGGTTTCGATTTAAATATGCTTCAATATTTTCCTTTGAATCTGCATCACGCAGAGTTATACCTTCTGATTCAGTCCAAAGGTTGATGACATCTTGATAATCTGAGATGTTCATTTGCCTAATTTGTACCACTTAATTCTCCATAGATCTTATAACTTGAGCGTTAAAAGTAGCATCACTTTTATACTGGCATTTTTACAGACTTGTTATGCTAAATTCTTCTCATTTAGGCACTACTTTGCGAACCAGCATATCCATATATTTGTTAAAACGGCTGATTCTCGTATCGGGTTTCTTGGCACTAAGCAAACCATAGGCAATAACATAGCGGCTCGATTTATTAAGAGTGTTAAAAAATATTTTAGCCGGCGGCTGGCTCTCTAGTGCTGCCAGAAAATCTGTGGGCACTGTCATTTCACTTACTACATAGGCGTTTTCCCAACGACCATCAGCTTTAGCGGCACGAACATGAGCAAGCCCTGATTCTTTCATCCTATCTTGTTTGATCAACCTTTCAATATGTTCTGTGTTTCTTCTAGACCAGTTGCTTCGTGCTGTTCTAGGGCTTATACGTTGAAGATAGCAATGATTATCAACCGACTTTTTTACGCCATCAATCCAACCCCAGCATAAAACCTCAATCACTACATCATTCCAAGTAACGCTTTGAACACCACTACTTTTTTTAAATATTTTTACCCACAACTCACTTTCAATTGCATGATTCAATTTAAGCCATTCGCCAAGGTCATTTGCTGTTGTAAATGACATGATTTTTGATGGTTCTGGTTTAGGTTTCAAATTAGCCCCTCTTTGGTATAGACACCGACGATATCACTAGTCGTGTTGATAATGAGAGAAATGAGCAGATGAGCCTCGGCACTATTCCCAGCAATATTGAAGCTACCTAAAATTTATCAAAAAATCTTAAGGCTTGGCTACTCATCAGTGCGCTGTTTAAAGATATCGCCCTAGGGGTTTAACTTATATCGCTATCTAAACAAACAGAGTTTTAAATGCTGAGTGTTGGTTGGTTACATAGCCTGTTGGTTTCGTTCCCTTTTTCATAACTTGAAATGATGATGGTATGAACAACAGAAGCATCAATTTACTTGGAATATACATATCTGCTCCTTATGTGCATACCTTGTATTACCCAAGTTTACCATTAGAACATTACAAACCACTCCGGCCTAGTTTATTAACACTAACACTAACACTTGCGTAACTGCTTATTGTCATTTTTAGCGGTTTACTGACAATTTTGTGCCGAGATACTTGTCGCTCTATGGTGATGGTTGCTTAGGTGTAATGTGTTTTGGCTCAGCGAAGTATGGTTTCAGCCAACCAAACAATTGACAGAACCTAACAACATTCAATTATTAATTATCAGTACCTATCGCAACTATAGAAACAGCCGCTTTTACTTGTTGATAATAATTATCAATACTATCCACATAGAGGCAGAGTTCTGCTTATGAGGAAACAACAATGATTAAAACAGTGAGTTTTGCCACCATTCATTTTTCTATTGCTACTACCGTTGCTTTTATCCTAACGGGTGACTTTTTATTGGGTAGTTTGATCGCGATGATCGAACCGTCAGTCAATACGGGTTTCTTTTATGTCCACGAGAAGTTATGGCAAAGAGTGCCCTTTTTGAAACGCCATGAGGCTATGACCAAAGTAAAAACTGTCAGTTTTGCAGTGATTCACTTTAGTGTGGCATTTCACGTGACTTACCTGTTAACTGGTGATGCATTTATTGGAGGGTTAATGGCGACGGTTGAACCAGCGATTAACTCGGTGGCTTACTTTTTCCACGAAAAAGTGTGGTTAAATAAAACTAGAAACGCGACTACCCTTGTTTGTGCTTAACTGGGGTGAGATAAGGTCTCACTTAGCCCTCCTTCTGTTTTTGGCAGAGCGAGGGCTTAACGCTCAACCGTTCTAATTCGTGGTTGCTAGCGACACAATATTTAAACCTTCTTCATCGGTGGGGGCTTCGAAATACTTAGACACATGGTGAAACATGGCTTCGGTATCAAATTGAGTCCGCTCTGGTTGCTCGCTACGCCGCTTTGCTATCTGTGATAAACATTGCTGATCACTCAAGTTTACATAGACCAATTGATGCTCACAACCAAGCTCTGAGCACAAAGTTAAAAACCAACGACGTTGTTGGCGAGTATTGGCTGGGAAATCCATCACCACGGTACAGCCCACCCTTAATAAGTGTTGAATGTGTTGTTTTATAAAGGGCTTAACTTGCCGAGATAAGCTTATATAGTCGTCAAAACTGTTAATTTGCTTAGGGTAATGCGCAGCTAACCAGTCATCTTCAGAAATGAGTACAGCATTATGCTGTTTAGTAACAAGCTTAGCTTGGGTAGATTTACCCGCGCCCATTTTACCGCAGAAGAAGATGAGTTTACCTAGCTGTTGCATACGCCGATCCTATTAGTGTTGCCTGTAAAGTTAGTTTACAAAAATAAAGGAGTAAGGCTAAGCAAAATTTGGCTGGTGCCGTTTAGGCATTATCGCTCATGATAGTGCCACCGACTTAATCGAGCACCACACCGACATACCGAGTTTAAGCCCGAGATCATTCAATGATTTTCGAGTAATGTTTGCTAACAGGTGAGCCCCGTTGCTGAGCTCTAAAACCAGCAACTCGTGGCCGTTAGCTTGTTCGGGTGAGCGTTGCTCTACAATCACTGCGGGCAATTTATTAATGACCGAGGTATTTTGCGGCTGATTAAGACTAATTGATACATCTGATGCTAACACCCGACAACGATAACCCTCGCCAAGCTTGCCAATATGTCTAGGCGCTAAGATCGTTAACCCCTCCATATCCAATTGGGTAATGTCGTAATCTAGATAGGCCTGCACTTTAGTATCAAAAATACTGCCTAACTCACTATCAAAAACCGATTCCATACGTGGATCAGACATCACGGTAGGTGCATCGTTACTCACTACGATAGAGCCGTTGTCAAAAACTACAATGTGGTCAGCCAGTCGGGCCAATTCTTGAACTGAATGGGTGACATATATAATCGGTATCGACAGTTCGTTACGTAGTCGTTCTAAATAAGGCAGAATTTCGTGCTTACGCTTAACATCTAGCGCAGATAAAGGCTCATCCATTAATAACAAGCGTGGAGAAGTGAGTAAGGCGCGGGCGATCGCCACGCGTTGCTTCTCTCCACCAGACAACTGATGAGGTGCGCGCTTTAATAAATGCTCTATACCCAATAAAGTAGTCATAGCGTCTAAGCTGATTTTTCGTTCGGCTGAGGCTACCCTTTTTAGGCCAAACAACAAATTATCTTTGACCGATAAGTGCGGAAACAACCCGGCTTCTTGAAACACATAACCCAGTGGTCGTTGATGGGTGGGTAAAAATTGGTGTTTGCGGGAGTCTTGCCATATATCGTCACCAATCGAAAAGTAGGAATGTTCAAATTGCTCTAGTCCAGCCATGGCTCGTAAACAGGTGGTTTTACCTGAACCAGAATGACCGAATAATACGCTAATACCCTTATCAGGCAGGCGTAAGTCAACATCAAGAACAAAGTCTTGGCGCCGAATACAAAATTTTGCGTAAATCTCGCTCAAAACATTTCCTTAACTAAAACGCAGTCGATAACGGTTGTTAACCCAATGCATTAACAATAAGGAAGCAAAAGAAAATAGCATTAAGCCCGCTGCTAACAAGTGCGCTTTACCGTATTCTAAAGCTTCGACATAGTTGTAAATTTCTACCGACATAACCCGGGTTTTACCCGGAATATTACCACCAATCATCAATACCACGCCAAACTCGCCTAAGGTATGGCAAAAGCCCATAATGGCGGCAGAAAATACCCCTGGCCAAGCTAGCGGCATGGTTACATGGAAAAAAGTATCGATTGGGCCAGCGCGCAATGTAGCGGCCACTTCCACAGGCTGCCTGCCAATCGCTTGAAAGGCGTTTTTTAAAGGCTGAATAACAAAGGGTAACGAGTGAATAGTACAGGCGACGGCAATCCCAGCAAAAGAGAATGGCAGTTGTCCGATACCTAGATGTTCAAGCGCTTGACCGAAACCACTATTAGGGCTGAGTAAGACCAACAAATAAAAACCTAGCACCGTAGGTGGCAATACCATAGGTAAGGTACAGACCGCTTCTACTATCCCTTTAAAGCGGCTTTGGCTATTACTCAGCCACCAACTAATAGGTATACCTATTAACAAAAGCGCTAAGGTAACAAATAATGCTAACTTGAGTGTCGTCGCTACAACTAACCAATCGACCATCTATTATTGCCCTAGTCGTTAAACTTACTGATATCCATAATTTTTTATAATCGCTTGGCCGCGATGACTTTGCAAATACTTTAAAAAAGACTGAACTTGCGGTTTGTTTATACTTGGTTTCAAGATCACTGCCGCTCGCAAGATGGCTTTATAGTAGTCACTAGCAACGGGCCAAACGGAGCCTTGTTTGTAACCCCCTTGACTAAACACCTGTGACTTTGCCACAAACCCCAACTCGGCATTTTCGCTAGCAATAAACTAATACGTGAAATTTAAGCTCTTGCCGAATATCCGCTTGGGCTGAATTGCCTGCCAAAGTTTCATTTTCTTTAAGCTTTGTTGGGCCGTTAAGTCATAGGGTGCGAGTAAGGGACCTGCCATGGCTAGATGTGTAAAGCCAAACAAATCGCTTAAACCTAATACTGCAGACTGTTGGGCTTGTGATATGTGCATAGAGGCGAACACCCGAGCCGCGGTAGATATAGACTACAATGTACGGGGATTGAAAATGCTTGTGCCACTCGAGAGCTGGAATTTAATGGCATTAGCGTTGCTGCGGAGCAGGTTCATGCCTCTAGCATGGCCGCTTTGGCCTTTGCTTATACTGATGTGCTTACGTTTGAACTGTTTATTGGTGCAGTTAATTAACTACTCTGCACCTTATTATTTGGTAAAGCTAACTAAAAAAGTATTTTTGTTGTTCGTTCTTGGTAATAAACTTAACTCAGCTCCGTGCACTGCGACGATGTCTTTACATATCGACATACCTAAGCCCGCGCCATTTCCTTGATCACTATGGCCACGATAAAAGGCTTCAAAAATATGCTCTCGAGTGGTCTCTGAGATTGCAGCACCATTATCGGAAATTAATACCTCAACCGCGTCTCGGCTATTTTTAAGTTGTAATTGAATTTTACTATTGGCGCCGGAATAACCAATTGCGTTGTCCACTAAGTTACGAAACAGCACTTCCAATAGGGCTGGGTCTCCAAGTACTTCGGCGGGTTCAGCTTTCAAACTAATCTCTTGATGTTGCGTCAATGCCAAGGGCACTAAGTCGGCAATGAGCTGCTGAAGTAACGGCTTTAAGGTAACAGTAGTTATTTGTGAGTGTGATGATGAACCGTCTACTTTAGCAAGGGTAAGCAACTGGTGAATGAGTCGGTCCGTACGGTCAATACCGAGTAACAGATTTTTAAGATCACGCTCGCGCTGCTTAACATCATCGCTTTGCATGGCATTTTCCACATTTAGGCGCAAAATGGTTAAAGGTGTTTTTAGTTCATGAGCAGCGGCACGAGTAAAGCGTTTCTCTTTTTGCCAAGCCAATTCTAATTGGGCTAATAGGGTATTAATTGAATCAACAAGAGGCTGAAGTTCTACTGATTGATCAGCAACATGGATCCGGTCTAAACAGTGGGCACTGCGCTGAGCCATGGCGATGCGTAGTTGATCTATTGGTTTAAAGTATTTTCTAATCAACCACAACAATACCAACAATAAGGTAGGCAAAAGAATCAACTGTTCCACTAACGTTGACAGAGCGATCTCATTGATGATTTCTTGGCGAATACTTTGTTTTTCTCCAACCACAATAAATTCATCCTGACGTTCTTCTTCAGGAAAAGACAACTGAAAAATGCGCCATTGCTCACCGGAGGCGAAGACATCGGCAAATCCATTGATACTGCTAGATTGCGATAGTGCACTGAGTTCAGAGCTTGAGCTCCATTGCAGTGTGCCAGCACGATAAAACTGAAATACCAGATTTTGCTCGTAGGGATGACCATAAGGTGTCGGCTGATTATCGTGTTCCGCTAATTGCCCTATTCGTTGCATCCACAAGTCGAAGTCTTCACGTTGGTTAAGCACACCATTTTCAGCATTAGATAAAGAAGTCGCTAATAACATTAGTTTGGCCGACTGCCCTAACCTTGCATCATAAACTTCTTCTACTTCATATTTGGCGGAGTTGAAGCTAAAGTACAACGAAATGATCAGCAGAATACTCACCAGCACGCTCACTGAAATAGTGAGACGTCGTTTAATTGAATACAGTGTTTTACTTTTCAAGAATGTATCCCACTCCCCGAATGGTTTTTATCGCCACGCTGGGGATTTTCTTTCGCAAATTATGAATATGCACCTCTATTGCGTTATCGCTAGCGCCTTCATCCCAGCCATGCAATGACTGTTGCAACTGTTCTTTACTTTGCACTCGACCTGCATTGGTGATTAATTTGGCTAATATCTTATATTCGTTGCGAGTCAGCTTAAGTGTTTGTTGCTGAAAACAAATAGTTTGTTCTGATAACGACAAAGAAAGCGCCCCAACGTCGATTAACTGGTTGGCACTGCCGGAACGACGCCGAATCAATACCCTTAGTCGGGCTAGCAGCTCTTCTAGTGCAAAGGGCTTCCCAAGATAGTCGTCGGCGCCACTGTCTAAACCCTGCACACGATCTTCAATATCGTCACGAGCAGTTAAAATCATCACTGGTATGTCATAACCAGCCTGGCGAATTTGCCGCAGAGCCACTAAACCGTCAATATCCGGTAAAGTTAAGTCTAATATGACTGCAGTAAAATCTTCGGCTCTCAGCGTATTAACCACCCCTCCGGCTCGATCTAACCAGTCAACAGTGTATCCATGGCGGTTTAATGAAGTCACCATGGAGCGGCCTAGTAAGGCATCATCTTCAATTAACAATAAGCGCATTAGCCGTTAAGTTTCGCCATTTTAAGGTTGATTTCCTGTTTTCGCCCCTTATCCGCTAAGGGACGACTCTTTCTTGCTGGTGCCATTAAAGCCTTGTTAAAATACACTTTGGCTTCTTTATCTCGCCCTTCCTCTAACAAAAAGTCCCCATAAAAATAGTTAGGATCAATGCCGTCTGGGTTAATAGCTAAGGCCTGTTTCAGTAATTGCTCGGCTTTGTCGTCGTCACCAAAACCAATCGGCCATCCTGGTACTTTATAGTATAGAGAGCCTAGGCTGGTATAGGCTGAACCGTCTAAGGTTTCTGGCGCCATTTCGATTACTTGTTCTAATAACGCCTTAGCTTCTTTGGCTAATGACAAAGCTCCCAAGCCTCCTTTGGCTCCAGCCAACGATGCTTTACTAATGGCCAACCATACGGTTAAGGCTGGTGTGGGAGGCTCGTTCACTAGCACCTCTTCGGTATGCTTAATTAGCGTTTCAAAACACTGCTTCTGCTCCGATTTTTCTGGCGTATTATACTGGCAAATAGCCCAATTGCTTTGAATTTCTTGAAGTTTTGTTTGATTTGCTTGCGATGGCACACTGCTCAAGGATGAAAGCAACGTGATCAGGCTAATGGCGGTGATCGATTTCATAATGTATTCCTAATGCTTAACCCGGTTTAAATGATGATTAATTGTTTCTTTTTGTTTATCAATAGCCGCTGCGACTAAGCGGGGAAATAATTGATTTAGCCTTGCAAAGAATTTCTCTGGCCAACCGATCCATTTACACGGGGTTTCCTTACGTAACATTGTTAATAGGTGCTGCGCCACCACCTCTGGGCTATCGGTGCTATTACCAAGATGTTGATTTAAGCGGTTGACCGCTTGACTGTTTAAAGCTGTATTTGTGGCTCGGGGGGCTAGGTAGAACGAGCGTATCCCGGTATGACTCAGTTCTCTATCGAGTGCTTCGGTGAAACGCTGTAAGCCCGCTTTAGCAGCGCAATAGGTGGTATAGCCCGGATAACCGATTGAACCAAAAGTTGAACCTATATTAACGATGTAGCCCGGTTGTTTAAGATGGCTAAGCAAGGCTTGGCAAATTTGCATCGGTGCCAGCAAGTTAACCTGTAGCTCTTGCTCAACTTGTTTAGCTGAGCGCTGGCTAAGTAAAGCAAAATTGTTATAACCCGCATTGTTTATTAGCACATCGATGGCTTGGCCTTGTTGGGCCAAATCTTGTGCGAACTGCTTAATTGTGGCGATCCCCGCCGCAGTGGTGATATCAGCAAGCAAAATATGATGCTGCTCATTATTAGTCAGCTCACTTTGCAAGGTACTTAAGCTGGCTTGGTTACGCCCTACTAATACAAGCCTAGCTCCGGCTCCAGCCAATGCCTTGGCCGTAGCTTGGCCAATCCCGCCACTGGCGCCAATAAGCATAATCTGGCTGTTGTTAATATTCATTTTAGTTTCCTTTACGCGGCATCTTGGGCGCTGTAGTCAGGCAGAGTTTGCAACATATCTCGGTACAAATTGAATACCATGTTGGCCGAGTCAATAATGACTTGCTGATCTTCGAGTTTGTCGACTTTATTCATTAACGATTCGAAAAACTTTAAGTGTTCTAGGTCTAATACACTGTGTGACGTTAGATAACTCATGGCATTATCTGGCAAACTCAGCTGCTGTTGAATTTTTTCAGCCATTTGTCCGCCGATACCTACACTGGTTCCTTCTAATACCCAAACCATTCCAAACAATGCTAATGGATTATTGCGATCTATCTGGTGATAAAGATAAGCCACCATCAGTTCTATGGCTTGGCATACTTTACCCTCTCCTTTGTTTTGGCGCACCGCCTCGGCGTCAGCTCCACAGGCAGCAATATCGGATAAAATCCATTCCTGATGCCCCTTTTCTTCATCAATATATTCTGCAATAGCGTCGCGCAGCCACTCTTCTTCGCTAGATAGCCGTGCACCACAAGCCATTAATAAAGGCACTGTGTGTTTAACGTGATGGTAAGCCTGGGTAAGGAAAGCAATGTACATGGACTTTGATATATGCCCTTGCTGCACCTGCGCAATCACTGGCGCAGACAGTAATTGTTGTTGGCTTTCTGCAGTAGCTTGTTTAAGTTGTTCAAAAAATTGAGTCATGGTTTGTTCCTTTGAGTATTCTATGGTTACGACTGAGGTAAATCCACAAGGGTGACTTGTTGTTCATGAAAGCGAAATTCTGACAGGTTTTGCGATAGCAATTTGTTCACTGACTGCTCTAGCTGGTCGCGACGGACTTTGCCATTAGCAGTAAACCAATTTGGAATTACATGAATTTTTTCAAATTGTAAAATGCGGCCAATTCGAGCGTAATCAGGCAATTGGCTGTTCAGCATGCTGAGCCTAGCGCTAATATCATCCGTGTAATGGCTTACGGCACACAATTGCTCTTGGCTATCACCAGTAACAAATAACGGTACATTAGGCAGTAGAGCTTGCGCCTCAGATTCTATCCATTCAGGGGAGATATTACGGCCAAAAGCGGTAACTAATAGGTTTTTCTTACGTCCTAATAAATGCACGAAACCTTGATCATCGATAGCGGCCAAATCGCCAGTAGCCAACCATTCTTCAGTAAATGGGGCATTAAGGTAACCTAAGGCACTGTTACCTTTAACCAATAGCTCACCGTCTTTAGCAATGAGTACTTGTGAGTGAGTTAAGACTTTACCAGAGCTGCCGGCTTTAAAAGCCGCAGGCGTATTTAAACAGACCACCGAACCACACTCTGATAGGCCATAGCCTTCGTAAGCCGGAATGCCGAGCTTATGGGCTGCGTTAATGAGTTGCGCCGATACGCGAGCCCCACCAACGGCAACAAACTCGAGTGATTCGGCTAGCTGGGGGGTACTTTGTGTTAGTTTAATCAGAGCTAGCAATAAAGCTGGAGTCAGTACCAAGCTTTGTGGTCGAATCGCAGCCAATTGTTTAGCAAACGCGACCGCTTCAAAATGACTCGAGCCATGCAAGCCCAGTTTTATTCCTGGGTATACTGCAACACTAGCTCCTAGCAATATTGGAACATAAACACCGGTGATGTTTTCCAGCAAGGTAGATAAGGGTAATAAAATAAGGTGCTTTTTAGCGAGACCTTTTACTTCGGCAGCTAACGACGCAGCCACAGTAGATAAATGTTGCTGACTGAGGCAAACCCCTTTGGGTTGTCCAGTTGAACCAGAGGTAAAGGTTATTTTGTAGGTTCCGGCTAATAAGGGCATGGACTTTGCCAATTCGCGGCGATAAACAGTAAGTTCTGCAATACTACCGACAATTGGTTGCTCAGCGCTTTCTACCCAATCTCCAATTAATGTATCAGCACCGGACTGTTCAAGGCTGTGCTCCACTTGGCTCTGAGTAAAAAAGGTTGGTATAGGTACTATAGCTAGCTTCGATACCATCGCTGCTAAGTCAACGATTAACCAGCTGATGCTGTTTTCTGCTCTTAAAGCCAACACCTTTGCGTTAAGGCTATTGAGGTAAGCAGCAGTTTCAACAACACGTTCGACGAGCTGTTGATAAGTGACATGCAGCGGCATCCCTTGGGAATCTTCGCCGACAAAGGCCAGTTGATTAGGCATATTGCTAGCGTGACCTTGTAAAGCATCAATGATCATATTCATCTTAGGCCTGCTTTTTTTTAAATTGTTGTTGCATGCGCAGCCGATTTAAGCCTTTGTTTAAGTTACCCGCGTATACTTTGGGTTGAGTGTCGTAATAGGAGCCCCAAATTTGCTGGGCATCGTTCACTTTGGCGGGGCTAGCTTCAGCTATTAGTTTAGGCTCAAGCCCTAGGCGCTTCATTAAGGCATGCAAGGGGTCTGTGGCAGTGAAAATACACCATTCAAAGCCCTGTTCAATAAGGAGTTCCGCAATCAGATAAAAATGTAAGGGCGATAAGCCCTTAGTGAAGGACGCAAGGTGCCCAAACTCGACCAAGCTAGAGCGGCTAAGGGAACAATTAAACAATTCGGCCACAAAATGCTCTGCGGGACGCTCTAAATACTGTTCCAAATATAAAGGTCCACTATCTGCGGCTCTAAATCCGCATACTGACAAGATGGTACTGTTTTGATTTAGCACCAAATAGGCAGGCATGCTGTGTTTAACGTTAGCCATAAAAGCTAATTGATAACGTTGTTGAACATGCTTAACCACGTTTAGCCACATAGGATGTTTGGGATCGACAATGTTTAACTGCGTGCTCGTTCCCATGTTGGCTTGGGGGTACTTCATGAGCGTTTCCTTTCATTGCTAACTAAGCAATAAATTAGAACGCGAAACTTAAGAATCCCTTAAGAAACCGAATATTCATCATTTTTCTAAAAATTTTTTAAATATCTAAGGATAGGAAGGCTAAATTGTTAGGTATGTTATCGCAGGCTAACAAAAAAGAAGACTTTACCGCATCGACAAAGCCTTCTAGCAGTTTATTTTAAAGTCACAACTTCACCTGTTAGGGCTACGCCAGCCATTATTGCTCCGGCTCCACATTGGAAGGTCTCGTCGCTAGATGTTAGATTGTTTTTGTAATTTGATTTAATGTTCACCACTGCATTACCACCTTCACGTACGGCGCGGTCCTTCAATGCGATCATTGCGGATAGAAAGGCCCAGTTGCAAGCTTTCTCATCTGTTTTATTAAAAGCATTTGTTTTTTTACTGGTTTTGAATTCGCCAAATTGTTGGGCTACTTCACCGTAGCTCTGTTTACCAAAATAAAAGGCAATGTTATCGCCTAGTTTTGCTTTAGCAGTACTAGAACCGAGTGCCTTTTCTAAAGAATAATTGCCGATATCGTCTCTGGCGAAACTTGGTGCGCTAAAGGCAAACAACGCAGAAAGAGCTAAAACAACAAACTTTTTCATATTAATGATATCCATATTATAGTTAATGATCGGGCTAATAACGAAACTGTAGCCATACTTGGTTAGCTGAGGTTATTTTATAAAAGTAATATAATCAAGGAATTAAGTAAGAAATACAGTAACTTTAACCGAAAAATATTGAAGAAATATACGCAAACAAATAAATAGTGATGAAGTTGTTAAAATTCGTTGTTTAGCTTATCCAAGCTATCCAGTAATACACGCATTTGCTGCGCATCTATATGCTTGCTTAGCTCTTTCACTAAGTCGAGGTGCAACTGGTTGTGCTGCTGATAAATAGCTCTACCGTGTTCTGTTAACACCACCACTATTGCTCGCCTATCTTGAGGGTCAGCGACTCGTTCTACCAGCTCAGCAGCAACTAAACGTTCGATTTGCACGGTTAAAGTGCCAGTGGTAATCGCCAATTTCTCTGCTAAATCTTTCATCCGCAACGCTTGATGATGGCCTAATACTTCAATGGTATGGATTTGTGCCAAACTATAAGGCGTATCCTTAACTACCGATTGCTCCCAAGACGACATCTTATCGTAAAATTCGGTTAATGAACGGTTTAGCTTTTCTATGTTTTGCATTAATTGGCAGGTTGTATTTCTAGAATGAGGTGATCGATCTTATCAAACTTTTTCAAGATACGTCGATAATCATCATAACTTTTGTCAGTTTGGTCTTGAATTGAGATAGCGGCTGAATAATTGTCAGCGCTAATTTTCCAGATGTGTAAATCTTTTACCTGCGCTGTTTCTGACAATACCTGCTTCACTGCTTGATAGTATTCTTGATCGATACTTTCATCTAGCAAAATTGGGCTAGTTTGTTTAAGTAAATGATAGGTCCACTTAGCAATCACCAACGCTCCAACCGCGCCCATAATTGGGTCCAACCACGTCCAACCTTGATATTTCCCGAATAGTAAGGCGACGATGGCGAGCACTGAGGTCAACGCATCTGCTAAAACGTGTAAATACGCAGCCCGCAAGTTATGATCATGATGCTGCTGTCTTGGATTTGAGTGACCACCAACATGATTATGTCCGTGATCATGCAATAAATACATGCATACTCCATTAACTACGAAGCCAATAATCGCTACTAAAATGGCTTGGTCAAATTGAATGAATTGCGGATTTAAAAACCGATGTGCCGATTCTACAAGCATCACTAAGGCAACTAATGCCAGTGCGATGGCGCTAGTGTAACCCCCTAAAACACTAACTTTTCCAGTACCGAAAGAAAAGCGCGGACTATTGGCGTGCTTTTGTGCGAAGCGATAAGCAAACAAAGTAATACAAAAAGCTACCGCATGTGTCCCCATATGCCAACCATCGGCCAACAACGCCATAGAGCCATAGACTGTTCCAGCAACAATCTCTACACACATTGTAATGATAGTGATGGCTAAGACCCAGGTAGTGCGTCGCTCCCCCTGATGGTTATGCGAACTAAAATTGTGGTGGTGTTCTTCTTCCATAATATTCTAACATATAGTTTGATTTTCAAAATATAGTAAATTATGTATAGTTTGATAGTCAAACAAATGTTCACGTGAGCACTATCAAAATATCGTTTAATAAATGCGAGTTAACGGTTGTACCTTTCCGCTCTAATTAACATTGATTCAACAGTACTAGGATGCTTAGCGAGCATGGTTTTTAAGGTCAGGTAATTTCGGCCATTACGTGGCTGTAGGGACTCGTCAAAACGACTGTGTTACTTGCCTTACAAACAATGAATCGGCCACCCTACTGTCCAATAATAGTAGCTACGATTTTTAATAGAATTCGTCTGTAAAAAATGAAAACGAAGATAATAACGTTCGCTAATCTGAATATGTCGATTTGTCAAACTGTCAGATCTTACAGTGACGTTGATGAAGTTTCAGTGCTTTAATTTACTTAACTATTCGTTAACACGGTTAGTTCTTGCGTTTCTTAACTAAAATGGTTTAGCTGTAAAGCTCCCGCTAGCCAATGTTAGTTGATATGTTTTTTTAGTTGCCACTAAGCCCTAGTGGCTTTTTTTTATCCTTCGTTCGGCTCAATGTTTAGTTTATTTATTTGCCTATTTGCTGTATAAGCCCGCCTAGCAAGCTATTAGCGAGGTGATTTTATGTCTAAATTTTTTTATAAAGGCCGAATCGAGAAAAAACCAAAACATCAAAGCTTTGGTTTTAATACTCAACGAGTGGTTAAACCAGGTACGGCAGAAGCGCCACTTAGCTTAACGGTGCATACAGAGGAAAAAAAACAACAACTATTGGCCGTGGCTCAACGAGAAAACATTGTGGTGGAAATTACCGTTGCGTCAGACCAAGAAGAATCTTTAGGGCAACTAGACATATATTTAAACAAACCGGAGACCCAACGGCTGGCTAAAACCCCCAAACGAAACGATTTATGCATCTGTGGTAGTGGCAAAAAATATAAAAAATGCTGTGCTTAGTTTAGACGGCGATTTAGCGTAGTGTTTTCCAGTGCAGCTCAATTTCGTTGTTGTCACTGGTAACATAAGCGGACTCTTCAGTTATGGTGACCGACATATCCATGGTGCGCTCAACGAAACTAGCTAAGCTGACCATCTCTTGCCAATCAAATTGCCAAAATGCGATAGCAAGTTGCTTTGATTTACTGGGTAGTTGTTGCCACCAAGTGGAAGACTTAGCATTAAAGCTATAAATCTTAACCTGTTTCGCAAAGCGAGCGGCTTTTTTTAACCGTTCGGCAGAAGGCTCACCAACATCAATCCACAATAAAGTGTCTTGCTCTAGCGACTTTTGCCAAATATCCGGTTGCTCCACTTCACTTAAACCTTTAGTAAAGCAAAGTTCTGCATCGGCATTTAAACAAAAGGCCATCACCCTCGCCATCATTCGCTCAAGCGTTTCCGAGGGATGTTGGGCAATAGTTAGATTAAGAGTGTCATAATAATTGCGGTTAAGATCGGATAAAGATATCCGAAATTTATAAATGGTTGGTTTAAGCGCCACTGTTGTACCTTTATCGCTAGGTTGCCTTAGCTAATTCAGCTAAGTAGAACAACAGAGGAAGAATGCGCTTTTTTCTTAAAATTTTCAATGGCTAGCCATTGTTTCTACAGTACGGAATTGACTTACAATTAGTCTGGGTAGTTGTTTCGAATCTCAACAAATTCGTCAAAGTCTTCAACCAATATATCGACTAATTTCGGATCGAAATGTTTGCCTTTTTGCTCAAGGATAAAGGCTTTGATCTCGTGGTTATTCCAAGGCTCTTTATATGAACGTTTAGAGCCTAGAGCATCAAATACATCTGTAATAGCCATTATACGTCCCACCAAAGGAATTTCTTCACCGACCAATTGCCGAGGATAGCCAGAACCATCCCATTTCTCATGGTGACACAGAGAAATTTCTGCTCCAAGCCGGGCAATAATTTTATTAGATCCAGCTAGAAGGTCGTGACCTACCTGCGCATGAGTTTGCATTACCGCCCACTCTTCTGGATTCAATTTACCTGGTTTATGCAATATCGATTCAGGAATGGCAATTTTGCCTAAGTCATGCAACGGCGCAGCATGTTTTAGTGCTTCAACATATTCACTTTCAAAACCGAGTTTTTTAGCCATCAACTCACAAATTAACGATACTCGCTTCACATGCGAGCCCGTTTCTTTACTGCGTTGCTCAATAGCATCACCAATAATAAATATCAGTTCTTTTTGCGTATCTTGAATTTCCTCTTTAATGGTAAGGTTTTCAAAAGTTAGAGCAATATTGGTAGCAAATACTTCTAAAAGCCCTTTCTCTATGTCATCTAGCGGTTTTTCATGCTGCACATATAACAAGCTTACACTGCGGCTGTCAGTGGCATAAAAACCGACATAACAATTCTCGGTAACAAGGGTTTTCTTTTCTTCTAGAGCCTGTTTCAGCAGCTGTTTTACATTGTCAGGAATTTTACTATGGTCGAAATCATCTTCGTTATGCTCATTGGTTACAAAATCACCGGTAGCAGCTAATACATTAAATGATTGATGGCGTAATACATCTTCGGTAAGAGTCGTGATATACATAGCCGAGCCTTCAAGCTGAAATAGCTCAACCAATTGTTTCAGCACCGCGGAACCAAAATGAAATAGCGTTTTACTTTTTAACACTAAAGATGTCGATTCAATGACTTGCATTAAACCACGACGATGGCGCTCAATGAATAAAATATCGCGGTAAGAGCGAATTGCAGAATAGGTAATGGTTTTTAGCTTGGTGGCTGTTAATTCCGTTTTACTCTTATAGTCGTTGATGTCGTAGTCTTTTATCACCGACTCTTCAGGGGCTTGCCCAGGCTGGCCTGTACGAAGAATTAAACGCGTGGCATGATTCTCCTTGGTTTCCCTAATCCAACGGACCAATTCCAATCCCGCATGATCAGTCTCCATGACTACATCAACCAATGCAATCGCGATATCGTCATGCAGCTCAAACATTCGTTTAGCTTCGTCTGCGCTATAGGCTGATAAAAACTCTAGCTGATAACCATCTATTTCAACATCGGAGAGGACTAATCGAGTTACCGAGTGAATTTCTGCTTCATCATCAATCACCAATAGCTTCCAAGTCGCTTTGGTCACATCTTCCTTGGGTTCCTCGACGTCGTCGATGAAAAGAAAGTCACTCATGCCCTACTCCGTATTTTACACTTACAATAAAACTAGATCAGCAAATCCATAATATCAAAGACTATTATCAAGATAGTGATGAAAACTTAGAGGCTAAACCATTATTCACCACATAGATGATTCAAAACTGCCTAATTGTTCGATAAAATCGACGCAAACTCAATAACTTGAATTTCATGGAAAGTAAACTAACTAGCACCAATATATGGCCTCCTACAATTATTCTGGCCTTAGCTAGTGCCATGCTTATTTGGTACTCAGAGCTGTCCAGCACCATCAAAGACATCATCTATTGGATGCCTTATGGGTTAGCCGCTGTGACCGCGATGTTGGCGATTCAATTCAATCGCCGTCAGCTCATCGTCGTGGTATTAATAAATACCTTTAGCTATTGGCTTATTGTTCAATACTTACAGCAGCCTATAGATGTGCCAGGCGCCAAAATGGCATTCACCTTATGTTGTTTGTTTATCCCAGTTAATTTGGTGTTAAACCTACTGATCAAAGAAAATGGCAGTAAAACATTACGCGCTTGGCTACATTACTGGTGGCTACTGGTTCAAATCATCGTTGTTTCAATAGCAATTAGTTATCTATCTGAAGATTCACTCCCCTATATTGACCAGTGGTTTATGCCTCGCCCCATTGATGGATTAGTTATCAGCAATTTTGCTTTGGGCATTACCACTGTTTGTCTCGTTATCGCATTTTTAAAACTGGCCCATCGCTCTACAAGTTTAACCATAGGACTATTTTTTAGCTTCGTCGCCAGTATTTTTCCATTGGTATTTTTAGATAGAGAAGCAATATCTTCAGTCTTTTTTACTGCTTCCATGTTGATTGTTTTATTTAGTAGTTTTCGAGCATCACACGAATTAGCCTATCGTGATGAGTTAACTGGGCTGCTCGGGCGAAGGATGTTGTTTGAACGCTTAGCGGGCTTATCTAAAAACTATACCCTTGCCATGGTGGATATTGACCACTTTAAAAAGTTTAATGACACCTATGGCCATGACGTTGGTGACGATGTATTGGCCATGGTAGCGTCCAAATTAGATCAAGTAGAAGGTGGCGGTCAGGTATTTCGCTACGGTGGCGAAGAGTTTACCGTATTATTCAAAGGTAAAAAGCTCGACCACGCTATCGCCTTTTTAGATGATATTCGCGAGTTAATCGCCGAAACCCCTTTTGCAATAAGAGATAAAAGTAGCCGTGAAAAAGCCAGTAAGTCAGCGCGTAAAGAAAGCGCTAAACCACAAAATACGGTGCAAATTACCGTTAGTATTGGCGTAGCAGAAAAATCCAACCAGCACGCGAATGCCGAAGACGTTATTAAAGATGCCGATAAAGCCTTATACAAGGCAAAAGACAAGGGTAGAAATATTGTGGTGGGTTAATTGAGATTCAAAAAAACGCTAAGTATAAACACTTAGCGTTTTAATGTTTAAGCTTTAACTATTATACAACTGCTGCAATTGCTGTACATAGTGCATCCATGTTGTCTTTAGTCATACCCGCGACACTGATACGGCCTGAACCGACTATATAAACGCCGTATTGACCTTTAAGCACTGCGACTTGTTCTTTACTTAAGCCTGAGAACGAGAACATACCGTTTTGACGCTGGATAAAGCTGTAATCACCGCTAGCACCTTTGGCCGCTAAGGTTTCTACGAACAAATCACGCATCTCTTTGATCCGTTCGCGCATTTCTGCCACTTCAGCTATCCACTGAGCTTTGAGCTCAGGGTTTTGCAAAATGGTTGTTACCACTGCCGCGCCGTGAGCAGGTGGATTTGAATAATTAGCGCGAATACCCGCCTTCACTTGACTAAAAGCGGTAGTCCCTTGCTCTTTATCAGTAGCTACCAATGTGAAAGCGCCAACTCGTTCGTTATACAAACCAAAGTTTTTAGAGAAAGAGCTGGCAACTAATAACTCTTTAATTTGTTCCGCAAAAATACGTAAACCTGCGGCGTCTTCTTCAACACCACAAGCAAAGCCTTGGTAAGCAAAATCAAACAACGGTAACACTTTCTTGCTAGCACTTAAGGCTGCTAGGTCTTGCCATTGCTCAAACGTTGGATCAATACCGGTAGGGTTATGACAGCAGCCATGGAATAGGACCAACTCACCTTCTTGCACTTGCTCCAACGATTTCAGCATGGCATCAAAATCGAGGTCTTTGCTGTCAGCATTGTAGTAATCATAGGGTTTAACTTCTAGACCAATCGCCTTGAAGATATTGCCATGGTTGGCCCAAGTAGGGTTACTTACCCAAATAGTACGAGCGCCTAAGTGGTTATAAGCAAACTCGGCAGCATTATGCAGTGCACCGGTGCCTCCTGGAGATTGAGCAGTAAACGCACGTTGGCTGCTAACGATTTCGCTATCTTCGCCAAACAACAACTTCTGTACTTCTTTACCGTACGCAGCATTACCTTCAATACTGAGGTATGATTTGGTGCTTTCGGTTTCTAAAAGTTGTTTCTCTGCAACCTTAACCGTATCTAGAACCGGGGTTTGGCCCGCTTCGTTTTTATAGATACCAACCCCTAAATTAATTTTATCGGGACGTGAGTCTGCTTTAAAAGCTTCAGTTAACCCTAAAATAGGATCCGCTGGGGCGGCGATTACGCGCTCAAACATAGTTTCCTCTCTGCTATAAACATTCCTGTATCCAGCGAAGGTTACCTCAACTAAACAAGGCTGTCTTTAGTCTCAGAACAAAATATCAGGAAATTTTTGATTTTACGCATTTATTTGGTTTAAGCGCTTATTTTTGCTAATTTGGCGACTCAGGATTTCCCCCGAGGAATTCATTCGATTAAGATGCTAACAAGGCTTTTTAGAGAAGTAACTTTATGGAATTAAGTTTAGGTTTTGTAGTAAAAAAATGGTTAGGCTCGCTGCTTATGCCGCTCAACATTTGTATTCTTCTGTTGTTACTCTCTTTCTATTTTGGTTTAACTCGACGCCCCTACCGCGCCGCGCTTAGTTTATTCCCAGCTTTAGCTATTTTATTGCTCACTAGCAATCCTTGGTGGGTTAACCAACAGTTGCTAGTGCAAGAGCGTGCGATTCAGGCCCCCACCGAGTTGGTTGATAGTTTCGATTTTGTAGTGGTATTAGGCGGAGGGCATATTAGTGACCCGGCCTTATCTGCCACCGAACAACTTAGCCGTTCTTCATTCGCCCGTATTAGTAAAGGCATTGAGCTAAGTAGAATTAATCCGCAAAGCCGGTTAATTGTTTCGGGTTATGGTGGTAGTGATCCCAATAGCAATGCCGAGTTAATGGAAAAAGTGGCCCGTCAGGCCAATATTCCACCGGCCAACATCATTACCATTCCAAAAGCCAAAGATACCGAACAAGAAGCAGCGGTGATTTCCACTTATATCGGTCAACGTCCTACAGCCTTAGTTACCAGCGCAACTCATATGCAACGTGCGCTACAACAATTCCAGCGCTATTCAAATAATATTAGCCCTGTGCCTACCGATTACCTAGGTAAAGAAATCCAGGGAGAGCAACGACTTTACGAATTCCTACCCGATGCACGCTTCATCTACCGCTATGACGCGCTATGGCATGAAAAATTAGGCATCTGGTGGCAAAAAATTCGTGCTTATTTTTCGTAATCGTTTGTTTTAGATCAGCGATAGCCAGTTTTCGCCAGATAATTTTGTTCAAACACTACGTTTTTGTAATTTATTCACTATAATCGAGCCAATTTATTTAAAGGAGATACGCACAATGAGAACACCTCTTGTAATGGGTAACTGGAAACTAAACGGTACTAAAGATTCAGTTACCGCATTAGTAAACGGCTTAATCGAACCTGCTAAAGCAGCTACTGGCGTGCAAACTGCGATTTGCCCACCAGTTGTATTTTTGGGTCAAGTTGAAGCCTTAGTGGGTGATGCTCCTATCGCTTATGGCGCACAAGACGCAAGTATTAACACTTCCGGTGCTTTCACTGGTGAAAACTCTCCAGTAATGCTTAAAGAGTTTGGTTGTACTTACAGCCTAGTGGGTCACAGCGAGCGTCGCCAGTATCACAATGAAACTGACGAAGTGGTTGCTGCTAAATTCAAAGCTATCCAAGAAAATGGTCTTGTTCCCGTACTATGTATTGGTGAAACCTTGGAAGAGAACGAAGCCGGTAAAACCGCAGCGGTAGTTGAAACTCAACTCAAAGCAGTAATCGATCTTTGTGGTGTAGAAGCATTGGAAAACGCAGTAATCGCTTACGAGCCAGTTTGGGCTATCGGCACCGGTAAATCAGCAACTTCTGAGCAAGCTCAAGCAGTACACGCTCACATTCGTGGTTGGTTAGCGGCACAAAACGCTAGTGTAGCTGAAAAAGTACAAATTCTTTACGGTGGTAGTGTTAAAGCGGCTACAGCAAAAGAGTTGTTCTCTCAAGCTGACATCGATGGCGCCCTAGTAGGCGGCGCGTCTTTACTAGCTGACGAGTTTGGCGCGATCATCGCGGCTGCAAACTAAAACAGTTTAAAACGATGAAAAGCCGCTGATTTCAGCGGCTTTTTTTTAACTTAATTTTACTAACTGCTGTTGCATTTTAGCTATCTCATCACGTACCGCTGCTGCTTGCTCAAACTCCAATTCCTTGGCGTGATTTATCATTTGTTTTTCTAATTGAGCAATACTCTTCAATAACGAATCAGCCGAGAGCGCTGCGTATTTTGCTTTACCTTCGGCGGCCATTGCCAATTTGGTTTTACCAAAATTACTAATATCGGCGACTTTTTTGTTCAATTTCTGCGGTACAATACCATGCTCACTATTGAAAGCCTGTTGAATCTCTCGTCTACGCTTGGTTTCGCCAATCGCTCGTTGCATAGAGCCAGTGATCTTATCGGCATAAAGGATGGCTTTACCCTGTGGATGACGCGCGGCCCGACCAATAGTTTGAATTAACGAACGTTCTGAGCGCAGAAAACCTTCTTTATCTGCGTCCAAAATAGCCACTAAAGATACCTCTGGCATGTCTAAGCCCTCGCGTAATAGGTTGATACCTACCAGTACGTCAAATACCCCCATGCGCAGGTCACGAATGATCTCTACCCTTTCCACGGTATCGATATCAGAATGTAAATAGCGCACTTTCACTTGGTGTTCGGTAAGGTATTCACTAAGGTCTTCAGCCATGCGTTTAGTTAAGGTGGTTACTAATACCCTTTCATTTATCGCCGTGCGTAAACGAATTTCAGAGAGCAAATCATCGACCTGAGTATTCACTGGTCGCACTTCGATCTCTGGATCTAACAAACCTGTTGGCCTTACCACCTGTTCTACAAATTCTTGGTTGGATTTATCCAATTCATACTGGCTAGGCGTAGCCGAAACAAATATGGTTTGTGGTGCTATTTGTTCAAACTCTTCAAATTTTAAAGGGCGATTATCCAGTGCCGAAGGTAAACGAAAACCATAGTTGACCAAGTTTTCTTTACGCGAACGGTCACCTTTATACATAGCACCTATTTGCGGCACTGTGACATGCGATTCGTCGATAATCAGCAAGCCATCGGCGGGTAAGTAATCGAGCAAGGTTGGTGGCGGTTCGCCGGGAGCGCGATTGGATAAATAACGCGAGTAATTTTCGATCCCCGAGCAATAGCCTAGTTCGTTCATCATTTCAATATCAAACAAGGTGCGCTGGGAAATTCGTTGTTCTTCAATCAATTTGTTAGCGTCTAATAATTGTTTTTTGCGCTCATTTAGTTCTTCTTTAATCGCATCAATTGCATTGAGTATTGTTTGTCGCGGCGTCACGTAATGAGTCTTAGGGAATATAGTCACGCGGGCCATAACCTCTTCTTCGGCTCCTGTAAGCGGATCAAAACTACTCAAACGCTCAACCTCACCATCAAACAACTCTATACGAATGGCATTTTTATCTGATTCAGCAGGATAAACATCAATCACATCACCACGAACCCGAAAAGTCGAACGCTGGAAAGCTGCATCATTACGTGAATACTGTAACTCGGCTAAACGGCGTAATATAGCCCGTTGATCGATAATGTCACCCACACTTAAATGCAACATCATTTGTAAGTAAGACTGTGGGTCTCCCAAGCCATATATTGCGGATACTGAAGCGACCAAAACCACATCTCGACGCTCTAACAAGGCTTTAGTTGCTGACAAACGCATTTGTTCGATGTGGGAGTTAACCGAGGCATCTTTTTCAATAAAAGTATCAGTAGTGGGCACATAGGCTTCTGGTTGATAATAGTCGTAGTAAGAGACAAAAAACTCCACCGCGTTATTGGGGAAAAACTCTTTCATTTCACTATAGAGTTGTGCCGCTAAGGTTTTATTGGGAGCTAAAACAATTGTTGGGCGATTTTGCTCAGCTATTACATTCGCTACGGTAAAGGTCTTACCAGAGCCTGTAACACCTAATAAAGTTTGGTGAGCGAGGCCGTCTTCCAGCCCTTCAATTAGCGACTCTATCGCGCTCGGCTGATCTCCTGAGGGTTGGTAATCGGACACTAAATCGAATGATTTTTTCATTAATTGTTTCCAGTTAAAGACAACGAAACTCAACTGCCATTTTACGCAAATTTACCAGAGAATAAATAAAAGGAGACAGACGCTAAAGAATACTTAGAAAGCTTATAGCAGAGAATATCGCAATAATAATTTAATTAGAATATTACCCTTAAATGTGGATAGAAACCTGCTTGTAACAAAAAGTAATGCACACCAACATTTTATTAGTGACAAATGTTTCTTCACTCCGTATATAAATTGAGCTTTTATACTAATATATTCATAACCTATTGAAATCATTATTGTTGCGTGAAAATCAGACGCAGGTCATATTTCGCTGCAAGTCGCGTAATCATTGGCCTAGAGCGATAACAGTACTTTTAATGCACACAGTTATCCACAAATTCAGTGGATAACTTGCTCTAACTGGCACTAACAAAGGCTTTGATTAATTGTGTATAAAAATAGACCTGTATTATTTCGCTACATTCACTCTATTTGTCCCCCCTGTTGTTGTTCTTTAGCTTAGTCATCAATGTTTATTTTTCACTCTTGGGGAGCAAGATTTGATCACTCCAAGCTGGGAACTGGATGTAAGTTGAGCAAACAAACACAATTTATCAATTTTGATGTAGAATTAGTTGACACTTATAGGGGCAATTATTACTATGCGCCCCGCACTTAAGCAAAGCGATTCCCCAGTAGCTCAGTTGGTTAGAGCGGTGGACTGTTAATCCATGTGTCGTTGGTTCAACTCCAACCTGGGGAGCCAATCAATTTGCTTAGGTATATCAAGATTCCCCAATAGCTCAGTTGGTAGAGCGGTGGACTGTTAATCCATGTGTCGTTGGTTCAAGCCCAACTTGGGGAGCCAATCTTGATTTAAATATATGATTCCCCAATAGCTCAGTTGGTAGAGCGGTGGACTGTTAATCCATGTGTCGTTGGTTCAAGCCCAACTTGGGGAGCCAATCATATATTTAGATATTGTTATGATTCCCCAGTAGCTCAGTTGGTTAGAGCGGTGGACTGTTAATCCATGTGTCGTTGGTTCAACTCCAACCTGGGGAGCCACTTTATATATCATTCCCTCCTTCTTAGATTAATAAGCAGCCTCTTTGACGCTTAAAACTAGCTACAACATAAAATATAGAACCACCCATATCCCACCTTTGTTAGGTTAATCGAATCGCCGGGGGGAATAGTTCATGTCTACTGATTTGTTCATACTGATGCACCTTTAAACAATCGCTCATGTGATTCGAAACCATAGATACCTGCAATCCTAAGCGTGTCACAGTCCGCTAATAGGGGCGGAAAACAGGCTCGCGTAGAATGTATTGTCCCGAAGCCAAAGCTTGATTTTGCCTTATATAACACTACTAATCCGCCTAATTATTCGGATTTATAAGTCTTAAACCTAAGCATCTGATAGATAAGTCTATTGTTTGCATGTATTATTAAATAGAGTGTTTATTTAATAGACAGGAAAAATATGAAAGGGCTTCGAACATTTTTTGTCGCAAATGCTTTTTTATTTATCATGTTATGGCTGGCTGTGGTGGCGGTTCACCTACAGTTATTTAAAGCCGACCTCGCCCGTGAAGATCAGCAAATAACACAACTAATTTCCTTGCAATTAACTGACCCAAGCCAGCTAAACTCGAATAGTTTAAAGCTACTTCGTGACCAACATCATCTCAGTTTTATTTCGACCCAATTGGCCGTAGACAATACCCTTGCCGCAGCTGGCGCTTCACAACACTGGTTGGTCGCATTCGTCGAGCCAAGTAAAACCCGCTTGAAAACTATTTCCGTAGGCAAATATAGGGTTAACTTTAAACCGTCCTTCGAATTTGTTAGCGATAGTTATCTACAGCTTTATTTAAGCATTGCAGCACTGTGCATCCTAGGTTATTTGCTAACTAGCATGTTGTTTGTACGCACGGTATCTAGTCTTAAATCAAGACTTAAAAAATTGGTTAATGCTGATCGTTTGACTGACGATACCCCAGTATTAGGTAACGTTGGCGAGTTAATTAAAGAGCAAAAACTTAAATTTACCCAGCAAATTCGTCAACAAAAACACGCCATACAGCAACTAGAACAACAGGTCGCACTTGACCCTCTCACAGGGCAATTAAATCGCCATTCGTTTCGCCAAGACATGCAAAAGATGTTGAGTTCGCCGCCTAATAACACAGTGTTGTTCTTAGTTCGAGCATCTCAATTACAAGACATCAACAAGGCGCGCGGCCATCAAGCTGGTGATGATTATATAAAAGAAATATCTAAAATCGTTGATGGCTGCCGTAAAGACTACGTTAACAGCCAACTATACCGATTATTGGGAGCAGAATTCGCGTTAATTATCCCTAAATTTGCGGCTAGCCGAGTAAGCCATATTGCTCAGGATTTAAGAGCAGCCCTAACTGAATATAGTAACGCTAAACATCTACAAAGCGCCGCTTATGTAGGCGTTACCGAGCTTAAAAAAGACGATTCTATTGAACGAGTAATTTCTCGTGCGGATGGGGCGTTGGCCATCGCCCAGAGCCTATCACCCAATGCTTGGGAAGTGGTATTAGATGATGATGAGAATTTAGAAAGTAGTGACTTGCAATGGCAACAAACCATTGATTATCTAATAGCTAAAAGTAACTTTAAGATTGCATCCCAAGCGATTCAGTCAATGCATCGTACCATGCCAGCCTACCATGAAGTATTTATCCGATTTATTTCCGATCAACAGCAACAATTGCCAACAGAAACTACCCTGTCGATGGCTCAACGTTTAGGTAAGATAGAACCATTAGAAAAAGCGACTATTGCTTACATCCTTAAAACCATTTCAGCACAAAATGCCGACTTCCGTTGGGGGATCAATCTTAGCAAATTGATTTTAACCGACTCAGAGTTCTGTGCTTGGTTAACGCAACACTTACAGCGTTACCCTAACTTAAAATCCCGAGTGGTATTTGAATTAGACGAAGAAACCTTAGACGCACACATTAGCAATGCTAAGAAGTTATTTGAAGTATTACGCCGTAACAGCTGCCACACGGCCATAGCTGATTTTGGTATTGGTATTGCTTCGTTTAAGTTATTTAAAGAACTCAAACCTAACTATGTAAAAATTAGTAGCGATTTAGTTCAGCAGCTTGAAGCCGACCAAGCGAATCAACAATTTGTCAGTATGCTGGTTGAGGTATCACATCGTTTAGGTTGCCAGGTTGTGGCACAAGGTGTTGAAACCTTAGAACAAAAACAGTTACTTGAATCTATGTACGTTGACAGCATGCAGGGCTACTTAATTAGTCGCCCCAAACTGATTTCTTAGTTACCGCAGCGGCTGCTGGTAGATCACTTGATTACTGCTGCCCCGCCAAGTTAACTTGGCGTCAGCCAAGTCTCGTTCAAACCTGCCATCAATTAAGGTATCCACCATTTTCACAATAGTTTGTTGCTGGACCGTCAACTCATTTAAGCGATAACCGGTCCACATCCAAATGTCTTTTTCTGGGCACTCAGTGCGTACCCGTCGCACTAGCTTCTCAACGATATCGAGGTTTTTTGGATGCAAAGGGTCGCCGCCACTTAAGCTCAAACCACGGCGCTTAATTCGAGTGTCGTTTAAGTCGTCAATGATTTGTTGTTCTAATTCAGGGCTAAAGTAATGACCGGAGTCGCAAGACCAGGACTTTTGGTTATAACAGCCACGACATTGATGTTCGCATCCAGCAACGAACAAAGTACATCGAGTCCCTTGTCCGTTGACTACATCAACTGAGTGATAGCTAAGGTAGTTCATTAAAGATGTTTAACTCGCCGTTTAACTTCTTCTTGCTTGCCATAGTTAAACGGACGCGCGTCAGGGCTACCTAAATAACCACACACACGACGAGTAACCGATACCTTAGTTGATTCTGAGTTACCACAAGATGGGCACTCAAAGCCTTTGCTGGTACAGTTAAATTCTCCGGTATAACCACACTCATAACACTCGTCAATCGGTGTATTGGTACCGTAATAAGGCACTCGGGTGTAGCTATAGTCCCAAACGTCTTCTAAAGCATCAGTATTGTGTTGTAGGTTTGGATATTCACCGTAACAAATAAATCCGCCACTGCTTACCGCTGGATACGGTTGTTCAAAGTCGATTTTATCGAAGGGGTTTACCTTTTTTTCCACGTCTAAGTGGAAGCTATTGGTGTAGTACCCCTTATCAGTTACACCTTCAATTACGCCAAATTTCTTAGCGTCTAACCGGCAGAAACGATCACAGAGGTTTTCACTAGGGGTACTATACAAACTAAAGGCATAACCGCTTTCTTTTTCCCACCGTAAAGTGGCTTGTTTAAGAGCTGTTACAATACCAATGGCTTTTTGTTGTAGTTGCTTATTGTCGTAAACATGTTCATTGTTGCCATAAAGCGCATTAACCGTTTCATGTAAACCGATGTAGCCAAGAGAAATAGAAGCACGGCCATTTTCAAAAATACTAGACACATCGTCTTCAGCATTAAGTCTTACACCACATGCGCCTTCCATATAAAGGATCGGAGCTACCTTAGCTTTAACCCCTTTTAGTCGCGAAATTCGGCTATCTAAGCCGAGTTTCGCCACACTTAAACGTTGCTCGAGTAATTCAAAGAAACGTTGCTCGTCACCTTTAGCTTCAATAGCAATACGTGGCAAGTTGATGCTCACCACACCAAGGTTATTACGACCATCGTGAATTTCTTTTCCATCTTCTTGATACTCACCAAGGAAACTACGGCAACCCATTGGCGTTTTAAATGACCCAGTAACCTCAACCACCTTGTCGTAATTTAAGATATCGGGGTACATGCGCTTAGAAGCACATTTCAAGGCCAGCTGCTTAATATCGTAACTAGGATCTTGTTTCTTATGATTTAAGCCGTCCTTAATGGCAAATACCAATTTAGGAAATACCGCTGTTTTGGCATTTTTGCCTAACCCAGCAATGCGATTTACCAAAATCGAACGTTGAATTAAGCGCGACGCCCAGCAAGAACCTAAACCAAAACCAAAGGTAACAAATGGAGTTTGGCCATTGGCTGTATGTAGGGTATTAACCTCATACTCTAATGATTGGAAGGCATCGTGACATTCTTTTTCTGTTTGCGCTATTGCATAGGCTTCGGCATCTGCGATGTTCCAGCGATCGGCAGTCGCTAAGTGCTTGTCGTAGCTCTTTTGCACATAAGGTGCAAGAATTTCATCGATTCGGTTAATGGTGGTGCCACCGTAAATATGGCTAGCTACCTGAGCAATAATTTGAGCGGTTACGGCTGTTGCCGTAGAAATAGATTTGGGCGTTTCAATTTCAGCATTACCCATTTTAAATCCACCAGTCAACATGCCTTCTAAGTCGATCAGCATGCAGTTAAACATTGGGAAAAACGGCGCGTAATCTAAATCATGGAAATGGATCTCACCTGCTTCGTGCGCTTGAACAATATCACGAGACAGCAAGTGAGTTTTGGCGTAGTGCTTAGCAACAATACCTGCTAATAAATCACGCTGAGTAGGAATTACCTTGCTGTCTTTATTCGCATTTTCATTGAGCAAAGCCGCATTACTTTGCTCAACCAAACCACGAATTTCGGCATTTAGCACACTGCGCTTATCTCGTGCTACATCACGGTCATGACGGTACTCGATGTATGCGCGAGCCAGTGTTTTGTTATCACTTTCCATCAAGTGATTTTCTACCGAAGCTTGAATATCATTAATATCCACCTCTGGTAGGTTAACAAACTGCTCTGTTACCTGCTGGGCAATTTGTAATGCAACTAAATTATCCTTTACCCCTAGGGCTTCAGCTGCTTTCAACACTGCATCGACAATCCGCTTCGCGTCGTAAGGTACACGGCTTCCGTCTCGTTTTATCACGACTGTTTTCACGATTTACGCTCCAATATTCTCTCACTGATTCAATAAAAAATTTGCAAACCACGCGGCTCAAGGCTTCGCAGCCAACGCTAAGTAAAAAGCACTGTTTTTGATGGTTAACCATATGTAGTGGTAGCAAATTGTAGTTCCCACTATATCTAGTAGTCGAGAGATTTTATTTTTAAAGTTGTTACCAATGATCAAGATCAATCGAAGCGTAAAAAGTAAATTTGATCGCGCAAAAATGCTCCACAAATCACAGCAAATTATTGATGGCTTTTCCACATACAACTCACGGTTGTTATAGCGCCCACAAACGAGGATAATAGCGCTTTGTTTTGCTGCGTCTTAATTCAATGACTGAATATTTTTTGTTATTAATCAGTACCGTTTTGGTCAACAACTTTGTCTTAGTTAAATTCCTAGGGCTGTGCCCTTTTATGGGGGTATCAAGTAAAGTTGAAACCGCTATTGGCATGGCTTTAGCGACTACTTTTGTGCTGACACTGGCTTCAATGTGCTCTTATCTAGTTGAGCAATACATTTTGGTACCATTAGAAATAGAATACTTGCGTACCATGAGCTTCATTTTGGTAATTGCGGTAGTGGTGCAGTTCACCGAAATGTTCGTCCAGAAGGCCAGCCCAGCGCTACATCGTGTTTTAGGTATTTATCTCCCTTTGATTACCTCTAACTGTGCGGTGTTAGGGGTTGCGTTGTTAAACGTTAACGAACAGCACGATCTGTTTCAGTCGATTATCTATGGTTTTGGTGCCGCGGCAGGTTTCTCTTTAGTGCTTATATTGTTCTCAGCAATGCGCGAACGCCTAGTTGTTGCCGACATTCCAGTACCGTTTAAAGGCGCTGCGATCGCTATGATCACCGCCGGTTTAATGTCTTTAGCCTTCGTTGGTTTCACCGGATTAATTAAGTAGTATATCAAGTATGTTAGAAGCCTTAATTGCAATTACTTTACTCGCGCTGGTATTCGGTGGGATCTTAGGTTATGCCGCCATTAAATATAAAGTGGAAGGCAACCCTATTGCAGACCAAGTAGAGTCTTTACTGCCACAAACCCAATGTGGACAATGTGGCCACCCCGGCTGTAGGCCCTATGCAGAAGCCATTGCTAACGGCGAAGCGATTAACAAATGTCCTCCTGGGGGTGAAGAAACGGTAGCTAAAATCGCTGACTTACTAGGCGTCGAAGCGATCCCTTTAGATGATGCGGCCGTTAAAGAAGACGACCGAAAAAAAGTCGCCTATATCGTAGAAGATGCCTGCATTGGTTGCACCAAATGCATTCAGGCTTGTCCTGTAGATGCCATCATGGGCGCCAATAAACACATGCACACGGTAATCAGTAAAGAATGTACCGGCTGTGAACTTTGCGTAGCGCCCTGCCCAACCGATTGTATTGAAATGCGACCGGTACCCGTTACCACCAAAAACTGGGATTGGAAATTGAACCAAATCGACGTTTCAATTATTGAGGTCGACAAATAATGCCGGCTTGGTTAGACAAAATTAAACAAGGCTTCACTTGGAGCTATCAAGGTGGAGTGCATCCAGCAACCCACAAGCAAAACATTAACTGTGCGCAGCCTAAAACCTTGTCCTTACCGCGCCACATTTATATTCCAGTACAGCAACACATTGGTAGTGCAGGAAAGCTCATAGTAAAACTTGGTCAAACAGTTAAAAAGGGCCAAGCCCTAAGCCAATCGCAGTTTTTCCAAGCCCCACCGGTGCACGCGTCGCTCGCGGGGACCGTTGTTGCAATTGAGCCAAGAGTGTCAGCCCACCCCTCGGCGCTACCTGAGCTAAGTGTGGTAATTGAAGTAGATCAACAACAGCAAGATAGCGACTATTTGACTCCCTTAACTGAGCAGGAGCTCAGCCCTGAGCTTATTTGCCAGCGAGTACATCAAGCCGGTATTACCGGAATGGGCGGAGCGGGCTTCCCCACCGCTTTAAAAATTACGCCAAATAAACCGCTAGACGTATTGATTATTAATGGCGCTGAATGTGAGCCCTACATTACCGCTGATGACTGCTTAATGCGTAACTACGCCAGCGAACTAATGCGCGGCGTGGCCTTGCTACAAAAAGCCTTGCAGCCCCACATAACGATTATTGCGGTAGAAGACGATAAGCCCGAGGCTCTACAAGCTTTACGCGAAGCCAGTAACGACAGCATTATGGTACGCAATATTCCCACTAAATACCCTTCTGGTGGTGAAAAGCAACTGATTCAAATTCTCACTGGCAAGGAAGTGGGTGCTCGGCAATTGCCCATAGATATGGGAATATTGGTGCATAACGTGGGCACAGCCTATGCAATCCACCGCGCGGTGGATCATGGTGAACCGCTAATATCTCGTATCGTTACCTTAGCCGGAGACCGACTCACTGAAGCAGCAAATTATTGGCTTAATATTGGCACTAGCGTCGCCGATATCCTTGACGAAAAAGCGCCTAACGCAGCCGAAGGGCCGGTGATTATGGGCGGCTCCATGATGGGCTTTATGTTGCCAAGTACACAAGCGTCGGTCATTAAAACCACCAACTGCTTAATTCTTAATAAACCCATGGCAGAGGTGCACGAGTCACCTTGTATTCGCTGCGGTGCTTGCGCAGAAGCATGCCCAATGGGGCTTTTGCCGCAGCAGTTATATTGGTTTGCCAAGGGGGACGAGTTAAATAAAGCACGGGATTACAAAATAATGGACTGCATCGAATGTGGTGCTTGTGCTTATGTTTGCCCTAGTAATATTCCTTTAGTTGAATATTACCGCACCGCTAAAGCCAAGATTAAGAGCGAAGATCTTGCCAAACAAGAAGCTGAGCAGGCTAAGCAGCGCTTCGATGCTCGCCAAGCTCGCTTAGAAAAAGACAAGGCAGAACGTAAAGCCAAACATCAAGAAGCCGCGTTACGTCGTCAAAACCAAGTTCAAACTAATAGCAATCAAGGTAAACCCGATCCAGTGGCAGCGGCACTGGCTCGAGTTACCCAGGCTAAGCAAGCGGTTCCTGCCGCCAAGCAAACTGAAAGCGGAGATTGGGTTCCTGATAATCAACAGGCTATTGCCGCTAGGGAAGCCCGTAAAGCGCAACGCCGCGCCAAACAAGCAGAAACTAATACAGAGGCCAGCAATGACGAGAAAATTGCGAGCAGTTCAACTAATCCCGCAGTAGCAGCAGCGATTGCCCGCGCTAAAGCGAAGAAAGCACAAACTGAGCAAACGGCTAATACTAACGAAGAAACACCCGCTAGCTCAGCTAATCCAGCTGTTGCCGCCGCTATCGCGCGTGCTAAGGCGAAAAAGGCCGAAGCAGCACAAGCGGCCGAGCCAAGTGAAAAAACACCAGCTCGCTCAAGCAACCCTGCTGTTGCCGCTGCTATCGCGCGTGCTAAGGCGAAAAAGGCCAAAGCAGAGCAACAAAGTGCGGAGCAAACTCATGAGACAGCGCTAACAGCCGAACAGCCTGTTGAAGAGACCACTAAAAAGCCTAAATCAGCGGCTGTAGTGGCAGCTATTGCCAAAGCAAAAGCCAAGCAAGCAGAGCAAGCGACCGGCGACACTAAAGATGACAGCGAAAATACGAAGTCAAAGGCAGAGCCTGCTGATAAACCAAAAAAGGCTAAGTCTGCCGCAGTTGCCGCAGCAATTGCTAAAGCCAAAGCTAAAAAAGCCGCAGAACAACAACGCCAAGAGAAGCCAGTAGATGATCAATAAGCCATTACAAAGCTCACCCTTTGTAAGAAAACCCATTCAAACCAAAACCTTAATGTTTTGGGTAATCTTATGCTTGTTACCCGGCCTTGCTGTTCAAAGCTACTTATTTGGCATCGGCTCTCTTACCCAAGTATTGTTGGCTAGCCTAAGTGCTATAGGCGCTGAAATATTAGTGTTAATTCTGCGCAAAAGGCCAATTTGGGCCACCTTGTCTGACAATAGCGCCCTAGTTACGGGGGTGTTGCTCGGCCTTGCCCTGCCCGCTTATGCACCATGGTGGATAGCGATAATAGGTGCCAGCTTCGCCATTTTGGTGGTCAAACATCTCTATGGTGGCTTAGGACACAATATATTTAACCCCGCCATGGCAGGCTACGTGTTACTGCTGGTGTCCTTCCCTGTTACCATGACCAGTTGGATGCCTCCACAAAGTTTATTAGCTGAAAACTTTTCTAGCCTAGACGGACTCACTTTAATCTTTAATGGGTTTACCATTGACGGCTTTAGCCTCAACCAAATTACCAGTGTTGATGGGCACACTCTTGCTACGCCCTTAGATGAGATGAAAACCCAACTATCTCTGGGTTATACCTCTAGCGAAATTAGCCAAAGCCCAACCTTTGGTTTTCTTGCAGGGGTGGGATGGCAATGGATCAACCTAGCCTATTTAGCGGGCGGCTTGACGTTGATTTATCTAAAGGTTATCCGTTGGCATATTCCAGTAGCCTTTTTAAGCACCTTACTGCTGTTAAGTGTGGTGGCGGCCATTATTAGCCCTGACCACAATACGCCAATATTGGTACAGCTATTTTCTGGCGCCACCATGCTGGGCGCGTTTTTCATTCTTACTGATCCGGTCAGTGCCGCCACTAGTAATCAAGGTCGAATGATTTACGCTGGCTTAGTGGCTGTATTAGTGTTTGTGATTAGAAATTACGGTGGTTACCCCGATGCCGTGGCGTTTTCAGTATTACTAAGCAATATGGCCGTGCCAATGATAGACCATTTCACTAAACCACGAGTTTACGGTTACGGCGAAGGAAGTAAACATGACAAGTAAACGCCAGTCAATGATCCGCAATGCCGGCATGTTAGCCTTATTTGCTTTTGCTTGTACCTTGTTAGTGGTAGTGGTTAACTTCTTTACCGAAGATCGAATTGTCGAGCAAATCCAAAGGCAATTAGTTAAGTCAACCAATCAAGTATTAAACGCCGGATTAGCAGGCTCTAGTTATCAGCAGCAATGTTATAGCGCCGACAACGAGCCTCTGTTAGGCAATGCCAAACAACAAATGATTCGCGTTATTCAACAAAATCAACAGACTAAGGCCTTGGTATTCCAAACCACCGCCCCCGATGGTTATAGTGGCGCGATTCAACTGTTGGTAGGTGTGAACATTGATGGAAGCGTTAGCGGCGTTCGCGTGGTGCAGCATAACGAAACTCCCGGCTTAGGTGATAAAATTGAAACCAGAAAGTCTGACTGGGTGTATCAATTTAACCAACAAAAACTGCTAGATGGCAACGACCCTCGTTGGGCAGTAAAAAAAGACGGTGGCCAATTTGATGCCTTCACCGGAGCGACCATTACTCCACGCGCAGTGATTAAAGCGGTGAAAAACGTGTTGATTTACTACAAGGCGAATCAACAGAAAATTATTCAATCAGCTAGTGATTGTTAAGCGAGGACGCCAACATGAGTGAATTTAAAAAACTGGCTTGGCAAGGCCTTTGGAAAAACAATCCCGGTTTAGTTCAACTGTTGGGGTTATGCCCATTGTTAGCAGTGACCTCTACCCTAACCAATGCTCTAGGTTTAGGCCTCGCCACCATGTTGGTATTGGTGGCCTCCAACACCACGGTGTCATTAATTCGCCAATGGGTCGCTAAAGAGATCCGCATTCCGGTATTTGTAATGGTGATCGCCTCGTTTGTTACCTGCATTCAATTACTGATGAATGCCTTTACTTATGGTCTTTACCAAAATCTAGGCATATTTATTCCACTGATTGTAACCAACTGTATCATCATTGGTCGCGCCGAAGCCTTTGCTGCACGTAACGAAGTCAAACCCGCCGCCTTTGATGGGCTAATGATGGGGCTTGGCTTTACCTTAGTGTTAATGGCCGTCGGGGCTATTCGTGAATTATTAGGTAACGGCAGCCTATTTTACGGAATAGAACTGTTACTAGGCGACTGGGCCTCCTTCCTATACATTCAAGTCATCGATTTTAACGAACACTTTTTGGTGGCCGTTCTACCGCCTGGTGCTTTTTTGGTGATGGGTTTCATCATCGCTTTAAAAAATATTATCGACAGCCACGTCGCCAAAAAACAAGCGGTGACCACTAGCAATGTGGAAAGCACTCAAACCCTATGAATAAACAAAAACGTTTAGAAATATTGACTCGCTTACGCGACAACAACCCGCAGCCCACTACAGAACTTAACTTTTCTAGTCCCTTTGAATTATTAGCGGCGGTATTGTTATCGGCACAAGCCACCGATGTATCGGTGAACAAGGCTACCGAAAAATTGTTCCCTGTAGCTAATACACCGGAAGCGATTTATGATTTGGGTGTAGAAAAACTAAAAGGCTATATCAAAACCATTGGCCTATTTAACTCCAAAGCCGAAAACCTAATTAAAACCTGTAAGATCTTAATTGAACAACACAGTGGCCAAGTCCCCGAAAACCGTGAAGCCTTAGAAGCCCTGCCCGGCGTTGGGCGTAAAACGGCCAATGTGGTACTCAATACCGCGTTTGGTTGGCCCACTATTGCGGTTGATACGCATATTTTTCGCGTGAGCAATCGCACCAAGTTTGCTATGGGTAAAAATGTCGATCAGGTTGAAGAGAAGCTACTTAAGGTCGTGCCCAAAGAGTTTAAAGTAGACGTGCACCATTGGTTGATTTTGCATGGTCGCTACACTTGTATGGCCAGAAAGCCCCGCTGCGGCGCATGTATTATTGAAGATTTATGTGAGTTTAAAGAAAAAACTGAATACTAAGTGAAACCTTTTTACCTCAAACAATTAATAAAGACCTATAATTAGGTCTTTGTTATTTAACAGTTTTAATCATAAGCTTCTTCTCAGGCGTTAACTTCATTCAGCTTATTCGTTAATTCCTTTAAATTTCGTAATATAGACCACACGATATGAATACAAAAGGCTGTAATGTTACGGAAATTGACCGACCTCGATCAAACAGTAGACTTTAAAGAAAGAATATACCCAACTATTGGGAATTAAATAAAAACACTAAAATTAGCTTATCTATCAGACTACCTTATAGTGCCGAGTTAGCTATTCTTCCATTTTTCTATTGCTCTATATCCTTCGTCAATACCACTTTTGTAGGAGTGAACAATCAAATCGTTATTCTTCGTAAATCGACTTACTGTTATTTCTTCGGTTGGACAGATCTCAATGATCTTCACACCTTCCGGCGGATTCCTGATTAATTCAATCGACTTATTATAGTTTTCATGACGACTAAGTAGAGGCTCAATAATACCAGGAGTCTTACGAAACAACTTCTTAATGACATAAGAGTATTTAGATGATTTCTTTTTGTAGCTTGCAGCTTGGCTTCTTATAACCATTATTTCACTAGCACCTCTATCAATGGCTTCTCTTATCGGTATAGAATCCGCAACACCACCATCAACATAGCGCTCATTTCCAATACTGACCCCTGATCTATAATAAAGTGGTAAAGCACTGCTCGCTTTCATTGTGGTAATAAGTGAATGAGCTTTTGCCAAATGATACTCAGGTTTGCCATTATCTAATCGAGTAAGGGTTAAAAAAAATGGTCTTTTGTCTTTTTCAATTGTTTCAATATCTAAACCAAGTTCTCGAATTGTAATATCCCACAACCAATCAAGATCAATTAAATCTTTCCCCATAAGAAAATTGAATGGTGTTAAAAATTCGGAGCGACATGTATAGTCAGTATAAATTTTATAATTACGCCCTCTCATCTTTGCCAAATATGCAGCAAGGTTGGATGCACCAGCAGAAACACCCCAAAAACTATCGAATGGAGAAAAGTTTAGCTTAAGAAACGTATCCAAAACGCCACAAGAAAATGCTCCCCTTTTTGCGCCACCTTCAACAATTAGTGCTTTATTACCTACTTTCTTCATATTTGATATTTTAAATTTACAAATCTAGAGTTTAATAATGTTAGTTGGAACAATTAACGCCTTTCACCCGGGTCTATCGCCTAACAGCCCCCCTGATAATTTCGTGGGCGTTCATATAAGGATAATTTAAATGGATTTTTAGTATAAAAACAAGCGATTATAACATCGTTTTTATACAGTTAAATTAGTTCAAGACTCAAACAAGCTAACGATACCAAAATAAAAAATAGTGATTTTTAAGGGGGCCTTATTAAATACTCACCCAAGCGCAGTGGCAAAGGTCGATACCACAGCATTAATCTTTTGTATTTTACAATTTTATCGTTAGGCCTAGAGGTTTGGTACAAGCGAGAACGTAGCAGAAAGTGATAATAATGGCCTGCTAAGTGAAGTGGAGTTAGCAAGCCACAATATTACGACACCACTACAGTAAATCTTTACCCAAAGAAATGACGACTCGACGGTTACGCTCTCGGCCTAAAGGGCTTGAATTACCGGCTACGTGGCGGCGTTCACCATGGCCAGACACATCGATTGCACTTTCATCTAAACCGTTAGATTTGAAATAATCTTTTACCATATTGGCGCGTTTTTCTGAGAGTTGTTGGTTATTCCATTTACCGCCATAGCTGTCGGTATAAGCATCTACCAAAACCACATCAATATTGGGATCGTGTTTTATATAGTCGCCAATTAACTGTAAACGCTGTTTCGAGCGTGCGGTTAATTCGTCGCTATTAGATTGATAACTTAATACGGTAAACGCGATATCCTCAAAAGAATAAGGAAGCAAACGTCCAACGCACTTTAGAAATTCGTTGTACTGCTGTTTAAAGTTAATCGAAGAAATACCTACTGCTGTAGTAGTGCTATTGGCATACCAGTCGTTAAAGTAAAAGGTGGGTACATTGCCATCTTCCAATTCACTTAACATTTGCCATGCGGGCTGCTCATTAAGGTAGCCATCAAACTGCTGGTAGAACGATAACTCGCTGACCTTTTTAACGCTGGCGCCGGGCTTCCAACGTGGAGGAACACTACGTAGCGACACTTGATGGGTTTCGGCGGTAATCCGATACATGTCTAGATAAAAATCGAGGTTGACCTGTTTTGAAGCGCGACTAACAAAGCTTGCCACTCCAAACGCTGGAATAATATGGTCCATGCGACACTCGATTGGCGATTGGCTAGACATTACCCAAGTGGAATCATCCAGTGACGCCGTATAGTTACGAACATTGGCTTGGGCAGAGATCGCGCAAATCATTAAAGACAGCAGTATGTAACGTTTCATTCGCAAAATTCCTCTCTTCTCGATAAATTATCGGCCCGTCCTCAATATTCTTTAAAGCAAATTCGCGATTCTTTGCAGCTTTTGTAATAATGCGCGCTTCTATTTTTAGTTTCCCACATTATGACCATTACAGAACACACGACTCAGTTAATGTCTAGCCGATTTCGCGGCTATTATCCTGTCGTTATCGACATAGAAACCGCAGGCTTTAACCCTAAAACCGACGCAATGTTAGAGATTGCCGCTTGCTTGCTTACCTTTAATCAAGCTGGCGAGCTGGATGTTCTACAAAAAATTCAATTTAATGTAGAACCCTTTGCAGGGGCCAATTTAGAGCAAGCCGCACTAGACTTTACCGGCATCGATCCCAACAATCCGCTGCGTGGAGCGGTAACCGAAGAATATGCCTTAAAAGAAATGTTTAAACCTATCCGTAAAGCATTAAAAGCGCATGGCTGTAATCGCGCCGTAATGGTTGCGCACAATGCCGCATTTGATATGGGCTTTTTTAACGCGGCGGTGGAACGGTGTAATATTAAACGTAATCCGTTTCACCCCTTCGTTAGTTTTGATACCACCAGTATTAGCGCCCTAGCATTAGGCCAAACGGTTTTGGCTAAAGCTGCCCGTGAAGCAGGTTTAGAATTTAGTAATCAAGAAGCGCATTCCGCTCTTTATGACGCCGAGAAAACTGCAGAACTATTCTGCTTAATTGTGAATAAATGGCAAAGCCTAGGTGGCTGGCCCCTACCTCAACCCGAAGAACAGAATCCTTAACTATGAGTCTATTGTTAAACCCCGTTGTCTTATCCGTATGCCTAATGTTGGTTCTTAGCCTGTTGCGAGTTAACGTGATTATTGCCCTCACTGTGAGTGCGATTTTTGGTGGTCTGCTTTCAGGCTTAAGCCTCAGTGATACCATTAGTGCGTTTGAAGGAGGTTTAGGTGATGGCGCAGAAATCGCCTTAAGTTACGCTTTATTAGGCGCCTTTGCAGTGGCTATTTCGCGTAGCGGCCTGACTGACCTTATCGCTAACAAGATTATTCACAATGTCGAACAGCACCGTGAAAGTAACCTGCGCATGGTAAAATGGATGATGCTGACCGCGATTATCTTGATGGCAGTATGTTCACAAAACTTAGTGCCTGTGCACATCGCCTTTATTCCTATTTTGATACCGCCATTAACCGCCGCTTTCAATCAATTGAATATCGACCGTCGAATTATTGCCTGCTGTATTACCTTTGGCTTGGTGACCACTTATATGTGGCTACCCTACGGTTTTGGTAGTATCTTCTTAAACCAACTGCTCTATGGCAATATCAGCAGTGCTGGTTTAAGTATCGATAAAAGCCAATTGCCAATAGCGATGACCATCCCCGCATTAGGCATGGTATTGGGTTTATTGTTGGCCATTTTTGTTTCTTATCGAAAACCCCGTCAATATCAGCATGTAGCAAGCAATGTATTGCATCATACTGAAACGACTGAAACGACTGAAACGCCCAGCTTAAATCGCAACCTTTTAAATATGATTATCATTG
>QGCX01000033.1_pt1 | contig 48711 bp, 44 predicted proteins | sample 4708031 | NCBI WGS metagenome assembly QGCX01 (sample SAMN08941163, study PRJNA450518) | Sediment metagenome, whole genome shotgun sequencing project. | reverse complement strand
TTCATGGCGTTCTCGATATCTAGTAAGTGCTTATAAAAGTCTGCTTCGGTTACTTGGCCATAAAACTGCAAGTTACGGCTCTTCAAAAATAATTGTCTTAAGCTATGTTCTTCACGAACTACGCCTTGTTGTTCGCAGTAATTAATTAGTTTTTCGATATAAGTGCTTTGTTCAGGTGTAACGCCGTCTTTTTTACGGCGATCTTTTTTAAGGTGAAGTTTTAGGTCAAAGGCTTTGCAATAGAGCTTTGTCATATTCCATTTAGACGCCTCACCCCAGTTACAAGTCATGCCATTGGGATAAAGTTTAGGTTGGCGCCCTCGCCCAATTTGCATGGATGACATGCCACGGATAAACGATTGTTCTTTGCCCTCGCCCACTTGATGATTCCGCGTCCAGTCAATGGATGTAATTTCCGCGCCGTCACCCATAAGTTGAGCGCGCTTACCATCTTCACCTTGGCGATGAACTAAGCGTGTATTTTTGGTGAACGGAGGTAAATTTAAGTCTTTTAGAACGGAGTTATAAACGGATACCGCATCATCCAAATGGGTTAAACCGAACAAGTTGTCAGGACGCTGCCAGCGAGAAGGATTGCCTCGAACAGTTACTTTTTGGCCATCGCAAATAATGGTTAATTTAGTGCTATATGAACCTTCAATGATTTTTTGATTAACGGATGGTGGTAGCTCTTCGCCAGTCTCCAATTCGACCCGCTTAATCATATGCTGACCCACGTAAGGAAGGTTCCCCTCGTGATGTATTTGCTGCATGAAAAGCCGATCAATAAAGAACAATCTGAAAACCTGTCAAGAATAATTTTGGTACATTTTTATATACCATATAGTAAAGTTTTGTTATCGACAAGTGATTGGGTTATTTTTATAGGCCTATAATAGCAAAAAGGTATAGTTTAATGGACTTTATGATGATTGGTGATGTACTAAAGCAAGCCAGAAATACTAGAAATATATCCCAGACTCAATTAGCAGAAATGATTGGCGTAACAAAGCAAACTTACCTCAAGTGGGAAAACGGAACTACAGAACCGAAAGCCTCGCAGGTAGTAGCCTTATCAAACGCTTTAGGTGTTAGCGCTTCTGAGATTTGTACAGGGAAACTAAACAAACGCTACTCACTAGAAGATTTTCTTAAGATGAGTATGAGAAGTGGTGCTCCATCAGAATTGAAAACATTAATCACATGGGAATTACTTGATGACCATGAGAAATATATAAAACAGATTACAGAGCCAATGGAAGAAACATACCTAAGTGCAAAGGATGTTTATGATATCGAGAAGCAATTTTAAGGTTCGAGTAGTCCGGATGTCCGGAGTTAGTTGGGGTGTAACAGGAACCCCAACCTCTTCGAGGTCAATTATTAAACAATAGCGGCTGGCGCGGCGCGCTACGCTCAATCGCCTTTTTCGCCAGCCACCGCCTAAATTTCAGTCGTGTCGTCCGCTCAGATTCGCTCCCTCCCACTCCATCAGATTTGGCCGTTAAGCCCGACTTTTACCAATATCGTTGCTTATCTAAACAAACAGCATCAATCGATATTTCATAAGGTTATTAACTTTGATAATGATCAACAAAAAATACGCCCACCCCAAAACGCAACAAAACACCAATTATTAAACAAAAAGCCACACAAAAAAACACCAAAAGACAGAAGGCAAGAGACTTTGACTACTGTAGTAATATACAGTAACGAGTGAGATAGGAAGAATTGTGGGAAATGCCATTAAAATATTTACAAAAAACTTAAATGGATGAAATTTAGACACTTAGGGGGGTTGCGGAGATTTTTTATATGGTGGTAGCATTGGGTAATCAGAGCAATAGGGAATGCTCATGAAGGTGCAGGGATGAAAAGGCCGTTGGCGCGGCCTTTCCTTCAAATAACGAGTGCCTCATGCAAACATTACTTGCTACGATGTATATATTATCATGACGGCACTCTTTTTCAATAATGAAAACATTATTTTAAGAGGCCCATATGCCCCATAAGAAGTTCTGCTGCTGTCGCAGCCCGTTGATTCGCGATCTATTCTGCGAAATTCATAACCTATCTCAGCAACCACCCTCGAATAAAAAAGGGGGTAGCCGTGATAAATAACGTGACGTAAAACGGTAATTTGTTTCAAAATGAAACAAGGGAGCACTATTAAAGTATGTGCTCCCGCTAATTGAAGCCGATGAAAAGAGAGGATTTTTAATCCTCGAATTTGAATTGGCAATTGGGGCCGTTCGTATTGCTTATTGCTAGGCCCCTCCCGCTAGCGGGCCCCTCCCAGCAAATCGCAACACTCACCGCATAATCTAGGTTATACAAAATTCAATGACGGGCTGCTATAGGCAACCTCCCGCGCTGCGGGTTCCTCCTACCGCTAAATAGCCCTATTGAGTTCTACATAACCTTTAACCACATTATGCGCCCAATGGGTTGGTTCTGTTTAATCTGAGAAGCCTGGGCTGTAATTACCCGACAAATCCAAGAATTAGAGTAAATGGTCCAATGGCTTGTGTTCTGCTGATTGATGTCGCTCAACTCGCGTTGTGTGTAAATACTGAGATGTGGTATCAATGCTGTCATGTCCGGCATCAGCTTGTACGTGAGCCAATGGTCGCCCAACTAAGTTTATGTCATGAGATATCCCAGTATGGCGAATGCTGTGTGGTGTTAGTTGGCGCATTTCGTTGGCGTCTTGATCAAAACTATCTTGTTGAGCCAAGTCCGCCGCGGCTTCGATAACGCTATAAATCTGTTCGCGCAACTGCCTCACGCCTAAATTCGCATTGAGTATACCGCTGTCTCGTCCACGGCCTGGTGCTCGGTGTCTTATAAACAGTGGCGTTTTTTCGTTGGGCGCAGGTAGCGCCGTTAACCCTAAAAACTGTCTATAGCGCTTTAGTGCTGTGAGTAATTGTTTAGAAACGGCCACGCTACGTTTTTTACCACCTTTACTACGTGGTATATAAAAACCCCAAACACCAGTTTTAGTATCGCGTTTAAACTGACTCATAATGGGTGAAAACCCGGGCTTAGCGGCAACTTCTGAAATGCGTAGGTAGCAGCTGTACATCAAGCTGACTAAGAATAGCGTTCGCTCGTTTTCTTCTGGGTTGTTCTCGGCCATTTGTTTAGCGGCTGCCATAACGTAAGACCACTGTAAATCACTAAAAGCTTTGATGTCTTCCTGATCTTCACCGGCGATTAAATGCTGGCTAGTGCTTTTGAAACGGCCATTTTTCATTAAGGCCATTGCTGGGTTACGCTCGGTATATTCTTCATTTATTAAGTAAGCGTAAAACGATGATAAAATAGCTAACTTAGTTTTTAAGGCTTTTTCACTAATGGTGTAATTTTGCTCAATACCATCGAGTTTTTTACCTAGAAATGGTCGCCACAAAGGATTTGGTAAACGTTCTTTTAGATTTTTGTCGGTAACAAATTGCGCCACATTTCTGTATGCAATTAGGTCTTTAGGTGGTTGACTACAATATTCTATATAGTGGCTTAATACCCGCCTAGTAATGTCGCTAAGCGAAACTTGTTCTTCATTAAAAGCCCAATGGAGAAATGTAGTGAGCTCGCTGCGGTAAGTTTTGTAATTGTTCTCACTAATACGTTGTTCTAACAGCCAATCAACGGCAAGTTCATAGACGTAACCGGCATCAGGTACCGCACTTAAAGTCACTTCGGCTAAATGTTGGTTGACCACGGCGTTACCATTTTCTAAGTATTGTATTGAGTCAAACAATGGCATCGCTGGTGGCAGTGAAATTGACATTTAAAATTAACCTAATGATTTATATACATATAAATCTACTATATAGCAATTGCCGATAAATAGCATTATCGGCAATTGAGGCTTTTAAAAAAGCAATTTAGAACAAATATCTACCTGACTTTGTTTTGCTGCTATACTTCGCGCCTGCTTAAACTCTGTGATAGGCACACATCAACACCTTTAGGAACTGACATGAATTTAAAAAACGAACTGCAAACCATTCACAACAAATTGGATGTGGCCAATAGAAAACTCAATGCTGCTCATGAACGCGGTGATGTTGATGTGATAAAACAATTTAACAAATCTATTGAAGCTTTAAGTAAAAAACGCGATAGCATTAAAGCGCAATTAAATAAGCAACTTAACCAACAAGGGAAAGACCTGAGTACCCTTCCCTTTAGCCGTGTCTTAACTAAACAAGAACAAGCCGATATGGGTAAGTTGAAGAAATCAGTCAAAGGCTTGGTTGTTGTTCACCCTATGACAAAGTTAGGCCGTGAAATGGGAATAAAAGAAGTGACCGGCTTCGCCCAGAAAGAATTTTAAGTTTCCCTTTCCCTAAGCATTCAGCATGGTATATAGCGCGGCTTTATCAGTCTATTCGTAACATGCTGAGCAATTTTTTTGCTACTCCCTTCCGTTGGTAAGCAACTAACTAAAGCTGGCTAAAAGTTTCCGTTAATTAGGTCTAAGCTACAAAAAAATATTTTTTCTTATCTCAATATGTCACCCTAATACAAGGGTTCAAAAAATAACCTATCTTTAACAATGTGATACAATTGACCTGTGTTTACCTAGAGCTTACAGTTTATTTGTTACATGTATGGCTCATAAGAATCCGCGTCATCACAGGCTGGAAAACACTACGTTAACAAAGGGTTTAGATGTTGCTTTATCTAGATTGCCAATTTGTAACAAAATCGATCATAATTGATTTAGATCAAGGCATGAGTTTCCTTGGAAAAATTTTGTTAAATTTTTAGCGAACTTATGCAAATAAGGGGTTTTTCAAACTGTTATTTGCCCTATCAATCAAGTATGATCGCGCCGTTAAGCTACTAATGTGATGCATTTACAAAATGCTGTTAAAAATGTGGTTTAACAATTCGTTTCATGTTGTTAATGCACCTGCATTTAACTCGCTTAAACAAATAATAATAGCAACGGAAGCATGTATTTATGAACCAAGCAGCTAGCACGGAGACTGATTACAACTACACAGTTGTACGCCAGTTTACTGTAATGACCATTGTTTGGGGTATTGTTGGCATGGGTGTTGGCGTATTGATTGCTGCGCAATTAATTTGGCCTGCTCTAAACTTCGATACTCCTTGGCTAACCTATAGCCGATTACGTCCCCTTCATACTAACGCGGTTATTTTTGCATTTGGTACCAGTGCATTAATGGCCTGTTCTTTTTATGTGGTACAGCGTACCTGTCAAACTCGTTTGTTTGGTGGGCCTCTCGCCTCATTTGTGTTTTGGGGATGGCAGTTAATTATTTTGTCTGCCGCCATTACCCTCCCCTTAGGCTTTACCACCTCTAAAGAGTATGCTGAATTAGAATGGCCAATAGGTGTAGCTATTGCGGTAGTGTGGGTTGCCTATGGGATCGTATTCTTTGGCACGATTGTTAAAAGAAAAACCTCGCATATTTATGTAGCGAATTGGTTCTTCGGTGCGTTTATTATTACCGTTGCGGTATTGCACATCGTAAACAACGCCGCTATTCCACTCACCATGACTAAATCTTACTCTATCTATGCAGGTGCAGTCGATGCCATGGTGCAATGGTGGTATGGCCATAATGCGGTAGGTTTCTTATTGACCGCGGGCTTCTTGGGTATGATGTACTACTTCGTGCCTAAACAAGCCGGCCGCCCGGTATATAGCTACCGTTTGTCTATCGTTCACTTCTGGGCGCTAATCTCAATTTACATTTGGGCTGGGCCTCACCACTTACACTACACAGCCTTGCCTGACTGGGCTCAGTCTTTAGGTATGGTAATGTCACTGATTTTGTTTGCGCCTTCTTGGGGTGGCATGATTAACGGTATTATGACCTTGTCTGGTGCGTGGCATAAACTGCGCTATGACCCTATCCTTCGTTTCTTAATCGTCTCTTTGTCTTTCTATGGTATGTCTACCTTTGAAGGCCCAATGATGGCGATTAAAACCGTTAATGCACTTTCACATTACACCGACTGGACAGTGGGCCACGTACACTCTGGTGCACTAGGCTGGGTTGCCATGGTGTCTATTGGTAGTATTTACCACTTGGTACCGGTGTTGTTTGGACAAGAGCGGATGTACAGCATTAAATTAATCAATACTCACTTCTGGTTAGCTACCATTGGTGTGGTGCTCTACATCGTAGCGATGTGGATCTCTGGTGTTATGCAAGGTTTGATGTGGCGTGCGGTTAACGAAGACGGTACTTTAACCTACTCTTTCGTTGAGTCGCTGCAAGCTTCTTACCCCTTCTACTTTGTGCGTTTCGTTGGTGGTTTATTCTTCCTAAGCGGTATGTTAGTTATGGCATACAACGCCTTTAGAACTATTACTGCTGATAAAGGTTCGTTAAAAGCACTTGAACTGGCGCAGGAGGCATAACATGAAGCACGAGTTAATTGAAAAAAATGTTGGTTTGCTGGCTATTTTCATTGTTATTGCCATTAGTTTCGGTGGACTTGTACAAATCACACCGCTAATTTTCCAACCTGAAACAACTGAGCCAGTAGAAGGACTTGTGCCCTACACTGCGCTTCAAATGGAAGGCCGTGACATCTACATTCGCGAAGGTTGTAGTAACTGTCATAGCCAGATGATTCGCCCGTTCCGCGCCGAGACAGAACGCTATGGTCACTATTCTGTGGCTGGCGAGAGCGTTTGGGAGCACCCATTCTTGTGGGGTTCTAAGCGTACTGGGCCAGATCTAGCCCGTGTAGGTCAACGATACTCCGATGAGTGGCATCGAGTTCACCTTATGAATCCACGAGATGTTGTACCAGAATCAAACATGCCCGGCTTTCCTTGGTTGGCCGATAACATGGTAGATGGTTCTCACACTGCCGATAAGCTTGCGCTATTTAAAAACCACTTTGGTGTGCCTTACACCGATGAGGACATTGCTGGCGCTGCTGAAGCCGTTGAAGGTAAAACTGAAATGGAAGCACTTATCGCTTACTTACAAGTGCTAGGTACAGCATTAAAATAAGGAGTTAGTTTATGGACTTTGGTACATTTAGTGGCCTGTATACTGCCTTCCTAATGGCGATTTTCATCGGCATTATAGCTTGGGCATACAGCAAAAAGCGCAAAAAGGATTTTGCAGAGGCCGCCAATTTGGTTTTTGCCGATGAACAAAAAACTAGCCCTACAAAGGAATTTGAAGGAGCACAGCAAAAATGAGCACATTTTGGAGCGTGTGGATTACGGTAATTACCTTAGCCAGTATAGTGGGTTGCTTCATACTGCTAAGAGTTTGTACAAAAAATAATACCGGCGTTAAAGACGGCGAATCAATGGGCCACAAATTTGATGGAATTGAGGAGTTAAACAACCCTCTTCCTAAGTGGTGGTCATATATGTTTATCATAACCATTGTTTTTTCGTTAGTTTATTTAGCCGCCTACCCTGGCTTAGGTAACTGGCAAGGTTTCCTAGGTTGGAAGAGCTCAGAAATGGGCATTAAGAGTATTGCCGAAGGTCAAGAACGCGTAGCCGCTTATGATGGCAATGTGGCGAACCAATACCATCGTGAAATAGTTAAAGCAGACGAGCGTTTTGGCGAAGTGTTCCGTCAAGTAGCTTACAACGACAATGGCGAATACCGCAGCGTTGAAGAGCTATCTGAAGACGAAAGTGCGATTCGTATTGGCCAACGTTTATACCTACAAAACTGTTCGCAGTGTCATGGTTCATCTGCCCGGGGTGGTAAAGGCTTCCCTAACCTAACCGACAACGATTGGTTGTATGGCGGTAGTGGGGATGCAATTAAAACTACCATTATGCATGGGCGCCAAGGGCAAATGCCTACTTGGGAAGCCGCTTTAGGTGATGACGGTATTCGCGAAGTTAGCGCTTATGTATTGAGCTTGTCTGGTCGTAAGGTTAACGAAGTTGACGCCGCCAACGGTAAAAATCGCTTTGTGGTGTGTGCTGCATGTCACGGCGCTGACGGTACTGGTAGCCACGCTGTTGGGGCACCTAACTTAACTAATGGCATCTGGTTGTATGGTGGCTCTCGTCGTGCCATTGAAGATACAATTCGTTATGGTCGTAACGGCGTGATGCCTGCCTGGAAGGATATTCTGGGAGAAGATAAAATTCAGCTTATTTCTGCTTACGTTTATCAACTTTCTAGAACTGAATAGTTTAAAGTGTTTAAAAAGCGGCGCAAATGCGCCGCTTTTTTTGTTATATTTAGGCTCTCTTTGTGAATGGATGTAATACTTATGCAACAAGCTTGGTATAAACAATTTTGGCCTTGGTTTTTAATTGCTCTTCCCATGGCAGCCGTTACAGCCAGTCTTTATACGTTTTATTTAGCCACTTCCACCAATAACGACATGGTTGTAGAGTCTTATTACAAAAAAGGTAAAGCAATTAACGCCGATCTATCTTTGATAGAACGTGCCGAAGAATTAGGTATAAAAGCGAAAGTGTTACCCGCAACTCAAGGCCTGATTCTCAGCATGGATTTACCAGAGGCCCAAATAAACCAACCTTTAAAAATCGTACTCGCGCATAAAACCTTAGCTAAAAATGACCGTAGTTATGTTGTGACCGCCGACGCGAGTGGCCGCTATCGTTTTGGTGATGATTTAAATGAAAATGGTCGCTGGTTTTTGCGTATCAGCCCTATGGATGATAGCTGGCGTTTACAAGAGGAATTGCAACTACCGCTGTATAACGTAGAACATATTGATGGCAAATAGTGACAAGCGTTGTTTTCATTGCAACGAGCTTATCCCTAAGGGCATTAATCTAACCGTACACATTCTTGGTAGCGATCAGCCAATGTGTTGTCAGGGCTGTGCTGCGGTGGCAGAAACCATCGTTCAAAGCGGCTTAGAAGACTATTATCAACACCGAACGGCTGCGGCACCTAGCGCACAGGGCTTAGTGCCAGATGCCTTGGTTAAGATGCTCGATTATGACGACGAAAATGTTCAACTTGAGTTTGTTGCAAAAAATGCCAACTCAAAAGAGGTGTTGCTTTCTATAGAAGGCATTGCCTGTGCAGCTTGTGCCTGGCTAATTGAAAAGCAAGTTTCCAGCATCCCTGGAGTGAATAAAATTCAAGTAAACTCCACCACTCAGCGGGCAACCTTAATTTGGGATGACAGCCAAGCCAAACTCAGCCAACTATTACAAAGCATTCAAAAACTCGGTTATAACGCCAGCCCCTTCCAAACCGATAAGCAGGAAGAACTAGACCGTAGATTGTATCGCAGCCATTTACTTAAACTTGGTGTGGCAGGCCTTGCTACTATGCAGGTGATGATGTTTGCTGTGGCCTTATACGGTGATTTTTTTGAGGAAATGGATACACTTTATCGTGACTATTTTCGGTGGGTTAGCCTGATAATGGCCACTCCAGTGTTACTATTTTCAGCTCAACCATTTTATTTCGGCGCCTATCGTAGCTTAAAAGCTAAAACCTTGAACATGGATGTGCCGGTATCAATTGCTCTGCTGGGTGCTTATGGAGCGTCCTTGTATGCCACGGTTAAAGGCACAGGAGAAGTTTATTTTGAGTCGGTTTCCATGTTTACTTTCTTGCTATTATTGGGGCGGTTATTAGAGCTACGAGCACGACGTAAGGCCAGCGAGACTAGCTCTAACATGCTTAAGTTAGTGCCTAAGTTAGCATTAAGAATCGATCAAGATGGCCAGCAACAGCGTGTTGCTGCAAGCAAATTAAAAACCGGTGACAGCATTATCATCTTGCCCGGCGAGCTGGTGCCCGCTGACGGCGTGGTCATTAAAGGGGAAAGTGAGTTTGATGAGTCATCATTAACCGGGGAATCTTTGCCGATCTTGAAACAACATGGCGACAAGGTATATGCGGGTACCGTCAACCACGAACAAACCGTTCACCTAGAGGTTGAAGCTGTTTCGCAAAATACCTTTATTGCTAACATATTACGGCTACAAGAACAGGCGCAAACCGAAAAACCTAAAATAGCGACCATCGCCGACGCGGTAGCGCGCTTTTTTGTTTTGGGTTTGTTAATCATCGCCTCACTCACTTATACCTACTGGCATTTTAACTCACCCGACGATGCCTTTTGGATAACCCTAGCAGTACTGGTAGCCACCTGCCCCTGTGCATTATCGTTAGCTACGCCGGCAGCACTTACTGCCGCTACTCACAACTTATCTAAACATGGCTTATTAGTTAAGCGTGGCCATGTATTAGAGTATTTAGCCAACGTAACCACCGTGGTGTCGGATAAAACCGGCACTCTCACTCAAGGGCGCTTACAAGTGCAACAACTAGAGTGTTATTCTGAATACTCTGAGTCTTATATACTGCAGCTGATTGGCGCTTTAGAGCAACAAAGCTCCCACCCTATTGCCCAAGCCTTTGCTGAATACCAACAGCTGAATGCTTCTGAGGTCGAGCATCACACTGGAATGGGGATCAGTGGCATAGTTGATGGGTTGGCTTTAAAATTTGGGAAAGCCGCGTTTTGCCAACAGCCATCCGAACCTATACAGGGCATGTTGGAGTTGCAGTTAATCACCGAACAGCAATTGCTGGCTAGGGTTTACCTATCCGATACTCTTAAAGAAGATGCATTACGCTTTAGTCAGGCCCTTGATAAGAAACACATTGAATTAATCATGCTCACCGGGGACGATTCAGCGCAGGTTCCCTATGTAGCAGAGCGGCTGGGTATAAAAAATGTAATTAGTGGAGCTTTGCCACAGCAAAAGTTAGCATTTGTACAAGAGTGCGTGAAAACAAGACCGCAACTAATGATGCTAGGCGATGGTGTTAATGACGGTCCGGTATTAGCAGCGGCACCACTATCTGTAGCCATGGGCTTGGGTACCGACATTGCCAAATCCAGTGCTGACGCCGTATTATTAGGTAAGAAATTAACTACTTTAGTTGAGGCAATAGAGTTAGCTAAAACAACCAAACGCATCATCAGGCAAAACTTAGCTTGGGCGCTTGGCTACAATGCGCTAATTCTACCTTTAGCAATGGTGGGCATAGTGACTCCGTATATGGCCGCCATTGGTATGTCATTGTCCTCTCTTGCGGTACTAACTAATTCTTTAAGGCTAAATAAACGATGAGCATTATTTTTGTTTTAATCCCAATCGCTCTGATATTTGTTGCAGTAGGCATTGGTATCTTCTTTTGGGCTGTAAAAAGCGAGCAGTTTGAAGATTTAGACCGCCAAGGCGTTAATATTTTATTTGATGAAAAAAAACAACCGTCAGATAAAAGTAAAAATAATGTTCCAAAGTGATTACGCGGCAGCGTTTATAACCGGCTTGTTTGGTGCCAGCCATTGTATTGCCATGTGTGGTGGTATTGCTTGTGTACTGGGACAACGAGCCAATAGCGCATCATCTAAACTGGCGGTAAGCATAGGTTTCAACCTAGGACGCATCTGCAGCTATAGCATAGCTGGCGCTATCGTTGCGGGATCAATTCAAGCCATTAGCAATGTGCATCGTTCGGCCCACATGTTATCTGTTTTACAATGGCTAGCCGCAATAATGTTGATTTTGTTGGGTATCCACCTAACAAGATGGTGGTCGGTCCTTAACCCCGTAGAGTCCTTGGGTAAAGGGCTTTGGCGAAAAATACAACCTCGTGCTAGCCGCGTACTTGCCATTCAACACCCATTATCTAGTATTCCACTGGGCTTACTCTGGGGTTGGTTGCCCTGTGGTTTGGTATATTCCACCCTAACCCTTAGCGCCAGCCAAGCTAATTGGATAGCCGGTGCTACCGTTATGTTTTGTTTTGGCTTGGGTACTTTCAGTGTAATGCTGACAACTGTGCTTTTGGGTCAACAACTTAACAAAGTTATGGGGCATCGTTGGTTACAAGTAGGCTCTGGTTTAATGGTTTTGGCTTTGGGTATGTACCAAGTTGTTACATTGTTGTAGCAATAAGGCTAGAAAGTTTTTTATATTAGGGTTAGAATTGGCGCGAACTCCTATAGCATAGTTTGAGTATGAGCATTAATCTAAAAGCCAGTCAACGAATTCAAACGGGCGGATGTGAAATCCACTGCCAAGATTGTAGTATTGCCCAATTATGTATCCCTTTCTCTCTTAACGAGACAGAGTTGGATAGACTAGACAGCATTATCGAACGTAAAAAACCAATTCAAAAAGGCGAAGAAATATTTGCAGCCGGTGACAAACTAAAAAGCCTTTACGCAATTCGTTCTGGCACAATTAAATCTTATACCATTACTGAACAGGGCGATGAGCAAATTACTGGTTTTCATTTAGCTGGCGATTTAGTTGGCTTTGATGCCATAAACACTCAAGAACACCCCAGCTTCGCGCAAGCTTTAGAAACATCTATGGTATGTGAAATTCCATTTGACATTATGGATGATCTTTCTGCTTCTATGCCTAAATTACGCCGACAGATGTTACGCTTAATGAGTAACGAAATCGTTGCTGATCAAGAAATGATTCTACTTTTGAGTAAGAAAAACGCTGAAGAACGCTTAGCTGCCTTCATCTATGGCTTATCACAGCGCTTTTCTGAGCGTGGCTTTTCGCCTCGGGAGTTTCGCCTAACCATGACCCGTGGTGATATTGGTAATTATTTAGGGCTAACAGTTGAAACGATTTCTCGTCTACTAGGCCGTTTCCAAAAAGCCGATTTAATTGCTGTAAAAGGTAAATATATATCGATTAACGACCGAGATGCCCTTCGCCAACTAGCTGGAACAAAGAACAGCTAAGTCTTTAAAAACGCTGGCCTGATTTATATCAATCAAGAAAAAAAATCTAGGTCAGTGTTAACTATGTTCAATTTATTTCCGTTAATTTAGTCTAAAGTTATAAGTAGCTATTCTAGTATTTTAGGAGCTGCTTCATGATTAAATATCGTAATATCTTAGTGGTTATTGACCCTCTCCACGACACCCAAGCCGCTTTGTCTCGCGCAGTATTTCTTGCTCAAAAAGAAGATAAGGCAAAAATCAAAGCTCTACTTACCATTTATGACTTTTCTTATGAGATGACCTCTATGTTATCTGGTGAAGAACGCGAAGCAATGCGTTCTGGGGTTATCGAAGAACGTAATGTTTGGTTAAACGAGATTGTATCTACCTACCAATCAACAGGGATAGAAATTGACACTAAAGTTGTCTGGAATAACCGTTTGTATGAAAGTGTGATTCAAGAGGTGCTTGATTTTGGCCATGACTTGGTCGTAAAAGCCACTCATCCTCACCCTACTCTACAATCAATCATTTTTACTCCTAATGATTGGCACATCCTGCGTAAGTGCCCAACCCCAGTAATGATGGTTAAAGAGCACGATTGGCCGACCAAAGGTAAAATTGTCGCAGCCATTCATGCCGGCGCAGAAGACGATGATCACCACAAATTAAATCAAACAATTGCTCAGGAAACAAAGGACTTAAGCAAGCTTCTTGAAGCCGAGGTGCATGTGGTGACAGCCTATCCCTCAGCTCCAGTGAACATTGCCATTGAGTTGCCGGATTTTGACCCTCTTAAGTACAACAAAAATGTAATGGAGTTTCATAAAAAAGCCTTAGATAAGTTTGTTGACGAGCAATTTGAAAAAGCGGTAACAAAACACTTAGAAGAAGGCTTACCTGATGATGTTATTCCTGAGGTAGCCAGTCAAATCAACGCAGAAATAGTGATTTTGGGTACCTCAGGGCGCAGTGGATTTAGTGCAGCGCTGATAGGGAATACAGCTGAGCATGTGATTGATCAGCTAGACTGCGACTTATTAGCCTTAAAACCACACAACTTTGTTAGTCCTTACGAAAAATAATTTAGACTAAATTACGCTAATTATTGCGTAAGCAAAGCGGGGATATATAATGTCCCCGCTTTTTTATTGGGAACGCCTTATGTCAGTTACAGCTAAACAACAGTACAACCACAACAAACTTCAAAAACGCATTCGTCGGCATGTTGGTCAAGCCATTGGTGATTTCAATATGATTGAAGACGGCGATAAAGTGATGGTGTGTTTGTCTGGTGGCAAAGATAGCTACGCCATGCTAGACATATTGCTTAACCTAAAAGCACATGCGCCAATTACTTTTGACGTAGTAGCGGTGAATTTAGACCAAAAACAACCAGGGTTTCCTGAGCATATTTTGCCGGAGTACTTGGCTAGCTTAGGTATTAACTACAAAATTGTTGAAGAAGACACCTATTCAATCGTTAAAGATAAAATTCCCGAAGGTAAAACTACCTGCTCTTTATGTTCTCGATTACGTCGCGGCATTTTATACCGCACAGCTAGTGAACTCGGCGCGACCAAAATTGCCTTGGGTCACCACCGTGATGACATATTGGAAACCTTGTTTTTAAACATGTTTCATGGCGGGAAGCTAAAAACAATGCCACCTAAACTCGTTAGTGACGACGGGAAACACGTAGTAATACGCCCAATGGCCTATTGCAAAGAAGCTGATTTAATCAAATATGCTGACTTAAAGGGATTTCCAATCATCCCTTGTAACTTATGTGGTTCTCAAGAAAATCTACAGCGCCAAGCCATTAAGCAAATGCTAAACGATTGGGAAAAGCGTTTCCCTGGACGAATTGAATCGATGTTTAAATCTATTCAGAATGTGGTACCTTCACACTTAATGGATCATCAGCAGTTCGACTTTAAATCTATAACCAAAGACAGCGGAATTATTAATGGTGGCGATATAGGTTTTGATGCGCCAGAGTTAGAACCTCAGGTGACATCAGTCAATCAGTCACCCGAACTAGTAGAAATTATCGAACTTTAACGAGTTAAGTCGATACGAACAGGCCATAATTTTTTATTTACTCGCATCATTTGATGAAGCTCTTCAATATAAGCTTCGCCTCGTTCTGAATAGCTAGTAAGGTGATTTGCGAGTGACAGTCCATTAAGTTCACCAGTTTTTCTTTCCGCAACGCGACTCTGCTGAAAATCTTGATATACAGGGTTGCTGTTTAAGTTCAACATATAAGCTTTAACCGATTGATATACTGAATCGAACTTACGCACTTCATGATAGGCGCCTTCTGCTCGCTGTAATGGCACCAAACCGCAACCTTGTTGATAACACCATTGACCAAACAAGTTATTACCTTCTACAGCAAAACGCGATGTTCCCCATGCGGATTCATTCGCCGCTTGGGCAAGCACTAACGCAGGAGGGATCAAATCAACCTTGATCAGAAGCTGTGAGATTTGCTGGGTGAGGCTGATAGTTGAGTCAACCCGATATAGTTGAGCTAATTCAGTTAGTTGTTTTTCCTCACCATTAGAGAGCTCTTTATTGTTTCTAAAACTATGCCGAATATCGAGTAATTGTTTGCGCTGCTTAAGAGTTTCATTATTACTGGCCTCAACTAAAGGAAGCAGAAAATCGGTAAAGATTTGTTTTTTTTCCGCTACGTTTTGTATTTGGCTTAGCTTAGGTAATGTCTTTGAATTTAATTCTTGCTGAATTGACGCCGGCTCGCAGCCAAATAACATATAGCTAACGACGCCAAGTAATAATATCTTTTTCAAGTAGTCTCTCTTAGTTGTTCTATTAATTGTTGTATAAAGCTGGGCACTAACTCGCTGGCAGGTCCGTAATAGTGCTCAGCAAACTCGCTTTGCATCTCGGACGGCTCGAGGTTTAATTCAATGGTTCTAGCATCGTGGCTGCTCGCTTCGTGAACGAAGCCACCGGCCGGAAAAACGTGACCAGAGGTACCGATCGCGATGAATATATCACAGTGGTTCAATTGATGGTAAATCTTGTCTAAACCTAGTGGCATTTCGCCAAACCACACCACATGAGGCCGTAATCTGGCAGGAAACTGACAACAAGTACATAATGTACTGCTATTTAGATCACCAATCCATTCTGTCGTCTGATTGCTAACCGGGCAACGTGCCTTTAGTAGTTCACCATGCATGTGCAGCACATTTCCACTTCCCGCTCGCTCATGAAGGTTGTCGATATTTTGAGTAATTAATAGCAGTTCAACATTAATTTGGCGCTCTAATTCTGCAATAGCGTAATGCGCTTGGTTAGGCTCCACCTCTTCACTTTGAAGTTGCTGTCGGCGTAGATTATAAAATTGGTCAACAAAATCGGCATCGCGTTGATAAGCTTCCGGCGTCGCGACGTCTTCTACTCGATGTTTTTCCCAAAGGCCATCAGCATCTCGAAAGGTTTTTATACCAGATTCCGCAGATATGCCCGCGCCAGTCAAAATAACGATATTTTTTTTCATATTCATCTTGTTTTCACCGCCGTGACTTAGAGGTTGCTACGTTTATATAATAGCCGAGCTTAAGTCCCCACCCTACTTAAGTTGTAATGTGACATAAACTAGTAACATGTAACTAGTAGTTAACATATTTTTCAGTAGGATTTTCGACATTACTTAGAATATCCAGTCACACATACCAAATCTCAATAAATTTTAGTTTTTTTGCGGTAGATATCGCTTTTGCTCACCTTAGCTTAAGTAAATCAGGGAATTATCGCTATTTGTGCTAATCTTGATCTGGAGCAACAAAAGCATTTTTAACCAAACAGTTAAAGCGGTTGAAGCTATATTCATTTGTAGTGAATAAATTATCACTCGTGGTGACTTATTCGGCAAAGGGGGCTGTTTTCGGTGTTACGATAATGTTGACAGCCAATATTCGAATGTTTATGTTGTTATTGGTTCAAATAACACTCTAAATAGTTTTTTAGAGTGCTTGCCTCACAACATAGAAAACAAACTGTACAGGGAAGAAAACATGTTAAAAAACACGCATATTAAAGCCGCGGTCGCAGCTGTAGCCTTAGCATTTGTCGCTAACGCCAGCGCAGCAGAGGGAACCTTAGAAAACGTTAAAGCTAAAGGGTTCTTACAATGTGGTGTTAGTACCGGTTTACCTGGATTCTCAAACCCAGATGCCGAAGGTAACTGGCAAGGCCTGGATGTTGACGTATGTCGCGCAGTTGCAGCCGCCGTACTAGGTGATGCATCTAAAGTTAAATATACTCCACTCACTGCAAAAGAGCGTTTTACTGCGCTTCAATCTGGCGAAATCGATATTCTATCTCGCAATACCACTTGGACTTTAACTCGTGATACTTCATTGGGCTTAAACTTCGCTGGCGTAAACTACTACGACGGTCAGGGTTTCATGGTGAGTAAAGACCTCGGCGTATCTAGCGCTAAAGAACTTGATGGTGCAGCGGTTTGTATTCAATCTGGTACCACAACCGAGCTTAATTTAGCCGATTACTTTCGTGAGCACGGCATGAAATACACTCCAGTGGTATTTGATACCTCAGACCAAACGGTTAAAGGTTTTGAAGCGGGTCGTTGTGACGTATTAACCTCTGACCAATCTCAACTTTATGCTCTTCGCATCAAACTCGCGAAACCAGATAATGCCATGGTATTACCTGAAATTATTTCAAAAGAACCTCTAGGGCCTGTTGTTCGCCAAGGTGATGACCAGTGGTTCAACATTGTTAAATGGTCTTTATTTGCAATGATTAACGCTGAAGAATATGGCCTAACATCTGCTAATGCTGATGACATGCTTAAATCAACTAACCCTAACGTTCGCCGTATTTTGGGCTTAGAAGGACCTAAAGGTAAAGGTTTAGGCTTAGATGACAAATGGGGTTACAACATCGTTAAGCAAGTCGGTAGCTACGGTGAATCTTTTGAGAAAAACGTAGGTACAAACTCTCCGCTAGGTATTGCTCGCGGTGTAAACGCTTTATGGAAAGATGGTGGTTTTCAATACGCTCCACCAATTCGTTAAGATCGACTTCAGTATAGAGCAGGCTTAGCCCTGCTCTCTTTCGTTTTAGTCCTACAATACTAGGTTAATTTTTATGGCTGCTCATCCTTCTTCAAAGGATAACTCAGCAACTAATCTTCGTAAGATCTGGTTTGATCCCAACGTAAGAGCGCTAGTTTTCCAAATTATTGTCGTTATTGGTGTCATCGGCTTCTTTTTTTATATCATCAGTAACGCGCTTTTTAACTTAGAGCAACGTGGTATTACCACGGGTTTTGGTTTTATGAACCAAACCGCAGGGTTTGGCATTATTCAATCCTTGATTGAATATGATGAAAGCCATACTTTCGGCCGAACCTTTCTCGTCGGTTTACTTAATACCCTGCTTATATCGGCCTTAGGGATTATTTTTGCCACCATTATCGGCTTTGTAATGGGGGTGGCACGTTTATCTAATAATTGGTTAATATCGAAAGTTGCCACAGTTTACATTGAAACTCTGCGCAACATTCCTTTACTACTACAAATTTTCTTTTGGTATTTTGCGGTACTACGCGCTCTTCCTAGCCCACGCCAGAGTGTCAGTTTAGGCGAAGCTGTATTCTTAAATGTTCGCGGCTTGTATTTGCCTGGTCCAGTAATGGAAGCCGGCTCAGGCTTTGTGGTGATGAGTTTCTTCATCGCAATTATTGGCTCAATTGTATTGGCTAAATGGGCCAAGAAAAGACAAATGCTTACCGGACAACCGTTTCCTGTGGCGTCGGTATCTATTGCAAGCATTGTGTTAATACCTCTTCTGGTATTTTTTGTTATGGGTATGCCCATTAACCTTGAATACCCTGCGCTAAAAGGCTTTAACTTCCAAGGTGGGGTGGTCATTATTCCTGAACTGGCTGCACTTCTTGTTGCTTTAAGCTTTTATACAGCCGCATTTATCGCTGAGATTGTTCGCTCTGGTATTCTTGCTGTAAGTAAAGGGCAAAGTGAAGCGGCCGAATCTTTAGGCTTAACACGAACCCAAGCCTTAAAATTGGTCATTATTCCTCAAGCGATGCGAGTGATTATTCCACCGCTTACCAGCCAATATTTGAATCTTACCAAAAACTCATCATTAGCCACCGCTATCGGTTACCCAGATTTGGTGTCGGTGTTTATGGGCACAACCCTTAACCAAACTGGCCAAGCTATTGAAGTAATAGCGTTAACCATGGCTGTATATCTAACGATTAGTATTACTACGTCGATACTGATGAATATGTACAATCAGAAAATGGCTTTAGTGGAGCGTTAATATGTCAGTACATCAATTTAAACCTGATCAAACGCCACCAGACATGAGTGTTGGATTTGTTGGCTGGATGAAGAAAAATTTATTTTCATCTTGGGTAAATGGCTTTTTTACTTTGTTGATTTTATATCTAGTCATTCCGCCGTTAGCCACTGCGCTTGAGTGGTTAATTATTAATGCCGATTGGATTGGTGATAGCCGTGATGCTTGTACTAGCGATGGGGCGTGCTGGGTATTCGTTTTTGACCGTTTTTCTCAATTAATCTATGGTTTCTATCCTAGTGAAGAGCGCTGGCGCGTAAATATAGTATTCGTTACTTTTCTAATATTGATCGCGTCATTGATTTACGAAAAAACACCTCATAAACCTAAGCTGGCTATTTTTTCTTTGGTTATTTATCCCATCATTGTTTTCTACCTTTTGCTAGGCGATGCATTTGGGTTAGTAAAAGTAGAAACACATCAATGGGGCGGCTTAATGTTGACTTTGGTGTTAGCCATTGTAGGAATTGTAGCAGCGTTACCTATTGGGATTCTATTAGCTTTAGGCCGACGTTCACAGATGCCAATAGTGAGAAGCTTTTCTACTATTTACATCGAATTTTGGCGAGCGGTACCATTAATTACTGTGCTATTTATGGCCTCGGTTATGCTACCGTTATTTGTTGGTTCCGAGGTTGATTTTAATAAACTATTACGGGCCATGATTGGTATTATCATGTTCCAGTCAGCCTACATGGCCGAAGTGATTCGTGGTGGTTTGCAAGCGATTCCCAAAGGACAATACGAGGCGGGAGAAGCCTTGAGCCTAAGCTATTGGCAATCTATGGGTTTAATTATTTTGCCGCAGGCGTTAAAAATTACGATTCCATCGATAGTAAATACCTTCATCGCTTTATTTAAAGACACGAGCTTGGTATTGGTAATTGGCTTATTCGATTTACTGGCTATCGGTCAATCGGCACTAGCCGACCCCGAGTGGCTCGGTTTTTCAACAGAAATGTACGTATTTATCGCTTTTGTATTTTGGGTGTTCTGTTTCAGTATGTCGCGTTACTCGATATACCTTGAGAAAAAACTACATACAGGACATTAATAAGGAAATTTTACATGAATTCTAATCAAGCAAACTCTGAAGTAGTGATTCAACTCAAGGGAATGAATAAGTGGTACGGTGAGTTTCACGTACTTAAAGATCTTGATTTAACCGTTACTAAAGGTGAAAAAATCGTTATCTGTGGGCCCTCCGGTTCTGGTAAATCTACCATGATTAGATGTATTAACCGCCTTGAAGAGCATCAAAAAGGCGATATTATCGTCAACGGTACCGAACTACAGAGCGATTTGAAAAGCATTGAAACAGTAAGAAGTGAAGTAGGAATGTGTTTCCAGCACTTTAATTTATTCCCTCACCTTACTGTTTTACAGAATTGCTGTTTAGCGCCAATTTGGGTTAAAAAAATTCCTAAGGCGGAAGCGGAAGCCACCGCAATGAAGTACTTAGAGAGGGTTAAGATCCCTGAGCAAGCCGATAAGTACCCAGGTCAATTATCTGGTGGCCAACAGCAGCGTGTAGCGATTGCACGTAGCTTATGTATGAATCCATCTATCATGTTATTTGATGAACCGACTTCAGCACTGGACCCTGAAATGGTTCGCGAAGTACTTGATGTAATGGTTGAATTGGCTAATGAAGGTATGACTATGCTCTGTGTTACCCACGAAATGGGGTTTGCTAAGCAGGTAGCAGATAGAGTGATATTTATGGATAGAGGCGAGATCATAGAACAAAACCAACCCGTTGAGTTCTTTGAGAACCCTCAGTCGGATCGAACAAAACTATTTTTAAGTCAAATCCTTAATCACTAATCAGTAATAACTAGTAAAGAAAAAGGAAGCCAATTGGCTTCCTTTTTTATTAGGTGAAACTTTCTATTTAGGTTCGGCGTACTCTACCCTACTCTTAAGCTTTTGCCCAGGACGAAAGGTGACTACTCGACGCGCAGAAATGGGAATGTCTTCTCCGGTTTTAGGATTACGACCAGGGCGTTGATTTTTCTCCCTTAGATCGAAATTTCCGAAACCAGAAATTTTAACTTGCTCCCCACTTTCCAAAGCGACCCGTATTTCTTCAAAAAAAGCTTCTACAACTTCTTTAGACTCTCTCTTACTAAAGCCTAAGTTTTCAAATAAATTTTCTGCCAGGTCAGCTTTAGTTAATGCCATAACTAGTCCCTCAAGGATGCGTCAAACTCTGAACTTAACGCCTCTACAATAGTGTCAACTGTAGCGGCAATCTCTTTTTCTTCAAGGGTCCGGCTTTGCTCTTGCAGAGTTAAACTGATAGCAATACTTTGCATATCATCTGCAATACCTTTTCCTTTGTATACATCAAATAAGTTTACGCCAACTAATTGATTTCCGCCAACTTTCTTAATGCAATTTAGTAAATCTCCTGCTTTTACCTGCTGCGATACCAATAAGGCAAGGTCTCTGCGGTTAGCAGGGAATTTAGATACCGGCTTTGTATCGGGCAATTTACGCTGGATAATGGCTGACATTTCTAACTCAAACATAAATATCTTGCCAGACAAGCCGAAGGCTTTTAAATGCTGAGGGTGCAATGCACCAACAAAGCCGATTACTTTACCATCACGTAAAATCTGTGCGCTCTGCCCTGGGTGGAATGCCGGATGTAGTGCTTCTACAAAACTAAATGACTCAGCATCAACAGTTTGTTGAATCAAAGCTTCTACGTCACCTTTAATGTCGAAAAAATCCAATTCACGAGCTGCCGTATTCCAGGCTTCGTTGTTAGCAGCTCCGCTAATCACACCCGCTAACATGCCGGTTTGAGCCACACCGTTCTCTGCAGACTCATCAGGAATAAAGCGCAGACCACTTTCGAACACTCGAATACGGCTTTGTTGGCGTTTTTGGTTATATGAAACAGTATCCAATAAACCGGTGAATAGGCTTAAACGCATTGCCGACATTTCTACAGAAATAGGATGCGGTAAAATCATTGCCGACTGCTCAGGATGTAATAACTGTTGGCGTTTCGGGTCAACGAAGCTGTAAGTTACCGCTTCCTGATAACCGCGAGCGCATAATAGTTGTCTTACCTTAGCTTCGGGCAACTGAACTTCTTGATGTGCATTCATTTTTAATGAAGCTGAAGGCGAAATATTGGGGATGTTATTGTAGCCGTAGATACGTGCGACTTCTTCAATTAAATCTTCTTCAATTTCCATGTCGAAACGATAACTTGGTGCAACTACCTGCCAACCTTTCTCAGTCTCACTGACTACCATACCTAAGCGAGTTAGAATTTCAGTCACTTGGGTCTTATCAAATGTGTAACCAACGACTTTTTCTAAGCGGGCATGACGCAATACAATAGTCGCTGCTTTGGGTAGCTTAGCTTGATCGCCAGACTCAACAACCGGGCCAACTTCGCCACCACAAATGTCTACTAATAGTTGAGTAGCCCGCTCTATCGCTTGATTTTGCAAGCGATAGTCTACGCCACGCTCATAACGATGAGAGGAATCCGTATGCAAACCATATTGACGAGCTCGCCCGGTAATAGCCAGTTTGCTAAAGAAGGCACACTCTAAAAAAATATCGCGAGTTTGTGAATTTACACCGGTTTTATTGCCACCGAATATCCCGGCCATAGCAATAGGACCGCTCTGATCACAAATAACTAAAGTATTGTCTTGAAGTTTTACTTCATTGTCATCAAGCAGTACGAGCTTTTCGCTAGGCTTAGCTAAACGAACCTCAATATTACCACTGAGCTTTTCTAAGTCGAAGGCATGCATTGGCTGCCCTTGTTCGATCAATACATAGTTAGTTACGTCAACCACTGGATCAATTGAACGAATACCACTGCGACGCAAGCGCTCTTGCATCCACAATGGTGTTGCTGCACTAACGTTTACCCCTTTAATGACCCTGCCTAAATAGCGAGGACATTGTTCAGTAGCTTTAACCTGCACTTCAAAAGTGTCGTCAATAGTAACCGCAGCATCTTGCCAAGTTGGTTGCTGAACATCTATTTGATTTAATACGCCCACTTCACGGGCTAAGCCCCGCAAACTAAGACAATCGGCTCGGTTAGGAGTGAGGTCTACTTCAATGGTGACATCGTCCAACTGCAGGTAATCACGTAGATCAGTTCCAACAGTCGCATCTGCTGGTAACTCAATAATGCCGTCTGCTTCATCACTAATGCCAAGTTCGCTGTATGAACACAACATGCCCATAGACACCTGACCACGTAACTTAGCTTTTTTAATTTTAAAATCACCAGGCAATACCGCGCCCACTTTTGCTACTGCTACTTTTAGTCCTAAGCGACAGTTTGGAGCACCACAAACAATATCGATTAGCTCTTCTTCACCAACATTAATTTTGGTGACTCGTAACTTATCGGCATCGGGGTGTTGGCCACATTCTACAACCTCACCCACTACAACATTAGAAAACGTCGCAGCCACATCTTCAACACCGTCGACCTCTAGACCGGCCATAGTGATTTGCTCGGCTAACTCTTCGCGTGAAATGCTAGGGTTAACCCACTCTCTTAGCCAGGATTCGCTAAATTTCATCTTAAATTAACCCTTAATTAAATTGTTTTAGGAAACGTAAGTCATTCTCGAAGAATGAGCGTAAATCGTTAACGCCATAACGCAACATAGTGAGACGCTCTACCCCCATACCAAAGGCAAATCCGGTATATTCTTCTGGGTCAATATTTACTGCGCGTAATACGTTAGGGTGAACCATGCCGCAACCTAGTACTTCTAACCAACCATTTTTACCTAACACGTCAACCTCAGCTGAAGTTTCGGTAAACGGAAAATAAGAAGGGCGGAAACGTACTTGCAAATCATCCTCAAAGAAATTTTGTAGAAAGTCGTACAACACGCCTTTCAACTCAGTGAAATTAACGCTCTTATCAACCATTAACCCCTCTACCTGATGAAACATTGGAGTATGAGTTTGGTCATAGTCATTACGGTATACACGCCCTGGCGAGATAATACGAATTGGTGGTTTTTCCGCTTCCATGGTGCGGATTTGAACGCCGGAAGTTTGGGTACGTAACACCAAGTTAGGGTTAAAATAAAAGGTATCGTGGTCGGCTCGCGCTGGGTGATGCTCAGGAATATTTAAAGCATCGAAGTTATGAAAGCCATCTTCGATTTCTGGGCCAGATTTAACTTGAAAGCCCAACTCGCCAAAGAAGTTCTGAATTCGTTCAATAGTACGCGTTACGGGGTGTAGACCACCTAGTTCATCAACTCGGCCAGGCAAAGTAACATCAACTTTTTCGGCGGCCAATTTGGCATTGAGTTCTTCTTGAACTAATGATTCACGTTTTTCATTGAGTGCATCTTGAATCACTTGTTTAGCTTGGTTAATTAATTGGCCCGCTTTAGGACGTTCTTCAGGCGAAAGCTTGCCAAGTCCCTGTAGCTGTTTCGTCATTAATCCTTTTTTGCCCAAGTATTCTACACGAACGGCATCAAGTTCATTAATCGCTGAAGCCGCTTCAATGTGAGTCTTAGCCTGATTGATTAGCGCATCAAGATCTAGCATGATTTCCTCATATTCCGCTCAAGGGGGAAGCTGTTTTTTGTTTTAAATAAGACCGGAAATAGTACTTTAATGAAGTGCTTATAGCTAGACTTGTTCCCGGAAAAGGTACTTTCTAAGCTCGTTTTTGTAACAAAAAAGGGAGCCTAGGCTCCCTTTTTACAAACATGATAAAACTTATAAAGCCGCTTTTGCTTTTTCTACCAACACTGTGAATGCTGCTTTATCAAAAACAGCAATATCAGCTAGGATCTTACGATCGATTTCGATAGATGCTTTTTTAAGTCCGTCAATGAAACGGCTGTAAGACAAACCATTTTGACGTGCCGCAGCATTAATACGTGCAATCCATAGTTGACGGAATTGACGCTTACGCTGACGACGGTCACGGTAAGCGTATTGACCCGCTTTAATAACCGCTTGGAAGGCTACGCGATAAACACGTGAACGTGCACCGTAGTAACCTTTGGCTTGATTTAAGACTTTCTTATGACGTGCACGTGCTTGTACACCGCGTTTAACTCTGGCCATTCTTAATTTCCTCTAAACTTATGCGTACGGCAACATGCGAACAATTGATGCAACATCAGAAGCAGCAATCATACCCTTCGGACGAAGGTGACGTTTTACCTTAGTACGGCGCTTAGTCAGAATGTGACGAAGACCAGCTTGTTTGTATTTAAAACCACCAGAAGCAGTTTTTTTAAAGCGCTTAGCAGCACCTTTGTTTGATTTCATTTTTGGCATTTACATGCACTCCGCATTGCGATATTAACAACATATAACTAAAGGCGAACAAAAACAGCTTACCGGTTAAAGTAAGCTGTTCGTTACTTGGAAGCCTTAGCTACTTCTTTTTAGGGCCTAACACCATTACAGCTTGGCGACCTTCCATTTTTGGAAAAGCTTCCACAACTGCAAGTTCTTCTAAATCGCCTTTAATACGATTTAAAAGATCAAAGCCGAGGCTTTGGTGTGCCATTTCACGACCACGGAAACGTAGCGTTACTTTAGCTTTGTTACCCTCTTCTAGAAAACGAACCAGGTTGCGTAGTTTTACCTGATAGTCGCCTTCGTCAGTTCCAGGTCGGAATTTAACTTCCTTAACCTGAATCTGTTTTTGCTTTTTCTTCTGCTCTTTAACAGATTTACTCTTTTCGTAAATGAACTTACCGTAATCCATGACCCGACAAACAGGTGGTTCAGCATTTGGACTAATTTCTACCAAATCAACGCCAGACTCTTCGGCAATGTTTAGTGCTTCATTCAAACTCACAATGCCGATGGACTCCCCATCTAAGCCATTTAGGCGCACTTCTTGGGCTTGAATTTCTTCATTTATCTTATGTGCTCTTGCAGCTTGTTGCTGACCACGTCTTCCGGTTTTTATAATTTATACCTCAATACAATTATTGTCACGACTGATGATTTCTTGCTTAATTCGTTCGATAAAGTTATCGACTGCAAATTTGCCTAAGTCATCACCCTTACGAGTTCTAACCGCAACCTCATTACTTTCGACTTCTTTATCGCCGACAACCAGTAAATAAGGAATACGCTTTAGAGTATGTTCGCGGATTTTAAAGCCTATCTTCTCATTTCTCAAGTCCGCAATGGCTCTAATACCCTGTTTATTTAATTTTTTTACAACCTGATGGACAAAATCAGCCTGTTTATCAGTAATATTCATCACTACAACTTGACGTGGCGCCAACCAAGTTGGGAAGAAGCCAGAGTATTCTTCGGTTAAAATACCGATGAAACGTTCTAACGAACCTAAAATGGCTCGGTGAATCATTACTGGTACGTGGCGCTCATTATCTTCACCTACAAACGAAGCAGATAACCGCCCCGGCATAGAGAAATCCAGTTGCACGGTGCCACACTGCCAGGCACGATCTAAACAGTCATGCAGGGTAAATTCGATTTTAGGCCCATAGAAGGCGCCTTCACCGGGCAAGTAAGAAAACTCAATACCTTTTGAGCTAAGTGCATCAGCAAGCGCTTTTTCTGACTTATCCCAAGTTTCGTCATCACCTACCCGTTGCTCTGGTCGAGTAGACAATTTCACTTCAATATCTTCAAAGCCAAAAGTCTTATAAGTCTCGTATACCATATCGATACAAGACGATACTTCTGCTTGGATTTGATCTTCAGTACAGAAGATGTGAGCGTCATCTTGAGTAAAACCACGAACCCGCATCAAACCGTGTAAAGAACCAGAGGGTTCGTTACGGTGACAAGAGCCAAATTCCGCCATTCGCAAAGGAAGATCGCGGTAAGACTTCAAGCCTTGATTAAATATTTGGATGTGGCCTGGGCAGTTCATCGGTTTTACCGCATATTCACGGTTCTCAGACTGCGTAGTAAACATCGCATCAGAATATTTGTCCCAGTGACCTGATTTTTCCCACAGGCTACGATCCATAATTTGTGGCGCTTTGACTTCTTGGTATTCATATTTAGTCAATTGCTCACGCACGTAGCTTTCTAGCTGGCGGAAAATAGTCCAGCCTGAATCATGCCAAAACACCATGCCGGGTGCTTCTTCTTGCATGTGGTAAAGGTCGAGCTGCTTACCAATCTTACGATGATCACGTTTGGCGGCTTCTTCTAAACGCTTCAAGTAAGCGGCTAGCTGTTTCTTATCGGCCCAAGCTGTTCCGTAAACTCGTTGCAGCATTTTATTACTGCTATCGCCACGCCAATATGCTCCTGCTACTTTCATCAATTTAAAGTGATGACAGAACTTCATGTTCGGTACGTGTGGTCCGCGACACATGTCGACATATTCTTCGTGATGATAAAGCCCAGGGGTGGCACTCTCTTCAATGCCTTCGATAATTTCTAGCTTGTAAGGTTCTTCACGTTGCTCAAAAACTGCTTTAGCCTCAGCTAAAGGTACGGTCTTTTTAATCACGTCGTAGTTGGTTTTTGCCAGCACCTTCATGCGTTTTTCAAGATTGTCGATATCTTCTTGGCTTAAAGAATGATCTAAATCGATGTCGTAATAGAAGCCGTTATCAATAGTAGGGCCAATCGCCATTTTAGTATCAGGCCACATTTGTTTAATGGCATGACCTAACAAGTGAGCACAGGAGTGGCGGATGATTTCTAAACCATCTTCATCTTTGGCGGTGATAATAGCCACTTGCGCATCATCGTGAATTAACTCACATGCGTCTACACGTTCACCGTTCACTCGCCCAGCAATACAGGCTTTAGCTAAACCGGGACCGATGTCGGCGGCAATATCCATTGTTGATACAGGATTTTCAAATTGACGTTGGCTACCGTCGGGGAGAGTAATAACTGGCATATTTATCCTTACATATACAGTGGTGATGCCTACCAAACATCACATGTTTTATCGATAAAATTGAGTGCTTCACACACTAAAAAGATGCGCAATATTAAAGCCATAGCAAAATAACTTCAATAGCTAGTGTTTTATTGCGCTGAACACGAGGTGATTTAGCCGATTTAAGCCATAATTAAAAAGTGGATAGCCGTGGAGTCATCGCCATGAAAGACTATATCGAAAAAATAATTACTTGCCCTACTTGTGGTCATCATACCCCCATTCAAATGGATGCGAGCAATGGCGACCAGGATTTTTACGAAGACTGCCGAGCCTGCTGTAGCCCAATACATTGTAGGCTGCATATTGACGAAGCCAACGACAAATTAGTGGCCTATGTAGACGCCGACGACGAGCAGTTTTTCTAGCGTAAACCTCAACCGACAAGCCCGCGCACGACTCTGCCATACTAATTAAAGCCGCACTTTTGCGGCTGCAAGCTTTCACATACCTTCAACTCAAGCCCTTCTTATTTAACGATTAATCCAAATTGCCGCCCTAAATCAACTTATTGATAAATTGTGCATTTTTAATAGCAAACTGTGATATCAATTAATGGCAAAAAACACAATATCATTGATGATCGTTGCCGCTCACCTTTAACCTAGAGCAACTAATAATGCTGATCATGATACTGGTAACGTCATTGATGATGACTTAGCAAAACCATAAATAGCGAAAGTAGATGAACAAGGCAGTAAACATGCTAAAACATCTACGCGCAGGCACTCTACCTCTAGCCTTAGTAGCAGGCCTAAGCGCATGCGGCTCAAGCTCTGAAGAGCCCTCTTCCATTGAATTGCCGATTGGCGAAGCCACAGCAGAAAGCTTAATGGACTTAAGCGAAGTTGTCATAGATGATCAACCCGCCTTAGCAGCCGATTGGTACAAAGGTGCAGTATTTATGGAAATTTTTGTGCGCAGTTATAAAGACTCCAACGGAGATGGAATTGGCGATTTTAAAGGCCTTACCTAGCAACTGGATTATCTAGCCGAGTTGGGTATTCAAGGGATTTGGCTAATGCCCTTTAATGAAAGCTCAGACAATGATCATGGCTACAAAGTGGCTGATCATCGTCGTATCGAAAGTGATTACGGTACCCGTGCTGACTTCGACGAATTTTTAACACAAGCGCATGCACGCGGTATTGGGGTCATTGGCGACTATCTTATCAACCATAGCTCAGGTGACAATCCCATTTTCATTGACTCCGATAACAACGCTGGCGGCAAACGGGATTGGTATAACTGGCGTTCACATAACCCTGGCTGGCTCAATTGGTCAAATTCTCCATCTTGGCATGAGGGGAGTTATGGCTACTACTACGGCATTTTCCAATCCAATATGCCCGATTATAATTTCGACAACCCAGAAGTGGTTGAATTTCATTACAATAACCTGCGTTATTGGTTGAACGCTGGCATGGATGGTTTTCGTTTCGATGCCACTACTCACCTCGTCGAGAACGGCCCCACTGAATGGGCTGGTCAGCCGGAAAATGCAGCCATTATGTACGGTATTCAACAGGTCGTTATGCAAGACTACAGCAACCGTTTCATGATATGCGAAGATTCATCTTCCTCAGTCGCAGCCGCTCAAAGTGACTTTTGTGGTTCGGCTTTTGCGCTTTACCTCAACTACGCCATCATGCAAGGTGTAAATTCAGGCTCTACAGACAATACTGGGATTGTCAGCTGGTTAAACAATGACACCCTTAGCAGTATGGGCCTGCTGTTAGCAAACCATGACTCCTTTGCAGGCATGCGAGTATACGAGCAATTTTCCGGAGATTTAGCAAAATACCGGCTAGCCTCTGCTACTTTGCTCACCCTGCCCGGCCAGCCATTTGTTTATTACGGGGAAGAAATCGGCATGGGGCATACCAGCAACAGTGGCGGTGATTATTTATTACGTGCGCCAATGAGTTGGACTGCCGACGGCGGATTTACTACCGCTACCCCCTACCGAGCAATTGTCCATAATGCTGCGCAATTCAACGCAGCAAGCCAAATGGCAGACAATAACTCCATTTATCATCACTACAAAAAGCTGATCCAACTGCGTAAAACGAGTCCGGCTTTGCGCGACGGTAGTATCGAAGTGCTACATCAAGGAGAAGTATTGGCTTACAGCCGAAGCGTAGGCGATGAGCATGTCTTAGTGGTACTTAACTGCAGTAACAGCGCACAAAGCCCAAGCATTGCATTGGGAATGGCATCCGCGCAACTTAACCCGCTCGCCAATTTCGGTGCAACAGCGGTCACTAGTGATAGCAATGGCGAGCTAAACTTGAATTTAGCGGCCCAAGAAATCCGTATTTACCAATACTAAGTATTAAGGGGCAATTAAGTTGCCCCTTTTTTTAGTTTGACCTGGCTAACTCAGCCAGCGTTTTAGCTCTCCACTACTAGCAAGTTGCTTAATCGTATCAATGGCTGTTTGAGTGGTGCTGTCAATTTCGATATTAAACAACTCACCTAAGGCCTTATCACCAAGGGTGGTTACTCTTAGTGTTTCTGGAATAAGGTGCAACCAAAAGCCATGATCGGTTTTTTCGCCTACCGTTAAACTTGCCCCGTCTACACAGATAAAACCCTTATACAACACATAATCTAGCCACTTAGGCGCCAAACCAAGATGTAAGGAAAGATTATTCTCGGTGACCTTACGTTCTAATAAGCTCGCCGTGCAGTGAATATGCCCGGATACAAGATGGCCACCAATCTCATCTCCTACCTTGGCGGCCCGTTCAATATTTACTAAATCTGCTTCTTTTAAGCTGTCTAAGTTTGTTAGACTTAGCGTTTCTTGAATCAAGTCGAATTGCACACCTTGTTCACTAATGTTGACCACGGTTAAACAGGTCCCGTTTACCGCAACACTAGCGCCAATGCTTAAGCCTTCGGTATCAGCTAAATCAAGCCATAGCTGCATTAAGCCCGTGCTCTTTTTGATTTTATTAACTTTACTTTTATTTTGAACAATTCCGGTGAACATGAAATCTTTTTTCCTGGCTTTTAAACAACGATTTTCAAAAGAATGCTTGGCCATTCTGCGCTTAGCGGGGCCGATTGTGGTCGCCCAACTGACCATTACCGGTATGAGTTTTGTCGATACCATTATGGCAGGTTCAGTAAGCCCCAAAGACTTAGCCGCAGTGGCTGTAGCGTCTAGCTTTTTCAACCCTATAATACTATTGATCCAGGGTATTTTAATGGCGGTTACGCCCTTGGTAGCCTACCAGATTGGCGCTAAGCAAGCACATAAGTCTGGCAATATATTTCGCCAGGCACTGTTGATTTCCTTATTGTTGGCTGTGCTAGCGTGGGGGCTATTGTGGCTAGCCCCTTCAGTGTTTAACTTAATGGACGTTAAAGCTGGCTTAGTCACGCTCACCAAGCAATACCTGTTTTATGTTTGTTTTGGCTTACCTGCTTTTGCTGTTTATCAAGTATTAAAGGGGGTAAATGAAGCCCGCTCCAACATTAAAGCCATTATGTTAATTGGGGTAATGGGCTTATTGGTGAATATTCCCGTTAACTACATCTTTATTCATGGTTTATTTGGTATGCCGCAACTAGGCGGCGCTGGCTGTGGCGTGGCGACTGCCGCGGTGAACTGGTTTATGGCCATTGCTATGGGTATATATGTGGCCAAAAGCCGCTCTATTGCACCACTGTGTTTATTTAGTGGGTCTATGAGTATCGACTTACCATTAATTAAACGTATCTTTGGTTTGGGGCTGCCCATTGGTGGCGCGATATTTTTTGAAGTTACCCTGTTTTCACTAATAGCCCTGCTACTTTCACCTTTAGGCGCGGATATTGTAGCAGCTCACCAAATTGCCCTTAACTTTACCTCCATGGTGTTTATGTTACCACTGAGCATAGGCATTGCCTTGACGATTCGAGTGGGTAACTTCATGGGAGAGAAGGCTAATGACAAGGCACAAATCTCTGCTTACAGCGGCATCATTCTGGTCACTTTCGTTACCTTTTTTATTGCCGCAGCTACCGTGTTATTTAGAGCAGAGATAATAGGCTTATATACCAGCAACCAAACAGTCGCCAACATTGCCGCCCCCTTGTTTTTACTTGCTGCTACTTATCAGCTGTCGGATTCTCTACAAGTTTGTTGTGCTGGCGCGTTACGTGGCTATCAAGATACCCGCTATATCTTCATGGTCACGTTGATTAGCTTTTGGCCCATCGGCTTAGGTATTGGCACTATACTCACATTTACCAACTACTTAACTGACGAACCAATGGGCGTACAAGGTTTTTGGATAGCCATTGTATTAGCGCTTACCGCTTGCGCCTTAGGCTTGATCAGCCGATTAATTTGGGCCAGTAACAACCCAGATAGCTTACATTTCATCAATAAGGAAGCATGACTAGAGCGAAAATCTTAAAAAGTGGCCTGTTGCTAGGGGTTTTGCTCGGCACACTTTACGTTATCATCCAGTGGTTAAGCCCAACCAGCGAACGGCTATTCACTGACTACAGTGCTAGACTTAATCGAGTATTAGATATTTCGATTGAGCCACCTCAAGCTCAAGCTGCGCTGCCAACAATAAGCTGGCGTGACTTTCATCGCGAAGAACCTGAATTAAACCTATCGCTTCTCGATAGTATCAGTCTACGGAATTGTAATCTCGACCAGCTGGTATTTGAAGCTAACTCAAGTTTAGGAAAAGTCGCAAGCGCCGACTACCGACTAATATGGCATAGCCAAATTACTCAAGGCTTAGAACAATGCCTTAATAAAGGGCAATTAAGACCGTCGTTAAACGCAAAGCTGCAAAATATTCTCCAACGTAAATCGACACATTTGCCAAGCTATTGGTATAACTTCCTAAGCTCTGAAGACGCCATTCAACGATTATGGCAAGGCAACACGCGCTTAAACGACTCCCCGCTTCCAGCCTATCGACAGGTTGCCGAACAGTTAGAACAATTGCTAGCAATTGGCCAACGATTTACTCAGTCACAAAGCATTGACGCCGCACAGTTGTTGCGCATTACCGAACAATTGTCCAAGGCCCCTACCCTAAATGCATTAGCCCAAGAGTTGAACAACGCCAGCCAATGGTTGAATAGTATCAGCCGTGCATTAGAAGACCGTCAATATAGCTGTCGCCAGCAAGCAAAACAATTTACTATTTTGCAAAATATTTTAAATAAGGTATACATGCCAAGAGTTCAGACCTATCTGGCCCAATTAGATCAAAGTATTACCCTGCTCACCCCTCCAATAACAGCGCTATTTAACGGTCAGGATTGGAATAAACTGGTCATCTTCATAAAGCAAGTTCAACGTGAGTTTCATCAGGCAAACCGTAGGCATGTGAAACAGTGGCAAGTTATTTTGAACAGCTGTGGTGATAAAAGCGGCACTGCGTCTTAGAAGTTGATTTTTTTGCGCCATACAGAACACTTATTGAGCAAACGAAATGAAGGGCTATTGACTGGACCAACGCACTGCCCTAATATTCCTTCGCTGTCACGCAGCTGGTTTAAACACCATAAAAATTTATTCGCGTAGCTCAGTTGGTTAGAGCACTACCTTGACATGGTAGGGGTCGGTGGTTCAAATCCACTCGCGAATACCAAATTCTATAAAAAAGCCTGCTATTTAGCAGGCTTTTTTATTACTACATCTTGCGCTAGCTATTGGATAGCGAACCTCGACATTGGATCAATTCGCTGTCGCCCTGTTAGCAGAGCTTGACTGCTAAGCAGCACAAGCTATGCCTTGGATTTAAACTTAACTAAGAAGCATCTTTGTACGGATTACGTGGATCTTGAGTCCAGTTCATGTAGGGTTTGTCGGCATCTTTTGGCTCCATCTTAATGCAGCTATCCACCGGGCAGGTAATCTGGCACAGGTTACAACCGACACACTTGTCTTCAATCACTTCAAAAGCCACGCTACCATCCGCCCTTACCTTTTTATCAATGGCTTGGTGAGAAGTATCTTCACAAGCAATGTAACAACGCCCGCAGCCAATACATTTATCATCGTCGATGTCGGCAACAACCTTGTAGTTCATGTTTAGGTATTTCCAATCGGTGGTATTGGGCACCGCCAAACCTTGGAAATCAGAGATTTTCTTGTAACCCTTACTGTCCATCCAGTTAGACAAGCCTTGTTGCATCTCGGTGACAATTCTAAAACCATAAATCATCGCCGCGGTACACACTTGCACACTCCCCGAGCCTAGCGAAATAAATTCGGCTGCATCACGCCAGTTACCAATACCACCGATGCCGGAAATAGGCAGTCCAGCCGTTTCAGGGTCGCGGGCGATTTCTGCAACCATATTTAAGGCAATCGGTTTTACCGCTGGACCACAATAACCACCGTGAGTACTCTTGCCATCCACCATAGGCCGCGCAGACATTTTGTCCAAATCAATACCAGTAATCGAGTTGATGGTATTAATTGCCGATACCGCATCGGCTCCACCGCGCTTAGCCGCGCGAGCGGAAAAACGAATATCGGTAATATTTGGCGTGAGCTTCACTATCACTGGCAATTTACTATAGGTTTTACACCAGCGAGTCACCATCTCCACGTATTCAGGTACTTGGCCTACCGCTGCCCCCATGCCACGCTCAGGCATACCGTGTGGGCAGCCAAAGTTAAGCTCTAGCCCATCGGCACCAGTTTGCTCTACTAATTTAACAATTTTTTTCCATGCATCTTCTTCACAGGGAACCATTAACGACACCACTAAGGCCCGATCCGGCCAGGCCTTCTTAACCGCTTCAATCTCTCTTAAGTTCACTTCCAAACTACGGTCGGTGATTAACTCGATATTATTGAACCCCGACACTTCACCGTTATGGTCATAAATAGCTGAATAGCGTGAAGAGACGTTGACCGCAGCGGGATCTTCACCTAGGGTTTTCCACACTACTCCGCCCCAGCCTGCTTCAAAGGCGCGTTCAACGTTATAAGCTTTGTCTGTAGGTGGAGCCGAGGCTAACCAGAACGGATTGGGTGACTTAATCCCCGCAAATTCAATCGATAAATCGGCCATAATTAAGCCTCCTGATGATTAAGTTGATGATGAATGGCTAAAGCAGCAAGTTTGCCTTGCTGAACCGCTTCTACGGTGAGGTCCTGCCCCTCTCTAGTACAGTCTCCACCAGCATAAACGCTATCAATACTGGTGACCTGTTGACCAAAAGTCGCGATTTTTCCGTGACTCACAGTAGGAATGAGTTGTTCTGCTTTAGGGTAAGTGAACTTCTGTCCAACCGCTTTATAAACAGCAGAGCAGTTTATCTCGAAGCTTTGTTCGCTGTCTTTTAACTGGCCTTCTTCGCTGTAAGTTTTACGGAAGGTAAGGCTTTTTAAGCCTCCTTCATCATCAAGATTAATGTGCTCTGGGCGTGCCCAAGTTTTAATTCTTACTTCATGGTCTTTAGCAATTTGTTGTTCATGTTCAGTGGCGCTCATTTGCTCCATACCACGGCGGTACACTAAGGTGACTTCTTCAGTACCTAAACGCTTAAGCTGACAGGCCATGTCAATAGCGGTATTACCGGCACCAATCACTACCGCGCTGTCTTTTGGTACATCAAGTTCTGCTAGATCAGAGGCTTGGCGCAAATCTTTGATGTAATCCACGGCGTTTAGGATCTGCGGATGTGCTTCATTTACCAACATTAATGAATGCACGTCTTGTAGACCGATGGCTAAAAATACCGCATCAAATTGTTCTTTCAACTGCACTAGACTAATGTCTTTGCCTAAGGCCTTATTGGTATGTAAAGTGATGCCGCCGATGCCTAAAATAAACTCCACTTCTTTTTGGGCAAAGTTATCGGTTAACTTGTATTTGGCAATGCCGTACTCATTTAGGCCACCGGGTTTATCTTCCGCTTCAAAGATTTCAACCTCATTTCCCAACATGGCCAATCGATGAGCACAACTTAATCCAGCCGGGCCGGCCCCAACCACGGCAATAGTTTTACCCGTTGCCGCTTCACGTTTGAATGGATGGCCCACAAACTTCGCGTTATCGGTAGCATGGCGCTGTAATAAGCCAATTTTAACCGGTGCTTTTTCTTGTTCTTTATTTCGAACACAAGCCTGTTCACACAGAATTTCAGTGGGACAAACTCTAGCGCAACTTCCCCCCATTATGTTTTCAGAATAAATGGTTTTAGCCGCACCGGTTAAATCGTCTGCATGAATGCTGGCGATAAAACTAGGAATATTAATTTTCGAAGGACAAGCAGTGACACAAGGTGCATCGTAGCAGTAATAGCAACGAGAACTCTCGATTCCGGCTTGACGGGCACTTAGCGCTGGATTGATATCCTTGAACATTTGATCAAGGGCTAGCTGTTGTTGTGAATAGCCTTGCGGCGTTTCCATACTCATCACCATGGGATCTCCCTATTTTTATAATACTGAGATTACTATCTCGAGTTGTTTAAAAATAAAGCAAAGCCTGTACCATCTTCTGACCATGTGGTCAGAAGATGATTAAATAAGTATTATGTATATTTTAAATGCATGAAAAATAAGATTTTATTTTCAGACCAATAAAACAAAAAAGCTATTTTTATTACACATCCTAAAAATAGAAGGTATGCTTAAACAGTCATACCAAACATGTATTGCCCAGTTTTAAAGCGATTAGCTACATGTTTGTGCAACGATCAAGGGAGTGATAAATACTGAACCATGAGCAAAGCATCTCAAAACGGCGTAAAACGGCGTAAACTCGCCGATATTCGTAAAGATAATCTGGGACAAATTCTGGCAGTGGCCGAACAACTGTTTGGTGAAAATGGTTATTCCGGCACTACTATTGCTGCGATTGCGGCTAAAGCCCATTTACCTAAGGCTAATGTTTTATATTACTTCAAAACCAAAGAGGCCTTATACAAAGGCGTACTAAGCCGTTTGTTGGTGCTGTGGATGAGTCACATGGACGAAATGACCGCCGATCAACATCCCAAGGTGGCGCTGCGTCACTACATATTACAAAAAGTGAAAATGTCTAAAGAACATCCTAATGCTTCGCGCATTTTTGCCGCAGAAATATTGCACGGCGCCCCCTACCTAAAGCAACAGCTAGCCACAGATTTGAAGCAACAGTTTGATAAAACTTGTCAGGTTTTTCGCGAGTGGATTGCCAAGCAATGGATGGAGCCAATTAACCCTGAACACTTATTATTTATGATTTGGTCTTCCACTCAAGCCTATGCAGACTACGCTCTGCAATGCAGTATGATGCTAGAAAAATCCAGTTTAGATGAAAGCGACTATGAAGCCGGTGTAGAGTTTTTAACTCGCATGGTCTTAAAAGGTTGTGGGATCAAATTGCTCTAAAGCGATAAACTTTTTATCGCTTTAGAGCCTATTAACGACTACTTAGCTGCGGCTAATTCTGCCGTTTCATCTTTACTCACTTGTGCAGCCATAGTCACTATGGCATTAAGTAATACCGAACAACCTGCTTCACACTCTTCTTGAGTTGTACTTTCTATTTCGTTGTGACTGATACCATCCAAACAAGGTGTGAAAATCATGCTGGTGGGTGCAAAGTCAGACACATAACAAGCATCATGTCCCGCCCCCGCAATGATGTCCATATTGCTATAACCTAAATCATTAGCGGCCTTACGTACTGCATTTACACAATTTTCATCAAAGTGAATGGGTTCGTAATACCAGAAAGGATCCAAGGCGATTTCAACACCGCTAGTGGACTTAATTTCTTCAATGGCCTCGCTTAAGGCCTTATCCATTGCAGTCAATTGATCGTCTAATGGGTGGCGTAAATCGATACTCATTTCAATCTTACCAGGAATAGTATTGCGTGAATTAGGTACCACCTGCATAAAGCCAACCGTGCCACAACCGGGCGCATGGTCTTTAGCTATTTTCTCAACTTTTTGAATTAATTTTGTGGCAGCTAATAAGGCATCACTACGCAAATGCATCGGGGTAGTTCCGGCATGAGATTCGCGACCAACTAGCGTAGCGTTATACCAACGTTGTCCTTGGCCTCCCGTTACTACACCAATTTGTTTTTCTTCTGCTTCTAAATAAGGACCTTGCTCAATGTGTGTTTCAAAAAAAGCATGAAATTTACGTCCCGTCACTGGAGTATCGCCAGCAAAACCAATCCTTTCTAATTCGTCACCTAAACGTAAGCCGTCGACATCTGTGGTATCTAAGATTTCTTGCAAGCCAAAACGCCCGGAAACCACACCCGAGCCCATCATTGCCGGAGCAAAGCGCGAACCTTCTTCATTGGTCCACACTGATATTTCTACTGGATGTTTGGTTTTGATGTTTAAATCGTTTAACGAACGAACCACTTCTAAACCTGCCAAAACGCCAAATACACCATCAAATTTACCGCCGGTGGGCTGAGTATCCAAATGGCTACCGGTACCGACAGGGGCAAGGCTCATATCTTGGCCAGGACGAGTACACATGATGTTGCCAATGGCATCAACTTTAACCGTGCAACCGGCTTCTTCAGCCCATTTGATATACAGCTCCCGCCCTTGTTTGTCGAGGTCAGTTAGCGCCAAGCGTTTACAACCGCCTTTTTCTGTCCCGCCTATTTTGGCCATTTCCATTAGGCTGTCCCATAAGCGATCACTATTAACTTTATACGTACTCATTCCCTTCTCCTATCACCCAACATTAGTCTAAGCCGGTTCTAAGACACGGCTGGTGCTTACTTGTATAAACCATGCAAACACTTGACCATTTGGACAAAAGATAATGAGAGTAAATATAAACCTTTGAATTTAAATGGTTATTTATTTATACAGGGATTTAAACTCGTAAAATTAGCGAGTTAAAACCAATCGCTGCTCAATATTTGTGCACTAATTCAGTGATGTAACGCCCTGCTTTGGCGCGTTGCCGATACGACATTAACGCGAATATGTACCTTTCAAAAAGCGAACAAGGCTAGAGCCGACGCGGCCTAAACAAAATAAATGCCCATAGTTTGTCCAGTTGGTCAATCTATTGCATTGGCATAGTTATAGCTTTTAAAAAGAAAATCCCAACTGCAAAGCGTGAGCCAAATAAAACGCTGAACATCTAATAATGGAGTGAGTTAGTGATGAGTGTATTGATTAAAGGTGGCAAGGTAGTCAACGCAGACCATAGTATTTACGCCGACGTTTATTGTGAAGACGGTAAAATTGTTGCTATTGGACAGAATTTATCCGTTCCCGACGATGCTGAGCAAATTAATGCGGCAGGCAAGTTAGTTATGCCTGGTGGCATCGACCCCCATACTCATATGCAACTTCCATTTATGGGAACCGTCGCCAGTGAAGATTTCTACAGCGGTACTGCTGCCGGATTAGCTGGCGGCACTACCATGATTATAGACTTTGTCATCCCCAGTCCCCAACAACCTTTAATGGAAGCTTATAACACTTGGAAAGATTGGGCCTCTCGTTCAGTCGCTGACTATTCCTTCCATGTTGCGGTTACTTGGTGGGACGATAGCGTTTATCAAGACATGGAAACCCTAGTAAAACAAGAAGGGGTAAACAGCTTTAAGCATTTCATGGCCTATAAAAATGCCATCATGGCCGAGGATGAGACCTTAGTAAACAGCTTCAACCGTTGTTTGGAGCTTGGCGCCATGCCCACAGTGCACGCCGAAAACGGTGAATTAGTTGACCATTTACAGAAAAAACTATTAGCTGCGGGCATAAATGGCCCTGAAGCACACCCTATGTCACGCCCAACTGAAGTAGAAGGTGAAGCGGCCAACCGCGCGATCCGTATTGCCCAATCTTTAGGCGTACCCCTTTATCTTGTTCACGTATCGTGTAAAGAAGCGGTTGATGAAATCGCCCGCGCTCGCCATGAAGGGCAACGAGTTTACGGTGAAGTCTTAGCTGGGCACTTAGAGCTTGATGACAGTGTTTACCGACAAAACGATTGGACAGCTGCAGCGGCTCACGTAATGAGTCCTCCATTTCGCCCTAAAGGCCATCAAGACGTGCTTTGGAAAGCCTTACAAGGTGGCACATTGCAAACCACCGCAACTGATCACTGTTGTTTCTGCGCCGATCAAAAAGCTATGGGCAAAGATGATTTCAGCAAAATCCCCAATGGCACAGCTGGTGTTGAAGATCGCATGATGATTATGTGGGATTCAGGGGTAAACAAAGGTCGCTTAAGCGAGCAAGAGTTTGTTGCCGTTACTTCTACCAACAGCGCGAAAATATTCAACCTGTATCCGCAAAAGGGCTGCATTGTTGAAGGCGCCGACGCCGATATCGTTATTTGGGATCCACAAAAAAGCCATACCTTGTCTGCCGAGACTCACCATCAAAACATCGACTTTAACATTTTCGAGGGCCGCACCGTAACTGGCGCACCTCACATCACGATTAGTCAAGGCAAAGTGGTATTTAAAGACGGCGAGCTGTTTGTTACCGAAGGTGCTGGCCGTTATATCAAGCGCCCTGCTTTCCCTTCGATTTTTGAGGCGGTCAAGAAATACAACGCGGTTAACGCGCCGACAGCAGTAAGTCGATAAGGCCCGCTAAATCGTCACGGAGAGACACCAACTATGTTAGCAGTAAAACAAACAGTAGATATCGACGAAACGGCAACACAGAGCCAAACCGGTCGTTCAATGATCTCGGTTAAAGATTTGTCTTTGGTATTCGAAACCAACGACGGTCCAGTAAACGCCCTTTCTAACATCAACCTACAAGTCAATGAAGGTGACTTTGTTTCCTTCATTGGACCGTCGGGCTGCGGTAAAACCACGCTGCTTCGAGTGATTGCCGATTTAGAACAAGCTACCGCAGGCGAGATTAAAGTTGACGGCACCAGTCCTAAAGATGCGCGACTAAACCGACTATATGGCTATGTGTTTCAGGCGCCGGGCTTGTTGCCTTGGCGCACCATTTCGCAAAACTGCGCCCTTCCAATGGAAATTTCCGGGCAACCCGGTGAACACCAACAGAAACAGATCGACAAGTATTTGAAGATGGTCGGACTGCAGGACTTCCACAAAAAATTTCCATGGCAACTATCAGGTGGTATGCAACAACGTGCTTCGATTGCTCGCGCCCTGTGTATTAACCCAGAGTTATTGCTAATGGATGAGCCCTTTGGGGCTTTGGATGAAATCACCCGCGATCACATGAACATTGAACTACTAAGAATTTGGCAAGAAACCAAAAAAACCGTGATCTTTGTGACTCACTCCATCGCCGAAGCAGTGCTGTTATCCACCCACATTGTAGTGATGTCGCCGCGTCCTGGACGCATTGTTAAGGTGATAGAAAGTCCCTTACCACGCTTAAAAACCTTGGCGCTTCGAGATCAAGCGGCTTTCCATGAGCTGGCTGCGGAAATTCGCAACGCTTTAGCCAATGACCATGCCATCGATTGAGCATAAAGGAGGCCTATAACGTGAAAAAATTCTTAGCAGACAGCCAATGGTTTTCGTTGGCGAGCTTAATCGTTGCGATTATTGGAATTTGGTATTTGGCGGCCTTAATCATGAATGGCAACCAACTTATTAATACCCTAGAGCGCAAAAAGCAAGACTGGACTTACAGCCAAATTGCGCAACAAGCTTACGCGGTAAAACGGCCAATGTTGCCACCACCGCATCATGTGGCGATGGAGCTAAAAAAATCGGTATTTGAACGCTCAATTAGCTCGAAACGTTCGTTAGTCTTTCACAGCTTTATAACCTTAAACTCGACGCTATTGGGTTTTATTTTTGGCTCAATTTTAGGCATCTTGATCGCCATTGGTATTGTGCATAACAAAACCCTAGATGCCAGCTTAATGCCTTGGGTTATTGCCTCACAAACAATTCCCATTTTGGCTATAGCGCCAATAATCGTGGTGGTATTAGGCGCTTTGAACATTACTGGCGTAGTGCCCAAGGCGATTATCTCGATGTATCTGTCTTTCTTCCCCGTCACCATTGGCATGGTGAAAGGGCTGCGCGCCTCAGATACCTTACATCAAGAGCTGATGTACACCTATAACGCCAGTGCCTTACAAACGTTTTGGAAGCTCCGTTGGTATTCTGCCCAACCCTATTTGTTTGCCAGTTTAAAAGTGGCGATTGCGGCGGCCTTAGTGGGTGCAATTGTTGCCGAATTGCCTACTGGTGCGCAAGGTGGGCTCGGCTCGCGCTTACTCAGTGGTTCTTATTACGGGCAAACCGAACAGATATGGGCTGCTTTAATCATGGCCGCGCTGCTCGGCTCATTATTAGTTTGGTTGGTCAGCCTCGCTGAAAGCGCCTTACTTAAACGCCGTGGAGGACTAACCAATGCCTAAGTTGTTAAGCAACTTATTACTGCTCGCTATATTGATTTGCCAATTAGTATTACTGGCTAAGACCGATAGTGGCTTTTATAGCCAAAATCCCACTTGGTTATTGTTATTGATTGCCTGCAGTGTTGCAGCCAGCACCTTACTCACTCGACTCACTCAATTATGCGAGCGCTACCCTTCCAAGCAAGCTTATATTAAGCCGCTAATTCCGGGGCTATTTGCTTTTATGCTGTTATTGTTTTGGCAGAGTATCGTGGTGGGTTATGCCATCTCCGCAATATTGCTACCCGCCCCCAGCGCGATCTTTACGGCCTTGATCAACAACCTTCCAACGCTGTGGACCGACTTTAAACAAACTTACCTAAAAGCCGTATTATCTGGCTATTTTATCGGCTGTTTATCCGGCTTCATCGTCGCTCAGTGGGCAGTAAAAAGTGCTTTCCTGCGCAAGGGTTTAGTGCCCTTAGGTAACTTTATGTCGGCCATTCCTATTGTAGGTATTGCGCCAATTATGGTGATGTGGTTTGGCTTTGACTGGCAGTCTAAAGCTGCGGTCATTGTGGTGATGACCTTTTTCCCCATGTTTATTAACAGCCTAACTGGTTTGCAGTCTTGTGATGCCATTCATAAAGATTTAATGCACACTTATGCGGCCAACAAAACCCAAACCTTTGTGAAAAGCCAACTGCCACAGGCTTTACCGTTTATTTTTAACGCCTTAAAACTTAACTCTACGCTGGCGCTGATTGGCGCAATTGTGGCTGAGTTTTTTGGTACTCCCATTGTGGGCATGGGTTTTCGAATTTCCACCGAGGTGGGAAGAATGAACATGGACATGGTATGGGCCACCATCGTGGTGGCAGCGATTGCCGGTTCATTGAGTTACGGGGCCTTAGCTCTGCTCGAGAAATCCTTGCTCTTTTGGCACCCCTCGTTCCGAGGAAATAAGTAACACTAAAGCAAGCTCTAACCTTCGTCATATAAAGGGACTTAACTATGAAAAAAACGATACTTTCTTTAGCAACAGGCGCAGCTCTATTGGCCGCTAGTTTTAGTGGCAGCGCAGCGGATAAACTCACTTTGCAGTTAAAATGGGTAACACAAGCGCAATTTGCCGGTTATTACGTGGCTTTAGATAAAGGTTATTACAAAGATGTAGGCGTCGAACTCACCATCAAACCCGGTGGTCCAGACATTGCTCCAGCCCAAGTATTAGCCGGTGGCGGTGCCGATATTGTAGTAGACTGGTTGCCTTCAGCCTTGGCCACCCGTGAAAAAGGCTTACCGCTGGTCAACATTGGTCAAATATACGGTAAATCTGGGATGATGCTCACCTGTCTTAAAGACAGCGGCATTGCCACGCCAGCTGACTTCGCCGGTAAAACCTTGGGTGTATGGTTCTTTGGTAATGAATACCCCTTCCTAAGCTGGATGTCTAAACTCGGTTATTCAACAACAGGTGGTGCAGACGGTGTCACTGTACTGAAACAAGGCTTTAACGTAGACCCCATCTTCCAAGGCCAAGCCGACTGTGTATCTACCATGACCTATAACGAATACGGGCAGGTGCTTGATGGTGGCTTAACCCCAGAAGAATTAGTGCTCTTCAAATACGAAGAAGAAGGTGTAGCCACCTTGGAAGATGGCTTATACGTGCTAGAAGACAGCTTAAAAGATCCTAAAAAACTGGAGGCTTATGCCAAATTCCTAAAAGCTACAATTAAAGGCTGGGAATGGGCAGCAGCAAATCCTGAAGATGCAGGTCTGATCGTGTTGGAGTACGACGATACCGGCGCTCAAACCGAGGAGCACCAAATTCGCATGGCTAAAGAAGTGGCAAAACTGCTCACCAATAGCGATAAAGGTATTGGCTACTTAGAGCCAGCAGCTTACGAACGCACGGTGAAAATTTTATTAGACAGTGAATCTACGCCAGTCATCACCAAACAACCAGAAGGCGCATATACCCATGTAGTATTTGACGCCGCAGCTAAGTTATAAGCTCAACATTACTCGCAAAAGGCTTATTTTTTAAGCCTTTTTTCTTTCAAGGCTGGCAACTTCCGCCGCTTAGGCAACCAAGCAAATAGCCTCCATTTCAGTTAAACTCGCTCACCTGACAACCTATTTTGTATGATAAAACCTTGCGCTGACACAAAGTTAGTTACAATTAAATAGGATATCGTCGCCAAATATCATGAAATAATCACGATAGAACAAACTGTTAGTTGCCTTTTAATGATATACCAAACCTTGCATACAGGCAGAGTCTTAGTCAGCTTGGCGCGAACAACAATAAATGGCAGTTCCTATGAAAGACCCTGCTTAATAAGAAGAAAGAACTATTTATAGCGATGTTAGATATAAAAACTGTATTTTTTCTGTTGGCCAGCTCCCACTTGATTGGTGCTGTCGTATTGTTGTTTTTAGCACGCAACTATAAAGAAATTGCGGGTATAAGAGAATGGGCAATTGGCCGAACCTTAGTAACTGCAGCGCTGTGTTTTTATATGTCTCGTTTGGCCATTCCCGTTGAGATATCCGTATTTATCGCGAATGAATTACTATGCTTGGGACTATATTGTGCATTGCTCGGCAACAGTAAAGTGGTCGAGCGAGCGCCGCGAATGTCCCTCAAACAGTTTGGCTTATTGCTACTGTTGCTCACAGCAATGCTGTTGTATTGGACGGTGTTCAATTACAACTACACCTATCGAGTTAGCCTAATGGCGATGGTCACCACAGCGTTTATGCTGTTATTAATCGACTCTATTAAACCTAGAAACAAACAGCAACGCAGCCTAGGAAAAAGCTTGTTGATATTCTCTTATTGTACTCAAGCCTTAAGTGAGTCCAGCAAAGCCTTAGCCTTATTATTCAATTCACGCCTTGAAAGCCAATTGTTTGAAGCTCAATCAGTTACCGCACTACCCATGTTCATTGCCAGCTGCGCTTCTATTGTTACCACTGTCGGTTACTTTGCCTTAGTGGTTGAAACCCTCAATAGGCGACTTGTCACTCTGTCCGATATCGATTCATTAACCAATACACTGAATCGACGTGCGCTGCTAGACAAAGCTAAAGCCACTTTAGTTAAGCAAAAATTCCCCTATCAAACCGCAATCTTGTTTATCGACATTGATAATTTTAAAGCGATTAATGATACTCATGGTCATGGCTCAGGCGACTATGTATTACAGCAAATAGCCAGCACCCTAGCGCAACAACTCCGTGAACCTCAACTTTTAGGGCGATTTGGCGGTGAAGAGTTTGTGATTATTTTACCGAATACCAGCGAAACTACCGCCTTGACCATTGGCGAAACCATTCGCGGTTCTATAGAGTCAATGACCCCCGTATTAAGTGCAGTCGGCCAAGTGACCTGTAGCGTTGGCGTTACGGCCAGTGAGCAAAAACAAAATACCGATTTATTCTTCGCTTTATTGCACGAAGCCGATAGCGCGATGTACCACGCTAAACGAAATGGCAAGAATCGCGTTTGCCTGTATAAACCGAGAATGAAACGGGCAAAACAGGATACTCAGTCCTTGTTGGAAACAAGCTTAGAACTATAAAAAGCTAAGACTCTACAACTACGCCAAGCTCTCGCGCTTGTTCAAGGGTGATAGCTTGTGAGACCAAATTCTGTAAGGTCGCTTCCGATAACAGCAGAACTCGTACGCCTTTCGCGTCACGTTGAGGGCCTGCAACGTGAACCGTAATCCCATTTTCATCATTGCTAACCTGTGACCATAATTGGCGGTCCACCAAGTAAATGTATGAGCCTTTAGCTAACTCAGGATGGGTGGTAACTACGGTTTTAAGCCACCAGCTTGCCATCGTTAAACCAAAGCGCCCTGCTACCTGTTTGGGCTGAGGCATTGCTTGGCTTTTGATGGCCTTCTGTGTGGCTATCGCCACATCTAAAGCACCGGGATAGCTTTCATTAAAGGGGTTGCTAAATTGCCCGTCGTAGAAGCAAGCCCGGCTATGCGGGCTTGCTAATACTAACAAGCTTGCTGCAATCCAAAGTGCAACTAATTTACTCATGGTCGCCTTAAGGTGTCACTATATTAAACCAGAAATTAAAGGTATCGAGCATGCCCACAAAGTCTTTAAACACACTCACTTCACCTTCAAGCTTTATATCACCATCAGCAATGGCTTTCTCTAAACTGACATTACCCAGTTGCACATCATCTAGTGTGGCTTTACTCAACTTGAGACTAACATTAGGCTTGGCAGCGACTTTTCGGGTGTGGTTGAGCACCGAATTTTCAACAAACAAGGTATATTGCTCATCCAAATCGGTAAAGTCGATGTTAATAGTAAAGGCCTTACCCGCAGCTTTCTCCGGCAAAATCCGCACCGCTAAATAGTCAAATAACATCTCTGGAGGCATGTTTTTAATAATATCTGGTGATGCCGTATTAGTTCCGCCAGCACTAGGAGTACCGTTGCGAAGTTCATAGGCGCCTTGTAAGTAAATGGAACGCCAAGGGCCAGATTCTGCTTGATAACCCATTTGCTCATATGCGTCAGCCAATAAGGCTTTACCCGCTTCACTTTTAGAATTAGCAAACACTACATGCTTTAATACTTCGGCAACCCAGCGGTAATTACCGTTAGCAAAATCCTTTTTAGCTTTTTCGATTAGCGCTGCCTCGCCTCCCATATACTCTACATACTTCAGCGCTGCATCGCTGGGGGGTAAATTATTAAGATCAGAAGGATTACCATCATACCAGCCCATATAGCGTTGGTAGACGGCTCGGCTATTGTGACGTAAGGTGCCGTAATACCCTCTAGAGCTCCAAGTATTATCTATTTCACCAGGGAAATGGATCATTTCTGATATTTCCTCACCCACGTAACCTTGATTCATTAAGCGTACTGTTTGGTCATGAGTATATTTATACATATCACGTTGTGTATTAAAGTACTTAACAATGCTTTGTTGCCCCCACATGGGCCAGTGGTGGCTTTGAAACTTAACCTTGACCTCATCTCCCCACATCTCGATGGTTTCTTGTAAATAGCTTGACCATTTCAACGCATCCCTTACTTGGGCTCCGCGTAGGGTTAAGATGTTATGCATGGTATTGGTCGTATTTTCTGCCATCCATAAGGCTTTTTTATCGGGAAACCAAATATTCATTTCCGTTGGCGCTTCAGTTCCTGGGGTATATTGAAATACCATTTTCACCCCATCAATAGTGCGTTCTTCACCAGTTTCTTTAATGATGTCGGTAGGCTTGATCATGGTGGCTAAACCGGTAGAAGTTGTTTGCCCCAAGCCACCATTTACGCCACCCTTTTCATTACGTGGCAGCAAGGCTCCATACATATATACAGCTCTGCGGCCCATAGCGTTACCGGCGATCACATTTTCCGATACCGCATGCTCGGTGAAGCCAAGTGAAGCAACAATCGGCACCTTACCAGCAATCACATCCTTTTCATCAACCACTCCTCTAACACCACCAAAATGGTCGATGTGGCTATGGCTATAAAAGACCCCCACTACCGGCCTTTCACCTAGTTCCTTGTTAATAAAATCCAGCGCGGCTTTAGCTGTTTCTTGTGAGATTAAGGGATCAAATACAATCCATCCTGTATCGCCTTTAATAAAGGTAATATTGGACAAGTCATAACCTCTTACTTGATATATCCCATCGGTGACTTCAAACAAGCCGTTAATCATATTTAATTGGGCGTTTCGCCACAGGCTAGGGTTTACAGAATCAGGAGCGGGTTTATCTTGGCTGATGTACTTCTTATATTGTTCCAGATCCCAAACAACATCCCCCTTGGCATTTTTAATGGTAACCACTTTTTGCGTAGCTATTAGGCCTTTCTGGGCATCTTTAAAATCTTGAGTATCGTTAAATGGCAGGCTTTGTTTAACTTGGGTATTAAAACTGATAGTAGCTTGACTGGCGGGTTTGGGGTCGACTGCGCTAGCAGCAACGGTAAACGACAGCAGCAAACTTAATATTCCTATTCGTCTCATAGCGTTCCCTTTTAACTAAGTAATTACTCAAGGTGAACGCTAAGTTTAGACACCGAACACAAATATGGTAGCATTTAGCAAAATAATTATACAAAGCTGTAACAAATAATGCGCAAATCCCTAAGCTTTAGACTTAATACATTGTTGCAACAACTATGTTTAAGCTTGGCTGAAGATTTCTGAATATGGCTGAGCAGTTTTGTACTAAAGCCTAGTTAACCTGAACTCGGGATAAAATTAGACGGGAACTAAAAGCTGGTTCTGCGATCAGATCTTTTGACTAAAAAGGAAATCATCGCAAAGGAACCAGCTATGAAAAAG
>QGCX01000032.1_pt1 | contig 48954 bp, 46 predicted proteins | sample 4708031 | NCBI WGS metagenome assembly QGCX01 (sample SAMN08941163, study PRJNA450518) | Sediment metagenome, whole genome shotgun sequencing project. | reverse complement strand
AAACAGACTATTTAAACCCTACCACAAAGCCACTGCCCACAAGCAGTGGCTTATTATTTAGGTCTACCCATACCTTACTTTAAAAACGCTACCATGCAAGACACCACGCTTTATCAATCTATTCTTGGCTTAACTCATCCGTGGGCTGTTTCATCCGTTGAGCTCAATGAGTCTACCCAAACCATCATAGTGCGCGTTGACTATGACCGAGCTTCATTAACGGCTTGCCCTTCTTGCGGTAAGGCTGTTCGTCGGCACGATACTCGGCGGCGGGTTTGGCGACATTTAGATACCTGTCAGTTTGAAACACGCATTGAAGCTGAAGTACCTAGGGCTGATTGCCCAGAGCATGGAGTACAAACACTTCAAGTATCTTGGGCTGCCAGTAATAGCCGTTACACAGAGCTGTTTGAGACTCGTGTTATAGACATGCTTAAAGTCAGTTCCTTGTACGCGGTGAGTAAAACTTATCGGCTTAGCTGGGGAGCCATTGACCGCATTATGGCGCGAGCCGTTCAACGAGGTCTGACAGCCAGAACCAGTATCAACCACCAAGACTTACTGGTCGATGAAACGGCATTTAAGAAAGGCCATGACTATGTCACGGTATTATCCAATCGTGATGGCCAGGTGATAGCGGTTGAAGACGGGAGAGCAGGCCTGAGCTTATCTGCTTGCTTTAAGGCATTGCCTCCTGAATCAACAATGCATACACGTTCAATATCGATGGACATGAGCAGAGCGTATATAAACGCAGCCTATGACTACTTTGGTGAGCGGGCTAAGCAGATGATAGCCATAGACCATTTCCATATCGCAAAAGTCCTCACTAAAGCAGTGAATGAAGTGAGAAAAAGCGAACTCATTAATTTGCCACGTCATTTAAGAAAAGAGTGCCACCAAACACGGTACGGATGGCTAAACAGAAACAGCCACCTGCACGGGACATTGAGAGAACGGGTGAATGCGTTAGCCAAAATAATGCAAAACACCGGCTTGAGCTGGATATTTAAAGAGCAAGCAAGAGCCATTTGGTATGGCCATGCAGCTAACGCAAAAGCGGCTTGGGATGATTGGTTAGCCCTCATAGAGGTCAGTCGAATCAGACCTATGATGACAGCAGCAGAAACCGTGAAAACGCACTTAAACGGCATCATTAATGCAATGCGTTATAAGGTATCAAATGGTTTAGCGGAAGCGATAAATGGCAACATCCAGCGCCTAAAAACACGTGCGATGGGCTTTAGAAATAAAGAACGCTTTAAGCGAGCTATTCTTTTTCACTTTGGAGGGCTTGATATGACTTTCCACCAAGAACGGTGAAGAGCCATAACTAGACAGCCATATAACGCGAGACAACAGCCAGCTAAGCCCTTCGCCACCATGTAATCCCAATATCAAGGCATAAAAAAGGCTGCACCAAAAATTCGATGCAGCCGTGGTCTAAACAGACTCAAGGTTTCAGCTTTCGCTGAGTGTGGAGAGAGTACTTACGTACATGGGCAGCTAAGCCCCAACGGGTGTTAACCCTCGAGCCCTTAAGCTCGTTTTTTATGCCCTTCCTTCAAGTGCACAAAATCGACATCGTCAAGCCCGGTAATATCAAAGGCTTGACCAAATCCTTTTACATAACGCCCTTTTAAGGGCGACAAAGAAAACAATGAAAAATCACTTAACTGGCGTAAATTACCCACGATCTCGCCGTGATGCTGTTGCAATAAATCCAGCACCGTTTCACGCGGCTCGTCTTCAACTTGTTTGGCAATCACGTCATAACTCAAACGCTTGCGCGCATAAATTTGTTGAGTATCTACCTCATCGGCAATTAACATAATCGCGGCTTTCTCGTGCTTGCGTAGGTAGTTAGCGTGTTTAGAAATATCGCTAATTAAGATGTAAAAAATCCCTTCATGGCAAATAAATGGCGCATAAGAGCTATGTGGAAAATCATCCTCGCCTAAAGAGGCCAGCAACAAGCTTTGTTGGCTAGCCACAAACTCTGCGATTTCCGGTCCAAGGCGCGACGCCAAGCGTTCTTTCTTATCTATCATTACAATTCGTTCTCTAATTCCGTGAGTGCCATGTTTTGTTTCAATAACTCAAAGCGTTGCACTTGCTCTGGTAACAATACTCGCTTGCGATCACGCCCCAAATAAATCTTAAATATGGTGGCGCCTTGCTCATCAAAAAACTGAAAGCAGTAGCTTTCTGTGCCGCGTAGAGGCTTACTCACCAAGGCGATATGCACAATATTTTCTAATTTAAGGTGACCATGTAAATGACTCTGCTTGTCCATTAAATTGTAATAACCATGGCCGGGTTTGCCATTGGGGAAATTATCTTTAATTTCAAATACCGAACCAGCAATTTGAATAATTGTGGTCATCGGCCCCCAACTGGGTAAATCGTACATTAGCCATTGCAACTGTTCTCTTGGCAACCAACATGCCCAATGAGCCGGTAAGTGAGCAACGACTTCTGCCTCACTGCAATGCGCTTTTTCTGCTAGTTGAGCCACACTCAGTTCACTGTGTTGCTCTACCAACTCGGCGATGGTTAAAGCCATCACGTTCTCCTAGTAAAAACTTGTTACTTCACCGCCACATCACTGTGTAACGGCCTGTTTCATCAAAACTTAGCGTACCTTAACCTAGCGACAAATCAAATGCAAATCATTATCATTTGTATTTACTTGCAATGTAAAACACCGTATTCTACAAACAGTTATACGTTGGGCTGACAAGGGAAATACAGCAACATGAAGAGGCTTAGTTTGGCGGTACTGCTTTCTGCGGCGATTCATGGCTACTTAATTAACCTGCCATCAAAGGCTAAAGAAATCACACTCAGTAGCGGTGGGCAAGCGGCTGCGCCCAGCCTTAGTATAGTGTCGATAAACACTAAACTAGTGAGCACACCAGCTCAACAAAGCCCCAACCAAGCCCACATTGAAGAACCAGCACAACATATAAGCGAAAGCCTAAACCCAGCGCTTGAGAGCAAACCAGCTCAACAAAGCCTAAACCAAGCCCACGCTGAAGAACCAGCAAAGCATATAAGCGAAAGCCTAAACCCAGCGCTTGAGAGCAAACCAGCAATAGCACCCGAAACAGCGCGTGCTCAAGCTCCCGCAGTTAAACCCAGTAAAGTAGCGGCCAAGCCCAAAAAAACGCTTAAGCAACAAACACACACACCAACTAAAGCTCTCCCTATAGAGGACGTTCAGGATGAACCACAACCTAATAAACCCTTACCTGCAAGCACTGCCCAAACTAAATCGGCGCAGCCGCAACAAGTTAAAGAGGCGACGCCCCCAGCAACTAAGCCAGCAGCCAAGCCTGAGCAACAACCAGACTCAGAGCAACTAGCCAGCAGCCAAGTAAATACGCCGCAGCAACACCAACAAGGTCTGTCGCAACTGCCTCAAATCAATAGTCAGCCACGCTTTGCCCAGCCGCCCACGGCACCCGTTTACCCGCGCCTAGCTAAAAAACGCGGTTTAGAGGGAACGGTAATGGTGGAGGTTTGGCTGGACCAACATGGTAGCCAAACCAAGCGTGAAATTAGTAACAGTTCTGGCGTAAAAAGCTTGGATAAAGCCGCACTAAAAGCGGTACAGCGGTGGCAATTTAAAGCCCTTATTGTCGACGGTCAGGCTCAGGCTTCTCGCGCCGTCATTCCCATTCGATTTAATTTGAGTTAAGCCTATGCAACTATTTTCTTCAGAACAGCTTGGTGGTTTAAGTAACATTATCACCGCAGAACAACTGGGTGACCTACGCTGGCCGCTGATTGCCTGCTCGGTGTTGGCCTGTGCCATTATCATTGAACGGGTATTAAGCCTCGGCTATATACACATGACCAACCATCAACGTAATTGGTTAAAGTTAGCCACCCACCTACTCACTCAGCAAGCTAGCTGTAACAAACAAAAGAACTGCTTCTCGCGCTCGCGCAGTTTATCGCGCAAGGCCATTTGTTTATTGCTAGTCCATAAGAATCAAACCAAAGCACTGCGTGAAGAAATCGCTGCCGTGTGGTTACGTCAGCAACAGCACAAACTAGCTAGAGGTTTAAAAGCTTTACATATTTTGGCCTTAATTAGCCCGCTACTTGGGCTATTAGGCACCGTACTCGGTTTAATTGAAATGTTTGATGCGTTAGCGCTTAGCGAACAAGCGGTTAACCCAGCAATGCTGTCTCAAGGTTTAGGCACCGCCATGTACACCACTGCGGCAGGTTTATTGCTTACCGTTCCAGCACTGGCCTTTGCCCATGGCTTAAGCCTGTGGAAAGAACGAATTATTCATGAGTTGGAAACCACCATCAATCAAGCCAACTTAATGATAGAAGGGGTTGATACTCTAGCCGACGACGCTAAAACCTTGGCTGGCTTTCAACCACAAAATACCAACCAACAGCTTGAGCCTAACGCCGCATGATTAAAGCCGAAGTTCAAAATAGCGGGTTTAGCATGGTGCCCGACTTAACCGCCTTATTAGACATTATTTTTATTGTCTTGGTATTTCTGCTACTCACCGCCAATAGCCGTGTCTATCAAATGGATATGGACTTACCCAGTACCCAAAATCAACAGGCGCAAGTGGCGGATAAACCAGCAGCAATCCAAATCAGCCTATTTCAGGGGCAACCCACTTGGGGCATAGACGAACAGCGCTATCAGCAAATTAGTGAGTTTGAAACTGATTTACAGCAGCAACTCTCAGAACAAGCTGACATTAGCGTGAGTTTAGCCAGTGAGCCACAAGTGCCAGTGGAAACACTATTAAATCTGCTTGAATTACTCCAGCAACTCAACATTGAAACCACTCAAATACTAATGGAAAAAAACCATGATTAAACGCCTTAATCCTGCCTTGTGGACTAGTCTTCTCAGCTTAAGCCTAGTGATGTTTGCCAGCAGCAGTAACGCTTCGACTCAGCGCATTGTTAGCGCTGGCGCCAACATCACCGAAATTCTGCTTGCCTTAGACGCTCAACAACAATTGATTGCGGTAGACTCCACCAGCCAAGTCCCCAGTCAATTAAAGCTGCCAGTGGTAGGTTACCATCGCCAGCTCAGCGCCGAAGGGCTGTTAACGCTTAATCCTGACGCGGTTATTGGCAGCGAAGAAATGGGGCCTGCCAGCAGCCTAAATCAGCTACAACAAGCGGGCGTAGACATTCATCAGCTCAATAGCGGTTCGTCTGTGGCCAGCCTAGTTCAACGAATAGACGAGTTAGCGGCCCTAACCGGACATACTCAACAGGCAAAACAATTACAAACACAACTGCAACTAAAACTGCAACAGCTGGCTCGGCGCTCACAAACCGCCAAGCCCATTAATACGCTATTTTTCATGAGTCATGATGGTAAAAAACTGGTCAGTGCAGGCAAAGATACCACCGCCGATAAAATCATTAACTTAGCTGGCGCTGTCAACTTAGCTCAGCCTTATATCAACAGCTATAAACCGCTGTCGAATGAAGCGATTATTTCCCTGCAACCAGAAATGTTATTATTTAGCCAGCGCAGCCTAAGTCAATTAGGTGGCATTGATGGAATATTGAAGCAATTTCCAATCTTAGCAGCGACCCCAGCAGGGAAAAACAAAGCCATCTATGCTATTGATGGACATGCATTAATTGGTGGCTTAGGCTTAGCCAGCATAGATCAAGCGCTACAATTGAGCGAACGCTTACAATAATCATTGCGCAAGCTTCATTGCTTCGCTGCTAACTAGGTTTTATTGATGTCTCTATTTTCTCAAGATCCGGCTCATCCCAAGGGTTTATTGAATACTTGGCTGCTACCGCTTGCCCTGTTCATACTACTGGCTACGGCGTTGCTATCGGTGACTCAGGGGCCTATGAGCATTCCAGTCAAAGATGCTCTCGCCGCTTTGCTGCCCTTTCAAAACTTAGATGGGCCAGCCCATTACCAACTGGTGGTCACAGGCATTCGTTTGCCGCGAACACTATTATGTATTGCAGTAGGTGCCATCTTAGCCATTTGTGGCGCGGTGATGCAGGGCCTATTTCGTAACCCCTTGGCCGACCCAGGTATCATCGGGGTGTCCAGTGGTAGCGCGGCTGGCGCTGCCATTGCCATTGTTTTGCTCAGCTTACTCAATTTGCAGCTGCCCGAGCTAATTAATACCTTGGCGGTGCCACTGTTTGCCTTTGCTGGCGGTTTCATTACCACTATCTTAGTCTACCGTTTGGGCACTAGCGCCACTGGCACTTCGGTAGTGATGATGCTGCTGGCGGGGATCGCCATAGGCGCCTTATCAGGCGCAGGGGTAAGCCTGCTCACTTATCTGGCTGACGAGCAAATGCTACGTGACCTAAGCCTTTGGCAAATGGGCTCTTTAGCCGGAGCCAGTTGGGCGAATATCATTTTATCTTTTGTTACCTTGGCCATTTTATTAGTGGTATTTCTAGCCAAGGCTCAAGCGCTTAACGCCTTATTATTGGGTGAAGCCGAAGCCGGACACTTAGGCATAGATGTACAACGCCTTAAGCGCCAATTGATATTTTTTACCGCCCTTGGAGTGGGCATTGCGGTATCGGTGTCGGGGCTAATTGGCTTTGTCGGCCTAGTGGTTCCCCACCTAATTCGTATGTCTTTAGGGCCTAATCATCAGCGTTTAATTCCTTATAGCGCCTTATTGGGTGCCGCCTTGTTGCTATTAGCCGACTTAGTGTCGCGGATCATTATTAGCCCAGCCGAGTTACCGGTGGGCATTGTTACTGCCTTAGTGGGCGCGCCTTTCTTTATTTTCTTATTGCTGCAACAGCGCCAACGCATTGTCTAGGAACACTATGTCATCTCCCATCACTAGTATCCAACTATCACAGCTAGACTTTTCACTGGCTCAAAACCAACTGTTTAAGCAGCTCAGTTTATCCTTTTATTCAGGCCAACATACTGCGTTGCTGGGCGCCAATGGCGCGGGCAAAAGCTCGCTACTAAAACTAATTTGTGGCGACCGGCGACAGCAACAGGGAGAAATTAACATTCTGGGGAAAAGCCGCCAGCAATGGAACAAAGCCGAATTAAGCCGCCATTTAGCAGTATTGCCACAAAGCTCAGCACTGAGCTTTGCCTTTAGCGTTAGTGAAGTGGTGGGCTTAGGTTTAATTAATAGTCAACTAAGCAACTGCGACCAACAACAGCTAATTAAACAACAGCTGCAATTAATGGACATTTGGCACTATCGTGATACACCCTACCCGCAATTATCTGGTGGCGAAAAACAGCGGGTTCACTATGCCCGCGTTACCGCCCAGTTAGCTAATAGCCAATTGGATCAGCAAATTTTGCTGTTAGACGAGCCCACCAGCGCACTGGATTTAAACCACCAGCAAGCGGTAATGGAACACGCCTCTAAACTCAGCCAACAAGGAGCAACCGTGGTTAGCGTAGTGCACGATCTCAATCTAGCCTCTCGCTACTGCCAGCGGATCTTGTTGTTAAAAGAAGGGGAAATTTGCCACGACGGTTGCCCCGAGCAGGTACTCACCCAAGATAACATTGCACAAGTTTTTGATTATCAGGCTGAAATTCTACGTCATCCCCAACAAGACTTTCCGGTAATCATTTAAGCCTTAACCGAGGCCTCGCGATAGGCCTTGGGGCTGTAACCCGTTAGCTGTTTAAAGCGGGCACTAAAATGGGCCTGCGAAGAAAAGCCCGATTGATAGGCAATCTCGCTTAAACTTAAATCAGCCAGTTGCAATAGCTGTTTGGCCAAGGTGACTCGACGCTCACTCACATAACGGTGTGGGCTAAGGCCACAGCTTTGCTTAAACATACGCGCAAAATGATATTCACTTAAATCCACCAATGCGGCTAAATGATTCAAGCTAATGTTATCGGCCAAATGCGCTTCAATATAGTCCTTACAGCGCTGCAACTGAAACGGAGCTAAACCAGCTTTCAACTCTAAGGAAGGCAGAGGACAACAACAGTAAAGCTTGGCAACATGATTGAGCAGTAGCTGCCCTACCTGCTGCAAGGAGAGCAGATCGCTGTTATCCGACCAATTTAACCTTAGCAACCACTGTTGTACTAAACTGCTAATGGCAGGGTCGTCAGCAAAGGTCAATTCTTCTAGGCTTAAACTGCTAGCACTTTTATCCCATACTCGCTCAATTTCATCACGCAAGCTCTGCTCTGAAAAATACAAATGCACAAAGGCTAAGTCGCCATCAACCTGCCATTGCGATTCGTGCCCAGCCGGCATTAAGCATATTTTATTGGGAGCACCGCCATCGATAAGCTGACTGCCTAATACTCGTTTAGTTTGATAGCCACCAGATAGGTAGATACTCAGAGTATGATGTTCAGGGCGCTGATAAGCGGTACGGTCATCCTTGTTTGACCAACGTGCAAAACCCAGTTCTGGGCTTAAGCTCACTAAACCATCGAGCCTAGCTCGCGCTTGATTTAAACGCTCAAAAACATGCGCTTGCTGAAAAAGCAATGGGTTTATCTGCTTCATTACCTCTTCACCTCTTGTTCCTTCAGCGCAACAGTTTGCTCAATGATTTTCATCATAATCGCGAGCAATGGAAAAACCAAACACAAAAAAAACAGCAATGACTTTTCCTTAATAAGAGGCTTTGGTAAAGATGGAACAAGGTTTACCTCAACGTTGACCAAGCTTTCTAAGTGCCGAAGTGCTTTTTCCAATTAGGAATGCTTTGCATTTGGTATAATGAATTTATACACTTCTGCCTCGCCTAAGCTGTAGTAATGGAGCGCATTGATGAATCAGCAACAAAAAACCAGTCAAATTCGTACTCGAGTACCATTTCAGGTAGGTCGACGTAGCGATATTCCTGCTGAAATGCTCTCTTTCACCGATCTAAAAACCGATAAAGAACATGTCGCCTTGGTATTCAAACAGGCCGATACTCAACAAGCCACCCCCTTGGTGCGTATTCATTCAGAGTGTTTAACCGGTGATGTATTTGGTTCATCACGTTGTGACTGCGGCGAACAACTTAATGAGGCTATTGAAAAAATGGCAGAGCAAGGCGGCATCATTCTCTATATGCGCCAAGAAGGGCGAGGCATTGGTTTATACAACAAATTAGACGCCTACCAACTGCAAATTAAAGGCATTGACACCTACTCAGCCAATAACCAACTGGGCTTTGATGATGACTTGCGCGATTTTGCCGAGGCGGCGCAAATGCTTAACGCCATGGGCGTATCTCAACTAAAGCTGTTAAGCAATAACCCACGCAAGCAAGACGCACTAAAGCAACACGGCATTAAAGTAACCGAGATGCAAAGTACTGGGGTTTATCGCAAACAAGATAACCACTATTACCTCGAAACCAAAGCTACACGAGGCAAGCATCGATTAAAACTGACTAAGGATATGCAGCCGTCTTAACCGCGCCCTTGCTGAAAAGCGCAATAATCTATAAAACGCCTCTTATCCCAGCAAGAAATTGAAATAGTTTTCTCGGCAATGCTGTAATACTGCAAGCTCAAATTGATGAGCTCACAAGGAGGCGGCATGACTGCTGTACTTTATCCCGCAACAGTATTTATTTGGGGAACTACTTGGCTGGCCATTGCCTACCAAATCGGCGAAGTGCCCATCGCCAATTCGATTATGTATCGCTTTGCTATTGCCGCGCTGATTTTAGTCAGTGTGTTAGCCTTAACTGGCCGCCTGCAAAAGTTGAGTCTACAGCAACACCTCAGTTGTCTGTTATTAGGGCTATGCCTATTTAGCTGTAATTTCATGCTGTTTTATCATGCCGCCCAGTACATCCCCAGCGGACTCATTTCGATTGTTTTTTCTATTGCCACCATCATGAACATGGGCAATAGCTGGATATTTCACGGTCAACGCCCCAGTTTAAGGCTACTGCTCGGCGGCTGTGTAGGTATTAGTGGCATTGTTATGCTGTTCTACCCAGATCTCAGCCAAGCTGAACACTTCAGTGAACAGCTACTCGGGCTACTAATGGCACTAGGCGGCACCTACTGTTTTTCGCTGGGCAATATGTTATCTGCCAAGCAGCAAAAACAGGGCTTATCGGTTCTCTCGGTCAATGCTTATGGCATGGCCTATGGTGCACTATTACTGCTGCTATGGAGCCTTGCTACGGGCCAAGGACTCAACTTTAGCCTACAACCGCAGTACCTAAGCAGCTTATTCTATTTAGCCATTATCGGATCGGTGCTGGGTTTTAGTTTCTACTTAGTATTGGTGGGGCGTCTAGGGCCACAAAAAGCGGCCTACGCCACCGTACTATTTCCCATTGTTGCTTTAACTTTGTCCACAATATTTGAAGGCTACCAATGGAGTCACTTAGGTTTATTAGGTGTAGGCACCGTCTTATTAGGCAACCTGTTAGTATTTACCAAAGGACGCCCTTCGTTGACTTGGTTAAGGAAGCCCCAACACCCTGCTTAAACTTTACTGTTGGGGCATGCCCCAGCTCACGGCTTTGTTAGATACATCTGAAACCGGCTAGCAACATATTCGTAATACTATTAACATGTTCTATACTGATGAAGTTGTTAAATTGCAGGGATCGCACATATGCTCAAGTCCATTTCTATACGAAAAAAGCTGTTTATTTTGCCGCTATTATTGGCACTGGCCATGATGGGTGAAGTGCTGTTAGTAACCACGTCACTCCAGCAAAATCACGCCGATGCGCAAATCGTCAATATTGCAGGTCGCCAGCGTATGCTAACCAAGAAGTTCTCTGCTGAAGAGCTATTTCGCAGCCAACAGCAAGCCCAAGCCCTACCCAGTATTCTCAGTGCCGATAAAACCGTAACGCTGTACGAAACCTCACTTAAGGCTTTAATGCATGGCGGACAAACCTACGCAGACTTGGGCATGAACAACCCTATTAATCTGCCAACCCCGAGTTTCCAACCCTTTATTGAACAACTACGCACGGTAGAACAGTTATGGCAACAACAACTACAAGCTGCCAAAACACTACGCCAAACCCCCACCGCAGCTAACGCTACAGCCTTTTTAGAAAGCAATCATAAAAGCATGGCGGCAATGAACAAGGCGGTCGGCATTTATGCCGGCCATTCCGAACACAAGTTGTATAGTTTAGTGAATAACAGCATTGGCCTCGCTGTGATAATGGTGATTTTAGCGTCACTCATGGCGTGGCTAGTCATTAGAGATACCACCCAACCTATTAATCTACTGGTCTCCACCAGCCGAAAAATTAGCCGTGGTGACCTGAAAGCCATACCCGAACTCAATAATATTATTAGTAAAAACGAAGTAGGCATGCTGGCACATCACATCGAACTAATGCGCCAATCGCTACAAGAAGCCTTTAGCGAAATTCGTGTGGCCTCTAGCAGCATTAACTTATCATCGACTCAAGTTTCAGAGCTATCAACGCAAATCAGCCAAGCTAATCGCAACGAGCAGCTACGATTTAGCAACATGTATGAAAATTCCCAAAGCCTTGAAGAATCCACCGCTAGACTCAGTGAAATTGCAGCTCAAACCTTATCCATGGTGACGGAATGTAATGAACTGTCGACCCATGCCTCTGGCTTAGTCAGCGAAAACATTTCGATGATGAGCACCACCTCAGAAGAGACGCAAAAAGCCAGTCGTTTTATTCAAGACTTAAGCAATACCGCAGAGCAGGTTTACGGTATTGTTGATGCAATTCGCGCCATATCTGAGCAAACTAATTTACTAGCACTTAACGCCGCCATCGAAGCCGCCCGCGCCGGAGAGCAAGGCCGAGGCTTTGCGGTGGTTGCCGATGAGGTGCGTAGCCTCGCGGCCCGCACCGGTAATTCTACCGACGAAATTGCCAAGTTAATTACTCAGCTCACCGAAGGAGTACAACTGGTGGTTACCAGCATGGGAGAGGTGACCAGCAAGGTAGAACAAAGCCGTGAAACCTCTCAGCAAACTGAACAAGGCATACTGCAAGTAACAGAAAACATTAAACAGGTGGCCCAAGCCCAACAAAACATTGACGAACAAGTAGAGCAGCAAAATCAACAACTAGACATTCTCAAACAGACCCAAACTGAGTTACAAGAAATTATCGAAGATAGCCATGGCAAGTCCGAAACCTCGGCCTTGGTGGCGGGTCAATTGGCCCAAGTGTCCAGTAATGTTACCGACCTATTGCAGCGCTTCTCTATTGAAACTCAAGTGAAAGCACCCAGTAAAGAAGCCAATGATAAACGTAGCCACCCGCGCTTGCCCACTGCCTTAAAATATACACTTCAGCAAGGGCAAGCTAGATTTCAAGGGCTAACAAAAGACTTAAGTTTGGGCGGTGTAAAACTCACCGTGTCTAATCAACACAGCATTAGCTCTCAACAAAACGTAAACCTAACATTAGATTATTTATATAAAGGCAAAAACAAACACATAGAATTAAGCGGCAAAGTGGTGGACCAAAGCAACGATTATGAAGGTAAGACACTGCTACATATACGCTTTGAACAAAGCACAGAAAAACAAAAACAAGCCTTAAAAGAAATCTTTGAAGAACAGGGTCAATCGCCTCACTACGCCGAGGACTTGAATAACCTTCACAGTTATATCAACCCACATACCGACCAAAAGCACCACAGCAGTTAAAGCCGCAACCGTTATTCGCTTGCTAAACATTGCAAGTGAATAACTGCTCTATCTTAACCCCATAAGCAACAACAACCGCTACTTACGGTTAAGGTAAAGTGAGCGGTGCCATATGGTTATCCCACTGCAGTGAAGTTCGTTGGCGACTCAAATCATCAGACTGATGAATCAACCAACCTTGCCCAGTAGAGGCATGCCAAGCATCGGTAGTTTGCGCCAAACCACACACATCATCATATTGCATCAGCCGCTCAAGCTCGCCGTGCTGCTCAGACCAAGAGGCCAGTTTTCCTGCTCGGGGTGAACTAGCTAAAACCTGCCCTTGGTGACAAATAATACTGCCAATATATTGGTTGAATATCGCCCAGTAATCGGCACCTGGCTCCAAGGCAATGCACTCGCCTAAGCCCTGTTGCGAATAAATCAATGATTCTGCTGGTTGCTGAGGATCTTGTCCCTGACAGGCCAACCATACACTATCGCTTTGCGGGGAATAAGCGAGGTGGCGAATACTGAGTTTAGGATTGCTTAATTTGCGCGTTAACAAGTGTTGCCCTGTTTCACTATCTAAGTACACCAAGGCCGATTGCATGCTATCTAAGTTGAGCTTTTTTCGCCCTTGGGTATGAATTCCCCCCACGGCTACCACCAAACGATTGTCCGGCAGCAATAGCAATTGATGCGGCCCAAGACCGTCTAGCGGCCACTGCTGGCTTAATTGCCAATGCTGCGGTTGGCGTTGGTAAACCAATACATAACCTTGACTGCTAGCGGTATCTCCGGCGGTGAGATAGATCCGTTGAGCATCGTCACTAAAACAAGCGTGACCGTAAAAGTGCCTATTTTCAGGCGGATTAAGCTGCGCCAACGCCTCACCGCTAAAGGGATTAAATAACTGAGCAAAATCACCGGGGCGACGCGCTACGCAAATGCCAAGCTGCTGTTCAGGCTTGGCCAGAGCAACCTCATGGCCGCGCGCAGCCAAAGGCAACTGATAAACCACTTCCCCCTGTGCGTTGGCCGCTGCCACATAATACTGTTGCTGCTGCTTGGCACAGCCAATCAACAAATAATCCTCTACCAATACTTGCTCAGAGCCCAAGGCTGCAGCGAGACTACTGATACTAAAACTGCTAGCGCCTAGCCCTAGTAGCCCCATTCCCTTTAAAAACTGTCGGCGCTGCATTTTAGTCACCATCGTTATTGTTAAAGCCCAATTCAATATCCAGAGTTTGCGGCACTTGATGAACAAACAGCTCATCCAGCGCCACTAAGGCCTGTTCGGCCTCTTGCCACGCAGCTAAGTTAGCTTGCTCTGCGCTGGGCTCTTGCTGCGGTAGTTGCTCGCCAGCGATAACAAACTGGGCCGTTAGCGCCTCGGCTAATTTGCTATCCACCGAAGCTAAATAAGGCTGTAAGTTGAGCAGATAACGCTCTTGCAGCAGGCTTAACTGCTGGCGTAACAAGCTTATACTCAAATTGGCCCGCCAAGCTTCACCTTGATAAGGACGTAAACGCTGATGCTTAGCAGCATACATTGCCCGTAACTTGCGTAGCATTAAACTAGCTTGTAAACGGTAACTGTTTAAAAAGTCGCTCAATTGTTGCGCTTGCTCTAGTTGCTCCAAAGCTGACAGAGTTAAACCTTGCTGCACCTGCCCAACACTGGCCAGATAAAACTTAAGCGTTTGTGGCAGTACAGCACAGCGTTGTTCGCCGCTCAGCGTTTCAAATAATAAGTAAGCTTGGCTACGTAAATTACTATGGGTTTGACTTAAGGCTTTACCCTCAGAAGCCAAGGCCGCTTTTACCTTACGCCCAGCAGTATCTTTTTTATCTGGCCAATAACTCAGTGCCCAATTAAGCTTTAAATCGACTAATGGCCCTAAAGCAGTAGCTTGCAGCGGCAAATAAGCAAGATAGTTTTGCTGCCAAGTTTGCTGAACTGGTTGCAAGCCCTGCGGTTCATGCTTAAGACAATAATCACTCAACTGTTGTTGATAAGACTGGGCCTTAGCCAACAATTGACTAGCAGAAGCCGCAACATATTGGCGCTCGGCGCTTAACCAAGTGGCTTGCGGATCCGCTACAGCCAAACTACTCAGCAGCCAACAAGCCGCTGCTAGCCCCATTGAAACAGTTTTTTTCATCGACTACTCCTACAATGAATTAACAAAAGCGACCAAAGCTTTACGCTCGGACTCGCTAAGCTGGGCAAAGCCTTGTTTCGCCGCTTCAGCTTCGCCGCCATGCCATAAGATCGCTTCCGTCACGTTACGAGCTCGGCCATCGTGTAAATACTGAGTATGACCATTTACCACTTTAGTTAAACCAATGCCCCACAACGGCGCAGTTCGCCAATGCTGGCCAGAAGCTAAGTATTCGCTGCGGCCATCGGTTAGCTCGGGTCCCATATCATGTAATAACATATCGGTATAGGGATAAATGTGTTGCTCACTAAGCGCTGGAAGCTCGGGTCGTTTAGTAGTAACAAAATGGCGTTGATGACAGCTATCGCAGTTTAGCTCGGCAAATAATTTATCACCTTGCTGCACTTGCGGGTCATCAATATTACGGCGCTTAGGCACTGCTAAGTGACGCGTATAAAACTCCACAAACCCGAGTAATTTATTGCTCACCTCTGAGCCATCGGGATCCACTCCCGAAGTCGCTTCACGGCAAGCCGTTTGCTTATCACTACAGTGATCTTGGCTAAACAACAAACTAGTAATACCAATGTCCCCGTTAAATGCGGCAGCATTTTGCTGCATCAAATTGGGTTGTCCGGCCTTCCAACCAAAGCGCCCCAGCGCAAATGTTTGCTGCTGCTGATCCCACACGCGGTTGGCGATACCTCGAATACCGTCAGCATTGCTATCCTCTGCATCCACGTTGGCTAAAATAGCTTGCTCACTAATGCTTTCCAGCAAGCCTAGGCCAATCATTGGCTGAGCAATACGTGGCGAAAACAGTGTATCGGGATGCATTGGCCCATAACCTAGCTGATCCACAATCAAGCTCGGCTCGCGCAACATAACTTGAGTGCCGTCGGCAAAGTGAAACGGCTTGTCTTTATAAGAAAAACGAACTCGCGCTTCTGGAGTTATACCTGCAATTGCTTGGTCTTGAATTTGCCCGCCGTAAGTGGGTTCTGGAACAACCCCTTGCTTAGCTTCGATGGCTTTTTGCTGCTTACTCACCGCAGGAATACTAATTCGCACTAACATCGATACGGCGTTGTCATCGCCTTGCTTAGCAGGATGACCACGGCCATCTTTTAAGTGGCAATTTTGGCAGCCATTGGTATTAAACAAAGGGCCAAGGCCATCTCGCGCCACCGTGGTAGCAGGAGCCACCACCCATGGATTGCGAAAAAAACTATTGCCCGTACTAAAGTTTAAACGCCCTTCAAAGCCCAAATTAGCCGCGGGCAAAGAAAAGGCATTCTCATCAATTCTGCTGGTAGTGGTAGCCCCACCAGGTTTATTGGGATTAGCACTCAAGCTGCTGCTAAGCGCGGTAAGTACCAAACCAATAAGCCACATATTGTTATTCTTCAAGCGCTCTCTCCATGCATGCTTGTTGTTACTAAAACGCAGCAAGGGAGCCAGAGCTCCCTTGCTTATTTACTCTTAGTGATGTTTAGAATTCATGGTCTGCCGTATCAGGGTTTAAGTTTTCGATACCTAACACTTTGGCGCTGTGTTCAATCGCTCTAGTTTGCTCAACAAGAGCGAGTATTGCGCCATTAATCAGGGCATGCCCTTGCGTATTATCAGCCGCAATTAGCTGATCAAAGTACACACCATTTTGCTCGGCACTTACCACTAACTTGGCCGTTTCGGCCATAGACTCATCAAATTTCTGCTGATTAACTTTGGCAACGCTTGGGTCTTTTTGCTTAACTAAATCAGCTAAACTCGGTCCAGTTAAGGTAGAGCCATCTAGACGTTCGAAGCTACCAAAGTAAACATTACTAATACCTTGGTTATTATAGAAATGTGAGTTATGGGTATTATCACTAAAACAATCGTGCTCATCTTCAGTTGAGTTAGCTTCTAGGGCAACTTTCATACGCTCACCGGCAAGCTCACCTAAAGAAAGACTGCCCATGCCAAACATCATACGGCGTAATGCTTGTTCGCTAGGCTCGGCCAGTAGCTGACTTTGATAGCCGCCACCTTGCTTCCATTGCTCACTCATGTAGCCAAGGTCTTCCACCAATAACTGAGTGACCGCGGCGAGGTATTGAGCACGACGCTCACAATGGCCATTGGTACAGCCTTCGCCTGAAACATAATCGGTATAAGGACGCTCGCCTGCTCCGGGCTGGCTGCCGTGCAAGTCTTGTCCCCAAAGTAAAAACTCCACTGCGTGGTAACCGGTAGCCACGTTCGCCTCGGAACCCGCTAACTCATTAAGTGATGCCAGTAATTCAGGGGTAATCTCGCTTAAGTCAATACTCTGCTCGCCCACTTTAAGGCTAGTATTAGCAACAATATTGGCGGTAGCGCCGGGGTTACCTAATTCATATTGGTAATCAGCAGCCACATAGTCGATAAGGCCCTCGTCCAAAGGCCAAGCATTTAGCTGCCCTTCCCAATCATCCACAATTGGATTACCAAAACGGAATACTTCGCTTTGTTGGTAAAAACGGCGTGCGTCTTTCCACGCTTGCTTAGCGGCAGCGAGGTTTTCTGTCGAAGGTTGGTTAATCAGTTTTTGGCTAGCTTGCTGCAAAATTTGCGCAGAGCTTAGTGAGTCACTATATACCGCGTGGGCTAGCTCAGCATAATGAGCGACGACTTGCTGTTGGTTTACGGCTGCCGAAGCAACATTGGCGAGCAACACGGTTGATCCTATAAGGGTACTTAATAAGCGCATGGTTATCCTTTCCGCAATACACATGATAATTATTATCATTATCTTTACCATTAAGGGCTAAGTAAACAAAAAAATTAACTTTTGTGAAAAATGCTGAAAATCATAGCTGGCGTTTTGAGCTCGAGGAGGCGTGCTCAACTGGTATGCTAGATGGAAATGACACGGAAAAATCCATGACATCGGTCTCAAATATCGAGGTTTACATCGAGTAAGGAAGAGTTCTAAATCGCTTGTGCTTAGGGCAAACAAGTTAAGCGTTTATGCGACAGGGGCTTGCTAATGGGTAAAATGCCGCTGACTAAAATTAGCGATAAAGGAGCAAAAGCCAACTGTTTTTTGCTCCGTTAAGCAACCTGTGTTTTGGGTAATTCACAAGGCAACCGACCCAAACTTTAACTTATCATTTTGGTATATTATTAATTGCTTTTGAAACCCCATACCGTTAACGATACCACTAAGAAATGCTGTATTTTTCCATCCCATGAAGCTCAATAACCAGTATCCCTATAGATACCTCAGTACCTTAGTACCTTAGTACCTCATGGTCAGATGAAATTAGCGTCTAGTTTTCACCAGACTCTGATTATTTACGGCTAGCTCCTAGTGGATCTAGCCATATTAACTAGGACCAGATACGATTGATCCGCTGGGACAAAGTCTGGAATAGGGAACATGAAAAAAATCGTAGTTGGCTTCTTTTTGCTTATAAGTTTATGTTCCTGCTCTTATGTAAAATACGCAACGGTCCAAGCTGAATATGATCGTTTGCAAAAAGCGGATCCAGGGCAAATTAATCTGAAACATATGCTCACGAGAGAAACCCACTTTGTGATTGGTCAAACGATTGATAGGAATGCCGAATATGCTAATTTCCCCCTAGCCATCGTTGCTTATTCGAACAAGTTCAAGCCTCATGAGCGGGTCGATACCATGTACTTTGCTGCTGCTGGTACCCATTTTGGCTTAAATTTGCCAGAAGGTAATTATGAACTGTTGGTGTTTGCTGATTTAGATAAAAATCAAACATTTGAATCAGCCGAGGTTATCGGGCAACAACAGATCTTGGTTAACTCAACCACCTCTCCAGATAAGGTGTTAGACCGCATTGATATTCATTTGTCGTCTTCTCGCTCAGTGAAATGGGTAACTAGCATTTCTAAGCCAGACACAGATTCCCCCCAATCCTCTTTGTTTTACCCAATGGGAAGTATACGTGGCCTTGATGATCCTTTATTTGCTCAAAACATTGCTACATTAGGTATGTACGATCCAGCCTCTTTTTTAGAGCAATCGCCAAATATGTTTTATGCCTTGGAAGAGGATATCAGCTATAAAATCCCGGTGGTATTTGTACATGGGATAGGCGGCTCGATTTTAGATTTTGAAACGGTTCTAGCAAAGCTCGATCGGGAGCGCTACAAACCGTGGTTTTTCTACTACCCTTCCGGGGGAGACCTGAATCAATTAGCAGAATTCTTCCATAGATTATTCCTTTCTGGAAATGTCATCCGTTTAGGAGAAATGCCACTTATTATCGTTGCCCATAGCATGGGAGGGATAGTCGTTAGGGAGGCTTTAAATTTATACGATGTGAATAAAGATAAGAACACCGTTAAGCTATTGGTAACTATTGCTAGCCCATTTGGAGGGCACCCTTCGGCGGCGATGGGAGAAAAGCACGGGCTTATTGTGTTACCTTCGTGGCGCGATTTAAATCCATCAAGTCCTTTTATAAAAGGGCTGTTTCGTAAGCCGCTACCGGAAGCTATCGAGCATCAATTGTTCTATGCTTTTGATAATCCATCGACCTTAAAACTAAGTAAAAACAGCGATGGTGTTGTGCCGCTTTCCAGCCAGTTACGCTTTGAGGCACAGCAGCAATCCACAAAACAACTTGGTTTTGAAAGTAGCCACACTGGTATTTTGAAAAATAAAAATATGCTCACTCGAATGTTTGAGCGCATGAGCCAAGTGCAAAACCTTTATCCTGAATCTCACATAAAAGTATTCCGTCAAGGGGGCTACGATGTTGCGTTATCCGATGATTACAGCGCCTTGGCTCAGTATGTTATTCACTCGGCGGGTAAGTACTGGATGGCAATCTCTAACGGAACGCTTAAACCGGCATACCCAGAACAAGAAAGGTTCGTTCGAGTGATCAAAGGGCTAGAAGCGCCAAAACATCAAGTGGTAAAAGACTGGTTGCGGTTTCTCAAAGAATACCCTGATCTTGGTCGAGACTAGCGACTTAGGACATTTGACATGTTAAAGCCCCCAGCGGTTCATGGCCGCTCAAGCCTTAACTTTCCTCCTGACGGCGCTCCTTTGGCTTAGTTTTTTGCCTATAAAACAAAACTACAACACATTTCCCGTACCAACGTTTGGCGCGGTAAATACTTTAGTGTTTCCAGCACCATCATTTCGTCATTAAGCTGTCATAAAACTCACGTTTAATAGCGCGCATTAACAGGGTCGGCATAAGGCCTACTCTACTTTCAACACCATGAAACCAGCATTGAGGGTAAATCGATGAGCACGCTTAATGGCAAACAGTTTTGGAAAGCACTGCGTAAAAAAGGTATCCCACCTTCGGTATTTGCGATGAAGGCTAATTGTTCCTTAAACAGTGTCTACAACTTGAAAGAACGTTCTTACATTCCAGAAAAATTTGCCTTGGTCTTAGAAAGCATCAACTAAATCAACACGGCTAAACTGGCTCGCCTTTCATTTTGCTAACGCCCGCCATAGCGGTTTAACAGCAACGAGCCAGTCAGTATTATTCTATATCACCTTAAAAATTTGCATGGCTTTGCAAATAATCAATCAGTTTTGAGGCTCTAGCACTCAGCAGCTGCCGCCGATACCACACCGCATAAACATCGCGTTCAGCACCATGCCAACCGGGCAAGGCGCGAACCAAAGCTCCCGAGAGTAACTCTTGCTTAACTTCAGTTTGCGGAAGTAAAGCAATACCCAGCCCGTCTGCCGCAAACTGTTTCGCCACGTTTAAGTCGTTGACCAACACCCGCCGCGTTGCGGGCTTAAATGTGAATTGAACTGAAGAGTCTAGGTTGTTAAACAGGAGCCAACTGGGCAGCGGGGAAACCACAATAAGCTGGTGTTGTGCTAGCGCCTTTGGCTCCACCAGCGTAGTGGAAGACTGCAGATAACCCGGGCTAGCCACTAGTAAGGTCTGAATCGTTCCTAATTTGTATTGAGTTAAATCTGAATCAGCTTGCCTACCTACTCGAATAGCCAAATCGGCGTTTGTGGCATGAAACCGTGCTAATGTGTTGCTCAACTCCAGCTCTAATTGAATATCCGGGTGAGCGATTAAGAACTGAGCCAGTGTTTTTTGCAAGTGGCTGGCCATTAAGTTGGTGGGTGCTAACAATTTGATAAGCCCTACCTCACCGGCGATATCTTGCCTCAGTTCATTAGCAATGGAATCTAAAGCGTCAACATGAAAGCCCGCGCTTTGGTAAAGCTTTTGTCCTTCCCGAGTCATTTCAAAGGTATGGCTATTTCTGCTTAATAGCTTACAGCCAAACTCATTCTCTAGTTGTTTAATCCGCCTGCCAATGGTTGACGCCGGAATATGCTGTAACTTACTGGCAGCTTTGAAGCCGCCTGCTTGAACAACGGCAATGAAAAGCGAAATGTTGTCGTGCATATAAAACCATATATGGGTTTTAAATAACCATATAAGCCTATTTAAATCATTTATAAGCGCAACTATAGTCTTCGATAGATGCTCACACAAGCTCGGGAATGAAACGATGAAACAACGCATAGTATTTACCATTATCATGTCTTTCTTTTTGTCCTCATTGATGACGTTATGGATCACTTACATTAACTTAGGCGCAACCATCGGCTTCATCAGTTTATGGGGACATGCTTTTGTGATGGCCTGGCCAGCGGCGGCGGTTATTTCTTTCTTTACCTCGCCTTTAGCCCAAAAACTCACCTTGAAAATACTGAGATAACGCTCTGTTATATTTGCTCCGCTCGCTCCTTAGATAAGCAATGCAAACCAGCATAGCCATTCGATTGCCTATTACTCTTTGTCAAGTTGCCCAAGCATCAGAAAATATTAATATTTTTGTGAATAAGTAGGCACATCTCTAGTTTTGTTTCAGGTAAGCTTGAGCACCGCGCTTAAGCCAGCGTGCTAACTGACTTTAATTTAGGGATAACGAAGGGATTCGTTAGCTATTTACAAGGAAGAAACGATGTACATAATTAACAAGTTTATGCTTGGCCTTACCATGTTGGTTGCCTTCAGTACTTTTGCTGAACAAGCAGAAATCAGCTCGGAAGAACGGCAATACATCATCGAAATGCAACAAATCTGGGGCTCTCTAGACAGAAAAACAGGAGAGATCGAACTTAACAACGGCATCGCCAAACTCACCGTTCCAGATAACTTTTATTACCTCGACTCAATCGATACCGAAAAGGTGTTAGTAGATGTTTGGGGCAACCTGCCTGGCTCGGGTTTAGACACTTTAGGCATGTTATTTCCCGCAGAAAGCACGCCCTTTGATGAAGATTCTTGGGGCGTCACCATTGAGTATGAAGAAGACGGCTATGTGTCTGATGAAGACGCCGATGACATCGATTATGACGATTTACTCTCGCAAATGAAGCGCGATACCACCGAGTCTAGTGAACAGCGCATGGAGCATGGCTACGAAGCCATTGAACTAGTCGGCTGGGCCGAGCCACCTTACTACGACAAGCTTGCTCACAAGCTACACTGGGCCAAAGAAATCAAGTTTGGAGACTCAGAAACCAACACCCTCAATTACAACATTCGAATACTCGGTAGAAAGGGTGTCCTAGTATTGAATTTCATCGCTGATATGGGCCAAAAACAACTAATTGACTCACAATTAGACACCGTGCTGGCCATGGCTGAGTTTCAGAAAGATTCGCGCTATGAAGAATTTGACCCTAGCATCGACAAGGTAGCGGCCTATGGTTTAGGTGCTTTGGTGGCGGGTAAAGCGGTGGCTAAAACTGGCTTTTTAGCCGCGGCTTTTCTGTTCCTGAAAAAGTTTGGCATAGTTCTAGTTGCGGGGATTGGCGCTTTCATTCGAAAACTCTTCAAGAGCAAGTAAAATTTAGTAACAAGGCTAGCTTGGCTAACCTTGTTACTACCAAACCACATTAACGCGCCAAAGATAAAGGATAATTACGCTGCTCGGCTAACTGCTCTGCCAAGGCTAACACTTGCTGATAACTAAAACCCTGAGTGCTTTGTAACTCGATCATGGCCGAGTCTTCTGGCTTACCTGCCAACAAACCTTGCTCACGAATATTATCAATGATCTGCTCTGCAGCATGTAACGCCGAGGAAAACTTAACAATCTCGGTACGGGCGTAATGGGCCTTATCAAACGATACACTGGCGGCGCGTAAGCTGGGGTCATCACCAGGAATTTGCTGAGCCCCAAACAAGGGCCGCCCAGCCACGCAGGCATCACTAAAGCTAGGCAGATAGCGGGCCATATGCTTAACCGCTTCGCTCGTTCGCTCTGCTATCTCTTCTGGCCGCCAGCCTTGGGTTAACTTACGACTTAGCAAGGGGCTTAACTCGGGTTGAGCGCTGCTATCGCTAGATTTTACCAAGCCACCTTTAAACAAGGTGATGGTATCGGTCATGCCATGTAGCTGAAAAATCCCATCGGGATAAGGGGTGAGCTGGGCCATACCATTGGGCGTACCGCGCTGGCCGTGCACCACTAATTCAGGCCAGCGTCCTTGCTGACTAGGCCATTTAGCCAAATAGGCAGCCTTAAATTCCACCATGCGATGGCGAGTCAGCTTAGCCATGTCATCTAGTCGACCACTACGATAACCACAGGCATTAATCAGATAATCCACCTCGATGCTCTGCTCGCCCAACTCGCTTTGATATTCCACCCGCCAACGTGGGCTAGTACTACCCACTTGTTCAATATGGGTCACCTTAGTATTGGTGAACACTTGGCACTGGGTTAAACGCTGGGTAGCCAAGCTTACCGTGGCAGCTATGCGCAACAAACTTAAGCCGTATTCTTGCACTTGCACAAAGGGGAATTTAAAAGTACTCAGATCGAGTTGCTTGGCCACTGGAATCATCCACTCATCTGGGCTTTGTGGCATTTCAGGAATGGCTAATTCGGCCAAAGCCTGTAGGTCTTCACGCGAATATAAACGGTAGTAATCTTCCACCGCACCAAGTTGCTGATTATTAGCATCTTGAGCCACTAGCTCGGCGTAGTGAACTTGTAGTTTTTGTAAGCGTGGTAATAAAGCGCTGGGATCACCGGGGTCATTGTTGGGTACCGCTATCACCGTAGGGCGGCGATTTAAAGCATGGGGAAATATCCGCAAGGTATGGATGGACTGTTCTAACAGCTTTAGGCATTGCTGATCGGAGATCTCGCGATACAGATTTCCCCCCGCATGTAAGTGACAGGCCGGAGGCCCATTCACTAAACTGGGGCCAGCTTCAAATAAACTAACCTGAACACCAAGCTCGGCCAGCTTTAGGGCAGCAGCAGAGCCTGCTATTCCCCCACCAACTACTGCAACACGAGGCGATGTTTGTGGGTTCGCCGTTTCGAGGTGAGACTGCTTCACTAAATTTCATCCACAACAGACAACAACGTCTCATTCTAACTGGCGTATGGGTATATTGAAATAGCCCAAACTTAGAATACTAAAGCTAAGTGACGGAAACAGAGGCAAAAAACTCAGTTCGTCATTTACATCCAAAGCCGAAAAAACGGGAAAACAAATGAATTAACAGTATTAAAATGGTCACGCCAATACTAATCAACTTAAAAACCTAGCTAAAAAAACCAGTGCTCATCTTTATTGGGCCAGCAACAAAATCCAAAAGCCCAGCAAAGATCGGCTGGGCTAATAATAGAAAAACACCTTGTACCCCATCGCAATTTAGCGATAAGGCACTGGGCTATCTTTATGCTAAATCATAACGATCCGCATTCATCACCTTAGTCCATGCAGCGACGAAATCTTTCACCAGTTTTTCTTGGTTATCGTCTTGGGCGTAAACTTCGGCGTAGGCGCGTAAAATAGAATTGGAACCAAATACCAAATCAACGCGGGTAGCAGTCCACTTAGTTTCACCACTACTGCGCTCCTTAATATGGTACAGGTTGCGCCCTTTCGGCTCCCATGTGTAGTTCATGTCAGTGAGATTAACGAAGAAATCGTTAGTTAATGTACCCTCCCTATCGGTAAATACGCCGTGGTCAGTGTCACCATAATTAGTACCCAATACGCGCATGCCGCCAATCAATACCGTCATTTCTACCGCGCTAAGCCCCATTAACTGAGCTCGGTCTAACAATAACTCTTCTGGCATCACCACATAATTGGCCTTTTGCCAGTTACGGAAACCGTCAGCCAAAGGCTCCAGTACCGTGAAGGATTCCACATCGGTCATCTCTTCACTGGCATCACCACGCCCCGGCGCAAACGGCACGGGTACAGAAAAGCCAGCCGCCGCAATCGCTCGCTCTAAACCCACATTGCCGCCAAGCACAATAGTGTCGGCTAGGCTAATCCCAAATTGCTGAGCAATCGGTTTAAGCTGCGCTAATACTTTGGCTAGGCGCTCTGGCTCGTTGCCTTGCCAGGCGTTTTGTGGCACTAATTGTATGCGAGCACCGTTAGCGCCACCGCGTTTATCTGAACCGCGGAAGGTGCGAGCGCTGTCCCAAGCGGTGCTAATAAGTTCGCTTCCACTTAGTCCAGTTGCTTCAATTGCCGCCTTCACTGCTGCCACATCGTAATCACTGTTACCTGCGGGAATGGGATCTTGCCAAATCAAATCCTCTTTAGGTACATCTGGCCCAACATAGCGAGACTTAGGCCCTAAATCACGGTGGGTGAGTTTAAACCAAGCACGCGCAAACACTTGCGATAAGTAGGCAGGATCTTGATGAAAACGCTCCGAGATTTTGCGGTACTCGGGATCCATTTTTAAGGCCATATCCGCATCGGTCATAATCGGCATACAGCGGATTGATGGGTCTTCCACATCCACTGGCATATCTTCTTCTGCAATATCAATCGGCTGCCATTGCCACGCACCCGCCGGGCTTTTAGTTAATTCCCATTCATATTTGAACAGCAAGTTAAAGTAACCATCGTCCCATTGAGTGGGGTTAGTGGTCCAAGCGCCTTCGATGCCACTGGTCACGGTATCGCGGCCAATACCGCGCGATTTATGGTTATTCCAGCCCAAACCTTGCTCTTCTACATCAGCGGCTTCGGGCTCTGGGCCTAGTTCTGCAGCATCACCGTTGCCATGGGTTTTACCTACAGTATGACCACCTGCAGTAAGCGCTACGGTTTCTTCATCGTTCATCGCCATGCGCTCAAAGGTGACCCGCATATCTTGCGCGGTTTTCAAAGGATCGGGTTCGCCATCAACCCCTTCAGGATTAACGTAAATCAACCCCATCATTACCGCAGCGAGAGGGTTTTCTAGATCCCGTTCACCAGAATAGCGGCTGTTCTTGGCATCACTCGGCGCTAGCCATTCTTGCTCAGAACCCCAGTAAGTGTCTTTTTCAGGATGCCAAATATCTTCTCGGCCAAAGGCAAAACCGAAGGTTTTCAAGCCCATTGATTCGTAGGCCATGTTGCCCGCCAAAATAATCAAGTCGGCCCAGCTAATTTTATTGCCATATTTACGTTTAATCGGCCATAACAAACGACGCGCCTTATCCAGATTGGCGTTATCTGGCCAAGAGTTAAGCGGTGCAAAACGTTGGTTGCCGGTGGCGCTACCACCACGACCATCACTAATGCGGTAGCTACCGGCTGAGTGCCAAGCCATACGGATCATTAAACCGCCATAATGGCCCCAATCGGCTGGCCACCAGTCTTGGCTGTTGGTCATTAAGTTTTTAAGATCTTGTTTTAGGGCAGTAACATCGAGTGACTTTAAGGCCTCGCGGTAGTTGAAGTCTTCACCAAGAGGATTGGTTTTACGGTCGTGTTGATGCAAGATGTCGAGGTTTAAAGTCTTTGGCCACCACGCCACATTCGATTTTTCCGAACCAGTCATACCGCCGTGCATAATAGGACATTGGCCGCTTTGCTGATTACCTTGATCGTTCATAAACTATTCCTTAATCACTAGTGTGAGCATTAGCAAATTTAAATAAACACGCCAATAACGAAACAAAAAAACAATTAAATATCAAACAGTTGAAAACTCACTATCGACATAAGTTATTCACTCGTACTCAGTCTAGTCGCTAACGCAAAATTCTTCATGACATTTAAACTGATGGCTGTATTAGTCTGTGCCTATTAATAAAACTGAAGACGACCGATTGGCTCTAGAACTGATTTACCAAGCTCAAACAGCAAACAAATATCGAGTGAAGCCAAACGGAAATAAAAGGCTAAACTGGCATTGACAGGCTTAACTCATCGCAGCAATAGTATGATACAGCGCATATCTAGAGGGACTATTTTGCCGATTGAACTCGTAGTAGCCTCATTAGCTTGTTTTAGCTCACTAATGGCGGGAGTTATCGGCTTTGGTGGCGGCATGTTGTTACTTGCACTATTGCCACTCTTTCTCGCTCCTAGTGTCATCATACCCGTTCACGCTGTCGCTCAATTAACCAGCAATAGCTCTCGCATGCTATTTTCATTCTCTCAAGTGCAGTGGAGATTACTGCCCAAGTTTCTAGTTGGATCACTGCTTGGCAGCATTTGTTTTGGCTATTTTCTTTACAGCGTTCCCACAGACTACCTGCCTTTAGCCATTGGCGGCTATATATTACTGAAACTTTGGAACCAGCGTTTTAGCAACGCTCTACAAGCCTATGAAAGCTATTATTTAATTGGTTTTCTACAAACTGGGCTAGGACTAATCGTTGGCGCAACAGGCCCTTTAGCGCTAACTCTTTTAAGCAAGCAGCTTAAATCCAACGAACAAGTCATCGCCACTAGCGCGCTATTTATGAGTATTAGTCACTTGGCGAAATTCCCCATCTACTTTAGCCTCGACAGCGATTTAGCCAAGTATTCGGAACTGCTTTTTTACATGGTGATAGCCGCAATATTAGGCTCATTACTGGCCAAAAAAATTCGACTAAGAATCAAACCCGAGGCCTTGGCAAATTGGATGAAAATCTTACTGACGCTGCTGGCACTACAGATGATCACGCAGGTCATAGTAAGCCTTCACAACTCAGCCCAATAAATCAGATGATTTAGGTAAAGCCTAATAATTGAGGTAACATTTATCTCTGTTTGCCCATGGGACTTTGCAATGTTGCACGCGTTTAGTTTTTCGTTGTCGGTAACCGCCCCCATCCTATTTATGATGGCATTGGGTTATTTGTTTAAACGACGCAATATGATTTCCGCCGAATTTATTCGCAGCGGTTCAAGCCTAGTATTTAATGTTACTCTGCCCTGTTTATTGTTTTTAAACATCGCCACCGCCGATATAGCCGCCTTAATTCAAATAAAGCTGTTAGCCACTGCTGGCCTCATTACCCTAGGGTCGGTGGGTTTGCTGTGGATTTATGCCCATAATATGGCCGGCCCCCAGCGCGGGGTATTTGTTCAAGGCGCCTATCGAGGCAATATGGGCATTATTGGCCTTGCCACCATCGTGAATGCTTTTGGCCATGAGGCGCTCGCACCGGCAGGGGTGTATTTGGCGATCATGGTGATCCTCTACAATGTGTTGGCGATTGCGGTATTAAGTGCTGCTCAGCCTAAAGCCGAGCAGAGTTTACTTAAGGGCATGGCCTATTCAATGTTTAGCAACCCGCTGTTTCTGGCCATTGTATTTGGTTTATGCCTTGCCTTAATCGGCTTACGTTTGCCTGAATGGCTCACCACCAGCGGCCGTTACTTGGCCAATATGACCCTACCACTGGCTCTGCTGTGTATTGGCGGCTCGTTAAGTTTGGATCGTTTAAAAGGCAACCGCAGTCTCATTTTTCAGGCGTCTGCCGCCAAGTTAGTTATTTTGCCCTTAGTGTCGGTGCTGATCGGGGCACTGTTAGGTTTTCGTGGTTTAAGTTTGGGGATCCTCTACTTGATGATGGCCACCCCTTCTGCCACCGCCAGCTTTGTTATGGCTCGGCAAATGAGGGGCGATGCCGATTTGGCTGCCGATATTATTGCCATCACCACCATTTTTTCGGCCTTAAGCACCACTTTAGGCTTAGTTGGCTTAAGAGCCAGCGGCCTGATTTAAGCGCTTTATTCTAGACTAGCAGTTAGAGTCACTCGGCAAGCCAAAGCTCTGTGCTAAAGGCGCCGAACGAAATCCTCGCCGGATTAATGATGGCTATTTTAGGCTCACTCTACTTTCTGCTGTTATTACTCAGCAGTTATAGAAAACGCTGATAAACACTCAGGCCATACATCAGCGATGTGTAAAGCCTGAGCTCCAATATTGATTAAGCCCCATCAGCCAAGCAGAAAACATGCTTGTTCCACTGTTTCACTTGGTTGATTAAGCGCTCAAGATCTATTTAGCCTAGAGATGAATAATGCTCACCAAACCCAGATAGGCGATCAACGCTTAACTTAGTAAAACAAAGGCGGCTGCGGCTTGAAGATTAAGCATATTGCAGTGCCGCGCTAAATTCAGAGTTTACCTAGCCTAAACACTGCGTTTATTGTTTATTCGAACAAGAGCCCGCTAGCACCCTATCCCCATCCATCCAACTAACTCATTGATTTTAAAAAATAATTAAAAATCAAGGTGTTAATAATAAAATGTACTGCATTACAAGGATGTAAGTAATGACTTTTAATAAATGGCTGGCGCTAAGCTTGCTTGGTCACCAGTGCTTGGCCTCGTCGCTAACACAATACTCTTGATTACATTAATATGGCTAGCTATAGCCCGCAGTTCTCACCGCCTATATTTAGGCTTGTATAGAGCCAACGAGTTGACAAATTATTATGCGTTTTCAACAAGTCCTAGGTATTTAAGGAAATAAAAAGTAGCGAGAATTAAGATATGAAGCGTGGGAGAGAATAACTGTAAAAGAGAGTTTGGCCAGTAAAGAGGGGAGGAAAACCAAGCCTCCCCACCATCTAAATTAAGCTAATTTTTTAAGCAACGCCGCCGCTACAGGCTCGGAGCTGGCTGGGTTTTGCCCAGTGATCAAGTTGGCATCTTCAATAACAAAGGGTGCCCAGTTTTGCGTTTTTTGGTAATGAGCACCTAAACGAATAAACTCATCTTCAATCAAAAATGGCACAATATCAGTAAGCTGAACATCAGATTCTTCACCATTAGTAAAACCAGTAACATTACGTCCTTTAATAAGAAGTTCGCCACTGTCGGTTTTAACATGACGCAACACTGCCGGAGCGTGGCACACGAAACCGAGAGGTTTATTAGCGGCAGCAAATGCTTCGATTAATTTAATTGAGTCTTCTGAGTTGGTTAAATCCCAAAGAGGACCGTGCCCCCCCGGATAAAAGACCGCATCAAACTCTTCCGCGTTTACTGTAGTAAGCTTAACGGTATTGGCTAATGCTTGTTGCGCAGCTGAATCTTTATTGAATCGATGCGTCAACTCAGTTTGAAAATCGTCGAGCTCACTTTTAGGGTCTAGTGGCGGTTGCCCACCCAGTGGTGATGCCAATACTAATTCTGCACCCGCATCTTTGAAGGTGTAATAAGGTGCCGCAAACTCTTCTAACCAAAAACCGGTCTTTTCACCAGTATTTCCTAAATCAGCATGTGAAGTCAGTACCATTAAAATTTTCATCGTATTCTCCTGAGCCCATATTGGGGCAGTTTAAATTTAGTTATCCGTTTAACAATTCGGCTAGCATAGCCAGTTTATCTTTATATGGTGCGCGTAAACGTAAATTTGAAGCACCGTCCTTGCTCTGAAGCACAATAGGTTTCGCATGGCTAAAACGTTTAAAACCATGAATACCGTGGTACGCGCCGATGCCTGAGCCACCAATACCACCAAATGGCAATGTATCAATGGCTGCGTGGGTCATAACATCATTAATTACTAGAGCCCCCGAGGTCGTTCTATTCGCAAACGCTTGCTGTTGTTCACTATTGTCACTAAACACATAAGCAGCCAGTGGGCGTGGGTTTGCATTAATATAATCAATCGCCTGATCAAGCTGCTGATAGGTTTTGATAGGTAACAAAGGCCCGAAAATTTCTTCCTGCATTATCAGCATGTCATCTGAAACATCTAGCACCAAATGCGGCGCGACCTTACGAGTCGACTGATCAAAACCAGGCTCATCTAAGGGGGCAAGACTCACCAGCTTAGCGCCTTTTTCTTGCGCGTCTTCTAACAAACAAAGCAGTCGTTTATAGTGCTGTTGGCTGATTATAGACGTGTAATCCTCATTCTGTTGTATTGTTGGGAAGCTTTGAGCCACAAAATCTCTAGCCGTATCAACAAACGCATCAACCTGAGAGCTATGCAGCATGACGTAATCAGGGGATACACAAATTTGCCCTGAGTTGAATGTTTTTACTGTCATGATGCGGGTCGCTGCTTGGCCAATATCAGCATTTTCCGCTATGACTACTGGTGATTTCCCACCGAGTTCTAAGGTTACCGGTACTAAGTTTTCTGAGGCCGCACGCATCACCAGCTTGCCAACAGCCGTACTGCCGGTAAATACCAGATGATCAAATGGCAACGAGCTAAATGCCCGCCCTACATCTGCATCACCCAGCACCACAGACAATTCATTGGGGTCGAAATAACGACCGACTAACTCCGCCACAAGTTGAGAAGTGCGAGGGGTTAATTCCGAAGGTTTTAGCATTGCCGTATTGCCAGCGGCAAATATCCCCGCCAATGGCCCAAACGCCAAATTAAGTGGAAAATTCCACGGACTAATAATCCCAACCACCCCAATAGCTTGTGGTTGAATCCAAGTTTGCATACCGTCAGCTGGCGCTTCGACGACTTCAGCTTGCATCCACTGTTCTACATTCTCTATAGCGAATCGTAACGCGCTGATACTGCTGGCAACATCTGCAAGTAACGAATGATAAGCACTTCGATGGCCAAAATCGGAACTGATTGCCGCCAACAGTTGAGATTGGTTTTCGGTAAGCAGCTTAATAGTACGTTGCAAACGGTCTCGTCTTAACTCGGCGCTGGCTAGCCCCTGTCTCAGGTGAGCTTGCTTTAAGCTACTTAGAATACTGTTCAATTGAATATGTGTTTCTGGTAAATCCATCTTCTACTCCTTCGCTAACAAATAGTTCGTCAATGAATTAAAGAACGTTCAATTGAACATCAATATTTCCGCGTGTCGCATTTGAGTATGGGCACACTTGGTGAGCGGCAGTAACCAGACGCTCAGCATCAGATTTGTCCACATTTGGCATCTCGATATTCAGATTAATGGCTAAACTATAACCATGCTTTTCTAAAGGACCAATGGCGACTTCTGCTGTCACCTTGGTATCATCAGGCACTTTCACGTATTTGCTGTTATCACTTAATACAACCGACTTCATTGCACTAAGGAAACAAGCGGCATAACCGGTTGCAAACAGTTGTTCGGGGTTATTACCAAAACCTCGACCACCTAATTCTTTAGGCGCGCCAAGCCAAACATGCAGAGAACCGTCTTCGGTACGGGCATAGCCATCTCGACCACCTGTTGCGGTTGCTGCTGTGCGGTAAAGTTCCTGTTTCAACATAATCAAATCCTCAAACTTGTGTGCCATTTCGTGTTGCAGTAAGCATACGACTAAGTAGTACTACAGTGATAACAATGCTATTTTGGTGGGGATATAAATATATTTATGGGTAGCAATGTCTTTAGTTAGATTAAGAACTTTTATCGAAGTTTATCGCCAAGGTTCGATCAGCGGCGCGGCTCGAATGCTAAACCTCACACAGCCGGCAGTCTCGCAGCACATTGCCGGGCTTGAGATTGCGCTAGGGCGCCCGCTATTTGAGCGTATGAGCAATGGCATGTCACCAACAGCCGCAGCCGATGAACTGGCCGCCGACGTAGGCGATAAATTAGATGCTGCCGAAGCAGCGCTCGCCTCTGCTCGGGCACGCTCGCGGGATGTTGCCGGTGCATTACAGCTAATTGGGCATGCTGACTTTATGGCAGAAAAGCTCTCTCCAGAATTAGCGCCGCTATTAGAAGCGGGAATTAGAATACGCATGCATTCTGGGGATGGTCCCATGGTGACTCAAATGCTACTAGAAGGTCACTGTGAATTAGGAATATCAGCTCATCCCGTCACAGACAGTCGCCTCAACAGTGAAGTCGTTTTCACCGACAAGGTGGTAGCGGTAGCGGCAACTAAGGTAGTGGAACGATTGGAACACTCAGCTAACTTTGCGGCTTCGTTATTGCAAGAACCCTTATTAGCCTACAACTTAGAATTGTCTTTAGTTGATGCTTGGCTTCAACGCAATCGTATCGATTCCTCTGAACTCACTCCCGCAATGGTGGCTCAAGACATGAGAGCGCACCGTAGCTTGTTAGCCAAAGGCGTTGGCTGGTCAGTAATGCCGCGGTTTTTATGCAAACAACAGCTCTCAAACGGAGAACTTAAAATTATCCCTGCGCCAAAGGGCCAAACAGAAATTAACTACTATCTAATATGGTTACCTAGTGCGCTAAGGCAACCTCGGGTGGCCCATGCTAGACAAACATTACTTTGGCGCTTAAAACACGACAAGGTATAAACCTTTGCATAGCCAGCCTAATTAAGTTCGTGAGAGAAAATAGACTCAGACACACCGCCTAGCAAATCGGTAATCATGGCTTAAGTACCGACGAATCCGCTGATTAACTGAAGCTTTGTAATGTATTGGTAATACACTACGGTTATTTACTAGCAGCAGTGGCAGATCAACCAGCCTAAATGATATTGGAGCGTGTTAAGTGAATAGCCTAATGAAGGGTTTTACCATAGCTTAAAGTTGCACAACTAGCGAACCGACAAAGCAATAAAGTAATAGTAGAAATTTATTGAGTAAAAAAGAAAGGAAATTGGCAGGGGCGGAGAGATTCGAACTCCCAACATTCGGATTTGGAATCCGACGTTCTGCCATTGGAACTACGCCCCTGCAACGGAAGCGAATTATACATAAGCCAGTTTAAAGGTAAAGGATTTATCGCAAGCTTTTGTTTAAGCGAGCAAAGAACCAGCAATTTGTCTGTAAAACACGCTAAGTGATAAAAATCAGACAAAAGCCAAGCAATTTAGCTTGGCTGTACAAAGGGCTAAGTTTGCGGCTGCGCCGACGTTTTTGCCTTAATAAAATCGGCGTGGCTTAAATAAATCAGATCGGCCACTTGGCGAATTAAGGCTTCTTCTTGAGGGTCCAATACCCCATCGGCATAGGCGACCTTCCACAGCGCTTCAGTAAACTGATAGCGTTGTTGGTAATCTAAGTTTTTCACATGGCGAGTAAAATCAAATACCGAAATAGCTTGGTGAGCCTGAGTTTGCGCCTGCCGAAATACCCGCTCGACTTCCTCGTCGGTGAGTGCAAACAAACGCTTAATTTTTTTTAGAATTAAGGCGCTTTCGGCATTACTCTGCTGGTTATCACTTTGACTAAGTTGCACTAACAATGTGGCGGCGGCCAGTTCAACACTTTGGGTATTCTGTTGGTTGGATTCTTCGAGAGTAGCTTGTAAAAACTCTTTCAACGCTTTAAGCATGCGGTATCCCATTTGTTTACGTCAGGATAAAGCAGAATAAACCAGCCCTATAGAAATGCCAAATTTTCACCGCACCGAGAGCGAAAAAGTGGCTACAGCAGAAATGAAAAAGCCCCGTCATAAGACGAGGCTTTAGAAAGAATGGTGCCGATTGCCGGAGTCGAACTGGCGACCTACTGATTACAAGTCAGTTGCTCTACCAACTGAGCTAAATCGGCACACCGTTACCTAAGCAAATCTGCCTGAGCAACGGAGCGCTATTAAACGGATTTTAACGGTCCTTGTCAACGACCAAATTAAAAATATTTGGCCAAAGCGTTTAACTGCTAGTAAAACGAGCAATTAGGCGACTTTTTCAGCAAGTTGCTGAGGCTGCTCTTGTAAGGATATCGCCGCTAACTCCACCGTGCTATTTAAGCGCTCGTCCCAGCGGCGCAGTTGTAATTGGCCGTCCATGGTTTCGCATAACAGCGTGCAGTTTTCTATCCAATCGCCATCGTTGGCATAAATAAGGCCTTGCTCTTGGCGCAATTCGGGGTGATGAATATGGCCACAAATCACTACATCCACCGCTTGCTTTAAAGCTTCTTTCACCACCGCCTGGCGATAACGCGAGATGGCTTGTTTAGCCTTGGCGATTTTGCCCTTAATGCAGCCAGCTAAAGACCAATAGGGGTAACCCAATAAGTGCCGTGCTTTGGTAAAGCATCGATTCACAAACAGCAATAAATCATAGAGATGATCGCCCAATTTAGCGTAGAAGCGGCCGAAGCAGACTTCTTCATCAAATTGGTCACCGTGCACCATCAGCACTTTTTTGCCGGTAATGCTTGTATAGTAATGCTGCTTGCTGACCTTAATATCGGCTAACTCAAGGCCATCGTAAGCCTTAAACAAATAATCATGGTTACCCGGTATATACACCACTTCGCAATCGGATTTAGCCAAGCGCATAATTTGTTGCAGCACTTGATTATGCGACTCGGGCCAGTACATTTTTCGCTGCAATGCCCATACATCGACGATGTCTCCCACCAAAAACAGATGTTTTACGCGGGTTTGTTGTAGTAGTTGTAGCAGCATTTCCGCCTTACAATCCCTACAACCAAGGTGAATATCTGAAAGCCACAAACTTTGATAAATGTGTTTAGTTGTCATCTGTTTTCGCCTAACCATCCCTGTTATCACTAATCTAAAAAGTACTCTTGACTATAAAGTGACCGTTTTATGGCAAGACTATGACAGAATTAACATTGCACGAATCTATCGCTTTATTTAATCTAGCCCACTCAACTAGGCTAAAACCTTAGCTTTGCCATCAACCTGCTCGGAGCTCCTGTGACAAAACCTTCACCCAGCCCCTTAGCCGTTGCCACCATTGGTGGTGGAAGTGGTCATTTCGTATTGCTGTCGGCACTGCGTGATGCAGAAAACCTAGTAATTAGCGCGATAGTGTCAATGACCGATAGCGGCGGCAGTACTGGCCGTTTAAGAGATGAACTAGGCATATTGCCACCGGGAGACATCCTCAAGTGTGTATTGGCGCTCTCGCCCTATCGCGAACTAGCACGACAACTGTTGTTAAAACGCTTTACCAAAGGCAAGCGTTTATCGGGGCATAGCGCTGGCAATATGCTACTCACCATGTTGTCGCAATACAGTGGCTCGTTTTCTGAAGGTATTCAAGGCTTGGCGCAGATGCTCGACGTTGAGGGTGAAATTCTGCCGGTTACGGTCGATAAATCCACCTTGGTGGCAGAGTTAACCAGCGGAGAGCGCGTTTTTGGAGAAAGCGCCATCGACCTACCGCGTGGTGACCAACGCGAAAAAATCCAAAATGTATTTTTGGTTCCCCACCATGCCGAGCAAGTGCGGGTTTATCCACCGGTGATTAAGCGAATTAACAAGGTAGATGCGGTCATTCTCGGCCCTGGCGATCTCTATACCAGCATCATTCCTAACCTGTTGGTCCCCGGCGTCAAACAAGCTATTCAAAACAGCAAGGCCAAATTGGTTTACGTCACTAACATCATGACTAAGTTTGGTGAAACCGACGGCTACGATGTAGAGCACTTCATCTCTGATTTAGAGTTCTATTTAGGCCGCGCTATCGATGTGGTGATAGTGAACAATCACATTCCTAGTCAGGAAATGATAGTCAACTACAATATTGAACGAGCCCAAGTGGTGGAAGTCAGCAACCTCAACCAGCTAAAACAACGCTACCAAGTGATTTACGCCGATTTAATTGATGAAGACAGTGAGATTGTTCGCCACGATTCAGAGAAGTTGGCAGGGGCGCTATTTCCCTACTTAGATACTCTGCAAGTTGATGAAGCTAATAAGGTGGTTGGTCAAGCTTAAGGCCACCAGCAAAGGCCGAACTAGGCACCCGTGAAATAAGCCTATCGAGTTGCGAAAAAACCGGGTTGAGGGCCGGATCGTATCGGTTCTGCCAACGCCATACCCACTGTTCATTCCCTACCTGCCATAAGATGCGTTTCTCTGAATGCTGAGGATCAACATAAGAAGAAGCAAACTGTTTTGGCACTTGCTGCAACAAGGCATATAGGTCTGCACATACCAGCATAGATAAGTGCTGAACTGCTTCACTACTGGCTCTTTGCTGCAATAAGTTTTGCCGTAACGAGTAACTTAAGTTTTCACAATCAATAGTTAAGATGGTTTCACGGGAGGGATTTTGAATGACAAAACGCAGCTGATAAGCCGGTGGCGATTTATCAAATAAAGCCAAGCCCAGCATTGCCAAAGCCAACGTCATAATCACCAGCATTACGGTAAAGCGTCCTAAATACTGCGATCCTTTCGCCATACAAAGCCACCTCCATTTCACCAAGCTACTGCTGCAATACTGATATTTTTGCCAAATTAAAACAGGCAATATTGTTTAAAAATAGAGTAGAAAATCGTCCTTGGGAAGCCCTTTGTTGACAATTAAGTTTTTAGTGGCAAATTGCCAATTGTGGATAAAATTGATTATTCGATAAAAATGAGCCGCTTACTCAAAATGGTGCTTTTTAGCTCAGAATAATCAGCCTAGAAATAATAAAAAAAAACTTTTTATACTGATATGACCACCAACTGCCTAAATTTTGCTAAAATCGCGCGTCGCCGTTTTAGTAAGTGAAATTATTAATGAATTTAAATCAATATTTTAGTCGTAAAGATCAACAGTTTGTATTCAGTAGAGAGCAAGCTTGTGACTTTGCCAAAGGAATAGCAAACGACTTTAATGCCATTCACGATGCAGACTCTTCACGCTTCTGCGTACCGGGAGACTTACTGTTTTCTGTCATGTTAAGTGAGCTAGGAATTAGCCAAAGCATGCAGTTTACCTTTGCCGGTATGGTAAGTGATGGAGTGGCACTGAATATCGAGCAACAAGCAAATAACTGTCGCTTAATTGATGACAACGGCAAAGAATACCTGCAACTTGAGCGCAGTGGCGAAAACTTAAAAGACGACGCTATTATCAGTAATATTATTCAAGATTATGTGCGTTTCTCTGGGCAAAATTTCCCGCATATTTTAGTACCGATGCTGCAAGAACAAGGTTTGATGTTAAACCGCAAACGCCCCTTAGTAATATATGAGAGCATGAGTTTGCAATTTAACCGCCTACCCAATACTCCTCCTCACTTAGCTTATGCTGGAGGTGACTACATACCTAACGGTAAACGTGGCGTAGCCTTACTCAAGTTCACCATTAGTGAAAATGATCAAGTAATTGGTAGCGGCCAAAAACGTATGGTATTAGGCAGCTTATTGCCATTTGAACAAGCCGAAAGCGATATGCTTATCGACGCCTACAATGGCTGCCGAGAAGCCTTTTTACAGCGTCAGAAGAAATAAGCCCTTAGTCATCGATAAAGCGCCTCACGGCGCTTTTATTTTATCTGCGACAAAGGCAGAGCCGTATGGCTAAATACCTGCTGTAAGACGAAGCTAGAGCGCACTCCAGTTACACCCTCAATACGGGTTAACTTCCCCAACAAAAACGCCTGATAATGCTCCATATCTCTTACCACTACCTTTAATTGATAATCAGCGTCTGTACCAGTAACCAACATACATTCCATCACCTCTTCATAGGCACTAATAATTTGCTGAAAATTATTAAAGCGCTCGGGGGTATGTCTATCCATGGAAATATGAATATAAGCGGTAAGATTAAGATTGAGCTTTTTTTCATTAAGCAAGGTAACGTGCTTGGCAATTAAACCGGCCTCTTCTAAAGCTTTAACCCGTCGCGAGCATGGGGAGGGCGACAGCCCCACCAACTCGGCCAATTCAAGGTTACTAATTCGGCCATTACGCTGCATTAAATCTAAGATTTTTTTATCGGTACGATCGAGCTGCATTATTCTATTCGTCCCATTTGCTTAAACTAAGGTTATTATCACCCTTATTAAGTGAAAAGATAAACAATAATTGCTAAATAAGACAAATAAAAAGCAACATAAGCAAACTCTCACCCTAAACAAATCCGTATACTAACTACAGTGAAGAAATACTTGGGAACAGCAGCAGATTTATCGATTTGTTTGCCGCTAACAAATTTACCCAATTTGGCAGCCCCCACTCTCTATGCCACCTATCCGGTGTCCACTAGGAGCCATCGCAATAAGCACTTGCGACAGTATCTAAACTAACAAAGGTGGCTTATGCCACCTTTTTGTTTATTCTTTTAGCAGTTCTTGTATAGCCTTTAACCGAACGCTATTTATTTCATTTTTTTTACCAATTTCGGTTGACTTAAACCGGTAAAATTCGTTTAATAGCGCCCGTCGCCCGGATAGCTCAGTCGGTAGAGCAGAGGATTGAAAATCCTCGTGTCGGTGGTTCGATTCCGCCTCCGGGCACCACCATTCAAAAAGCCTGCATTTATGCAGGCTTTTTTCGTTTTAAAGCCTAACATCCTACTGCTACTCCTTAAAACATCAAACCTAAGCGCTACACCATTTATAGTTAAATTAAATTAGACAAATGTTGACTTTTTGTTAAAAAACACCTTTACTGGTACGACCTCTTAAACAAGGATCGATTATGTTACCCAGTATTCGTAAGGCTAACCTTACCTTAAGGTTATTTGGCATCTTTAAAGTTCCGTTAATCTGGTACTGTCGACCGAAGATCCTTGAAATGGACGAACAACAAGTCGTAGTTAAAATCCCTTTAAAGCGTCGCACCAAAAATCATCTCAATAGCATGTATTTTGGTAGCCTCGCTATAGGTGCCGATGTAGCAGGCGGATTTTTAGCGATCGCCAAGGCCGAGCGTTCTGGTAAGCAAGTGTCTTTGGCGTTTAAAGCCGTTGAAGCACAATTTCTAAAACGCCCCGAAGCCGATGTATTATTCACCTGCCGCGATGGCCAGTTAATTGACCAGATGTTAGAGCACACCTTTACAACTGGCGAGCGAGTAAACCAAGCCGTCACCATCATCGCCACCTGCCCTAGCATTAGTGGCGACGAAATCGTCGCTCAATTCTCGCTGACCCTATCACTAAAAGCGCTCAATTAAACTTCGTATCGTCAGTAGCTAATAAGATAATGCATATACGCTGCGTCAAAGATTTTGTTGCAGCAAAAGCATCCGTCTTTTTCATGGTATCTCTACTATTGTCAAAAATTTCACAACCGGTAACTTGCTATTCTTTATCTAAAATACAGCCTTACAACCGCTATCACTTAAGCGCCAATAACAACTAAACAAACACTTAAGCCGCCGAAAAAAGACGGTCTAAAGCTCGCTAAGCTATCACCGTAATCTATGCGCTTTATGCATAAAAAAGATGACAACTTTTCATTATGGTAATAATTATAACGGCGCTAAACTGTGTTAAATTTGCACTGCCGTTAACTCTGGAGAACCAAATGTTTACTGCCTTAATGCTTAACCAACAAGACAAACAAACCTTAGCTACTATCGAACAAATCGATGAATCACAACTACCTGAAGGTGAGGTGTTAGTTGCTGTCGATTACTCATCGCTAAACTATAAAGATGGTTTAGCCATTACTGGCAAAGGCAAGATTGTTCGTAATTTTCCAATGGTTCCGGGCATAGATTTAGCCGGTACAGTGCTACGCTCTGATGACTCACGTTATCAACAAGGTGACGCAGTGGTATTAACAGGCTGGGGCGTGGGTGAAAACTACTGGGGCGGCATGGCTCAAAAAGCTAGCCTTAAAGCCGATTGGTTAGTGCCACTCCCCCAAGGCTTTAGCGCCAAACAAGCCATGATGGTGGGCACAGCAGGCTTTACCGCTATGCTGTGTGTACAAGCGCTAATAGATGCTGGCATCAAACCAGAAAACGGCACTATTTTAGTGACCGGTGCCAGTGGCGGTGTAGGCTCTGTGGCAGTAAGCTTACTCGCGCAACTCGGTTATCAGGTAGCAGCGGTAACAGGTCGTATCCAACAAAATGGCCCGCTACTGGAACAGCTAGGAGCAAGTCAAATCATTGACCGTAGTGAATTTGAACAAACAGCTCGCCCACTTGAAAAGCAGTTATGGGCAGGCGCAGTGGATACAGTGGGCAGCAAAGTGCTAGCCAAGGTGCTTTCTCAAATGGACTATAACAGTTGCGTTGCCGCTTGTGGCCTTGCTGGTGGTTTCGACCTGCCTACTACCGTTATGCCGTTCATTTTACGTAATGTCGCTTTGCAAGGGATAGATTCGGTAAATTGCCCTACAGAAAAACGTATCGTGGCATGGCAGCAATTGGCTAAACTGTTACCAACAAGCTATTTCGAGCAAGCTTGCACCGAAATTACCTTAAACCAAGCGCCAGAATATGCAGAAAGCATTACCAATGGCCAAACAACAGGCCGAGTGGTTGTAAAACTCTAACCCCCCCACGTAGTAAGGCCCACTTAGGGCCTTACATCATCTAAGCCCATATCTTCCACACGCTTGGCGATTAGCTTGCCACATTCTTCCTTTACAATAGTTCGCAGCCACACTTGGGCCGAAGAATGCTCGCAGCGCGGATGCCAAATCATGGAATAGTCGAAGGGAGTAAACTCAAAAGGTAAAGGCTTCACCACTAACTGGTGACGCTCTGCAACCAGGTAGGCTAAATCGGCAGGTACGGTAATAATTAAGGGGATACTTTCCACTATCGCTAACGCAGCTTCTAAATGGTAAGCCCTTAATACCGTTCGCCGCTTCGGCTTATCAACCAATGCTTGCTCAATCAGCGATTTCACCCCATCGCTAATGGCTATCATGGCATGAGGGAATCGCAAATAGTCATCTAAGCTTAGGGGTTTATTCGCCAAAGGATGGTGTTTTGACAATAAACACAACACACCAACCCGCCCTAGAGTTTGATGCTCTAGGGCATCAAGCGATCCAATCGGACGACAAATCGCTAGGTCTGCTTTGCCATAGGTTAACTGCTCTTTCAAATGCTCATTTTGCAGTGGTAAAAACTCAAATGCCACATTAGGCGCCTCCTGATAAATACGTGGCAAAGCAAAGGGCAAAATGGTTTGCATAGCGTAATCAGTGGTAGCGATGATGAAAGTTTGCTCGCACGATTTAGAATCAAAATCAATCGGTGACAGCAATTGCCGAAGCGATTCTAAAGGCTCGCCCAAGTCCCTATTAAGTTGTAAGGCTTTTTCAGTAGGAATGAGAGATTGCCCTTGCCGGGTAAATAAAGGATCGGCCAACAAACTGCGTAAGCGCCCTAATACCCGACTCATAGCCGACTGGCTTAAACTTAAGCGCTGCGCAGCTTTGCTCACACTACGTTCCTCTACCAAAATTCGTAGCGCCACCAATAAGTTTAAATCTCGGCGATAAATATCTTCAACTTCCATACATTATCTTACATGGCTGAATAATATGGCTAGTGTAACCAATATATTAGCGAAACACCGCTATTTACTGGTTTGGTTTTGCCCAGTCAGTGCACATGAGTGAAACGATAATGCCGTAGGCTTAGCCGGGATGACCATCAAGCCGCGGGCTTGTCAAAATTCGACTAAAACTCACCACAAATGCACTAAAAGCTAGGCCCCACAAAACAGCCGAAAGGTTAACAAGTAAGACAAAGTACTGTGGCCATATGGCTGTTGCTACTCCTCTTAATAGTGCCGCCAACAGCACTGCAGCCAAGGCTGGCCATAGGTTTAACTTACCGTATACCTCGCGCCCACTATGCCCCAAACTCACCCGCACTATCATGGCGAGGATCAACCCACCAATCACACCTATAGCCACTATATGTAGTGTTTGGTGCTCTATCCACGCAGCATTATCAATAAGCCCAAACATGGCAATAACTTTGATGAGTAAAGCTAAGGGGATAAAGCCATAAGCCAATTGCAATGACCACAACAGCGGCTCTTTTAGACTTAACCAAGGCTGCCAACGCCACCAACGAAGCAACTGGGTCAATGTTGCAACCAACATAATCATAGGGCCAAATTGATGATGGCTAAGAGGAAAGAAACTCAAAATGAATAACAATAATAGAGAAATATTGGCAAGAGCATCCAACCACAGCCAAGGCTCAGATTTTTTAATATTTAAGCGACGCGCACAGAAAAACGGGATCACCCGCCCGCCCATAATGGAAATCAGCATCACAAACCACCACAACATGGCCTGCCACACAGCGCTAGCCGGAAACGGAGCTAAACCCTTAATGGTGGCATAACTAGCAAAATTAGCCACCACCGCCAGCAACAAAAAACCAGCAAAAATAAGGTTTCGGTAACGCTTAGCCAAGAGCACCCGTTTAGTTAGGGCATAAGCCGCACAAAGCAAAAACAGCCCTTCAATTGAGCTGATTAACCACAGCGGAGCACTAGTCCAAAACAGGACGCGAGGCATCAACCAAAGCAATACAAGCGCAGCCAAGTAAGGGCCATAGGTGCCCCGTATATTTGTCCAGTTTTGTACTGCGGTTAATAAAAATCCCACCACGATAGCCATGGCAAAACCAAATAACATTTCATGTACGTGCCACCATAAAGCTGGCACTTGTAACTGTGCTGGTTGACCATACTGAAATGCATATAACCAAATCAGAATGGCAATAACGGCATAGCCGCTACCTAGCAGAAAAAACGGCCTAAACGCCAAGCGCAATATAGGCAAAGTGCTGTCTTCCACAGCTTTATCAGTGATATTCAACATAGTGGGTCATTACCTGAACAAAATCGTTAACCGCGATACCGACTATCGCGCAAACGTAGACGTTGCACAAAACACGCCAAAACATAACATACTGATTTAATTTAATTTAAGTCTCACGCACTTGACATAACGTTGTAATAAATACATCGTCACTAACAAATCAATACCATTTAGGTCAGATCATGGGAAAACAACACGCTAGCCACTCTACCGAGCAACAGCTGCTGGAGATTGCGTTGGTATTAAACAGCGGCATACCTTCTACTCAGCACTATCAGCAGCTGATTAATGCACTGCAGCAGGTACTAGACTGCGATGCCTGCGCTTTGTTCACCCTCGATCAAGAGCAACAGCTAGTCCCAGTAGCCAGTAAAGGCTTGTCCAAAGAAGTGTTAGGACGGCGATTTTTACCAGAACGCCATCCTCGGCTCGCGGCAATTTTGGCCAGCCACCACCCGGTGCGCTTTGCCGAAGACACTACGCTGCCCGACCCCTTCGACGGCTTATTGCTTGACGACCCTCATCACAAGCTTAACGTTCACTCTTGTATGGGATGCAGCTTGTATGTAGGAGAGCAACTGGTTGGCTTGTTATGCGTTGACGCGCTGCGGCCTAAAGCCTTTGAGCATGTATCAAATACCACCATTAGCACCTTCGCGACCTTAGCCGCTGGCACTATTCGCAATATTAGCCTGTTTGAAGCTCTGAACCGCGCCAATCATCAACAACGTTCGGTAAACCAGTTACTGATCGACGAAGCCCGTAATAAAGGAGGCAAACTGATTGGTATTAGTCCACAAATCAAGCAACTTAAAACCAATATTCAAACGGTCGCTCAATCAAATTACAGCGTACTGATCAGCGGCGAAACCGGCACAGGTAAAGAGGTGGTGGCTCATCAAATTCATGCTCATAGCTTACGTAACCAACAGCCCATGGTTTATGTTAACTGTGCTGCTCTACCTGAATCATTGGCCGAAAGTGAGCTGTTTGGCCATGTCAAAGGGGCCTTTACCGGCGCTTATAACCACCGCGCAGGCAAGTTTGAGTTAGCCGATGGTGGCACCATCTTTTTGGATGAAATCGGCGAATTGCCACTGTCATTACAAGCCAAATTATTACGAGTAATTCAGCAAGGTGAAGTGCAACGTGTCGGGGCCGATAACAACCTCAGCGTTGATGTTCGCCTGCTTGCCGCCACCAATCGTCATTTAGAACACGAAGTCGCCGAAGGACGCTTTCGCTCCGATCTTTTTCACCGGCTCAAGGTATTCCCCATTGATGTGCCCCCTTTGCGTGAACGCGAAGGGGATATTCCAGTATTAGTAGGCTACATTCTAGATAACATCCGCCGCCAATTTAACTTAAGTGTGTTACATCTAGACCCAAAAGCCATGCAGCTCTTAGAAGCCCAGCCTTGGCTTGGTAACGTAAGGGAGCTTGAGCATAGTTTAATGCGAGCGGGCCTACATGCCATGCGCAGCAATAGCCAAGTGATTGAACCGCAGCACTTTGCCGGCGATTTACTCAGCCCTAGTCAACCACAGACGCCATCAACCTTGACCGAACTTGTAAATCTACCCAATCAGTCAATCTCGCTGCGCGAATCCCAGCAAACCTATCAAAAGCTGTTAATTGAACATGCCTTGGCACTAAACGATGGAGTGTGGGCCAAAGCGGCACAGTTCTTACAAACGGATAGAGGGAATTTGTTTAAACTAGGTAAAAAACTTGGCGTGAAAGCCACAACTAAAGAGAAGTAGCCAAAGCGTTGTATAATTAACACCAAGCGATGTTAATTATACATCAACCTGTCTATTTGGGGCCTAATGGCCAAAGCGAGTGGCTTCAAACATATTTAATAATCGATGTACCAAGTAACACACCAGTAATGTTGCCACTACCGCAAACACAATGCTGCTTACTCGATATAAGGCACTGAAAATAAGATCTTGGTCAGGGCTGAGATATTGACCAAATAGGATGCCAAGTGTAGTTAAACCGCCAAAACCAAAACCGGGAGTCCCGCCTTCTTTGGCATGAATATAACTAAACATCAACAAGCCCACCCATAACAGTAAGGATACCAATAGCAATTGATCTGACCAATTGTAGAGCAACAACTGCCCAGCCACACCAAAAGTAACCCCTAAGATAACCCCCATCACCCGCTTACGGGCATAAGTTAACGCGCCATTCCAATGCAAGGGGAACAACAGTAATATGGTAGTAGCCTGAGCCGACAAGGAATCGTTGAGGTTAAACACTTGAAATACCACAAACGATAAAGTGGCTACCGTTGCCCCCAGTAAAGCCTCATGGCGACGGCGATGATTGGCCTTGGCCGCAGGTGCAGGAGCCGCGGCGCTAGCACTCTCGGGGCGATCTGCAATCAAGTGAACTAAGGCCAAAGCAATAACCAAAGAGACGATATTCGCCCAAAAGTTCACCGCTATCATGTTGTTTAGATCCACCGAATTATAGCTGGCAAAATGCAACATAATGCTCAGGTTAATCACCCCATTAGAGCCAAACAAAAACAAGCGACCGCCCGACATACAAGCGAACTTATAAACAAACAGTAAAAATGCCAACATAGTCATCAATAGCGGATGAGAGCTAAAAAAAGCCGCCAGCAGGCCCACTTCAAGTCCACACACCACAGCCGCCGCCACGCATTGGCGGGCGACATGGGCATTAAGTTTTGGCACCGCCCCCAATAACAAGATCGGGGTAACCACGAAAAACACACCAAAATCTAAATCAAAAAATTTGCAGAAAACAAAACCCAAACAAGCGCCTAAAGATACCCTTAGGCCGCGACGCATGGCGTTTTCAGTTAAAGCTTGATGCCATAATTGCATAAGGCCTCCAGCTTAATAGATGTAGTGCAATAGACTCAAAAACTTCAGTTGTAAGCGAGCCAAGAATGCAAACAGGTCATGCGAAGGCAATAGTTGAACAGTGGCTTTTGCGCCTGATGGCAAAAATAGCGCATCAGCTTGGCTTACCGCTAAATGCAAACGCATCCGCTGAGCATCTCGCACCCAACGATTTGAGTTAACTGGTGTAGCCAAGCGACCATTCGCGTCAAACTGACCATTACTCACACCTGCGTCCATCCCCACTACTTGGGCTTCATACAATGTACCCGGTTGGCTATCAAAGGTGACCAGTGCTGGGCTGCCATTTTGTGCATAACGCGAGCTTTTTTCGCGAAAATCAGCAATCACTTCAGCCTCAGATGACACTAACGCGAGTAAAGGTTGGCCTGCATTTGCATAAGCGCCAACCGCTAATTGCACGTTGGTCACCACCCCGTTTTGTTCGGCGATAACTTCGGTATAGGATAAGTTTAAGCGCGCTTGTTTTAACTGGTTTAAGGCCACTTGCAAATTCAAATTGCTGACGCCTAATTGACCACGATTCACCTCTAACTGCTTAAGCCGAGCCTCTGCTGCCAACAACCTTGCGTGTTCGGCTACCGCATCACTTCGCGCATCATCGCGCTGTTGTTGAGACACGCTATTGCTTTTAAACAATGCCGCCAAGCGTTTCGCATATTGTTGTTTTTGCTGATAAACAATTTTAATCGCGTCTACATCGGCCACCGCAGCTACAATCGATGCATCGAGTTGATCATTTTGCTGCTGGGCCTGCTCCACCGCCAGTTCAGCTCGTTCTACCGCCAATTCATAAGTGGCAGAATCAATAGAAAACAGTACGTCACCGCGCTTTACTGGCTGATTATTTTTCACATGCAAGGCCACAACATTACCGCTCACCTGCGGGACCACTTTAACCACATTGCGAACCACCATGGCTTGCGGTGTTAAAGGCATCTTAAAATCAGCAAATAAGAAATAAGCGAATAGCACAATAAACAGCAATACCGACAGTTTTACCCAGCGGGTAAATTTTTGTTCAACTGTCATTTTAAATTCTCCAAATCGGTTCTCTGTGCAATGCTTTGCACAATGTTTTGCGAAATTTTTTCCAATAAACCGTTCATTACTTGCAACTCTTGTTCATCGATGCCATCCAACACTTCGGCACGTACACTCAAAATACGTTGCTCAATGTTGTTAACTAAATTGCTCCCCTGTTCGGTGAAGCTCACTTCTCGAGCACGTCGATCAGTACCGCTACAATGACGAACAATTAAATCTTGCTGTTCTAGTTGATTAAGCGTGCGCATCAAGGAGGGCAATTCTATTTCTAAGGCTTCTGCGAGTTGCTTCTGAGTTACTGGCTGGCTGAGGTTTTTTAACTTCCACAACACCGTCCAACGAGAGTTGGTTAAACCCAAAGGCATTAACTCGATATCGGCAACACGTCGCCATAAACGGCTAACCCGCCCCAATTTTTCTGCAATAGACAGCCTGTGAAAGCACTCTAAGTCGTACATAATCAACCCCATTTACTTAGCTTGCTAACCATTATGCTTTACTTAGCAGGCTAAGTAAATAAATGTGATGATAATCACAATTAATTTTTGAGATGAGACTGTATAAATTGTCGCCAATAAACCGACTGCTAAGCCGCTACTAGCCGAGGTAAATGATTTGAATAAATGAATAAAAACAAGATTAACTAAAGCGGAAGGACTCCGCTAAATAGACAAAAAAACAACTGAAAAAAATGAAGCAGCTTGGGCTGCAAACGAGATAAAGCCCAAAACGCTATGTCGAGAACCGCTATTTTGAGAACACTAGAAAGTGTCTAGGATTCTCAGGCCTTACCATAGAGCACCGTTAAATGAGTGGCACCTCATTTGATAGAGCACTGAACTTATTATCTTTTTTTGCGAACTTTTCAGTAAAGTTAATAGCCAAGCATAGATACATTAATGCATGTCTCGTTTGTTTAAAAACATACATTCCTTTATCAACGAGCTCATCAGACGTAATTTTATACGCATAATCATGTTCGTTTTCCCAAGTAGAGAAACCTTCAAAATCAGGGCTTACAACTCTAACCCAACCGTGTTCCAGTTCATTGCGTAGTTCTCGCACTTCGAAAGCCGAATCATCAAGCCAATAAGAAGGTCTTCTCTCATCATCATCGTGCTGGGTAAAGTCTTTGCTTAACCAGAACAATGCAGTTAAAAATGGATTGTTCTGGTCTTTTAATTTTTTCTGCATATCAAACCATTGCCGATTAAACGCAATCTTGGAGCTATTTAATTCATAGTACTTATCTAAGAGTCTTGAGATTTTGTCTAGTACACTAAAACAGCCTTTCAAAGCACTCTTTATTTTTTCAATGTAAAATAAGTTTGACACCCATGATAAAAACAAAACCAACAATAACACCTTTTTGCTCTCGTTAAGCCAAGAAGCATCCCAAAAATCCAAAGCAATTTAACGGATATAACGTAAATAGGCTGGATTAACTTAGTCCCAGCCATAAGCTAGGTGAGCCAAAGCCTCAGCATGGCTGATGGTTCGGTAAAATAATTGAGGAAAGTTAAGCGCTATTGAGCAAGCAGCGGCATCGGCTTAAACCGGTGGTGCGCTTATGGCCGAGGTGTTGATGGTATTGACGTAATA
>QGCX01000031.1_pt1 | contig 49247 bp, 52 predicted proteins | sample 4708031 | NCBI WGS metagenome assembly QGCX01 (sample SAMN08941163, study PRJNA450518) | Sediment metagenome, whole genome shotgun sequencing project. | reverse complement strand
CCTCTTACTTGTGGTGAATAAGAGGGTAACTTCTAACATGGGCACTTCTTCGGGCAATAGCCCAAAGGGCCAATCACCACCGCCCAAGGCGGTGGTTTAGGGATGACAATCAAAAACAAGCTAGCGCTTGTGTTTTACTAAAGGAGCGCTACCATAAGGCTCTGTTTATCCACTCAGCTTAGTCATTTGTCCAAACATACTCCCGCCGATACCGTTGTGGTGTTAGACTTTGAAACCAGCGGTTTATCCCCCAAACAAGGCGAACGCGCCATTGAAATTGGTGCTGTACTACTAGAAGATGGCCAAATTACAGCGCGCTTTCAAGAACTAATGAACCCGGGTTTTACTATCTCACCTTTTATTGAGTCTTATACTGGGATCAGCAATGCCATGCTGGCCGACGCGCCGCCTTGTGCCGAAGTGATGGAACGCTTTTATCAGTTTGTTGGCCCGCACAACATGGTGGCGCACAATGCCTCTTTCGACCGCAGTTTTTTAACTGCTGAATGGGCTTATATAGGTCGCCAGACACAAGCGGAGTTCGCCTGTTCCATGTTGCTGTCACGGCGCTTATTGCAAGATGCGCCAAATCACCAATTGGCCACCTTGGTAGCTTACCAACAAATAGATAATCAAGGGATCTTTCACCGAGCGCTCGCCGATGCCGAAATGACCGCGCAGTTGTGGTTATGTCTGCTTAAACAATTGCACCAGCAGTTCAACATCACTCAGCCCAGTTTTAATTTAATGCAACAACTCAGTAAGCAAACTAAGGCAAATATCGTGAGCTTTTTACGCCGATATAGTCAACAATAGCCACTTACCCATTCGCGAAATATTGGCGCTTTAGAAACCGCGTCAATTACACGCTAGCCAGCTAGGAATTCCCATGAAATTATTGGTTCGTAACTTAAGCCGCAAGATCACTGAACAACAGCTATTGGCGCTGTTTAACGACTATGGCGAAGTAGTTAGCTGTGACTTGGTATTAGACAAAGAGAACGGTCAGTCGAAGGGCTTTGGCTTTGTCACTTTTGCCGACACTGATGCCGCGGAAGCAGCGATTAAAGCCTTAAATGGCAGCAAACAGTCAGGTAATAAAATACGCGTCAAGTCAGCCGAAGAAGACGCACCTACCGTCAGCCCTGAAGCAAGCGAGTCAATTTGGCCACAACAGTCTGAAGACGAATCCTAATAACTCTCTCATTAGATGCAGCAGATTTAAACTAGGTGTTTGGCAAACGATAGCCTCGGACTAGCAATAAGCCATTTTATTTACCCCTAAACCGTAAAAGCCTAGCTCTGCTGCTCGCTAATAAAGCGCAGCTGGCGCTGCGGCTTAGTCAAACTAATCTCCCGTTGCGCCAAGGCTTGTGTAATTTGTTGGCTGATAGCTTGAGTTTCCCCTTTGCTAATCGCTCTGGCTAAATGCTCAGGCTGACGATAAGCACAGATGAGCAACAAGCTATCGGGAAAACGCTGGTAATTCACCCTATGGGAAATCCAAGCGAACTCGCTATTACGCTGTTTTTCCGCTTCACATACCTCGGTTAGTGCCGCCACAATGGCACGCTCACGCGGCTTATCCATCTTACGCATTAGTGTTTACTTTGCTCCAGTAAGCTAGGCGCATTCAGTTGCTGCTTTAACTGCTCGGCGCGCGCCTCTGGCGAGCCACTTAAGCTTCCCAATAAATGGTATAAACAAGGCACCACAAACAAGGTCACGAAACTGGCCAGCAACATACCACTAAAAATCACAACACCAATGGCAAAGCGAGTTTCAGCCCCCGCCCCCGTGGCTAACAACATCGGGAGTGCGCCAAGCACGGTGGTAAGGGTAGTCATCACTATCGGTCGCAAACGATTACTCGCCGCGGTCAAAATCGCTTGTTTCACCGGCAAGCCGCTGTCCCTGAGCTGATTGGCAAATTCCACAATCAGAATACCGTTTTTGGTGACCATACCAATTAACATCAACAACCCAAGCTGACTGTAAATGTTTAAGGTTTCGCCTGTCATCAACAAACCTAACAGGCCACCCAATAGCCCCAATGGCACCGTTAACATCACAATAGCCGGGCTTATAAAGCTTTCAAACTGCGCCGCCAATACCAAGTAACACACCAGTAAAGCTAGCCCAAACAATAGCCATAACTCGCGTTGGTTGTCATAAAACTCCTTCGACTCACCGGCGTAATCTACGGTATAACCGCTGGGTAAAATCTTCGCCGATGCCTGATTCAAAAACGTTAGGGCTTGACCAAGACTGACTTTATCATTGAGGTTGGCTTTCAAATTAATCGACTTTTTACGTTGATAGTGAAACAGGCCTCTCGCGGAAGCTTCTTCATTCGCGGTCACCAAGCTGTCGAGAGAGACTAAGTTTCCACTTTGGCTACGCAAATACACCTTGCTTAAATCACTCGGCGACTTAAATTGCTCTTCATCAGCTTTCAGGTAAACATCGTACTCTTCACCAAACTCTTCAAAACGGGTTTGTGCCCGCCCGCCCAGCAACACCTCTAATGTACTAGCAATATCATTAACACTAACCCCAAGTTCTCTTGCCGCTAAACGATTCACACTCAACACTATCTCTGGCGTAGTTGGATTGTAATCCAACTGCACCCCATGCATTAAACCACTCGCATTGGCTTGCTGTTCCAATTCTTGGGCATACAAATAGAGCTGTTGATAATCATCCCCTTGTAAGACAAACTGCACTGGTTCTCCGGTTCGACCGCCGAAGCTTGGTTGGTAAGGGTACACTTTCACATCACTAACATCATGAGCAGCCGCCCGGATCATCTCTACAACTTCGGTTGCATTTTGACTGCGTTCACTCCAATCCTTTAAGCGAACAATGAAAAAGCCTTGATGGTCGGCCCAACTACCAAAAGCTGGAGCGGAATAGTTTAGAGTCGCAATGGGGCCGTCTTCGCCCATCATGGGCAATAGGCGTTGCTCAATAGCCGCCATACTCTTTAACATGCGCGGGTAACTAGTGGCTTCAACCCCACCAACGTAGACATTTACCACCCCCCGATCTTCTTTTGGAGCAAAAGCGGTTTGCTGCTGTTGATAAGACCAAATCAACGCCAGCATGCAAGCGACAACAAATACCACCGCGCTTAACTTATAGTCAACTAGCTTCCACAATAGTCGACTATAGGATTTTTCTATACGGGCCATCGCTCGCCCTACCGAACGATTCAACCAAGTAGTTTTAGTGGGCTCTTTTTCAAACAACTTGCCAGCCATTACTGGAGTGAGAGTTAATGCAACTAGAGAAGAAAAAATTACCGCCGCAGACAACAACACCGCAAACTCGGAAAACAGGTCTCCCATTTTTCCCTGCATAAATAACAAGGGAAGAAACACCATCACCAATACGATAGTGGTAGCAATCACCGCAAAATTAAGTTCTTTAGCGCCGCGAAAAGCCGCGACTAAGGGCGGTTCGCCAGCCGCACGATGACGAATAATGTTTTCCACCACGACAATGGCATCATCCACCACCAAACCGATCGCCAAAATCAAAGCCATTAAGGTGATTAAGTTGATACTATAACCAAACCAATAGGCCGCAGAAAACGCCGCTATTAATGACACCGGCACAGTTATCGCCGGAATGAGAGTAGCACTAAGCCGTCCCAAGAAGAGGTAAAGCACCAACACCACTAACAGGGCGCAAATTGCTAGCGTGGAATAAACTTCACTAATCGCTTGGCGAATAAATACGGTGCTGTCGTAATCCACGGTTAACGCAGCCCCCTCAGGCAAAAAGCGCTGTAGCCGTTCTAGCTCAGCACTCACCGTATCGGCTACATCTAAGGGGTTAGCCTTTGACATAGCAACGATGCCCAAGCCCATACTGTCTACACCGTTACTCTTAAAAGTTGTGGTGTCCTTTTTCGCACCAACATAAATATGTGCAATATCATCTAAAGTGACATGATCGCCAGTAACATTAGCGATTTGCAGCCGAGCAAAGTCTTCGGCCTGCTGATACATTCGCGCCACTCTGACGACAATATTCAAGCTGTCATTTCTCACATATCCAGCCGGTAATTGCAGATTTTCTTGATTTAAGGCTGTTAATACATCGTTGGTTGTTAGCCCCCGCCCTGCCATGGCGGTAGGGTCGAGCTCAATGTACATCACTCGCTCAACTAAGCCGGAGGTATTCACCGCACTGACGCCAGGCAGTAGGCTCAAGCGCTCAATCAACACCCGTTCGGCAAAATCACTTAATTCCACCCGATCATGCAGGCTAGTGGTAAGGTTTAACCACATAAATGGTGCTTCTTCGCTATCGCTTTTGCGCACAATGGGCTCATCTACATCATCTGGTAAACGGCCACGCGCTCGGCTTACCGCATCGCGAACATCACTGACTGCCTCCAGCATATTGTGGCCTTGCTGAAAGGTAATGGTAATACCCGACCAACCATCCCAAGAAGAGGACCAAATATAGTCGATACCATCGATACCACTGAGCTCATCTTCTAAAGGTTTAGTAATTTGTGACTCAACGATGGAGGAGGCGCTACCGCGGTATGGCGTGCCTATAGACACTACCGGACTTTCAATATCGGGCATTTCGCGTACAGGTAACTCACTGTAAGCCACCAAACCAAATAACATCAACAATAGGCTTAATACGATCGCCGCCACCGGACGATACATCGAAAAATCAGATAATTTCATTAGTTAAGTACTTCAACCTCAATGCCATCGTGTAGCTTAACCAAGCCTTTATACACCACCTGATCACCAGCGGCCAAACCGCTTAATACTTCAACTCGCTCATCATCACGCTGCCCAAGCGTCACTTCCACTTTATTCACAGACTGTTGGTTTAATCGGTAGGCGTAACGGCGCTCACCGTTGTAGGCAATCGCTTGCATGGGCATGAGTAAACGCTCAGTAGATGGCAACGACAGTTCACCGCTCACTAAGGTGCCGGGTGCCAGCACCCCCTGTTGATTATCAATAGACAATTGCACAAAAACATTTAGGGTTTCCCCGCGCACTCGACTATCAATGCTAGTAACTTGGGCTTTAAATAAGCGTTGTTCGGCGCCCGACTGGCGCAACTGTGCAGTTTGTCCCAGTTGAATTTGTCCTAAATAACGTGCCGGCACTGGCACATTTAAACGTAAAGTGGAAGCATCATCCAAAGTCATCAATACGCTAGCTGAGTCGACAACCTGACCAAGACTCAAATCAACCAAGCCTAATTGGCCATCAAACGGAGCTCGCAAAGCGCGATCTTGCAAGGCGGCTTCAGCTATAGCCAGCTCGGCCTGTTGCATCGCCACTTGAGACTCATAACGATCGACTTCGGCTTGGGTGGTCGCCCCTTTGGGCAATAATTGCAGTAAGTTTTGATGCTGGCGTTGAATATCACTTAAGCGAGCTTTTTCACGCATCACCACCGCGCGCTGATGTCGGTTGTCTAGCTGAACCAATAACTGTCCTTGCTTGACTCGTTGACCCGATTGAACAGCAATATCGCTAATCCGCCCTTCAACTTCTGGCTTCACCTCTACCGACCGTAAAGCAAAAACATTACCTAATAAATGCACTTGTTGATTGAGTACACCTTTACTCAGACGAACGACTTCCACCGTAACTGGTGGAGAGCTTGAAACCTCATTCTCTTCAATCGCGTCATTCCGGTAAAACATCCAAGTAATAACGATAATGAGCGCCGCTGCCAACAAACCTATGCGTCGCATACTAAATCACCTTCTAAAAACCGAAAGCAAACTGTAGCGCATGCAGCGCAGCTGGGTCTACGCTTTATTAGCAATAACTCCAAAACTTCAAAAACAGTTGAAATTTAACAACAAAAAGGGCAAAAAATTCAGATTTTTTGCCCCAAATAGTGATCTAAATTAGACTTTCAAACAAAGCATTTTACTCTAAACTTGGTAAGCCTGTATTTCTGACTTCAACTGCTCGGCAAGTTGTGCCAACACCAAAGTTGAACTACTGCTTTGCTCGGCGCCACTGGCAGTTTGATTAGAAATTTCACTGATGTTAGTAATATTTTGGTTAATTTCTTCGGTGACAGAACTCTGCTGCTCTGCAGCCGTAGCAATTTGGGCATTCATTGAGGAAATTTTATCTACACTTTGGGTAATCAGTGTCAATACCTCTCCTGCCTGTAAAGATTTTTCAGCGGTATGCTTAGCACTGTCGGCCCCTTGCTCTAAGCGGCTCATAGCATCACTGCTGCCCTGCTGTAACTGGGTAATGGTTTGTTGAATTTCCCCCGTGGACTGTTGAGTGCGACTAGCTAAAGTGCGAACCTCATCTGCAACTACCGCAAAACCTCGTCCTTGCTCTCCAGCTCGCGCCGCTTCAATCGCCGCATTTAGCGCTAACAAGTTAGTTTGCTCAGAAATACTTTGAATTACCTCTATCACGCTACTAATTTCCGCCACATGCTGCGCCAGATTCTGCATAACTAACACCGTATCCTGCATCTCTTCCGATAAGCCCTCAATCATGTTAATGCTTTGCTGTACCACTTCTTTGCCTTGATCTGCAGCTTGATCTGCTTCTTCTGACGCTTCTGCCGCACCACTGGCATTTTGCGCCACTTCATGCACTGTAGCAGTAAACTGGTGAATCGCTGTGGCAATAAGTTGAGTTTGCTGTTGTTGATCAAACACATTCTGCTTGGTTTGCTCTGCCACCGCAGAGCCCTCTTCTGCAGCACTGGCCAGGCTGTCGATAGAAGCCTGATTAGTAGACACCACATGTTGAAATTGAGTGACAATGTTATTGACATCTTTGGCAATATGGCTAAATTCGTCATCTCCGTTCAGCACAACACGCTGGGTCAAATCGCCTTCCACAATCAACTTCGATTTATCTTGAAGTTGACCCACAGCACCGCTGACTCGTTTCATGGTGAGTAATGACAAACCCACAATAACCAGCAAACTAAGTAGCGTAATAATTGCAACACCCCAGATAAATGAACGGGAATTACTCTGCGCGCTGGCTAAAGATGTAGCGGCTTCGGTTACTTGTGCTTGCAAAAATTGCTCAGCCAATTGAGTCACCTCGGTATAGCCTGGGTTAATCACTTTTAACAAAGTAAGGTTAGCCTTACGGTAATCCTCTAGGGTGATGGCATTAAGAGCAACCGAGAAACCTTTCTCAGAAATAATATCAAGTTGCCGCGTCAAGGCCGAAACCACTTGCTGCTCACTTTGAGATAACGACACTCCAGAGAGTTCAACGTCAATAATATGATGCAGAGCGTTCATCGCTTGCTGAATATTATCCACATGCAAAGACACCGGGTGGTCATGCATACTGACAAATTCAGACTGAGGATCATGCTGCAAAGACAACAACAAAGAACTCCGAGCTTGTCCCAAGCCGTCAAGAATTTTACCAGCCCTAATAGTGTGTTGCATTCCCTCTGAATACATATCATTTATCGAGTGTGTCGCAGCAGTCATCCCCGAAATACCTTGATAGGCAAGCAGAGAAAATGCCAGCAGAAACATAATAATAATCATTTTTAGGCGAGCGCTAACAGTGTGCATATTTTCTAACTCAATTGAAATTAATTAAAAATCGGTAGCAGGGTTGATTTCTGACTTACCTTATAACAGTAGGTCAAAAATCATTTACGCGACCAGTAAGTCGATTGACTTCAATCAAAAAAATTAACTTATTTATAAAAAAATCAGCTTTAAAGAGGGGGGAATTGAGGGCAAGAAAAGCATCACTCCAACGCTATAGCAAGAGGCTCTTGATAAGTTTATTTCAACACAGGCTCACGCGGTTTTAAAAAGAATAAGCCGCACTGCGGCTTAGTCTATTTACACTTTTATATTTATATTTTCACCGAGACCCTGTCTACTGGCTGGCGCAGCTTGAGGGACTTCGGCCGCAGCAACAAGTTCTTGCACTGCTTTTCCATCTTGCTTTTGTTGGCCTTTAGCCAACTGTGCTGAAATCACTTCCATTGATTGCGAAGCGCTTGTTCCACTGATTTCCATTCTACCTCCGATTCCTGGATATCAAGACCGTTATCGGCATGGTAGCGAATTACTTTAGTTTTTTGGGGCATTATTTTCGATTTTAATATCATCGATATACAAACCAACCTAGAGACTAAGCCTATTAGCTCAGTAACATTCCATCGTTATCGGCTACCAGCTGCGCCTCGGCAACTGATATACTTAGCGAGAACTTATTCACGGCCAACAGTATGACTCAAAAAAATAACCCACTGCATGGTAAAACACTGCAAGCCATTCTCACCGAACTGGTCGACTTTTATGGCTGGGATGAGCTGGGTGCAAGAATCAACATTCGCTGCTTTACCCACGACCCTAGCATTAAATCTAGCCTTAAATTTTTACGCAAAACTCAATGGGCACGCGATAAAGTAGAAAGTTTATATCTACGGATGAAGGGGCTAGCTTAAGTCCTCCCTTCGCTATCACGCTGTTTGTTGTTTATAGTATCAACCAGCTATACGCGAATAATGACGAGGTATCATGACGCTACGACTGATCTTAAACGGCAAAAAAGCACAGCAAGAAGAGCTTCGTGAAGCCGTAATCAAACTGCGAGAACAAGGCCACAACATTCAAGTCCGAGTCACTTGGGAAGAAGACGATGTGCCTAGGTTAATCAAAGAGGCACATCAACAAGGTTGGGATCATCCCGATAAAATCCTGATGATTGGCGGCGGTGACGGCTCGGTTCAAGCTGCTGTATCGGCGCTAATGCAACTACCTAAAGATGAGCGCCCCAGTCTTGCGATTATGCCTCTGGGTACCGCTAACGACTTTGCTAACGGCTGTGGCTTGCCACTAGAAGCAGCGCAAGCCTTAGATTTTGCCTTACATCATCAGCCGCAATCCATTGATGTAATAAGAGTGGATGACCAGCACCGTTCACAAAGCCACTATTTTATAAATGTACTCAGTGCAGGCTTTGTCGCTCAAGTCACCGCCGATACCCCCACAGAGTTGAAAGATTTACTCGGCGGTGGTGCTTATACCCTCGCGGGCTTACTAAAAGCGGTAAGCTTTAACGCTTTCCAAAGCGAGCTTAGTAGTAAAGAACAAAGCTTTAGTAGTGAGCTTATAGTAGCGGCCTTATGTAATGGCAAACAAGCAGGCGGTGGACAACAATTAGGCCCCAAGGCGCTGGTGAACGATGGTCTGTTGGATGTTTGTGTAATTAAAGCCTTCCCGGCCATGGCGCTAAGCCAAGTAATACAAGAGGCCACAGCCTTTAGTAAAGGAGCTCCCTTGGCTGAAGCGGAATATGTGCTTAGTTGGCAAACCGCTTGCCTAGATATTAAAGTTGAGCGGGCGCTACCTTGTAATCTCGATGGGGAGCCCTATCAGTTTCAACAAGCGCATATCGAGGTAGAACCACAAGCCCTAAATTTGATTATGGCTCAAGACAGCCCATGCTTAAGCTCGTCCAAAAATAATGATTAAAGGCTTAAACATATTAACTTTCACTCGCTGTCTTCTTTAGCAAAGGCCCATCAAAGCGAGCAAAAATATTAGCACAACAAGGCTCTGTTTCAGCCTATAAACAAGATAAACTGCTATTTGCTAGCAGCCAAGGAGAATGACAATGTGGGATCAGCGTTATCAACGAGCAGATTATATCTACGGTACCGCCGCTAATGACTTTCTCCGCGCCGAGAGTTCCGCAATACTGCAACGAGGTAAAGTGCTTTGCTTGGCAGAGGGCGAAGGCCGTAATGCAGTATATTTGGCTAGCCAAGGCTATCACGTCACAGCGGTAGACCAATCGAAAGTAGGACTCGAAAAGGCCCAATTGTTAGCTCAACAACAAGGAGTCTCTATTGACACGGAGGTGACTGACCTAGCTACTTATGACTTAGGTGAGGAACGCTGGGACGGCATCGTGTCTATTTTTGCCCACATGCCAATACAACTGCGGAAAGACCTACACCAGCGCTGTGTGAAAGCCTTAAAACCTACAGGCGTTTTGTTATTAGAAGCCTTCACCAAAAGGCAGCTAGAAACCGAAGGGCGCGGAGGCCCACCAACTGAGCAGTTAGACTTTTTCATGTCTTTAGAGCATTTAAAGCTAGAATTGGCAGGCTTAGAGTTTTCCATTGGCCGCGAGCTTACCCGCTATATTGACGAAGGCCCCTATCACCAAGGCGAAAGCAGCGTGGTTCAGGTACTTGCCGTAAAATAGCCAGGCCACCTTAGCGGGGCATTAATCCATCAAATGGAAAGCCCGGCGCAGGTTTTACTTGAATACTTAAAGCAAAACTACCTATATTGAACCCAGCTTTCACTGCTGCGCATTCGCAGGCTTATTAGGGATTATTTATGCCTCAGCAGAAACAACGAGTACTTATATTGTTCGCTCATCCTTCTCAAGAGCGTTCCGAGATAAACCACCCTATGTTTAAACTGGCGCAGAAAATTCCCGGCGTGACCGCTGTCGATTTATATGCCGAATACCCCAGTTTTCATATTAACGTAGATAGAGAGCAGCAGCGCTTGCTGGAACATGACGTGGTGATTATGCAATTTCCACTGTATTGGTATTCTACTCCTGCCATTCTCAAAGAATGGCAGGACTTAGTATTAGAATATGGCTTTGCCTACGGTAAACACGGTAATCACTTACGCGGCAAACAGTTTATGGCGGCGCTCACCGCTGGCGGCGTTGAAAAAGCCTACCAAAACCAAGGCTATAATCATTTTTCTATACGCGAGTTACTCCATCCCTTAGAGCAAACAGCTTGGCTTACCGGCATGCACTATCTGGCACCTTTTGCCTTGTTTGGCTCACGTACCGCAGTCGAAGAACAACGCTTAGACTTGCACCTAAGAAACTGGTCACAGCTACTACATAGCTTAGTCGAAGACCGTATTGATGTTGAGCTTGCCAGTCAGCTAGAGAACCTAGCTACACTGCCGGCAGGTGTGTTTAAGGAGGGCTCATGACAGGTTACTTTTTACAAGCTTTTGTTTTCCTGATTGCGGCGGTACTGGCCGTACCCTTAGCCAAGCGGCTAGGCTTGGGCTCGGTTCTCGGTTACTTAGTGGCAGGGGTTATGATAGGCCCGGTTATTGGCTTAGTGGGCAACGAAGCCGCCACCATTCAGCATTTCGCCGAATTTGGTGTGGTAATGATGCTATTTGTGGTGGGACTAGAGCTAGAGCCCAAGATGATTTGGAACATGCGCCACAAACTCCTCGGCTTAGGTGGCTTGCAGGTTAGCTTAACTACTCTAGTGGTGATGCTCGGTTGCCTGTGGTTTGACTTAAGCTGGTCGATTTCATTGGCCATAGGGCTTATTTTCTCACTCTCATCAACAGCTATTGTGCTACAAACCTTTAACGAAAAAGGCTTGAGTAAAACCGATGGTGGCCGCTCGTCGTTTTCGGTATTGCTGTTTCAAGATATCGCGGTCATTCCGATGCTGGCGCTAATCCCCTTATTGGCGTTGCCCGAACTTATAGAACTAAACCAACAAGCCAGTACCACAGTAGCCAGCCACGGAGAACATCTGGTACTTAGTGCCCACTTACCTGGATGGGCTTATGCCTTGGTAGTAGTGGCAGCTATCGTGACCTTAGTGGTTGGCGGACACTACCTTAGCCGCCCGCTATTTCGCTATGTAGCTAGCTCTGGCTTGCGGGAAATTTTCACCGCAGCTACCTTAATGCTAGTAATAGGCATTGCCGCATTAATGAGCTTGATTGGCTTATCTCCCGCCTTGGGCGCGTTTTTAGCCGGCGTGGTCTTAGCCAACAGTGAATTTCGTCACGAATTAGAATCCACCATCGAGCCCTTTAAAGGCCTGCTTTTAGGGCTGTTTTTTATCACCGTGGGGGCCAATGTAGACTTTGCCGTACTATCCCAGCACTGGTTAGTGGTAATCGGCTTAGCGCTGGCAGTTATCGCTATTAAAGCGCTGATATTATTTGGTCTAGCCATAGTGTTTAAGATAAATAACAGTGACCGTTGGCTGTTTGCGCTAAGCTTGGCCCAAGCTGGTGAATTTGGTTTTGTATTGCTTAACTACACGGTGCAAAACAACGTACTCCCCTACGAGATCTCTCAAGTATTGTCGCTGGTGGTGGCCTTTTCGATGTTCTTAACGCCGGCACTATTCATTGTTTACGACAAGCTTATCTTGCCGCGTTATGAACGAAGCGAAAACCAGCGCGAACCCGATCATATTGATGAGCAAGGCACGGTGATCATCGCCGGTATTGGCCGTTTCGGGCAAATTGTTAACCGCTTTTTAACCGCCAATGGTATCAGCACCGTAGTACTCGATCACCAAGCCGGCCAAGTAGAACTGATGCGTAAAATCAACATCAAAAGCTATTTTGGTGATGCCTCGCAGCCCGAGTTATTACACACCGCCGGGATAGAAGAAGCTAAGTTAATGGTAGTCACCATCGATGACAAGCAGCGGGTGCGAAGCATTGTTAAGTACGTTAAACAACATTACCCCCATGTGCGCTTAATGGTGCGCGCCTTCGACCGCGGCCATGCCTACGAGCTACGCAGTATTGGTGCCGACCACGTGATTACTGAAGCCTACTACTCGGCCTTAGAAATGGGCGGGCGAGTACTCAACGAACTAGGCTTTCATCCCTTTAAATCGGAACAACTGAAAACCGCCTTCGACCAAATCGAAAAAAATAATAAGGAAAAACTCTATCAAACTTGGCTGGCCAGCAGCGAAGACAACCGCTTTAGTAACGATTATCGCGAACTGTTTTTGCAGTTAGAAAAGTTACTGGGTAAGGCGATGAATAGAGACCGCATCGACGGCCATTCCGAAGCCGACCGCGCCTGGACACCGCCGCCGAAAAACTACCAAGACGACTACCAATAAGCGCAGCTGCGAAGAGGGGCTTATTGGTGAAAAGATGTAGCAAGCCAGCTTGGTGTAACTAGGGTTGGCCCTTTCACAATTATCTTTATTGTCAATAATTTATGTTTAGTGATATTTTAGAAAATAATAACATTAGGTGCGTATACGCGTTTGCTCGAAAGGGTATATTTAACCTTAAAGTAATTATTTCAATCATGCAGAGTATTCGCCGTCCCTATGGCGCTTGGGATGAAGTAAGACATACGTACGGCAGTAATAATGCTTATACATAAATATCATTAAACGGTTAAGGAAGATAGTTCAATGGAATTGTTAGTAATTATAGGAATATTTGTTTTAGTCATCGGAAGTATTGGCTTTTTAATCGCTGCATTTAAGACAAGTATACTTTGGGGTTTGGGTTGCCTGCTGCTCTCTCCAGTTTCTCTGATCTTCTTAATTTTACATTGGCCCGTAGCAAAAAATCCGTTTCTACTTCAGTTAATCGGGGTAGTTATCTGTATTATCGGTGCGAAAAGCTTAGGGCCTGCAGCCTGAATTCATGTATGAAAAACCGCTAGACTAATTTCTAACCACAAAACTTTGGCCTCCACCAGCCCGACAACCAGTCGCTGTTTAGCAAGGCCTTATTACTCAATTTAGATAAGGATTTCACATTGAAAAAATTGCTATTACTTGCACTTATCCTAATTGCTGGATGGCAGCATTATCAAAAGCCTGCACGGATCTCAAATCAGGAGGCTGTTTTTTCAGAACCCAATTTTGAGAGAGAGGTTCAGCTTATTAGTCATACACCTCGTTTTTCATGCGATGGTCGCCGGTATTGCAGTCAAATGACTTCACGCGCTGAAGCAAAATTCTTCAACGATAATTGTCCAGATACTAAAATGGATGGTGATCATGACGGCATTCCTTGTGAAAACGATTCACGCTTTTAGCACATCAACTTATAAGAAGTCATTTAAATGCTTGATCCATTAGGGTATCTACCAAGATTGAAAGAGCTCTTTGAAATTCTTGATGTAAAGCTAACTGAAATAGAACGTTCAATAAATAACTCAGCAGATCCTGATTCAGATGGATTATTAGATAAATCAGAATATTACGTTGGCATTGGTTTAGTCGCAGCACAACAATACTTGGCCGAGGCAGCTACTTTCAAACGTATAGACAAGGATAAGGCCTATAAATTAGGGGGACGTCATCCTTCAGGCATTCCTTATGCAAAAGCAATTGATTCCGCAGCTAATTATTGGAAGCATGAGGCTGAATGGTGGAAAGATTTAGAAAAATTAAACAATACCAACTTAAAAACAAGAAACCATGTAAGTACTATTGCGAATACTGAATTTTACCAACTTTCTAATTTTCTATTTTCACTATCAAACAATAAAGAAGTAAAACTGAAGTATTTAATACCTATTATTACTGAATGGTTGACAGCCTTAGATAGCGAAAAACATACATAACAAGCCATTAAATCAGGGCAAAAGTTGTTAGTCTTCACTCGTGCCTCGCTTAATTTAACCAACTATGTATCCTCTTGATTAGCGTAAAGTATAGCTGTGATTAGCTTATGCCTTACTCCCCTCCCACCAGTGCTTGTTGTTGCTCTGGAAAACGACTGTTCTCGGATAACCATATATCGAGAAAGTGTTGGCTAAACAGATCGTCGTTGATGCTGCCGATGGCTTGGCCATTTAAGTAAAAGGTGGCCTGGTTGGCAGAGCTGGCAAACAGTTGTAATTGGTCGCCCTCAGTTAAGTCCGGCCAAATTTCGGCGAGTTGCTCTAACCAACGCTGACAAGGCGCTTGTTGGCAAACGCCTAAACGCTGCCACTCGTCTTCGGTGGCTTCTAATAGAGCGCTTTGTTTAATGTTGCGCAAGTAGTCGATACTTAAACTCATCGGATAGCGCTGCGGCTGATATTGTCCATCTGGACTATGCAAGCTCACCTGATAAATAGGCCAAAATAACCAACGTAATTCAGCTTCACCGACTTTTTGTAAAGCTGGGTTGGGCTGTGCTGCACTGCTGGTTAACAGCGCCGCTAGCAAGAAGCTATTAAGCATCACGCGGGTCCAGCAAATATAAGGCGAGGCAAGCAAAGCCGCCCCACAGGGGAAGTAACAGCATGGCTGTAAGCTCACTACTGGGTTGTAAACTCAGTACCTCGGCCAAGTTAGCCAAATAGTAAGACACCGGCCCCATTAGCCCCACCACGAGTAGTAAGCAAGTACGCCCCAAGGCCAACAAGGAAGGTAACAATAGGGCGAAACTAATCCACAACAAAGCCATAAACAGCGGTAAGCCCGACTGGTTAAAGCTTAATAATTCAAGCCATACCAACACCCCATCTGCCGCGATACCCAAGGCGGCCAATAGTGCACAAGGTAGTAGCACGGCATAGCCAAAGCGGTAAGCTTGCAGGGCAATCAGCGCGGCTATGCCTAATAGCATTAACAGCTCGGCTTCTGCCCCCCAAAAGAAGGCCGCTAACCAATTAAACTTGAAGGCAACAAAACTTAACCAAGGCATAAGTGTTACTGCTTTACTAGAGTTAACTGTTCGGTGCCAATATTGCGACTACGGAAACCGGCTTCACAATAAGCAAAGTAGAAGTGCCATAAACGGTAAAACTGTTCACTAAAACCAAAGTTTTGTTGGCCAACTTGTCGTTGATGTAATATCCGTTGGTGCCAACGTTGCAATGTTTCGGCATAATCCAGCCCCATTTCCAGACGCTGTACCGGAATCAGCCTGTGCTTGCTAAACAGCTGTTTCAGCAAGGATGGGGATGGTAGAAAACCACCGGGGAAAACATATTGCTGAATAAAATCCACACTCTTGCGATACCCATGGAAACGGCGATCATCAATGGTAATGGCTTGCAGCAGCATGCGCCCACCCACTTTCAAACGCTGACTACACAATTCAGCAAAACCGGGCAGGTATTTTTCGCCCACCGCTTCTATCATCTCTATCGACACTAACTTATCGTATTCGCCACGAAGGTCTCGATAGTCTTTATTGAGTAGCGTAATTAAGTGCTCAAGCTGCTGCTGTTTAACTTGCTGTTGAACATGGGCAAATTGTTTATCGGAGATAGTGGTAGTGGTGACCTTACAGCCGTAGTTTTTAGCCGCATACATGGCAAGCCCACCCCAACCAGTGCCAATTTCCAATAAGTGATCATCGGCAGTGAGCTGTAGCTGCTCACAAATACGCTTTAGCTTCTGATTTTGTGCCTCTTCTAAAGACAGCGCTTGCCCTGAAAACAAAGCTGATGAATATTGCATTTGCGAATCCAAGAACGACTGGTAAAAGTCGTTGCCTAAATCGTAATGAGCCAAAATGTTTTTCTTGGCTTGGCGCTTATGATTACGGCGAAAGAAGTGCTGTAGCTTCATCCAGCCATCGCTGAGCCAGTGTAAACGGCGATCTAAGCTGTCTATTTGTTGCTGATTATTCGCCAGCAACTGCAACAAAGCGTGCAAGTCTGAACAGCGCCATAAACCGTCAATATAGGTTTCTCCAGCAGCTACACTGCCACCGCGCAAAATTCGAGCAAACACGAGTGGGTCGAGAATGTGCAGTTCAATATTATTGGCGTGGTCCAATTCACCAAGATATATAGAGGGGTAACCTGGTTGACTAAGCGTAATGGCACCTCCCTTTAGCCCGGCAAAACTGTTTAGTATCAATTTTCTCGCCCAGTTTACACTGCCTCCTAAAGAGCCAAGTAACAGAGATTTTGCAGTTGTCATAGTCTGTCCTTAAACAAGCCTGTTAATTAATAACTTATCACTACGGATGCGCATAAAATGGCACTTTCTTCAGCCACAGCTTTAAGGCCTGCCAATAAATTCCGGCCACCACTTTCAAGGTCATCAGTGGGTATGTTTTTATTACGCGGCGAAGATTGGAAGAGTTCAACGGTTGCTTAAATAAATTTACCCCCGCAGAAAATTCTTTCTCTTGTCGCCAGCAATTTATTACTATTTGTAACTGCTGCTCAGCCAACTCAACCTGCCAGTGGTAACGCATGTCCATAGGATTAAATGGCGACACATGAAAGACTTTATCGTGGGCGGCTAGTTCATTGAGATTTAACCAGTATTGATGCTTTTCTTTCCACGGTGTATTGGTGACTTCGGCAAGCAAATAATCAAATTTATCGCCATCACCATACAGCACAAAGTTAACCGGACTAAAAAACCAACCTAAACAGCGTAGCTGACCCAACAACACGATTTGCTTAGCTTGATAATCCGCTTGAAAACGGCGCTGCGCCGCTAAGGCCTTATCACGAATACTGCCGCCTTCACGGCCTAAATAATCAGCCGCTTTTAGCCTTAACCACGGCAAAAACCGACCAAAATTAGTCAATTGGTCTTGCACCGCCTGCTCTTCAGCCAAATCAATGTAGGCGTAATAGAGCTTGTAGCTAAAGCCATGTTTACGCGGTACAAAGCGCTGATGAAAGGTTTCGCCAAAGGCGATGGCGGAGTGCTTAATACTCATAATTCCACCCCAAACTGGCGGCAGACTTCCACCGCCGAGCGCACCCCGTCTTCATGAAAGCCGTTATGCCAATAGGCGCCACAGAAGTAACTGCGGTTGTGGCCACTGATCTGCCCGCGCTGCTGCTGAGCTTGGTGGCCTTCAACAGAAAAAATAGGGTGCATATAGTCGAAACGCTTGATCACTTTGTCTTCATCGATGGCTTGCAACGGGTTTAAGGTAACGCAAAACTGCGGCGCATCAACTAAGCCCTGTAAGCGATTCATATCGTAGGTGACGCTGGCGAGGCGTTCGCCGCGCTCTTTGCTAGGCGGCAATAGGTAATTCCAGCTAGCGCGGGCGCGCTCAATGCTTGGCAGCAAACGCTGGTCGGTGTGCAGAATCACTTCATTCGACTGGTATTTCAGTTTGCCTAAAATATCCCTCTCTTGGGGAGTGGCATGCTCACCCAAAATAGCTAGAGCCTGATCACTGTGGCAAGCAAATACCACCGCATCCCCCTGCCACTGCTGACCATCGCCATAAGTTATCGTTACCCCCTGCTCACTGCGCAACACTTGCTGCACTGGCGCGTTTAAGAGAATGTTGCCCTCAAGTCCTGCTAACAGCGGTTTAATGTATTGCTTGGAGCCACCAGGAATGACATACCACTGGGGCCGATTTGCCACATCCAATAAGCCGTGGTTAACGAAGAAACGGGCAAAAAACTGCATCGGAAATTGGTTGATGCCATTTAAGGTAGATGACCAAATAGCTGCGCCCATGGGCAATAGATAATTTTCCTGAAACATCCTTGAAAAACCATGCATCGACAGAAACTGCCCGACACTCAACGAAGGTTCGGCATCTACCGCTTGCTTAGCTAACTTATTAAAGCGCAGGATTTCGCTAATAAACTTATAGAATTGTGGCTTAAATAAGTTGCTACGTTGGGCGAACAGGGTATTCAAATTATGGCCATTATATTGCAACCCCAGCTCCGGGTTGACCACACTAAAGCTCATCTCTGTAGGCTGAGCCTGAATGCCTAACTTAGCCAACAACTTATTAAATAACGGGTAAGTCCGGTCGTTAAATACGATGAAGCCGCTATCTACGGCGTAACTCTTTCCTTTTATTTCTAGCTGATTGGTGGCGGTATGCCCGCCTAAATAATCATTTTGCTCCAACAAGGTCACCTGATGCTCTTGCTGCAGTAAATGGGCACAGGTCATGCCTGAAATCCCCGAACCAATGATGGCTATCTTCATTATTTAAAATGTCCTTATTTATTGGCTAAACGGTGGCAAAGTGCTTGTTGCCAGCTCGCTGGTAAGCAACTTAGGGCATGTAATATCACGCTAAAAACACGAGGAAAGTTGATTTTAGTTTTGCCCTTAGCCAAGCCTTGCCGAATATAACGGCTCGCCTGCTGCGGGCTAATTAAATTCGGCATGGCAAAATTGTTTCTATCAGTTAATGGGGTTTTCACAAAGCCCGGTTGAATGCAGTGCACCGATACCTGCTTAGCTTTCAAATCAGTCCCCAAGGCCAGAGCGAGGTAGTCCACCGCCGCTTTACTGCTACCATAAGCGCCCGCTTGGCTAAACGGTAACAAATGCGCCAAACTACCCACTAGCGCTAGTTGGCTATGCGGTTGTAAGTTCTGCCACAACGCATCAATACAGTTGGCCATGGTTTGTACATTGTTTTGCCAAACTCGAGCAAACAGTTCGGCATCAAAGGCTTTCGGGTCGAGGTATTCACAATCGCCGGCGGCCAACACAATTAAATCTAGCTCGGTTAAATCGGCAAAAGCCTCTCGCACCTGAGTTAAATCACCCAGTTCCACTTGAATAGGCTGAATACCCTGCTCGGCTAAAGCTTGTAAACGCTGGGCATTTCGCCCTTGCCCCCAAACATGATGCCCCTGCGCGGCGTAATCTAAGGCTAGCTGTTTACCGATTCCTGAGCTAGCCCCAGTAATAAGAATATTCATTAGCGCAATCCATCTTTTAGTTTTTTCGACACCCAACCCACCAGAGGCAGTTGGTCATGCAACATGGCGCTTAAGTCATAGTAGTCTCGGTGGTAATAAACTTTGTCGGTAAACTTCAGTAAACTCACTCCATCCAAAACTATCTCTTTCCCTTGGCCCAACTTGGGATGACTGAAGCGCATTTGCCAAGTTAAGCTGCATTCGCTTTGGCCCAACAAACAATGGTCAAAATGAAAATGACAATACTCGGTATTCACTAGCAACTGTTTAAAGTACTCCGCTAAGGGCTCCAAACCATGCAAGTGATGCACTGGGTCAACAAATTCAACATTTTCACTATATATCTCGGCTAAGCTGGCAATATTTGCCAAACTCAAATCCCGATAAAAATCTTCTAGCTGGGTGATAATCGATGGTTTTGCTGCATTATTCATTATTTACCATCCTAACAATAAAAATTATAAGCATTTGTTTATATTATCTTTAACCATAGTACGTGATTAACAATAAAAAAGATCATTCATCTTTTTTCTGCTTACTTACGTAATAAAATTCAAACCGCTATTTTTAGGATCGTTAGCTTGAAACACTATTGTTGCTTACCCTTACTTATCATTGGTGAACATTTAATGCCGCAACGCGTAGCACAGCTACGAGGTCAAGGGCTAATGTTCACTAACAGCCTACGCGCCGCAGAAAAAGCCGGAGGCATGTGGCTAGCCCATCAAGACTGCGGCGGTGACAGTGCAGTACAGCAAGGAGACTTAGTGTGTTTTGCAAAAATCATTCAAATTGATTGGCTCAGCCAGTCGCAAATTGTCGCCGATTGTGAGATCCACCACTGGGCTATAATCGCAGAACCCAATTTTAGCTCTCCAGCACAATGGCCTTGCCCTAGCCTTTATGCCAAGGCCATTCAAATATGGCAGCGACCCAGCTCACCATGCCAAGCAGAGTCTTTACAACACGCCTTGAGCATGATTAACCAGCAACACCCCGAATTACGAGTCGAAGCTCTCGGCGGCGTGCAACAAGCCGATGCCATATCCCAGCTCTGCTGGCGTTGGTTAGAGTTGCTACCGCTGCCACTAAAAACCAAGCAACGGCTACTTCACGCCCCTTCTGCTGAGTTATGTGCACGCTATTTGGCTTTTATTTTGCGACAGAATGATCGTTTTAATTATTTGCCACGTTAATCAGTTATCAATCCGACAACGATTTTGGCAATATGGACAAACACAGCACCCAATCGACTATCGGTGGTATAACTAAACCCATGACAGGCTCGTTCACCCCGTCTAACAATGATGATGGCATTGCTTTGTTGTTGGCCAATATCGCCAACCAACAGTGCCGAGAAAGCTATCAAAGTTTGTTTCGCCAAGTGGCTCCGCGTTTACTAAATTTGGCGCGCAAACAATTGGTCGACGAATCATTAGCTTTAGAAATGGTTCAAGAAACCATGCTTAAGCTTTGGTTAAAAGCTGGCTTGTATGACGCCTCTAAAGGTAATGCGATGACTTGGATTTTCTCAGTTTCGCGTAACGTCAAATTTGACTTAATGCGTAAAGGAAAACACCAACAAAGTTGGGTACAAGGCGACGATCTATGGCCGGTTCTAACAGAAGAGCAGGACGCAGACAGTATTCCAGATTTAGATCAAGATCTTGTCAGCCAAGAACTACAGCAAGTGATTGGCCAATTGCCGGAAGAACAAGCAGATATTGTTAGACGAGTTTATCTACATGGAGAATCACAACAGCAAGTATCTGAAATGTTAGATTTGCCACTTGGCACCGTGAAAAGCCGTCTTAGATTAGCCTTGAAAAAAATGAAGGAGGCACTGGATGAGTAATATTCAATTTCATCCGCCTGAGCAAAGCCTCAGCCTATATACTCAAGGGCAACTTGATCCAGCAATGAGCCTTATGCTTAGTACTCACCTTGAATTTTGTGCGCAATGCCGTCAAAAAGTAGCGCGTATAGAGCAGCAGCTTGCCGCTGAGTTAAGCGCCATTCCTGAGCAAGCTATGGAACAAGAGCTGGACTCCATGCTACAAATGATTATGCAACAAAGTCCTGATGCATCGATAGCGATTGAGCAGCCAGTGCGCCAACCAAAGATTCAGTTAGGCGAAAAACAATTTAAATTACCGCGCGCGCTGCAAACACATGCTGAACATATTGGCCCGTGGGGTCGTTTACCCGGAAAAATCCAACGCGCCAGAGTGGATGCACTCAGTAACAGCAAGCTAAATTTCATCTATATGGATCAAGACAGCAGCCTACCTGAGCACACCCATCAAGGGCAGGAGATTACCCTCGTGTTAGCGGGCAGCTTTCACGATGAAGCCGGCTCATACCATCCTGGAGACTTTGTGATTCAAGATAAACAGCATCAACATGTTCCCCGTACTGCAGCACATCAAGACTGCCTGTGCCTAACCTTGCTGGATGCGCCGTTACACTTTACTTCTGGACTGGCTTCTTTACTCAACCCCTTTAGCCAGTTGTTCTTTAGGTAAAACGGGAAAACGATAAGGTATAAAAAACCAGCGATTCGCTGGTTTTTTTACTTTAGCAAGATGGCTATTTATCCATCGACTCTCGCATCCGTTGCTGCACCACGTCTACCAATAAGTCTGGCTGGAACTTAGAGATAAAGCGATTGCAACCCACCTTCTCCACCATCGCTTGGTTAAAACTACCGCTAAGCGAAGTATTTAAAGCGATAAATAGCTCCGCCATCCGCGGATCGTTGCGCACCTCGGCGGTAAGCCGATAACCATCCATTTCAGGCATTTCAGCATCGGTGATCATTAATAGAATCTCGTCGTAAACCGACTTACCTTGCTCCAACCAACTCTTCAGCAAATTAAGCGCCTGCAGACCATTTTCAACTTCTATAATTTCCATGCCTAACTGACCCAAAGTGGCTTTAACCTGACCACGAGCAGTGGAAGAGTCATCCACCACCAATACCCGCTTCCCATTGAGCAAACTGGCCACGTTTTGATCGAGGGCATCTTCAGAGATAGTCACGTTATAACTGATAATTTCTGCCAAGACCTTCTCCACATCGATGATCTCGACAATACGATTAGCTTCTTGATAATCGATGCGAGTGATCGCGGTAAGATAGTTGCTTCGTCCAGCAGAAGAAGGGGGAGGAAGAATCTCTTTCCAAGAGGTATTCACGATATGCATAACCTCACCGACCATAAAACCCTGTACGCTTCGGTTATACTCGGTAATAATCAAATTACAGTCGCTTTGCGCTTCAGCTTTGGTAGGCGGCATTTTAATTGCCGCGCGTAAATCAATCACCGGTATCGATATCCCCCTAAGGCTAACCACTCCGCTAATATGTGAGTGAGAACCCGGCAACTTGTTCATCCTTGGTAGTTTTACGACTTCTTTCACTTTGAAGACGTTAATGGCGAACAGCTGCATTGAATTGAGTTTAAAAATCAGCAGTTCTAGGCGGTTTTCACCCACCAATTGAGTACGTTGGTCTACGCTAGCTAAAACACCAGACATACTACATAACCTATTCCATGTTCATTGATATTACATTATAGCCATCAGCTCGATAGCAACAAAGAGAGGCTAGGCTGAAAATCCTCCAATTAGCGGGACAGCACACAGTTTTTGTGGCTTTCACGGCATGCTGTCAACACGTGAGGTTAAGAAATTAAGGCTTGGCTAGAAAATTTATGCCAATTTAAAGCAAAACCAGTAAGCAAACCGCCTGTAATCTTACTAAGCCTTCACTTTCAGGCGGTTATTAACATCACGACTGCGCTTAATCAACGCGTCACCGCTAGGCACTTGCGCCAGTTTTACTTGGCGGTCATAAAGCACCACATTCACCGTGGCCGCCAAGTTTAAGCAACCTTGAGTCGGAATATAAACCACTTCATCGGCTTGGTTTACAATGTCTTGGTTGATCGACCCATCTTCTGGGCCAAACACATATAAAGCATGAGTAGGGTGCTGAAAATCCGGTAAAGCAATGGCGCCTTCTACCAGCTCGATACAGACCACTTTTTGTTGGGGTTTAAGCTGGCTCAAAATATCATCCAAGCCTTCTAAGGGAATGTTAAGGCTTTGGTTTTTGGTATCGGTATTAAAACGCGCCGCGCGCGCATAACGCTGCCCAGTATAAAACACCGCATCGGCTTGAAAACACCCCGCAGCTCGCATCACCGAGCCCACATTGCTGGGGCTCTTGGGGTTGATTAAACCGATCTCAACGGTAACTTTAGCCATTACTCTCAGCTCTCATAACAAGGCGAGCATTAATCGGCTCGCAAAAAATTGCGTCGATTGTACCGCAACAACAAAGCATTGCCACTGTTACAACTCACCGATTTACCTTAGATAACTGCAACACAAGTCGGGTAAAACTCAAAAGCTGCGCTTTGGTTTAAACAAGCGACGTAATGGCCACAGCAGTAGAGCGCTTAACAGTAATGCAGTGACAAAGCTATAAATTACCGCCATCACATTTAAAGGAATGCCCGGCTGAAAGTTAAGGCTCACTTCGCGCAATAAAGGCCAATTGTAAGGCGAGAGCATAAAGCGGATTTTCTCCAACCAGTTACCGTGTTTAAGCGTTTGCAAGGCCTCAGCTAAATGCTGGTATTCCTGCATGGTTTGCTCTTTTAACAAAGCATCACTGCGCACTGCCGAATTGGAATTGTGCTTAAAATCCTCAATCATAGCGTACACATCGGCATACTCATGGCGTTGGGCATTCAGTTGATAAGCTTCAACCTGCGACTGAGTAGAGAGAAAGTAACCGTTCACCAACTGCAAATAATCGTTAGCCAACAAGGGAAGCTGAAACGAGGCCAATAGTAAAATGCTAAACACCAGTTTATCTAAGGTATTGATGAACAACTTCTTGCTCCTTTATTTATCGATGTAAGCTTAGAACAGCTTACAAGTCACAATACCTTAGCAGCAAAGAGAACACTTGCACATGGCGGAACGCAGTTGCTTAAGTAGCCAGCTGCATCCCCACCACACCCGCAACAATCAACGCCAAACTCAGTAGCTTAACTAGGCTCAGGTGTTCACCAAACAGTAGCATACCTGCCAAGGCAGTTCCGATAGCACCTATTCCCCCCCCAGATGCCATAGGCCGAACCCAGTGGCAGACTGCGCAAGGCTAGGCTTAACAAAAAAAGTTAGTCACGATGCAAGACAGATAAAACACGAAAGCAGCAGGATTAAGCAAGCCATCGGTGTACTTCAAACCAATCGCCCAAGCGACTTCAAACAAACCAGCCAGAATAAGGTATAACCACGCCATATTTTAATCTCAAATATGGGGTCCCCCGAGGGCCTGTTGACTTTTCGAGATGTTTTTTGCAGCAGTTTTTTGGGGTTTTATACAAAGCAGAGACTTTGAAATGTAGTTATTCTACCTGATAAGCCGATAACGTAGTAAAAAGCCCCCACAAACGCTGCCCAAAGGGTTCGGCAAAAATCAACCGCGAAAGGTCAACAGCCACTAGTTAGAATGGAGCGATGAAGTCGTTCTTACTTCCGTTTAAGCCAATTATAGTAACTTAGCTCCTATCGAGTTAATAGGATAAAGGGCAGGTTCAACGCTTGCCTCCTGCCCTAAAATCTTAATCAATCTTGCTTTTCAATAATCAGCTTACGATGTGGGAAGGGGATCTCGATGCCATTCTCATCCAGCGCTTTTTTAATCAGCTCGGGCACCGAATACAATACGTTAAAGTAATGCTCGCCTTGGCAAAATGGCCGCACCAAAAAATCAACCGAACTATTATTTAAAGTTTCCACTTCAACAAAGGGAGCGGGATCTTTAAGGATGTGTGGATGAGCCGCTAATACCGCGTCAATCACCTCTCGGACCTTATCGGTATTTTCCTTATAGGCCACCCCAAAACGCATATCCACGCCGCGCACACTATGATGTGAATGGTTGGTAATTTGACTGCCCCAAATCTGGCTATTCGGCACAATAATTTGCTGATTATCGAAGGTTTGCAAAATAGTGGTGAATAAATCAATTTGCTGCACTAAGCCAAACTGTGTGGCAGCGTTGATGAAATCACCCACCTTATAGGGACGAAAGATCAGCAACATCACGCCAGCGGCTAAGTTAGATAAAGTGCCCTGCAAGGCTAAGCCCACGGCCAAGCCTGCGGCACCCAATAGCGCCACAATGGATGCAGTTTGAACCCCAAAGCGATTCAGCACCGCTATCGCCACAAAGGCTAGCACTACGTATTTACCCAAACTACCTAAAAATCGAAACAGCGTATCATCTAACTTCTGATACTTAGCTCCAATCCCGCAAATCAGTCGATCTACTTTTTTGGCGATAAACATACCCACAATTAAAATTAAAACGGCAACAAGCACATTGGTCGCGCCAGCAATAAGCATGGGAAAATACTGGTTCACATCCAGATTTTGTATATAGTCTTCCATCTGTCTTCCTTGAATTAACGCCGCTCCAAAGAGGAATCGGCCGATTTACGCCTTAATGACGCTCTAGCTGAACCCGCTACGGGGTGTTAAACAGCAAGTTCAGCAGGTAATTTTAAGACTTAAATTTGACTCTTGCTGATAATATTCAATAGTTGCTGTTGTTGACGTTTTAGCCTTTCATATTCTGGCTTTACCAAATCAAGCAAGGCTTGATGAGGCCAATTGTTCACCGATACATGGTTTGAGTAATCATGATTCTGCCAATTGGCAAGCACCGCTTTATAGGCGGCAATATGGGCCAAAGCTTGAATATAGGGCTCTGGAATGTCGCTGGAATCTATCAAGTCGATATTATTCAGTAATAGCGCTTCTGTTTTGGCATTGAGCGGCTCAAATACATGAGTCATCCAATGTCGCCACACTTGTTTCTCCTGCTCACTGAGCAGCAAGCTAGGCCCAAAGTAAATAGCTTGACCATGCTTTGGTCGGTGTTTTTGCCAAAAACAACGCCAAGTTTCATCGCTAGCGAGTAAGCGAACATACAAAGGGCCATAAAGCTCTTTTAGCTGGCGATTAACTCGAGCTAACTGGTTGGCTTTGTTGTCAAAACACCAACGATGAAAATAGGTGACGATCCACCCCAGCAGCGCCAGCAAAGCTGCCGCTATTAATGGCAATATGTCTAACCACTCTGCTCGGCTTAATTCAAGCGTAGCCATGGTGAGCGCTCCATCTAAGCTCTCTCAACGTTCATCAGACTCGTCATACGGTCGATGAGTGCATTAATGTTTGAACTTCTCGCAGCTAAAGACTCTATGGCGTAAGGGTTGCAGGGAGAGTCTTTAGACAGCAAGCTTAAATCCATCACCTCTGTATCATTATTTGGAGCGATGGAATCGGTAACATGGCCGCCACACCCTGCTTCAATGGTCTTTCTTATCAATGCCAAAATGTGAGCATCAAGTAGCGGGCCCCCAAACAACAACCGTCCCGAATCGATTTCTGGAGTCCTCACCGCCCCGCCGCGCTGAATTTCTATCGACTTATATACATCCTCAAGGCTTCTGTCGCCAATCTCCGCCGCAATTAAAGCCAAGAGTTGCTCAACATCTTCCGCTGAGGCATTAGGCACATTGGGGTATTCCGATTGCTTGGCGGTGCCGCCAACCGCTTCACCTACGGTTTCTATACCAAGTCCAATTAAATATAACAAACCACCAACTCCCCCCAAAGCCACTGCAACAGGCTCGGCGCCCCCATTGCCGCTATGCCTCCTGCCGCGGCCAAAACTCCGCCAGCCCCTTTTACCGTTTGTCCCATTGAAAATACTTCATCTGCTCGACAAATTGAACCCGCCGGGAAAGGGCTTGAATCACCCGGATCTCGCTCAAAACCACTACGACTATTCAGCATGCTAGACATCGCCATGCCCATTCGGTCTAACATTTCCACTTCCTGCTGCTGAGGTAATTTAATTCGACCGCGCAGCGCGGCTAACTGGGTAATGATTTGCTTGCGGATTTCCTTATTCAGGGAAAACCAATGCTCGCTAACCAACGCCGGACGCTTAGCCCGCTCAATACGGGAAGTATGATTAAGATTTAATAAACTGGGACGAATAGCCATGCTAAAGCCTCCTTGCTTGACACAAGTAAGCCTTACCCAAGTTGTTGAATGTCACAAGTAATGAAACTGAGCGACTTGTATTAAAATTTTTACAAGCTCAACTGAGCGTCCCACTCGCCGGATAGTTGATAGCTAATAGCGGCATGCTCAGTAATTATGCCTGCTTGCTGAGTGCCACTGCCGTTAGTTTCGTTGGTTTTAGCATCGGTTTAGCTATGTTAACACTTAGCTGCGAGGTGTTGTGCAGCTATGCAACCACGTCAACTTCTACGAGGTGACTTCACCCGTTTGCGTGACCACCCAAATATTAGGGTTGGTACCTAGGGCATTTTTCTGAGAGATGTCAAACAGGGCTAGATTTAAATAGCCATGAAAACTCGGGCTAATACTTCAAACAATTGAGCATAACTAAAGTAAGGCGACAAGCCGTTATCAGCCAAGTACATTAGACCTACAACTGATTGTCATCACGTGATTTGTCTTGCTCCACTACAGTACTGGTATTTTCGGTGCTCACCCAGTCGTAACGCAAGCCCATCAAGGCTAGCTTGAGTTTTATTAATAGTACGCTCAGTGTTATTGGCGAAATCAAGAGGAGTGTAATTGCCTTAACTTGGTGCCCACGGGTTAACAGTGGTAAAACTGTAATCGTCTTGCTCCCCCCTTTAGTACGGTGGTATTGCAGCTTAATACTGCCTAATACGGTGTGCTCGGCTTGCTCATTAGCCCAGTTCCCCACTACATTGTTATCGAAGGAAAAACTTTGGTTATCACCTTCACGGTAAACAATGCCTTTGTAGCAGAGGCTATCATTGGCTAAATGACAACTAAGTACGCTGGTAGATATCGTAATTTGGTTCGCCCAAATGGGCGGATGGCTCAATACTGCCATATTCCGAGCCAACTAAAGTGCCTGTTGCGGGGGAAAGCCATTGGTGGGAATACCATCATGAAATAGACGATTGCCATCTAGATAGGTCGCTGCATCAAAACCGCGCACCTTAAACCAATCGGTATCATTGTCTGCCCATAAGGCTGGCTAGTAACGCCAGAGGTATAAAGCAAAGCTTCATCTTATTTTTGCGGGGCACGAGTAGGTAACTCTTGCCCTGAGCGCACATGACGATTCACTAGCAGGGGTTTCCACTTTAGGCGCTTCAGCGGTAATGACCATCGTATCGATGGCGACACTTTGATCTTCGCTATTGGAGGTTTGAGCAAAAGCGGTAGGCGCTGCGCCAAACAGCAATGCTAAGGTTATTTTATTTAGTTTATTCATTGTACTCTCTGTGAATCCATTCACGCCCCAAAAAATGCGAATAACAAGACCTACCATCAACAGTTATCAACAAAAGAATATCATCGAGAGAGATTTATAAGTCACTTTAGCTTTTCAGATTAATGCCTTGTTATTAACTAACAGCGATTGTGAATAAGGCTCCCACAAGCCTCTAAGAGCGACTCCAGCGACGCAAGGCTCGACGAAAATTACTCACGTCAAAAAAATTTAATTGTTGGGCGAGTTGTTCGTCACTATAGCCATGGTGCTCACGCCAATGAAAAACCTGTTCTTGCCTGACTTGATCACTTAACTGACGATAACAACTATGATGCTGCTGTAGCTTTCTTTTCAAGGTGGCTTGGCTCATGTTCATTGACTCAGCGAGCGTTTGTAAACTGGGAATATCTGGCAGTTCTTGGCGCATCAATTGCCGTATCAGGCTTAGCAAGCCCTGCTGGTATTGCTTCTGTTTAAGGTTGGCTAAAGCCAAACGAAAGCGAGTCGCGGAATGCTCTGGCCACCGTTGCTCTAAATAAGCCACGTCGATAGTTAAACTGCTGTAAGCGCAATTAAAATTAAGCTTTCTCCCTAAATAAACCTCATATAACTCAGGCCATGCTGGAGCAGCAAAAGCCAAGTTGACTTGCCATGGTAAAGGCTTGGCCGCGCGCCACTGGGAAAAAGACAATACCGCAGTAAATAGCGCCTCAATTAACCAAATACTGAGTCTTTGCCTATCGCTACTCTTATACGCAGCCAGTTCGCCAAAAGCATCTTCCACCAACAACTGACAACGCTGTGACGACAGTTGGGTACGCAACTTCAACATGGGAAAGTAAATACTGGCGTAGTCTTCTAATAAAGTTAAAGCACTGGCTAAGTTCGGCGCATGAGTCAGTAAGTGAGAGAAATCTTGAAACATACCCGGTAATAAACGCTGGCCAAACAAAAAACTCATTTCATGCTCGCCAGGCAGCTTGCTGATATTCAAACACAGTTGGGTCAACTGCTGGTTGCTAACTCGATAATCTGCACAAAATACGTCTTCATAGAAGATACGGGTTCGACTCAATACATAGTTGAAATTTAAGCCACGACCGGCGAGCAAATCTAAAAGTAGCGCCAAATGTCCCTGCGCTGGAATATAGGCTTGTTCACGCTCCCGCCAACTCAAAGGCAGCGGGGTACTACTTGGCAAGGACTTAGTCATTGGCCTGTTTATTCTCATCTAAGTCATCAAGCGCTTGGCTTAATAAGTTTTGTAGCGCCACGGCTGGTGATTGCGCCACCTCGCCCATAGCCAAGCCGCTAGCTACCTCCAGCCTACAAGCCTGTGCTTCTCCCGCCATAGGTAAACTAAAACTCTCTACATTACGCTGTAGCTCAACCGCCAATTGGCGGGCCTGCTCAGGCGCTACCTCACTAAACACCATTACAAAGCGAGCACCAGCATAGTGGCATAACAGATCACTGGGGCGCAGGCTCAGCAGCAGTAACTCACAGACAGTTAAAAGCAAAGCATCGGCCTGCTTGGCACCGTGCTGATGCAGCAACTGATTAAACTGACGAATTTCGATGAATAACAGAGCTGTGTGTTGCCATTGAGGCCGGTTGCTAACGCGTTTTAACAGGCTTTGCTTTAGATAAGCTAAATCAGGAATATGCAGCGATTTACCTATTACCTTAGGATGACTAAAAATGTGTTGCCGCTTAGTCAGATAAAGATTGGTGGTTTGTTGCTCACTACGCCAACACCAAAATGCCGCGGTAATTAACAACAAACCAATAGGACTCGCTTCTAGCAGGCTATCCCATTGAATGTGTTCCGGCAGACGAATAAACTCATCCAAAAAGTCTTGCACTAAGGCAAGGTCGAGCAGGATCAAACCGAGCGCAAATAAACGGGTTACTTGGCCCTTGGCTCGCACTGACAAAATCAGTAATAACCAGCAAAATACCAGCAAGGCGCTTAGCCCCTCGCCTACAATATCGACCCAATCCCATTCTGCCGGTGACTTAAACTCACCCACATAACTATTCAATGCAAACTGCACACTTAACAGCAACACCAATAGTAACAACCAATGCCAATGCCGCTGCAACGCATTAAAAAATGCACTGACTTGGTAATATATTCTTATAAGGGCATCTGCCACCGCTATCTCCTCACAAACACGCCGAAGGTGCAAACCACTGGCAGATTAACAATTCCAAGTGCAAGAAATATGAAATTAGTCCGAATAGCTCAGCCTATTTAAGCCAATTTGGCATTTTTATTACAACAAACTGATCTTCTAGGCCAAGCCGCTAACCACAATTAGGATAAATACGATGAGAAGACCGATTTAGTCCTCCCTGTTGGTTAGTCATAACAGCTCATCTACTAGCATCAAATGGCGAAAAGCGATCAATTCGCGGCCTTGCTGCTGGCTTATGTCACATAAAAGTCATCTACACCTTTTAGCGTTTAGCCACTTTTTTAAACCAACCAAGGAAACTTTAGATGCGTATTCTTGCTCTTAGCAGCGTATTACTCGCCGTGGGCCTTAGCGGCTGTGGCAACGACGATAACACTCAAACCAACAGCGACATTCTGCTGACTAGCGAATTCAAAACATCGCACAGTTATGAAGATATTGCCGATGCCACTTATTGGCAGTCGACCAATGATGCCTCTCAAGATTTACTGCTGGTCAGTTTGGAAGGCGACGGGGTAGCCCTGTTTGATAACCAAGGCCAACAGCTGCTACATGCCGAATTGGGTGAAGTAACCAGCGCCGATCTACGCTACCAGATTACCGCCAGTAACGGTGACAGCATAGACCTAATAGCTTTGGCTTTACCCGACGAGCAAAGCATTGGGTTTTACTCAATCGCACGGCCGCAAGGAGCAGCACCAGAACTGCTGAGCCTTGGTCAACTTCAGCTCGATTTTGCCGCTGAAGGCATCTGCTTGTATAAAAACACCACCACTAGCGAGCTAAGTATTACTGGTGTATCCGATTTAGGTTTTGCCAAGCAATACAAGCTTCATTACGACGGCGCTAACATCAACAGCATCATTGTTGATGGTAATGGTCTTCCCCATCCAGTACGCGAGCTTAATGTAGGCGGCAAGCTAAGCGCTTGTGCGGTAGACGATGAAACAGCTAACCTCTACATTGCGGAACAAAATGTAGGCATTTGGGCCTATGGCGCTGATGCCGAAAACGTTAAAGAACGAAAATTAGTCGACAGTGTGGCACCGCTGGGGCATCTAGAAGAAATCGAAGGCTTAGATTTAAGTTATCAAGAGAATGGTCAGGGCTATTTAGTCGTAGCAGATGAAGGTCAAGGTTTACTATTTTATCAACGAGACAAACTAGTACATAGCGCCCAAACCGAGGTTGATGGTTTTGACGAAATCAAAGCCTTAGCCGTCGGTCGTGACGGTTTATGGCTAGCCAATAGCGAACTGGAACAGCCTCTCTACGAAAAACTCTCTTATGCCAGCCTTAACTTATTGCCTGAGCTGGCTAGCACAGCTATCGAATCCAGCCTCAGCCATCGCGAACTCAGTAATGGCGATATCGAACTGGTGAAGTCGAATGGCGAAACCGACGCAGTAGATGACGACGGAGATGCCGCCGATGATCCAGCGTTCTGGCTTAACTATGAGGATCCGAGTGCCAGCTTAATTATTGCCACCAATAAACAGGGCGGATTGATGGCCTACAATTTAGACGGAGAGCAATTACAATACTTGCAAGAAGGTGAGCCAAACAACGTCGATTTACGACAAAACATCAGCAATTGGGATGGCTCAAGCTTTACCCTTGCAGCGGCCTCAAATCGCGAGCTTAATACCATTAGTCTTTATCAAATTCAGGCGGCCAGTAATGGCCAAGATCCGATTGTTAAGCTACCAGCACTAGGCGAACAAGTAGAACAAGCTCAGTTAGTTTCTTCAGTGGATGAAGTGTATGGGCTATGCATGTATTTGGCCGCTGATCAAACTCCCTATGTTTTTGTAAACGGTAAAAATGGGATAATTGAACAATGGCGCCTAAGCCCTAGCGAGCAAGGTATACACGGTCAAATGGTAAGGCAGTTACAAGTGGCCAGCCAACCCGAAGGCTGTGTAGTAGACGACCAAACCGCGACTCTCTACCTTGGCGAAGAAGATGTGGGCATTTGGAGTTTTAACGCCGATGAAGGGGCGAGCACCGAGGCAACCGCTTTCGTCAGCGTTGATGGCGAGCAATTGGTAGCCGATGTGGAAGGATTGACTCTGTATAACGACGGCACCAACAAATACCTACTGGCCTCCAGCCAAGGCAATAATAGTTATGTAATGTATGACCTCAACCAGCAAAATAGTGTGGTGGGTAGCTTCGCAATTATTGCCAACGATGAGCAAGGCTTTGATGGTGCCAGTGATACCGATGGCATCAGTGCGGCTGCCGCCTATCTTGGCGAAGATTATCCAGAAGGACTGTTCATTGCTCAGGACTGGTACAATGTTGATGCCAACTATAGCGTGCAAAATCAAAACTTTAAGTTAGTGAGCTTTCAACAAATCAAGCAAGCTTTTGAGCTACCTTAAGCGCCTAGTTTAAGCCACTCTCACAGGGCTTTAAGCCTATAAAACGAAGAGGCGGTAAACCTACCGCCTCTTTGATTGACAGCCTAGGAGGCGCTTAACTTAGCCTTACGTTTGTTCCAACTACGCTCATTAAAGGCTAGTGCCGCAATAATAATTGCCGCGCCAATACTCAAACGCAGTACATCAGCATCATGGTTCCAAATTAATAGATTTACCGCAATACCAGCAGGAATCAACAAATTATTGGCAACCGCCAAAGCACCTACATTGACTAGGGTCGCTCCTTTATTCCAAGCAAAATAGCCCAAACCGGAAGCAATGGTTCCCAGATAAATTAAGACCGCCCATTGGGTATTGGTGCTGGGCAACCTCTCGCTACTACCTAACAGCACAAAACCGAGCAAGGCCACCAACAGTGCACCAATAAAGAACCAAGCAAATACCGTGCGCTGCTCTAACTGCAACTTAGAGTTGGTCATTAAACGCTTATAGCCCACTTGACCACTAGCGAAACACAGGTTGGCGCCCTGCACCAACAAGAAACCGGTAATAAAGCCTTGGTCTATACCTTGATAGCGGATCGCCACCGCTCCCAAGGTCGCAATAAACGCGCTAAGTAAAAATTGCGAATTGAAACGTCGCTCCAACAAATCATTCACCAAGGTGACATAAATCGGCGTCATTACGGTAAATAACAGTACTTCAGGTACCGACAAATACAGAAACGACTGATAATAGAAACCGTACATACAGCCCAACTGAATAGCACCAATAAACATCAGCTTTAAAGCCATCTTCGGCCTTAACGACTTCGGTTTTAGAAAGGGCAGAAATACTAAAGTGGCTAGAGCGATACGCAACAATACCGAGAACCAAGCATCTACTTGGCCAGCTAAATAAACGCCAATTAAACTAAAGGAAAAGGCCCACAACAGGGTTACGGCTAACAAGTATTGCATAATCACTCTTGCTTAAAAAATAAAAGCTAGAGTGTAATGTTTATGAAAATTAAACCAAGTAAAGATTCACTTTTCTCTATTCGCCAAAGTTTAACCACATGTACTACTTCATTTTTAACTGAAAAACTGCCACAGTAAGGGCAAATATTTATCGAGTTGTAATGATGTTTGCTACCCCTTCCGAGGCCTTTTCTGCCTATCAGGCGATGCCAGATAGGCTACCTGTAAATCGAAGCCAAAAGGCCAACCGAGTCATCCAACAAATTACTGACTTAATCAACGATATTGAGGTATTTTTGTTTGATGCTTACGGCGTGCTTAACGTGGGGGGAAGCCCTATTGTCGGCGCTTCTGAGCAAATCGCTCAGTTACGCGCAGCCGGAAAAATGGTAATGGTAGTCACCAATGCAGCCACCCAAAGCAAACAACAATTAGTTGAGAAATTTCACCGCCTAGGTTACGACTTTAGCGAGCACGAAATCATTAGTAGCCGTGAAGTATTAATGCAAGCCATGGATTTAAACGGCAGCAAAACTCTTGGCGTCATCACCCTCGATGAGTTTCGCCTAAATATTGAACGCCCCTGTTGCTATCCGCAAGAAGCGGGGTTCTGGCAGTCGCAGGAGTTTTTATTTCTAAGCGGGCAAGCTTGGAATGAACAATTACAACAGCGTTTTATAGAAGAATTAAGCGCTCATCCGCGCACCGTGTGGGTAGGCAACTCCGATTTAATTGCCCCGCTAGAGCAGGGGGTATCCCAAGAGCCTGGAAGTTTTACCCTAACCTTACCCGAAGCGCTATATCCCTTAGTTCGCTGTTATGGCAAGCCCTATACGCCGATTTTTGACGAGGCCTTAAAGCGCATTGCCCAACAAAAGGGTGCGGTGCAAAAAAAACGAATAGCCATGATTGGCGACACCCTTCATACCGATATTCTCGGCGGTAATGCGCAAGGCTTCACCAGCGTATTAGTGACCCAACACGGTTTTCTACGTGGGCTAGATGTGGCCGAGCATATCGCACGCAGCCAAATTAGCCCCGATTTTCAGTTGGCGTCGATTTAAACCCAAATCAATAACATCACTACAACTTAGGCGCTAGGTAAATCAAACCATAGCGCTTCTAAAGGAAAATCTTCAGTCAACAACGATACTGGCTCGCCTGAAAACCCCGCACCATCACCCGGTCGTATGTTATGTAACACTTCTCCAGCCTGCTGCAACTTGGCGGCTCCCGACACCACATGCAAATACCCGCAAGCCTTCATAACCTCAAGTGTAAACTGGCTATGTGCTGGAAGTTGTAAACGATACAAGGCTGCATCTTGTTTCATCAATAAAGAGCCATCCCGACCATCGGGGGTGACTAAAGGGCTTAGCGTTTGGCTTTGCTGGATATTGGCCTGTTGATAGGCTGGTGACAAGCCCAGTTGTTGCGGCTTAAGCCATATTTGTAAAAATTCCAAAGGCTCTGAGTCAGAAGCGTTAAATTCAGAATGACTCACGCCAGTTCCTGCACTCATTACTTGAATATCTCCTGCAGGCACCTGATAACGATTACCCATGCTATCAACGTGCTCCACCGCACCTTTAGTGACATAGGAAATAATTTCCATATCTTTATGAGAATGCGTGGCGAAACCTTTAGCGGGCGCCACGGTGTCTTGATTTATCACCCGTAACACCGAATAGCCCATGTGTTTAGGGTCGTAATAGTTGGCAAATGAAAAACTATGTTGGCTTTGTAACCAACCTAAATCAACGGAACCACGCTCGGCGGCGGGTCGAAAATAATCCATAAAAATCTCCGTTACACACATCTTGCCGATAAATATTAGTCTGCTTTTGATATACGCTGAAAATGTGTAAAGCGTTTAAAACAAACCACTCCTAGGACTTAAAGCCTTAGGTTCATTGCAACAACATCAAGTTAAAGTATGGGTATTGCTGAGCAGTTTTGATACTATTTTGTGGAAACATGAACCAACACGAGGCACTAAGATGATTGTATTAAACACCCTACGGGCTCGGCAAGCCACCTCTTAAGCTCTTCCTGCTAAGCCCGGTCATAACCGGGGCCACACTACCCCTTAGTAAAATTTAACAAGCACTAACAGTGCTTTGGGGTATTTTATGAGTCATTCTTTTTCTCTATCTCAACTTGGATGGAAGGCTTTTTTCTTCAACAACTCAACTTAGAACAACTTGAAACTGGTTTTGCCGCTCGGGTATTTGAGCAATACCGTAACGACTATTTGCTTGCCACCAAGCACGGCATAAAGCAAACCTTTGCCGAGATTGGTGAACTGGCTAAAAACTATAAATTTGCCGACTGTCAGCACCAAAGCGAATCAGGCTGCCAAGTTCAGCAAGCAATTAGCCAAGGGCTACTTAACCCAAGGCGCCTGATCTCTTATATGAAATTACCTCAAGAACAACGACTTAATGCCACTAGCATCGCTGAAAGCGTACCCAACAGCGTGACCTTGGTAAGTTGTATAAGCAGGTAAAACAACATAATAAACGACAGTACTGAGCGCGGTCGACTTAGCGATAGCCTTGGCTATCGCTTTTTATTATCAAAAACATAAAACTGTGCTGGCACCCCAAATTTAATCTAAACACTTCAGATAAAATCTTTAGCAATTAGCTAATTAGCTGTGGGAGACCATGAATGAAACGAGTATTACTGAGTGTTTTTTTATTCGCTGGAGGCCAAGTCTACGCTGCAGATGCCGCTTTACCTCCCGCCCAGCGTTGGCTAGATAGCGTAAGCAATGAGCTGGCGCCATTTTGGCTTCACCAAGATGCCTATGGCTCACCCATCGGTAACTTCCCTACTTTCCGCTGTAATGATGGCTCTGCCTACCACGCTACCCAAGCCTGTGAAGAACTGGCTAACGCACCGCAGTGGATGGCACCGCACATCCACGAGAACTATACCCGCATGCAGGCTCGCCATACTTTTGTTTACGGCGTCATCTTTCACTTAACTGGCGATCCAGAGGCCTTAAAACTAGCTAAAGCCGGAGTGGATTATCTGCGTGCGCATTTGCTAGAGGAGCCCGGTTCGGTAATCAGTGTCACCGAGCAGGGTAAATCACAATTCTTGGCTGCGCAGCGCACCACTCAAGACATGGCCTACGCCCAACTAGGTATGGCCTTTTACTACTACTTAACTGGCGATCAGGCCGTGCTCACCGATCTCATTAAAGTGAAAAACTACATCTTCGAGCATTATTGGGATCAGCAAGCTCAGCGTTTGCGCTGGGTTAACGCGCCCTCCAGCAATGGTCAAGGCAATGAGATTGAACTGGTGGCTCAACTGGATCAAATTAATGCCTACATGTTATTGATTTCGCCACTGCTTTCCGAGCCAGAAAAAAGCCGCTGGAATGCTGACCTAAGTGCGCTACTTAATACTATGATGCAGCAATTTCTCAGACCCGACGACTTTCGCTTCTGGGGCACCAAACATGGCGAGAGCTACCAGCAAGATTCGGCCCGCCACAATGACTTTGGTCATACCGCTAAAGCATGGTGGATGAGCTGGCTGGCAGCAGAATACCTCGGCGATAGCAGCTTGGCTCAGAAAAGCTTAAAGGGGCTGAAGGCGACCTTGAATGCAGCCTTTATCGAAGAGGGAGAAGGCGGCTGGCGACGCTTGCCCAATGGCGCTCCGGCCATTTGGTGGGAATACGCCGAGCTGGATCAAGCTGCGGCCAGTTTAGCCTTAATAGAGCCCGAGGCTAGCCACTACTTAAATCGTACTTATCCCCAATGGTTCGAGCGCTTTGTCGCCAACGACGGCGGTACCTATCCGGTAGCCAATAAAGGACTGAAAATTCATCTCTGGAAAAGTGATTATCATGCCTTAGAGCATGCCTTAGTAGCTTATCTAAGCAGTGCTCAACTAAATGGTGAAAGTGCGCGTTTGTTCTTTGCCATGCCAGAGCAACAAGCCCAGCTACGCCAACCCTATTTCTATAAAGCACAAAGTATTAAAGCCAAAACGGTCGGCCAATGGCAAAACTTCGATATAAGCCAGGTGAGTTATCAAGGCATCAGCATTAATCAAAGCAAGTAAACAAGTACAGGACTTAGCGACTCCTAGCTAAGTCCTATAGTTTTGCTATCAAACTCGCAAATCCATAACTATCTGATGAAAGGCTTTGCCGCCTCAATAAAGCCACTTCACATCTGCTAAACAGCGCTTACAATAAACGGCTATGCTCAACTAAAACAACGGAAACAACATGCTGCAAGATGCTCAAGTAAAATGTATTTGGCCCGCTGAAGCCCAACTTGGTGAGGGCGCAGTATGGATAGAAGCAGAACAAGCGCTATACTGGGTAGATATTATTGGCCAAACTCTACACCGTTATCACCCTACTAGTGGTGAACGCCAAAGCTGGTCACAAGACTCGATGATTAGCGCCATCTTGCCAACCCAAATAGACAGCCAACCCGCTACCTTCGTCGCCTGCTACGCCGATGGAGTTAGTTTGCTGCAACAACAACGACGAACCCCACTGCTACAACCAGAACCAGAACTTAGTGATAACCGTTGCAACGACGCATGGGTTGCCCCCAATGGTGATCTCTGGTTTGGCACCATGGATAAGCATATTAAAACCGCTTCTGGCCGCTTTTATCGGCTTACCCCTAAATTAGAGTTGAGTGCTGAACCAGCTCGTTATTGGGTGACGAATGGTCCAACATTTAGTGCCCAACAAAACTACGGCTACTTTGTGGATACCGAAAATTTTTTGATTAAGCGTGCCAGGTTAGCCACCGATGGTAGCCTGTTAGAAATGCAAGACTGGCTAGAGATTGATCGTAGTTTTGGCAATCCCGATGGCATCACCCTCGATGCCGAACAGCACCTGTGGGTCGCTCATTACAATGGCGCGAGAATTAGCCGTTATACACCGCAAGGCCAGCTGGAGCAGCAAATTGCTATTCCCGCCCTGAATGTTACCAAGTGCGCCTTTGGCGGAGCGGATCTCTCGACGCTTTATGTGGTTACCGCGCGGGACGGTATGACAGAGCAACAACTGCAACAATACCCGCTAAGCGGCGGCCTATTTGCCATAGAATTAGCAGATATTAAAGGCTTAAGCACGCCGCATTTTGCTATACATGATTGGCCACATGCCTAATCCCCGTAAAAAGCTCAAATCACTAATTTGAGCTTGAATCCCTCATTACAGAGTCAGGCAATCATCATAGCTGTTCACTTTACCAACAAAACCATTTCGCCCTTTTAGGTCAACCAATAAACCAAAACCGTATTTTAAAGGCTCATCGCTTAGGTCTTCACAATACTGTTTTAATAACCTTTTAGTAATACTTGCAGCCGCTTGAGCATTCCACTCCATTGAAAACTTCAATAAACGATATTCATAAACAATCACATCATCGGCCATATAACAGTGAGTTTTCACCGCATTGTCTCGATAGTTTATTTGCGCACATTCCTCAGTTATCTGCTCACGCAAGGTTTCTTTGTACGGCGCATTGAGTTCGGTATGATAAGCTGCGACAGCTTCTTCAACGGTAGGCGTTGAAGCACAAGCCACCAGGCCAAAGCAGATACTCGCAATAATAAGTTTTTTCATTATCTCTCCTTGATAATTAATTTTATCACTAAATCATATATACCCATAAAAATCAATGAATTATAAAAATACAATCAAGATTGAGCCTTGCCTAGCGCACAGCTAATCACCGAGCCTAAAATAGGAGGTTTAAACACCGCCTATTAGTGACATTGTTATTTTGCCTAAGTACTTTTATCTAAGTTTGCTTGGTGCTGTAAATGTTCAATAAACACTGGGATTTTTTTTGCCAAGTGTTTTTTAGACGTATAAAAGGCATACAAGACCAAATCTTCAGGCTCATACTCCATTTTTACCGTTTCCAGAGAGCCTGCATTTATTTCATGACAACAGGATTCGATTGGTAGTATCGCAAATCCCAAACCAGCTAATGCGCCTGATTTAGCTAAATAGCCACTATTGACTTTAAATGAAGACCGAACCTTTTGAGTAATAAGCTCACCTTTGGCGTTTTTGAAGACCCACGGCGTTCCATTTAGCGCGGTAAAACTATTGATACACGGAACGTGCTTCAAATCGGTAACCTGAAAAAGCCTAGGATACGCTTGTATCAGTTTGGGGGATGCCAGCACAGCGCTTGGCCAACGCCTAATCTCTTTAGCTACCCAATTATTGTCTTCAAGCTTTCCTCGATGAAAACTCAAAATAATGTCAAAGCCATCAAATAAATCCTCTTTCGGGCTAATGCTCGTATCACAACATAACGAAATTGAAGGATATCGGGTACAAAAAGACACCATTGCTTGAGCTAAAGCAGGCGAATCAGGCATGAGAACGTTGAGCTGCCCCATCACTTCATGAGAGTGCTGAGTCACCTCCTCAAGAGCATCATTAAGTTTGTCCAGCAATGGCTGCGTTCGAAAATAAAGCTGTTCTCCCGCATCCGTAGCTACGACTCTGCGTGTGGTTCTGTCAAATAGTCGAATATCCAGTCGCTCTTCCAGCAAAGCAATGTGGCGACTGATATTTGATGTAGGTAAACTTAGAAATTCTGCTGCCCGCTTAAAACTGTTGTTCTCATAAACGCAGTGAAAACTTTTTAACCACTGTTGATCAATCTTATTCAGCATCTTATTTAATCCCATTAAATTGGATTATAAAACCCATATAGGACACTTTATTACCAGAAACAGGCTTATACAATGTTTCTCGCTAAAGTGATTTGAAGGTGTCTTCCATGAGTTGGTTAGAAAAACTATTAAATAAGAAAAATATTATCAGTACACGTAAAGCAGCGATTCCAGAGGGGGTATGGGTTAAATGCCCTTCCTGTGATCAGACCTTGTACCGCATCGCCCTTGAGAAAAATCTGGAGGTGTGTCCAAAATGCGATCACCACATGAGGATGGGGGCTCGCCGTCGCTTAGAGCACTTTTTGGATACAGGCGAGCGAGTAGAAATTGCCAGTGTCTATACACCGAAAGATTTGCTGAATTTTAAGGATCAAAAACGCTATAAGGAACGTCTTGCTTTGGCCCAGAAAAGTACAGGAGAAAAAGATGCTTTAGTTGCGATAAAAGGAAAACTTATGGGCTTACCTGTTGTGGCCTGTGCATTCGAGTTTTCTTTTATGGCTGGCTCAATGGGCTCGGTTGTAGGTGCTCGTTTTGTTCAGGCTGTTGAAACGGCGATTGATGCAAATTGTGGATTAGTTTGCTTTTCTGCTAGTGGTGGCGCTCGTATGCAAGAATCTCTGATGTCGTTAATGCAAATGTCAAAAACCAGCGCTGCGTTAAATCGTTTATCCAGTCGAGGCTTGCCTTACATTTCGGTATTAACCGACCAAACGCTGGGCGGCGTTTCAGCAAGTCTAGCCATGCTAGGTGACATTAATATCGGCGAGCCGAAGGCAATTATCGGCTTTGCTGGACGCCGTGTGATAGAACAAACCGTTCGAGAGAAATTACCCGAGGACTTTCAGCGAAGTGAGTTCCTTTTAAAGCATGGTGCTATAGACATGATTGTAGATAGACGCGAGATGCGCAAACGCGTTAGTGGACTAATCGCTAAGATGACAAATTCGAGAGATGCTTAGCTTATGGGCTCTGTAACAAAGTAGATATAGCGACCAAAATAAAACCCCACTCATGGTACTATCCCTATAGGTAAACACAATCTTGCTTCAAAGCATGGCCGGTAACAAAGTAAGAAAGAATTCAATGCATATTTGGCATCTGAGGCAAAAACGGGAACCCGGGGCTTTAATTTTCTACATTATCGCTATAATCGCTGTTTGCGTATTTGTCTTAATTTTTCGAGAGTATTGAGCCATTTAAGCGTTGGCCGCACACCTCGCCTAAAACAGCTAAAACCAATTCGCCACGCCATTAATTTCCAGAAAAATCGAATTAAGTGATTACGTAACAATAGCTTGGCTTCGGTGGCTGCTTTGCTCACGACTGAAAGCTGAGCTAGTTGTAATGGGAGCATCATGGAAGAATTATCAGGTGGTAGAAAGTCGGCTATCTATCGGTGTGGTGATGTGGTTTATCGACCTCTTCAGCCTTGGAGCCCGACGATTCATCAATTATTGAAGCATTTAGAACATTCAAATGTGCATCAATGTCCTAGATTTATTGGGATAAAAGAAAACCAAGAAATTTTAAGTTTCATTGCTGGTGATACATATAACTACCCGTTAGTGGGAGCTATAACTTCAGCCGAGGCGCTCACTTCAGCTGCTAAACTACTACGAAAAATCCATGACGCCACAGCTTCATTACTGTCTCAGATGGACCTTAGTAAACAGCAGTGGATGCTTGAGCCAAAAGAGCCATTTGAAGTTGTTTGTCATGGTGACTTTACTCCATACAACGTCGCTCTTTCGAAAAATTTAGTGGTCGGTGTGTTTGATTTTGATACTGCACATCCTGCGCCAAGGGTATGGGATTTGGCTTATTCTGTTTATTGTTGGTCTCCGTTTAAAACTCACAGTCTTGATAAGTTAGGTTCAATTAAAGAGCAAGTCGCCAGGGCAAAACTTTTTTGTGATAGCTACGGGGCTACAGCCCCTGAAAGAGAACAACTAACCGATATGATGGTTGCGCGTTTACATGCTCTAATCTCTTTTATGCGTAAAGAAGCTGAAAACGGCAATGAATTCTTTGTTGCCAATATCGAGCAAGGTCATCTTCAATCGTATCTAAAAGACATAGAGTACATCTCAATAAACAAGCAAAAAATTCAGCTCGCCGTGTGCAACAAATAAACGACTAAGAACGTTTCCTCAATCCCCTTCTTCAACCTCAAACTATCGGTGATACAGGTCATAAAATCTAAGGGTAATTTCAAAATAGCCGAAACGGCTCTAATGAAACGTTTACCTACATTAAAAACCGCTTCTTAAAAGCGCTATCTAAGTTGTTACACACTAATCAATATAGTTTTGATAACGTTGATATTGCTGGCTTTTAACGAAGTCTCTGCCGGCGCTAAATGCCACAAAATCGCTACGGCTAAAGGCCAAAGCAAAACGATCATATAACACCTTCAAAACTAACTCGGCTTGTTGGTATTCCCCCGCAGTTATTGAGCTATCAAGCAACCCCAAATAGGCAAAGGACTCATTGGGGAAATTTAAAATACCCTCTACTAATAAGGCTTCAGCCTGAGCTTGCTCCCCCTTAGCTCGGTACAACTCTGCGAGCTCCATTTGCATCCTGACATCAGCCAACACCGACTTGGGCAATACTCGCAAACAAGCTTCGGCTAGCTCGTATTGCTGCTGGTTGTAATAGTAAGCAAAAAAACGCGGGTGAATTGGTTGCTGCTTTTGCATATAAATCACAAAGGGGGCAGGCAATACCATCTGGGGATTATCGGTATAAGCTTGCATGATACCGCTCAGCACCATGCCGTGGAATTTAAGCGGCTTCGGCAAGTCGTTGTAAGCAAACATCAATTGAGTGTAATTGGCTTGGCGCATGTAGTTAAAAAAATCACCTAAACGCTCTAGGCGCTGTTGTGGATGCTGACGCTGATAGCTGTCCATATCAACAACTAAGTCGAAGGTATCCTGGGCACCAACACCGCTATTGAGATTGAACATATCCACTATGGCACCTTCAAACCACGTAAAACGGTAGTAGGCATAGCCTTGTTTCGTCACTAAGCGGTAGTAACTCACCATTATGGGTTCAGAGCTTTGCTCACTGGCGATATACTTCCATTTTTGCTCTCGGCTATTAAACAGTGCCGCTAGTGTTGAGTCGATAATCGCAGAATAGGTGTTGGCTAAACCCTCTCTTTGTTGAGTATTTAGGCTTAACTGGTATTGCTGTTCTAGATAATCGAGGCTCTTCTGCAGATCAAGGCGCCCGCGCAATGCTGTTTCGCCATGTTGATTTAAGGCTGCGGCAAAATTAACAAAATAGCGACCACTGTATAGTGCCACCGGACTATCCTTGGTAACCGATGCAAGCACTGTTGGTTGTGAAGTATTTGAGCTCTGCGGGTCACTGGCACAAGCACTTAACAGCAAGCCTAAACAACTTAGCACTATCCATCTCATTGCCATTCCCCCTGCTGCGCTTGCTTTTTATCTAACAAATAATTTACTAATTTAGCCATGGAGTCATAGGCCTTATCCTCGGCGGCATGATCGATGCTGTAAGCAAACTCTAAATGCTTTCTGGCTTGGCGGATCAACTTGGCGTAGTCCTTCACATCTTCAGCTTTCACCGCTATCGCTTTATTTTGGTAGCTTTGCTGGTAGCGAATCAGTCGGTTTTGGTAATCAAAACGGGATTGCCATTTAAAGTAATCATCTTGCAGCTCTTGCTGTTGGTTTAAGCTAGTAAAATCAATATCGTAGGGTAATTGCAAAGTGATATTTTGCTGCACCGAGACCAAAGGCCCCAGTAGGTAGGCTTGTTGGCGGTTTAACTTTTTAGGTACCTTTAAATAATGCTCAACACTATTGGCAATCAAGTGAAACACTGTTTGCTCTTGCTGCTCCCAGAAATTTTTCACCAAATACTGCTCACTGATCTGCAAACGATTGGAAATTACATCATCGTTTACCTCCATGTCACCTAAGCGACTGAGTGAAGGATAAAAACGTTGATAGTAATCAACCGAAGATTTAGCCAAACGCTGCTGACTTTGATTGGCTAGCTGATAACGCATTCTATCGGCTTCTAACCCGGTAAATACGCTGCTTACTTTAAACTGAACCGCAGAGCGAAAATCACTCGCGATAAACACTTGTTCGACACTTAGTGTATTGTCTGCGGCTGTTAACTCTGGAATAGCCACCAGTTCTTGCGTACTGGGTTTCACCACCAAGGCCTGACCAAAGGCGGCTGGCACTATGCTTTCCAATAACGAAGCCTGATAAGCATTGGTGGGGTCAATCCAGTAGTCTTGCTGCCGATAACGCAGCAACACAATGGCATGGTTAAAAGCATTATAGCTAGGTAAGTGCTCACTCAAGGTATCGCGAAGATAGCTAGAAACCAATACCGGATAAGCTTCTACCCCCAAGGCATTTAAGGCTTTCACCAATAACAAAGACTTATCTTTACAGTCGCCGTAACGGTTACTTAAAACCGCCGAAGGAGCCTGAGGACGATGCGAGTTTTGACCAATTTCAACACCCAAGTAACGGATATCTTGTTGCACAAAACGAATAGCCTCTTCAATGGCTAACTTGGTGGGCTGTTTCTGCAACTCGGCCAACCATTGTTGAAACGCAGCCGAGGGAGTGTGCGCGGGTTGAAATAGTTGCTCGGCCCACTGCGCCACTGCCCCCCAAGAATCGAAGCTGCTAACTTGCCAACTAGGCGAGATGTTTTGCCAACTGGGGCTTTCCCCATCATCAAAATAGGCGGGCACATCGCTTAAAGAAAGTGAATAACGCACACTTTGTTGCTCACTGTGCTGCTTCGGCTGAAGCTCAAGACGATTAATCTGGTTATGCAGAGGCTGAGACTTAGGGCTGATAATACTCACTTCAACTTGTTTCACTGGCTCGTTCCAGCCCAAACCAAAAGTATGGCTATAGTGCTTAGCAAATACCGGGTTTTCACCCACGACGCTAAAGCTATAATCAATAATGTCGCCAGCACGAACATCGCGTAGCCACAATTGCAGCTGTTTTTGGCCCGAATAAAGCTTGTTGTGCCGCTCCGGCTCAACGTCGATGAGGCGTATATCTTCAGGAATTAAACGATTCTGCGCTTGGCCATCGCGTATTAGCTCAATGTGGTGTAGCTCTAAGTGTTGAAACTCTGGATTAAAGCCGATGTAAATATCGGAGTTTTCATCGACTCCCACCTTGTCATTCAATTGCAAACGTAAATGACGGTAGTAATGTACCTTTTGATTTAGCAAGCTAACTTGAGTATCGGAGAGTAATACCTCCATCGATTCAATTCCCTGCCCCTGACGGCTATCAGCGCTTAATACCGCATCCTTAACCCATTGTGGTTTACTGCTAAGTCGCCATAAAGGAGACTCTGCGGCAAGCGAGGCAGGAGCAAGAAAAACCCCGGCAAAGCTAAAAAATATTAATACATATAAACGACTTAGCAACACTGAAATTCCCTTACATTAGCGAATTAGAGGAGTCTAATGACAAACTACATAAAGATAAAGTTAAAATAAAAGCGAACCCAAATTTGTGCACAAATTTAGACAAGACATCGGCTTAACTCTCTATCGGCAGCTCACAGCAAGCACTGGATTCTGTACACGAATAAAACCTGCTAAAGTAGAATTTTGAGCCAACATAGGTGGAGCAAAATGAACAATACATTGCATACCCGTCTCTGCAATATCGCCCTGCTTTTATTATGCGGCTTACTTAGCGCATGCACCGATAAAGACTGGCGCACCGCCAGCCGAGAACCGGCCGGTATAGCTCCGAATCCACAAACTCAACAGCAAGCGGTAATTGAATTTTATGCGGCCGATGCCTTTAGTTGGCGAGGTTGGTTTGCAGTACACACTTGGCTAGCCATTAAACCAGAGAACGCCGCCGAATATACCGTCTATGAAGTGGTGGGCTGGCAACGCCCCGGCTTACGCCAATACCAAACCGCCACTCCAGATCGCTATTGGTATGGCGCCGAACCAGAAAAAGTTTTATCGATTCAAGGTGATAAAGCAGCGCGCCTAATCCCACAGTTAAAGCAGGTGGTAACTCGCTACCCTTGGGCAAATCAGTACCGATTGTTCCCCGGTCCTAACAGCAATACATTTCCGGCATGGGTGGGTTTACAAATACCCGAATTAGAGCTGGAGATGCCGTTTCGAGCTATTGGCAGCGCTTATGCTAACTAATCAAACACAATCGCATGATTGCGCTAAATTGACATAGTCACTTGGTAAACACCACCTAATACTAAGTATTCTTGCTCACCCTTTAACACATCGGCTAACAAGCCAGGGAAAAACACTAGTTTAGCCAAAGGCACCTTAGCCTCCAAAATTATATCACCAAACGACTCACACAGTTCACGCTGATGGCTAAAGGAATTAAGGTTATTCAATAGCAATAATGTTTGTGCCCTGGAGCGGCCAAGTTGATGATGCTCATTGATATGATTGATGCCACGATACAATTGACAATGTTGTTGCTCTGGCCAGCGACGTTGCACTTCGTACTGACAATAGCTATACAATAAATCCAATTGAGACTCTAGCGCGTTGCTGTTGTAAAGCCCGCGAACATAATCTACCTGATAGGCTTGATAAGCCTCACTGCTGTGACTCTCTAAGGGGTGTTTATGGTTTAGGGTAAGCAGACCAAAACGCGACTCCACCCAGCGTTTTAACACCGCAGCTTCTTTGCCATCGGCATTAAACATCCATCCGCGCAATAAACGCAGATAATCACATTTGTCTCTACGGATCCCGGAATTGGTTTTTAACAGTCCGGCTTCCTCAATTTTTCCCAATAAAAAAGCCGAGCACATATATTGGCGAAAATGCACGCCACGTTCTTCCGAGCAGGCTATTTCATTCAAGGCCTTGAAGAATTCGCCATGCAGCGCCTGCATACCATCAATGAGCAGCGGTACTGGGTGCTGTTGATAGGTAAATCCGCCCAATACCACAGCCGGAATATTACAGCGATTAAGCGAGCTATAAGCAAAAGCGGGTAAAGACACATTCAAACCAGTTATTTTAGTGCCTTTGTTCTTTGTCATGGGAAGCTCGGTCATTAGGAGTAGTATAAGCTTAAGCAATAACTGGATAAGTTTTAGTGTACTTAGCTTAAAGAGAAAAATATTGATGCCTGATCTAAAAAAGCGTTATCAGGGCTGTCTTTTAGGCTTAGCTGCCGGAGATGCAGTAGGAACCAGCGTAGAATTCAAAGCCCGCGGCAGCTTTCCTCCGGTCAGCGACATGCTTGGCGGAGGCCCCTTTGGCCTTCAACCCGGCCAATGGACCGATGATACGTCAATGGCACTATGCCTTGCTCATTCGTTGTTAAACTGCCAAGGCTTTAATGCAGAAGATCAAATGCAACGTTACAACCGCTGGCGAACCGAAGGCTACATGAGCAGTAACGGCCGCTGCTTTGATATCGGGGTAACGGTATCTGAAGCGCTAAGCCAATACCTTAGCCATGGCGATCCTTTTGCCGGCCCAACGAGCCCCTTTGCCGCAGGAAATGGTTCATTGATGCGTCTTGCACCAGTGGTTTTATTCTATGCTCCAGACTTAGAAAAAACCCTATATTTCGCAGGAGAAAGCTCACGTACTACTCATGCTGCTCGCGAATGCATTGATGCCTGTCGCTACTTTGCCGGACTGCTACACTGCGCCTTAGCAGGAATAGATAAACAGCCACTGCTAGCCAGCCAAGTCTATAGTGCCAATACCCGCAAGATAAAAGCCCTACAACAGCTACATTATTTAGATAAAGATATCGAACAAATCAAAGGAACAGGCTATGTGGTGGATAGCCTTGAAGCGGCACTGTGGTGCTTTGCTAATAGCAATAACTTCAAGCAAGCCGTTTTACTGGCCGCCAATCTAGGAGATGATGCCGATACTACTGCCGCCATCTGCGGCCAACTCGCTGGTGCCTTTTATGGCTTAGCAGAGATCCCTGAAGATTGGCGAAATAAGATCACTATGGCTGATGAGATCCTCCTGTTAGCTGAGGGCTTATACGCCCATTAAGCTAGACGCTAAGCACTTTTATAAAAAGGTGGCCAAAGCCTAATGCCGTTCACTTAAGGTGAGCGGCATTTTTATTTCTAGCATATTTCTGTGGCCTCGGTTTAACTGTTCTGGGGAAGGTTCTCTCTCTTCTTCCCTCTAATATTAAGCTTTCAGC